>Ga0163163_10002056_pt1 | contig 16988 bp, 14 predicted proteins | sample S65metaG_FD_119766 | JGI IMG/M metagenome (GOLD analysis project Ga0163163, IMG submission 119766) | Switchgrass rhizosphere microbial communities from Kellogg Biological Station, Michigan, USA - S6-5 metaG | ecosystem: Host-associated > Plants > Roots > Rhizosphere > Soil | place: USA... | reverse complement strand
CGAAGGCGGGCAGTCCTATGCCTCGGGCCGCTTCTCGCTGCGCTGGGACGCGACCGACCGATTCTCTCTCGACGTCACGGGCAGCATCACGAACGACAATTCGGAATCACAGCCGAGCGTGCTCGTGGCCGCGGATTCGCATGCGGGATCGAGCTTCCCATGGATCTCGCCAAACGGGCCGGTTACGCCTCCGTTTGCTTCACCGGTGCCGAACAATCCCACATTCATAGCTGCGGGCGGCCCCCCCGGTAGTACCCAGGTGCCGATCTACTACGACAACAATCGGAACGGCACCTTCGAGTCGGGCATCGACGTTCCGTTCGACAGCCGCTTCGTGACGGGCGGCAAGTACGTCAATTATTCGACGTACATCAACGACGGAAAGAGCACGCCGAGCCCGCTGTTCCAGGGCGGCTCACCGACTGCGAATATCGGGCTCTACAAGCCCGACGTGCTGACTCCGGTCAACACGCTGCATTCTTGGGATGCCGCGATCAATTTGAACTGGAAGCTCTCCGACCAGTGGTCCTTACTGTCGGTTTCGTCGTACCGCACGTACAAGAACAACTTCACGGAGGACACCGACGGCTCGCCTCTCGCCGCGCAGCAGCTGCTGCAAGTGCTGGATCACTCTCAGTGGACGCAGGAACTGCGGCTCAGCGGAACTCTGAGCAAAGTCGATCTCACGTTCGGCCTCTTCTATCTCGATCAGAAGACGGAGGAGGACGCCCGCGTCGACCTGCCTTACGTCGGTTTCGACTTCATCCACGGCCCCGATCAAGTGCCCGCGACGAATCAGGCGGCGTACGGTAACGCGGCGATTCACCTGACGCAGAAGTTGGACCTGTCGGTCGGCGTGCGCTACTCCAAAGACGACAAGAGCTATACGCTCCATCGCCACAACCCGGACGGCACGCTGCCGCAACCGTGCACGACGTTTTGGTTCTGGGAGGCCCCCAACCCGCAGAACTGCGGCGTCGCAGGTCTGGACGGAGTGAAAACGGATTTCGCGAGCAACAACACGGACTACCGCGCCGTTCTCTCCGACAACATCACCGACAACATGATGATCTACGGACAGATCTCGACCGGCTACAAGGCCGGCGGCGTCAACGCGCGACCGTTCTTCCCGAGCCAAACGCATGCGTTCAATCCCGAGACGCTGACGAGTTACGAGGTCGGCCTCAAGAGCACGTTCAAGCGGACGCTACGGCTCAACGCGGCGCTCTTCTACAACGACTACGTGGACATCCAGCTGCCGCTCACGAACTGCTACTGGGCGCCACCGGCCCAGCAGGTGCCGTGCGCGAGCCAAGACAATGCGGGCAGCGCGCATGTCAGCGGCTTCGAGGTCGAGGCCGAGTACAATCCCGGTCGATTCTCGCTCGACGCGTCGTATAGCTTGCTGAACTTCGACTACTACAAGGTCGCGGGCGACGTCACGAAGAGCATGATCTCGCCGTTCACCCCGGAGAATAAGGCGAGCCTCGGCATCCAATACGAGTTCGGCCTCGGCAAGCACGGCAGCATCACGCCGCGACTCGACGTCGCTTACACCGACCAGGTGTATTCGAGCGCGGTCAATGCGTCGACGAATCTGATCCCGAGCTATTCGTTGGCCAACGTGCGCGTTACGTGGCGGTCGGAAGACGAAGCGTGGCGCGTCGCACTCGAGGGAACGAACGTCACCGACAAGTACTACTACTTGACGCTGTTCGACCTTTCGAGAAACGCGGCGGGCTACATCAACGGCCAGCCGGGTCGCCCCGAGGAGTGGGCGATCACGTTCACTCGTAACTTCAACCGCTAAGAGTATCGAGCTTCGAAGGCCCCTCGCCGCGCGCTTCGGCGCTCGGTGCAGGGGCCTTCCCTTTTCTGCGCGGCGCTCGGACACTGTGCGTCGTCGGGCGACGTCCTTGCAGCTGACGACATGGCGACGAAGTTTCTAAACCCCCGCGAGATTCATTCGCCCGTTGGGCCGTACTCGCACACCGCTTTGGTTGCAGCGGGTGACCAAATCCTTTTTCTCGCGGGCCAGGTAGGCATTCGTCCGGACGGCTCGATTCCGGACGGCTTCGCAGAACAAGTGGACGTCACGTTCGAGAACGTTCGTGCTTGCCTCGCGGCGCACGGCGTCGGCGTCGACGCCGTCGTGAAGCTCGGCGTGTTCGTGCTGCCCGGTCAGGATCTGCAGGTTCTGCGCGCGGCTCGCGAGAAGCACTTCGGCGCGCACCGCCCGACGTCGACCACCGTCTGCGTACCGCAGCTCGCGAGTAGAGCACTCCTCGTCGAGGTCGAAGCGATTGCCGTCAAGCGCGCCGAGTAGATGCCGGTTGCGAGCCGGCAGCGAATGAGCGGTCGCGTCGCGATCACGGGCGCTTCGGGGCAGCTCGGCCGGCTCGTCGCAGAGCATGTGCTCGCGCAATGCGCACCGCGCGACGTGATCCTCGTGACGCGCTCGCCACAGGCGCTGAGCGACTTCGCAACGCGCGGCGTCGAGATTCGCCGCGCGGACTTCGACGAGCCAGGCTCGCTCCGCGACGCGCTCGCCGGCGCCGAGCGGATGCTGCTGATCAGCGCGACGGATCTCGAGCGGCGCGTCGCACAGCACCGAGCCGCGATCGCGGCGGCCGAGGCGGCCGGCGTGCGCCACGTGATCTACACGTCGGGCTCCAAACCCGAGCCGCCGAATCCCGCGGCGGTCGCGCCGAGCCACTACGCGACCGAGCAGGCGCTCGTGGGAACCAGTCTCGCGTGGACGGTGCTCCGCAACAGCCTCTACGCGGACTACCAAGTCCAGGAAGCGATGCGTGCGATCGAGACCGGGGTGCTCGCGCACACTCGCGGCGCCGGCTGCGTCGCGTATGTCGCGCGGGACGACTGCGCGGCTGCCGCGGCGGCGGTGCTACTGCAAGACGGTCACGCCGGAGCCATCTACGACATCACGGGCCCGCAAAGCTTCGACGCCGAGGCGCTTGCAGCGCTCTATGGCGACCTCGGGGGCAAACGCGTCGCAGTTCGCCCGATCGACGACGCGACGTTCGTCGCGGGCCTCGTCGGCGGCTCGACCGACGGTCATCTGCTCTACGGCGCCGAGCTGCTCGCATCGTTCGGCCGCGCGACCCGCGAGGGCTTCCTCGACGTTCGTGGTGACGCGGTTGCGAAGCTCACCGGGCGAGCGCCGTGCTCGCTGCGCGATGTGCTCGAGCCGCACATACGTAATGCGGCGGCTAAGCGAGGTTCGTAGAGTCCGCAAGCCGACTCGCCGCGGCGTCCGTTACCCTGCTCGCCGTCTTCAGAGGACTTCGAATGGACAACATCAGCACCCTCGACGCGCTCCCGCTCTGGGGCTTCTTCACCCTCACGCTCGTGCTCGTGCTGCTCGCAATCGAGGGCGGCTACCGCCTCGGGCGCTTCAGGGTCACGCACGCCGAGCACGAGAAAGAGGCACCGGTCGGCGCGATGGTGGCGGCGATGCTCGGGCTGCTCGCATTCATACTCGCGTTCACGTTCGGCCTCGCGGCCCAGCGCTTCGACACGCGCAGGCAAGTGCTGCTCGACGAGGCCAACGCGATCGGCACGACGTATCTGCGCGCAGCGATGCTTACGCAGCACGAAGAGGAGATTCGCGCGCTGCTACGCGACTACGTCGACGTCCGGCTCAACGCCGTGCAGACCCGCGGTGCGCTCGCAGAGGGCATCCGGCAATCCGAGGTCCTGCAGAATCGACTCTGGGATCACGCGGTCGCGCTCGCGCGAGACAACCCCGATTCGATAGTGGTCGGGCTATTCGTGCAATCGCTCAACGAGGTGATCGACCTGCACGCGAAGCGCGTTACTGCCGGAGTCAGAAATCGAATCCCCGGCGCCATTTGGCTCGCGCTGTTCTCGGTCGCGGCGCTCTCGCTCGGTGCGATGGGTTACCATGCGGGGCTGGTTCGAACGAGCCGGTCGCTCGCGATCCTTGCGGTGGGTCTCACGTTCACCGTAGTGATTGGACTGATCGCAGATCTCGACAATCCGCGCGAAGGTTTCTTGAACGTGAGCCAGCAAGCGCTCATCGACCTGCGCGAGTCGATGAAGCCGGTCGCTCAGCCGTAGGTCCCACGCCGAGCACGTTTTTTTTGGGACGGAGTTCTGGATTCTGCGACCTTTGGGCGCCCGAACGGCGGCGCATAGGCATCGGCCTGCTTCGCCCGGTCCTGCTGGCACAGAAGCTGCAAACGACACAGCAACGTAACAGCAATTCCGCGGCCGCAAGCTGGCTCCCGAGGGATCGGTCACCCCTTTGGTTCACCACCCCCCCCAAAATTTGAACCAATACCGATCCCTCGTTTTTTTCCGAGAGCCGGCAGCGCCTACGCTAGCGCGAGCAGCGCGGTTCGTAACCGTCCGACATCGATGGGCTTGGGCAGGTATGCGTGGACGCGGAGGTCTTTCGTGCGGTGGCGCAGGTCCGGCACCGAATGGGCCGTCACGAAAATGACCGGGATCCTGTCCATGCGTTGAATGGCTTGCGCCACGGCGACGCCGTCCATGCCGGGCAAGCGCCAGTCGCAAATCAACACATCGGGGTGGAACGCTCGCGCCTTCGCAACTGCGGAGTAACCGTCACCCGCCGTCTCGAGCTCGTACCCTTGGCTCGCGAGGATGAGCGCTAGCGCATCCCGCGCGTCGTCGTCGTCCTCGACGACAAGAACCCTCTGAGTCATGGCATCCAACGTCCTTATCGGCCTTTTTCGCTCAGCGCCGACCTCGTTCCGGTGACGTCGCTTTCGCGCGGCAAGCAAATAGTGAATACACATCCCATGCCAAGTCCGGGGCTTCGGGCGCGCAGTGATCCCCCGTGGCTCTTGATCAGGTTCTTCGCGATCGCGAGCCCGAGACCAAGGCCCTTGTGGGAGCCACCTTTCGCCGGTCCGGCGCGCCAAAACGGCGTGAACACCTGGCCAAGATCCTCGGCGCTGATCCCCGCGCCCGTGTCCTCCACTTCGATCGCGACGTCGTCTCCGTCGTCCCGCACTCTGAGCTCGACTCGACCGCCGGCCGGAGTATGGGCGAAGGCGTTCTCGAGCAGGTTGTTCAATACCTGGATTAGCCGTTCGGAATCGACGTTCAGCTGGTGTCTTCGCTCGGATAGCCGACAGACGAATTCCACCTTTCGCGCGGTGCCGAGCAGTCGCCAAGTCTCGGTGTTCGCCTCGATGAGCTTCTCGAGCTCGTGACTCTCACGATGAATCTCGATTCCGCCGGCGGAAATCTTCGCCGCGTCGATCAGATCGTTGACGAGCCGGGTTTGGAGCTTCAAGTTGCGCTTGATCGCGTCGATCGCTTTCGCGGACTTGTCCGAAAGCGGTCCGAGCGCGAGCACGTCGAGCCACATCGTGCACGCGTTGAGCGGCGACCGGAGCTCGTGCGTGATCGACGCGAAGAACACGTCCTTGATGCGGGTGGCGCTCTCGGCGTCCTTGCGCGCCTGCGAAGCTTCGGCGAGGAGCTCGAGCCGCGTCATCGCTGCCAGTTGCTCCGCTGTCACGTCCTCCAACAAGCCTACTAGATGCGTGCGCTCGTCACTGCCGGGCACCGCGCTCACCGACCAGCGTGCCGAGAACACGGTGCCGTCGCGTCGTTTGCTCGGCAACGTGACCGTGACGTTCGTGCGCTCGGCGAGCCCACTTTGCAGTTGCGCGATCGCCGGGTCTTCGGGCATGGCGCTCACAAGGAAGTCGCAGCGGCGGCCGCGCGCCTCCCGCTCGGAATAGCCGGTGAGCCGCGTGAACGCGTCGTTCACGTAGATGATCAGCTGTTCGCTGTCGGCGATGAAAACGCCTTGGCTGGTTGCCGCGAGCGCGCGGTTTCGCAGCGCGAGCCGGTCCTCCAAGCGTCGCAACCGCAATGCGGCGAGCGCGACGATCAATCCGATCGCGATCGTCGTGCCTCCCGCGGTGATCGCGATCGAGAGGCGCGCGCCGCCGAACGACTGGTACGCACGCACGGCCAAGATGCCGATCAACAGCGGCACCAATATGACGGTCGGTAGGAGCCAGCGCATGTGTGAGCCGACGAGCGAGGATCCTGCCGCGACGTTCCCGAGGCCATATCGCGGGTGCAGGGTCACGATCGCGGCACCCAGCAGGATGAACACGAGAGCCGCCTGCAACGGCGTAGCGGCGCTCACGGCGAGCGGCTGATAGAGCGGCGGCGCGCCGTAAAAGTAGCCAAGTGCGGTCAGCAGACCGGCGATTCCGACGCAGATCGCGATGACCCGCGCGGCCGTGCGGCCGGGCAAGCCCGCCGTTCGGTCTACGGACAGGGCGGTGGCAAGAAACATAATGCACACGCCTTCGAGCACCGACATGCGCGCCGGCACGGAGTCGGCGATGGCGTCGAGAGAAGCGGGCAACGGCCATCGATCGATCCCGAGGTCGATCCCGAGGGCGTATTCCGCAAGGGCCGCGACGCCGACCAGGGCGGCCGCAAGCTCGAGGATCCAGCGCAGAGCGAGCGTGCCGAGACGCGGCCGACCGAGCCCGACGAGCACTGCCAGCCCAAGCAGGACGCTCGCGGCGGCGGAGCCTGGTATCATTACGCCAAAGTTCGGTGCAGGGCTACGCAGCCACGAGATGTGGTAGCCCCAGCCGACCAGAACTGCGGCGCCGTTCGCGACTACGAACAACGCGGCGACCGCGGGAAAGGAGCGAATCCATGCGGCCACATGATTGGCGTACGGCGCGCCCATCGACGTTCGATTCTGCATCCCGTCCTTTAGGGGGTCAAACGTCTCGCGTCGGCATCGCGCAAGTTTCGGTAGAATCGGGGCGTAACACAGTTTCGCTGGAGCGCTGAAGAATGGCGAACGTTTTGCTCGTCGATGACGAGCCCGATTTCGTGTCGGCCACGCGTGAGCTGTTGACCCTGCACGGTCACAGCGTCGACACGGCTGAGCGCCTCGACGATGCGCGCCGAATTCTCTGCAACGACGGCCCCGAAGTTTTGCTTCTCGATCTCATGCTGCCCGACGGCAACGGCCTCGAGCTCTTGGAAGAGCTCCGCGGCAGCTCGGTCAAGCGCGTCGTGTTCATTACCGGGCATCCGGGCATCAAGTCGTTGATCAAGAATTTGAGCGGACCGACGGTCACCTATCTCACGAAACCGATCGATAGCCGCGATCTCATGTCAGCGCTGAGCGACATGCGGGTTGCGGCTCCCGCGGCAGAAGGGGATGCGGAGGCGGAGCGTGTACATTTCGGCTTGCTGATCGGCGAGTCGGCGTCGATGCGCGCGGTATACGAGCAGATCGAAAAGGTTGCACGCACCGATAGCCCCGTGCTGATCGTCGGCGAGACGGGCACAGGCAAAGAGCTCGTTGCCGAGGCGATTCATCGCTCGAGTGGACGCACGGGCCGCTTCGTCGCCGTTAATTGCGGCTCGCTATCGCGCGATCTCGCGGGCAGCGAGCTGTTCGGTCACGAGAAGGGTAGCTTCACGGGCGCGGTTCGCCGCCACCTCGGCTTCTTCAAGCGCGCCGACGCCGGCACGCTGTTCCTCGACGAGCTAGCGGAGATGCCGATCGAGCTTCAACCGCATTTCCTGCGCGTTTTGGAGAAGGGCATGGTCTTGCCCGTCGGCAGCGAGCAGGAAGAGCGCGTCGACGCGCGCCTGATCGCCGCCACGAACCGCGATCCGCGCAAGGCGATTGCCGACAAAGCGCTGCGCGAGGACCTCTACTTCAGGCTCAGCGTGTTCCCAATCGCTTTGCCGCCGCTGCGGGAGCGCGTCGAGGACGTCCCGCTGCTCGTCGAGCATTTCTTGCAGCTCGCGAGCAGTGAAGACTCGCCGCCACGGCGGTTCTCCGATGCGAGCATGGCGAGGCTGAAGGCCTATCATTGGCCCGGCAACGTCCGCGAGCTCCGGCACGTCGTGCAGCGTGCAACCATCATGTCGGACCCGGGCGCGAACGAGCTCGTATTGCCGGATCGCTTCGAAAGCCCCTTCGGCGAGCAGCGTCAAGGTCTCACGATCGGACGCTCGATTCGCGACGTCGAGCGCGAGCTCATCATGCGCACGCTCGAGCACTTGAACGGCGACAAGAAGGCCGCTGCAGAGACGCTCGGCATCAGCCTCAACACGCTGTACAACCGACTGAACGCCTACGACAACAACGGCGCGTCCTCCTCCTAGCTCGTGCACGCAATGCGGGCTTTGCCCGCGTTCGCGTTTCTCAATTCTGCAATCCCTTTTCTTCGCTAGGCCCCGCGCCGCACGGCGGCACGGTGTCGCGCCTGCTGGCATAGCGTTTGCACTGGGTTCGGGCGGGTTCGTCACAGAAGGGAACCGACATGAATTGGGACCGCATCGGAGGTCAGTGGAAGCAGCTCAAGGGTAAGGCGCAGCAGCGGTGGGGAAAGCTCACCGACGACGACTGGGACCTTATCCAGGGCAAACGGGAAGAGCTCGTAGGCAAGCTCCAAGAGGTATACGGCAAGCAACGCGATCAAGCCGAACGCGACGCCGACGAGTGGTCGCGCGGTTTGAACTAGGGTTCGCGTGGCTCATTGAAGTGGAAGGAGAGGACCATGAGAAAGCAACTATCAATCTGTGCGCTACTCGCGACGATGTCGCTGGTTGCGAGTCAGGCGTTCGCAGCCGACTCGTCGCAGCCGGCCAAAGACGCGTTCATCACGGGCAAGCTCGAGGCGACTTATACGTTCAACCGGCACCTGAGCGCCTCCGCGATTCATACGGAGACGACGAACGGCGTCGTGCATCTGACCGGCACCGTCGATAGCGATATCGACCGCGACCTCGCCGGCCAGATTGCGAAGGGCGCCCAGGGCGTTACGTCCGTGAAGAACGACCTCGTCGTGAAATCGGGCTCGAGCCAGGCCAGCACCAAAAGCAGTGGCTCCGGTGAGACCTTCGGACAGTACGTCGACGATGCCACGACTACTGCGATGGTGAAGTCGAAGCTCCTCGCGGATCCGAACGTGAAGGGCCTGAAAATCAGCGTCGAGACAACCGGTGATGTCGTGACCCTGACCGGCAAGGTCGGCTCGGCCGAGCAGAAGCAGCTCGCCGAGAAGCTCGCGAAAAACACGGGCGACGTGAAGAGCGTGAAGAATCAGCTCGTGATCGACAAGAGCGTCGGCGGCTCTTAAGAGCAGCGACGGCGCGTGGGCCTAAGGACAGTTGGCCCACGCGAAGAGGTTCCGTCTAGCGGAGCACGGCGGCGGGTACTCGCAATGGACTGCAGGTGCCCGCCGACCGGCCGCAAGTTTGGAGAAGCACATGATTGCTTGGGCAGCTACGTTTCTCGTCATCGCACTCATCGCCGCAGTGCTCGGCTTCACAGGCATTGCGGGTCTCGCGACCAACATCGCTTGGATACTGTTCGTCGTCGGTCTCATTCTCGCCATCGTGTTCGCCGTGCTCGGTAGGCGCGTGGTCGATTGAAGTCGTTCTAGGAGGCAGCAGCTCATGGATGGAGCACAAACGAGCTCGACGACAGCGTACTCGCTACCGACATTGCGCTACGCCCTGGACGCGCTCGAGCCATTGGTGTCGGCCGATACGCTCGAGCTGCACTATCACAAGCATCACGCGGCGTACGTGAAGGGCGCGAACGCCGCACTCGAGGAGCTGGCTGAGACGAGGAGAAGCGGCTCGTTCACGGACATAGGGCGGCTCGAGAAGAACCTGGCCTTCAATCTTTCAGGACACATTCTTCATTCGTTGCTGTGGCGATGCTTGACGCCCGATGGCGGCGGACGGCCGGATGGCGTGCTCGGTCCGTCGATCGACACATGCTTCGGCGCGTTCGACGCGTTCAAGGACGAGCTCAGCGCGGTCGCGACGAGCGTGCAGGGCTCCGGCTGGGCGGCGCTGTCGTGGGATCCGGTCGGGCAGCGTTTGATCACCGAGCAGATCTACGATCACCAGGGCAACCATGGCGTTGGAACGGTGCCGATCGTCGTGATCGACATGTGGGAGCACGCCTACTACTTGCAGCATCAAAACCGCAAGGACGAGTGGGTGGAGAGCTTCTGGAAGCTCGTCGACTGGAAAGACGCGTCGAAGCGTTTCGAGCGCGTGCAGCGCTCGGAGGCCGGCTTGCGTTGACGCGGGCCGCTACGCGCGGTCTTTCCAGTCTTGCCACTCGACTTCGTAGCTTTCGACGTACGCCTTCACCGCCTGCCCGATAGTCGCGAAGAAGGCTTGCTCGCCGAGCCGCGCGAATAGCCCGAAACGCCTGAGCTTGTCTTTCACGGGATCCTTCATCTCGGCGAAAGCGAGCTCGATTCCCGCTGCGTGCAAAGCGTCCATGAGCTCGGCCAGCATATCGGCTGCCGTGACGTCGACGCTCGTGACGGGCTCCGCCGCCACGACGAAGCGGCGCACAGGCGTCGGCGAACGGCTGACGGCCTCGAGCACGCGGTCGTGGAACAACTCGGCGTTCGCGAAGAACAAAGGCGCGTCCCAGCGGAACAGCACGAGCCCGGGCACGAGTCGGGCTTCGGGGTAGCGCGTCACGTCGTGATAGCCCTGGACTCCCTCGACACGGCCGAGCACGGCGAAGTGCGGGCGCCAGCCGTCCCAGAGGAACTCGATCACGGCGATCACGATCGCGAGCCCGATGCCCCAGATCGCGCCGAGGATCGCGACGCCAGCGAAGCACGCCATCGACAGCCAGAACTCCCAGCGCTGGACTCGATAGATTCGCTTGAGGTCCTTGATCTCGAACAAGCCGATGGCCGCGGCGATCACGACAGCGGCAAGTGCCGTGTTCGGTAGGTGCTGGAGCAGGTTCGGCGCGACGAGCAGCAGCACCGCTATCGCGACCGCGCCGACGACGCTCGTGAGCTGCGTCTTGGCGCCCGCGGCCTCCGCGACCGGCGTGCGCGACGAGCTGCTGCTGATCGGGAATCCTTGGAACAACGCGGCCGCGAGATTCGCGGCGCCGAGCCCGACCATTTCCTGATTAGGGTCCACCGGCGTGCGCAAGCGCGCGGCGTACGCGCGCGACAGCACGCTCGTGTCGGCGAACGAGACCAGCGCGACGGCCGCGCCGCCCGAGAGCAGCGGCGCCAGATCGTCTAGGCGCGGCAGTGGTATCGCGAGCTTCGGCAAGCCCTGCGGCAACGTCCCGAGCACGGACACGCCTGCGCTCGCGCCGAGGTCGCCCGCGCCGAGATGGAATATCGCGACGATCAGCGTCGCGGCGACCACCGCGATCAGGATTCCCGGCACGCGTGGGAAGCGCTTCAGCAGAAGGATCAGCGCGAGCGCGCCGCCGCCGATCGCGAGCGCGACGACGTTCGTTCGGCCGGCGACGATTTGCTCGATGATCGCCCATGTCTGGCGCAGCGGCCCGTCCGCGTCGATCTTGAAGCCGAGCAGCTTCGGCGTCTGGCTCAGCAGCACGGTCAATGCGATGCCGTTCATGTAACCGTAGCGGATCGGCTTCGACAGTAGCTCCGTGATGAAGCCGAGCCGCGCGAGACCCGCGATGACGCAGATCGCCCCGGAGACGAACGCCATCATCGCGGCGATCTCGATCGCCCGCTCTGGATCGCCCGCGGAGAGCGGCGCGACGACCGCGAGGATCACGGCGGCGAGCGAGGAGTCCGGTCCGAGAACGAGTATCCGGCTCGGACCGAACACCGCGTAGGCGAGCAGCGGGACGATCGTTGCGTAGAGACCATAGATTCCCGGCACACCCGACGCCTCGGCATACGCGATGCCGACCGGCACGAGCATCGTCGTGAGCACGACGCCCGCAACGACGTCGTTGCGCAGCCAAGAGACGTCGTAGCTGCGCAGCATCCGCAAGCCAGGCAGCCAGCGCGCGAGCCCGCCGTCTTCGGCTCGAACAGAGTAGTGCTCGATGCGGCCAGAGCTCATTGTTCCTCTCCTCGCCAGCTCACGAGCTGCGCTTCGCGAAGGTCGATCTCGCGCTCGATCCTTCGGCGCGCCTCGTCCTTGAGGTCGCCGCGCCGATAAAGCTCGTTCACGCGCTGGCGTTCGGCCTCGATCAGGCTGAACTCGATCTCGTCGTGTAGGTCCTGCGCCGTCCGATGCTCGCCGTCCACCTGTCCACGGTGATCGACTCGGCGCAGGCGCTCGCGCTGCTGCGAGCGTAGCCGTTCCAGCAGCTCGAGCTCGAGGCGCTCGTCTTTCTCGATGTCGTCGAGACGAGCGAGCGATGCCTCGACTGCTTGCCGGCGCGCGACGAATTCCTGGACCCGGTCGGCCGCGTGCTCCTGAATCCCCGCGTTTGCGAGGCCGAGCCAGCGGATCACGGCCGGCAACAGCAGCCCTTGGCCGACGAGCGTCACGAGAATCACGACGAACGTGAGGAACAGGATCAGGTCGCGCTCGGGAAACGGGCTACCGTCGGCGACCGTAAGCGGGATCGCGAGCGCAGCGGCGAGCGACACGATGCCGCGGATGCCCGTGAACGCGAGCAGGAACGGATACTGCCACGGCGGTGACGGATCGCGCCGCGCGAGCGACACGCTGAGCCAGCGCGGCACGTACGTTGCCGGGAACATCCAGACGAAGCGTGCCACGATGATCACGGCGCAAACCACGGAGGCGGACAGCACGAGGTCGCGGGTCGAATACGCGCCGAGGCTCTGCGCGAGCTCGTGAGCCTGCAAGCCGGTGAACAGGAACACGAGGCCCTCGAGCAAGTAGATCAGCAAGTCCCAGAAGAAGATTCCCTGCAGGCGTGTCGCGGCGCTGATCAAGCGCAGGCCGTTCCAGCTGATGTAGAGACCGGTGACGACAGTCGCGAGAACGCCCGAGCCGCCGAGCCACTCCGGCGGCCAGTACGCGATATAAGGAGTGAGCAGCGACAGCGTGATCTCGATCCGCGGATCGCCGACGAAGCGTCGCAGCCGCAGCATGAGCCAGCCGACAACGATGCCCCAGAGAATCTCGCCGACGACGATCGCGGCGAACGTCTCGGCCGCCGCAGGGGCCGAGAACACGCCGAACGCGACGGCGGCGACCGCGAACCGATAGAGGATTAGCGCGGTCGCGTCGTTCGCGAGGCCTTCGCCTTCGAGCACGACGATGAGCCGTCGCGGCAGCTGCATGCGCCGCGCAATCGACAGCGGCGCGACCGCGTCGGGCGGCGACACGATCGCGCCGAGCACGAACGCGACGGGCCACGGAAACATCAGCAGCCAATGCATCGCCGCCGCGGTCGCGACGGCGGTGAACAGCACGCAGCCGACCGCGAGCAGCGCAATCGGCCGCAGGTTGAACCTGAACTCGCGCCAGCTCATCGCGACCGAGGACGAGTAGATGAACGGCGGCAGCACGACAAGCAGCACGAGCTCGGGCGCGAGGCGGATCTCGGGCAAGCCCGGTATCAACGCGAGTATCACGCCCGCCACCACGAGCAGGATTGCGGCCGGGACCTGCAGCGTCCGCGCCGCCAGTGCGACCACTGCGAGCACCGCGAGGAGGGCGACGACGAGCTGAATCGAGTGGACCATGAGAGCGCGCCCTGGCGCGGTTGCTGAACGAGGGTGCGATCTTAGCAGCGAGCTTGCGCCGCCCGCGTCCGTCGCAGCATTGCGATGCAGCACGCTGATCGGGACAATGCCCGCACGTCAGGTGTGCCGTCCGCCGGCATGCCGACCGGGGGATCGAACATGCCTTTCCACGCGTTCGCTCGCCGTATCCGAGCCGCGGTCGTGCCGTGCGCCATCGGCTCGGCTGCCGTGCTCGCGTTTTCCATCGCGAGCAGTGCGCCCGATGCGCAGCGGAGCTGGTGGTCGCCGGGGCAGGGCGGCACCTTACCCGCCGAGTCCGCCTATCCAAACCACTCGGGACGGCTCGGGATCTTCAGTGCCTCGGGCCCGGTCGAGGCGACAGGGCAGCCGTTCTTCACGCCGCTCGGCAAGAACGGACGCGCGTGCGTCACGTGCCATCAGCCGTCCGACGCGTTCAGCATTTCGGTCGACACGATCCGCGCCCGGTGGGACGCGACCGGCGGCGGCGATCCGCTGTTCGCTGGCGTAGACGGCGCGAACTGCCCGAATCTGCCGATGGCCGATCCCGCGTCGCACTCGCTGCTGCTCGGCCGCGGCTTGATCCGCGTGTTCCTGCCGTGGCCGCCGCGCGCGCTCGACGGCAGCGTGATCGAGCCCGAGTTCACGATCGAGGTCGTCCGCGATCCGACCGGCTGCAATCTGAGCCCCGAGCACGGGCTCGCGAGCTCGCATCCGACGGTCTCCGTGTTTCGCCGACCGCGGCCCGTCGCGAACCTCCGCTACGTCACTGCGGCGGAGTTCGGCGTCGGCCCGTTCAACGTGAAAGACTCGCAGCCGGCGGCGCACGATCCCGCTACGGGCAAGCTCGTGAACATGCAGCTGATGGCCGACGCGCGCGAGCCGACGCTCGCGACGCAGGCCCAGTCTGCCGTCGCGACGCATCTCGAGGGCCGGCCGCTCGGTGCGGCCGCATTGCAGAAGCTGATCGGCTTCGAGACGCAGTTGTTCGCGGCGCAAATCGAAGACGCGCGTGCGGGCTCGCTCGTCGAGCCCCGCGGTCCGCCCGCGTTCGGGCCGCACGCCCTCGCAACTGGGCGCACGTCCGTGCTCGGCAACAACACGACGAACTACGTGTTCCCGATCGGCGAGGCGTGGCGGCAGCTGCCGCGCACCGGCGAAGCCGCACACGACGCGCAGAGCGCAGCGCGCGAGGCGATCGCGCGCGGTCACGACGTCTTCTTCTTCCGGACGTTCTGGATCAAGGACGCGATGCACATCAACACGGTGGGCCTCGGCAATCCGGCGAAACGCACGTGCGCGACCTGTCACGGCATGCACATGACCGGCATGGACACCGTGAACGGCTGGATGGACATCGGCACGACGAATCTGCCGTGGGCCGTCGAAGCGCCGCAGAACCCGTGGACGAGGGACAAGCCCGAGATGCCGCTGTTCAAGCTCACATGCGACAGGGCGCTCGCGCCGCACCCGTTCTTGGGGCGTGTGATCTACACGCAGGACCCGGGCCGCGCGCTGATCACCGGGCGTTGCAACGACATCGGCACGATCGTGATGCAGCAGTTCCGCGGCCTCGCGGCCCGCGCGCCGTACTTCTCGAACGGCTCCGCTCGCGACTTGCGCGAGCTCGTCGACTTCTACGACCGGCGCTTCAACATTCAGTACAGCGAGCAGGAAAAGCAGGACCTGGTCGCGTTCTTGGGCGCGCTATGACGAGAATCAGCATTATCGTGCTCTGCACTACGTTCCTGGCTGCCCCGACACACGCCGGCGAGCACCGCAACTTCGTGAGCTGCCCGCTCGTGCGCGACACGAAGACCGTGCCGTGCTGGCTCGCCGAGCACGACGGGGAGCTCTACTATCTCGGCATTCAAACCGACATCAGCGCCGACTTCGATCCGCCGTATCTCGGTCATCGAGCCCTCGTCGAGGGCGTCGTGGCGCCCAACGCGGAGCGCATCTGCGGCGGCGTCGTGCTCGATCCGGTCAACGTCTCGACCCTCCCGGAGCTCGACGGCGCGTGCAACACGGTCCTGCCAGCCGAGGACCGATATCAGGTGCCGTTCGCGCCGCGTCCGCCGGGCCCTAGTGGCGGGCGGCTCGCGTTCGAGCCGCCGCCGGGCGCGGCCGCCGCGAAGCCGGCGCTCACCGGGCCGCAAGAGTTCGCGATCGAGTACGACTTCGACACGCCGATCATGGCCCGGCACGCGGACGTGCTCACGCAGATATTCGGCTACGCGACGCAAGCTCACGCGCGTCACATCGTCGTGCGGGGCTACCGCGGAGCGACGCTGCTGTCCGACGGCACCGTGATGACGGAGCGAGACACGCTGCCCGAAGCGCGCGCGAAGGAAGTCGCGCAGCTCCTGATCGGCGCGGGTCTGCCGCGCGCGGAGATCGAGGTCAGCTGGTCCACCGAGGTCGCACAGCCGCGCGGCGACGGCGACTGGCACGCGCGTCGCACCGTGGTCCGAGTGGAGCCCTAGCGGCGACCGCTGCGGTTACGTCCGTTCGTTTGTCTAGTCTTGCCGCAGGGATTGCACGGGCCGCGTGCGCGCGGCGCCGAGCGACTGCAGCGACACGGTGCCGAGCGCGACGACCAAGGAGATCGCGGCAGCGAACGCGAACGGCGCGGGACCGAGCTCGACGTGGTACGCAAACGCTTCGAGCCAGCGAGCCATCGTAACGTACGCGAGCGCAGACGCGAGAACGGAGCCGAGCGCGACGAGCAGCAGGGTGCGTGCCGACAGCAGCGCGACGATTTGCGATGTCGATGCGCCGAGCACCTTGCGGATACCGATTTCCTTCGTGCGCCGCGCGGTCGTGAACGTCGCGAGCCCGAAGAGCCCGAGGCACGCGACGAAAACGCAGATCGCGGAGAACACGCCGATCAGGTTCATGAGATGTTGCTCCGTGGAGTATTGCCGACCCAGCGCCTCGTCGAGAAACCGGTACTCGAAGGGGTGCTCGGGATCGAGCTTGCGCAGCGTGCGTTCGACGAACGCGAGCGTGTCGGTCAGATCTCGCGTTGCGATGTCGAGTACGAGGTAGCGAAGCTGGAGCCCGCGCTGCTCCGGCGGCAAGCCGGAGTAGCTCACCACGCTCTCGTACATCACCAGTGGCTCGACGGGCGCATGCAGGGACTTGTAGTTGAAGTCGCGCACGACTCCGATCACCGTGCGGCCGCGCAGGCCCATGCGCTTGCCGAGTGGGTTCGCCCAGCCCATCTGCCGGGCGAGTGTCTCGTTGACGATCATCCCGCCACGCACATCGGCCGCGACATCGGGCGAGAAGTTGCGGCCTGCTACGACTCTGATGCCGAGCACGTCGATGAAGTTTTCTTGCACGGGCAGATGATTCACGAGCACGCCCTTCATCGTGCCGTCGTTCGTCTCGACGTCCATGTAGCTGCTCGTGATCTCCATGCCTGGCATCGCCATTGACGACGTCGCGGCTCGAATCCGT
>Ga0163163_10002055_pt1 | contig 16988 bp, 19 predicted proteins | sample S65metaG_FD_119766 | JGI IMG/M metagenome (GOLD analysis project Ga0163163, IMG submission 119766) | Switchgrass rhizosphere microbial communities from Kellogg Biological Station, Michigan, USA - S6-5 metaG | ecosystem: Host-associated > Plants > Roots > Rhizosphere > Soil | place: USA... | reverse complement strand
CTCAATCAGCTTGGATTTCTGCACCTGATAGGGAATCTCGGTGACCACGATCTGCCAGGCGCCCCGCGCACCCTCCTCCTTCTCCCAGCGTGCCCGCACCCGGAAGCTGCCGCGCCCGGTCTTGTAGGCTTCCGCCACCGAGGCGGGGTCCTCGACCAGAATACCGCCGGTGGGAAAATCGGGTCCCTTGACGAATTTCAGCAGGCTGCGGTCCTGCAAATTGGGATTTTCGATCAGGGCAATGGTGGCTGCGCAAAGTTCGCCCAGATTGTGCGGTGGGATGGAGGTCGCCATGCCCACGGCGATGCCATTCGAGCCGTTGGCCAAAAGATTGGGAAACGCCGCCGGCAGCACCACCGGCTCCAGGGTTTCGCCGTCATAGGTGGTGCGGAAATCGACCGCATCCTCGTCCAGGCCTTCCAGCAACACGCTGGCGGCCTCGGTCATGCGGCTTTCGGTGTAGCGCATGGCGGCGGGGTTATCGCCGTCGATATTGCCGAAATTGCCCTGCCCGTCGACCAGCGGGTAGCGCACCGAAAATTCCTGCGCCAGCCGCACCAGCGCGTCATAGATCGCCTGGTCGCCATGGGGATGGAAGGAGCCCATCACATCGCCCACCACCTTGGCGGATTTCTTGAACGCGGAGTTAGGGTCCAGCCTGAGCTGGCGCATGCCGAACAGGATGCGGCGATGCACAGGTTTCAGCCCATCGCGCACATCGGGCAGCGCGCGTTGGGTGATGGTGGAAAGGGCGTAAGCGAGATAACGCTCGGCCAGCGCCTTGCTTAAGGGTTCGGAACGGATTTCGTCGGGAAGAGCAACCATGGCTGATTTCTAATGTGATTCGTTGACGGCAATTGTATCCAGCCGCATGCGGGCCGGCGGCATGGTCTTGTCATGTGGCTTAAGCACGCGCTCCAGCAGGAAATGGCCGGTCAGGGCCAGACCGGCGGCGATGTCGGCCGCCGCGGCTTCGGCGCGCGTATCCAGCAGGAACTGGGGCAGCTTGAACAGCCGGTTGGCATAAATTCCCGCCGCGTCGCGCGAAACAGCGCGCCCGGTTTTGGGAGAAACATACACAAGGTCGTTTTTGGCGCCGGTGGCGGCGCATTCGCGCAAATCCAGGCCGAAGCCCAGCGCCTCCAGCAGTCCCGCCTCCCAGCGCACATAAAGCGGCAGCCAATGCGCCGCGTCATGACCGACCATCGCATCCAGCAGGATTTCACCGCCCAGGAAGACCGGAGCATGAGCTTCGCGTTCCGGCATCGCCGCGCTGGCGACCGCCGTGAAGGCGTTGAGACCGGCCAAGGCTTCGCGGCCGTCCATCAATTCGCCGGCGCGGGCGCGCGCCAGCTCACACGTGTAGCTGCCCAGATGTTCTTCCAATCTGGCCCGCCATCCGACATGGACGCTGTTGCCGGGCTGAAGCGCGGGTTTCACCCGCCGTGAAGCGCCGCCGCGCACCAGCCCGGCATGACGGCCATGGTCGCGGGTGAGCAGTTCCAGGATCGCGCCGCTTTCGCCATGGGCGCGGGACGACAGCACAATTGCGTCATCATTCCATTCCATGGTTCCTTCTTTGCCACCCTGCGGCGGCGGCGAGCAAGGAATTCGTCATGCGCTTCATCCTGATTGGGATCTTTTTCCTGAGCACATCGGCCCAGGCCGCAACGTCCTCGGCGTGGAAAGCGCTCGATACCGCTGCCCGCACGCGTTGCGAGCAGGAGATCGTGCGCTTGGCCTCGAAAGCCAAAGTCGGCACCATCGCAGGCCGCGTCAGCGGCATCGGCGCGATGGAGGACAGAGACCGGTTCTATGGATTGATCCTCGCCGGCAAAACGGCCGGCTTTGCAAGCCAGTGGCTATGCCTCTACGACAAGCGGGCCAGAACTGCCGTGGTGAGCGAAATCGAGAAGCCTTAATCCCGCTACTCCTTGGGGAAATCCAGCCCGATTTCCTTATAATGTTCGCTGTTCTCGGCCCAGTCTTCCCGCACCTTCACGAACAGGAACAGGTGCACACGGCGGTCGAACAGCTTCTCCAGTTCCTCGCGCGCCAGGGCACCGATGGTCTTGATGGTGGCACCGCCCTTGCCCAGCACAATCGCTTTCTGGCCATCGCGCTGGACATAGATCACCTGGTCGATCTTGACCGAACCGTCGCGACGCTCTTCCCATTTTTCGGTTTCCACCGCACTGGCATAGGGCAGTTCGTCATGCAGCCGCAGATAGATTTTCTCCCGCGTCACCTCGGCCGCCAGCAGGCGTGACGGAATATCCGCGGCCTGGTCTTCCGGATAGAGCCAGGGACCTTCGGGCATGCGCGCCGCCACCCACGCCGCCACATCCGCGACGCCCTCACCCTTCAGGGCCGAAACCAGGAAGATGTCCTCGAACAGGCCTTCACTGCGGAACTTTTCCACCAAGGGCAACAGGTCGGTGCGCTTCATGCCGTCGATCTTGTTGAGGATCAGGGCGTTCTTCTTGCCCTTGCCCTGCTTGAGGCCCTCCAGGATCGCCATGGTGTCGCGCGCGCCCGGACTGTTGGCGTTGGCGGTCAGATCAGCGGCATCGACGATCAGCAGCACCGCGTCGGCTTCCTCTGCCCCAGCCCAGGCCGACGTGACCATGGCGCGGTCCAGCCGGCGGCGGGGACGGAAGATGCCGGGCGTATCCACGAATACGATCTGGGTCTCGCCGGCAATGGCGATACCGCGCACCGGCATGCGCGTGGTCTGTACCTTGGGGCTGACGATGGCGACTTTCGACCCCACCAGGGCATTGATCAATGTGGACTTGCCGGCATTGGGAGCGCCGATGATGGCGGCAAAGCCGCAGCGTCTGGTCATGGCGTTTCCGGGGTCTGGGGCATCACGATGGCCAACAGTTTCGTTGCCGCGTCCTGCTCGGCCTGGCGCTTGGAGCCGCCTTCGCCCGTCACCGGATCAAAGCCTTTGACTTTGACCTGCACCACAAAGCGCGGCGCGTGATCGGGACCGGCCTGTTCCTTCAGGGCGTAGACCGGCGCGGCTGCGTCCTTGCCCCGCGCCTGCGCCCATTCCTGCAACCTGGTCTTGGCGTCGCGGATATCGGCAGCGGCGTCGGCGAACATGGGCTCCCACCAGCGCTCGATGAAAGTCCGCGCCACATCCATGCCGCCATCGAGATAGAGCGCTGCAATCACCGCTTCGCAGGCGCTGCCCACGATGGGGCCACGGGCCCGCCCGCCTGCCGATTCCGATCGGGTCAGCACCAGATGCTCCCACAGTCCGATCTGCTCGCCGATTTTCGCACAGGCCTCCCAGCGCACCAGCGCATGCACGCGGCGGGTCAGCGCCCCTTCGTCTTCATCGGGATAACGGCGGTACAGCGTCTCCGACACCACCAGCGCCAGCACGCGGTCTCCCAGGAACTCCAGCCGCTCATTGGAGCGTGCGGAATTGGCGCCGGCATGGGTGAGAGCGCGCGTCAGAAGCGCCTCATCCTTGAACTGGTAACCGAGCTTTTCGGACAGCGACTGGGTCAAGGCCGGCCGATTATTTCACCAACGCCAAATTACTTCACCAATGTAAGTATGCGCGAATAGCGGACGGCGAAGGGCCACTTCCAGATTTCCCAGATGCGGGCCGAGCCGTCGGTGGAGAAGAAGCGGAACAGCGCCCTGCCTTCCAGATTTTCGGCCGGAACAAAGCCCACCGCTTCACGGCTGTCGTCGCTGTTGTCGCGATTGTCGCCCATCATGAAGTAATGCGACGGCGGCACCACAAAGAGTTCGGTGTTGTCCAGCGGCCCGTCGGTGTACTTGTCCAGGGTGACATAGCTTTTGCCGCCCGGCAGGGTCTCGCGATATTGGGTCCAATGTCCCTGTTCGCCGTCCAGATTGCCGACATAGTCGCCGACGCGCTCGCGCGGCACCGGCTTGCCGTTGAGATAGAGCACGTCGTTGATCATCTGGATGCGGTCGCCGGGCAGCCCTATCACCCGCTTGATGAAGTCGGTGGAATTGTCCTGCGGATATTTGAACACCACCACATCGCCGCGCTGCGGCTCGCGGCCCATGAAGCGGCCATGCATCCTCTCGCCGAACGGCCAGGCACCGAACGGAAAAGTGTAGCGGCTGTAACCATAGGCGAACTTCTCGACGAACAGGTAATCGCCGATCAGCAGGGTGTTCTCCATCGAGCCGGAGGGGATGTTGAAGGGCTGGAACAGGAAGGTGCGGATCACGATGGCGATCAGGCCGGCATAGATCACCGTCTTGGCGAGTTCCCCCCAGGATTCGCCCTCTTGTTGTTTGGCTTGCTGCTTGGCCGCCATATCGCTGTCCGTCATTTGATCCGTCCACTTTGCTGGGCCGGACAAAAGGGGTCGAGGCCCCCGCTGTCAAGGATTTCGCCTGTTTAATCTTTAATCACCCGGGAACGGCGGCCTGGCCGTCGGGCACAGCCGAGATAATCACAATGGCCTGGGCCAGGGGAAAATCATCGGTAATGGTGAGGTCGATCTGGGGCCGATGCCCCGCCGGGGTGATTTTTTCCAGCCTTTTCAGGGCTCCGCCGGTCAGCCGCATGGTGGGCTTGCCGCCCGGCAGGTTCACCACCCCCATGTCGCGCCAATAGACGCCCTGGTTCAGGCCGGTTCCCAAGGCCTTGGCGCACGCCTCCTTGGCGGCGAAGCGCTTGGCGTAAGAGGCGGCGCGTTGCGCACGGCGGTCGGATTTGGCGCGCTCGATATCGGTGTAGACCCGGGCCAGGAACCGCTCGCCATGTTTCTCGATGGTCTTCTCGATGCGGCGGATATCGATCAGGTCGTTGCCTAAGCCGAGGATCATGAAACGCGGACCTCTACGGTAAGAATAATCTGCCCGCCACAATGGCCGATAGCGACAGCGTATCGGCTCCGAGGCTTCCCCAGAATCACGCGCGCGCCTCGTCCATCAGACGGCGCATCTCGCGGATTGACGCTTCCAGACCCACGAAGATCGCCTCGCCGACCAGGAAATGGCCAATGTTCAGTTCGCGAATATGGGGGATGGCGGCGATAGATTTGACGTTGTCGTAGGCGAGACCGTGCCCGGCATGGATTTCCAGGCCGAGGTCGGCGCCGAACTCTGCGCCATTGTGAATATGCTTGAGAATTTTCTCGCGATCTGCGGCGCTGGCATTGGCATAGGCGCCGGTGTGCAATTCCACCACCGGAGCGCCCAGATTGTGCGCGGCATCGATCTGCTTGCGGTCCGGTTCGATGAACATCGACACGCGGATGCCCGCGGCCGACAACGCGGCGACAATCGGCTTCAGCCGGTCGAACTGGGTGATGCAATCGATGCCGCCTTCGGTGGTGCGCTCTTCCCGCTTCTCCGGCACGATGCAGGCGGCATGCGGCCGTGCTTTGAGCGCGATGGTCATCATCTCCTCAGTCGCGGCCATTTCCAGGTTCAGCGGGATGGAAAGCGCCTTGGTCAGCCGTTCGATATCGTCGTCAGAGATATGGCGGCGGTCTTCGCGCAGATGGGCGGTGATGCCGTCAGCGCCCGCAGCCTGCGCCAGGATAGCAGCGCGCACCGGATCGGGATTGTCGCCGCCGCGGGCCTGCCGCACCGTGGCGACATGATCGACATTCACACCGAGGCGCAGTTTGCTCACGCCATCTTCTCCTAAGCTAACCCCCGGCTCCCCGGCTTGACGCCTAGTGTCATGGCCCACCGGAGTGTGGGCCATCCAGGTGAAACAATCTTCGCTGTAAAAAGATAAGCGCAGACGTCATCTGGGTGGCCCGCATTCGCGGGCCATGACAAATTGGGTATCATGCCAATCCCCGGCTCCCGGGCTTAACAGCTGGGATGTTCTTGAGATGCGGCGGCAGCTTGTCGGCTGGCCAGGCCTTCACTTTCCACTCCGCCAGCGCGATCAGCGGCACGCCGACCTTGGCGGCGCCGCCGGAGCGATCGATCAGGCAGCAGGCGGCCACCACCTTGGCGCCGGTCTTCTTGATCGCGGCGATGCATTCGCGCGACGACACGCCGGTGGAGACGATGTCTTCCACCATCAGCACCTTCTGGCCCTTCTTCAGGGTGAAGTTGCGGCGCAGTTGAAACTCGCCATCCACCCGCTCGACATACATGGCCGGTAAGCCCATCTGGCGGCCCATCTCATAGCCGGGAACGATGCCGCCCACCGCCGGCGAGACGATGGCCGTGATCTCGTCCTTGACGTCCTTCTTCACTTTTTCGGCCAGCGCCTTGCACAGCTTGGCAGTGCGCTTGGCGTCCTGGAACACCAGCGCCTTTTGCAGGAATTTGTCGGAATGCAATCCGCTGGAGAGGATAAAATGGCCTTCCAGCAGGGCACCGGATTTCTTGAATTCGTTGAGAACCTGTTCGACGTTCATACTCACTCCATTACACCCTCCCCTTGAGGGAGGGTCGAAATTTGCGCCAGCAAATTTCGGGGAGGGGTCATCATCTATCCAACCGCTCCCCGAAAAATCTCCGCTTGCGCTGCGATTTTTCGGCCCTCCCTCAAGGGGAGGGCGAAATCTACTGCACCGCCTCGGCCTCGCGCACGCGGTCAACCGATTCGACCGAGTCCGATACCCGTAGCGCGCCCAGGATGTTCTGCAAATGCGCCACGTCGCGCACCTCCACATCCACGATGAATTCAAAATAGAGCGGATTGCGCTCGGTGACCTTGAGATTGAAGATATTACCGCCATTGATCGCGATGGCCGACATGGCCGAGGCCAGCGATCCCGGCGCATTCTTCACCCGCACATGGATGCGGGCCACCGACAGACCCATGTCGGAGGCGCCCTGCCCCCAGCCCACGTCCAGCCAGTCGTTCATGTCATGCGCCTTGTCCAGTTCGGCGCAGTCGATGGTGTGGATGACAAGGCCCTCGCCCGGTGTGTTGATGCCCACGATGCGGTCGCCCGGCAAGGGATGGCAGCACTGGCCCAATGTGTAGGAGATGCCCTCGGTCAGCCCGCGGATGGAAATCGGCTTCACCGCGCCCGGCGCACCCTTCTTCGCCACCTTGCCCGCGCGCTTGAGTTCGGGGAACACCGCCTGCAGCACTTCATGCGGTCTGAGCGCGCCGCGCCCCACCTCGGCCAGGACATCGTCCGCCTTGGCGAGGCGCAGCTTCTTGGCAACCTCTTCCATCCCCTTTTCGGTCAGCTCGCGCCCCTCATCGGCAAAGGTCTTTTCCAGAATCTTGCGCCCGAAGCGGACATGCTCGTCGCGCTGGGCATGACGCAGGAAACGGCGGATCTCGGCCCGGGCGCGGCCCGTCACCACGAACTGCTCCCACATGGGTGAGGGCGAGGAATCCCGCATGGTGATGATTTCCACCTGGTCGCCATTCTTCAGCGGGGTGTGGAGCGGGGCATGGTTGCCGTTGATCTTGGCGCCCACCGCGCTGTTGCCCAGGTCGGTATGCACGGCATAGGCGAAATCGATCGGCGTCGCCCCGCGCGGCAGCGAGATCAGCGAGCCTTTGGGGGTGAAGCAGAAGACCTGGTCCTGGTACATGGCCAGCCGGGAATGCTCCAGCACCTCCTCGGCGCTGTCGCCCCTCTCCAGCAAGTCCACCATGTCGCGCAGCCAGCCATAGGTGACGCTGTCGCCGGCGTCGGGCACATGCTCGCGATAGCGCCAATGGGCGGCGACGCCGCGCTCCGCTACGTCATGCATTTCCTGGGTACGAATCTGGATTTCCACCCGCTGCTTTTCCGGACCGATAACGGTGGTGTGGATGCTGCGATAGCCGTTGGGCTTGGGGGTGGAGATGAAATCCTTGAAGCGCTCCGGCACCATCTGCCAACTTGTGTGGATGATCCCCAGCGCGCGATAACAATCCGCCGCCGAACCCACGATGACTCGGAAGCCGAAAATATCGGACAGCTGCTCGAAGGAAAGCTTCTTGGTCTGCAGCTTGCGCCAGATGGAGAAGGGCCGCTTGCCCCGGCCATAGACCCAGGCCTCCATGCCGTGTTCGGCGAGGCGGCGCTTGATCTGGTCGGCGATGCGTCCCACCCGGTCACCGCCCACCATGTCCAGCCGGGCGAAATGGGTCACGATGGAATTGCGCGCCTCTGGGTCCAGTTCGGCAAAGGCCAGGTCTTCCAGCTCCTCGCGCATATTCTGCATGCCGATGCGGCCCGCCAGCGGCGCATAAATATCCACCGTCTCCTGGGCGATGCGGCGGCGCTTGTCGGGCTTGTCGATGTAACCGAGCGTGCGCATGTTGTGCAGCCGGTCGGCCAGCTTGACCAGCAGCACCCGGATGTCGCTGGTGATGGCCAGCATCAGCTTGCGGAAATTCTCCGCCTGCTTGGTGCGTTCGGAGAAGACTTCCAGTTGGGAGAGTTTGGTGACGCCATCCACCAGATTGGCGATCTCCTCACCGAATTTCTCCCTGATGTCCTCATAGGTGACCAGCGTGTCTTCGATGGTGTCGTGCAGCAGCGCCGTTACGATGGTCGGCACATCCAGCTTGAGGTCGGTGAGAATGGCCGCCACTTCCAGCGGATGGGCGAAGTAGGGATCGCCCGAGGCGCGGAACTGCTTGCCATGGGCGGTCATGGCATAGACATAGGCCTTGTTGAGCAGAGCCTCGTCGGCGTCCGGGTCGTAGGCCAGAACCCGCTCCACCAGGTCAGTCTGGCGCATCAGCCGGCGGCGCCCCCTGGCCGGCAAGGGCGCAGGGACGGCGGCAGGCTTCACGGCTTTGGGGGCCGCGGTTTCGGGTCCAGGGGCACTCATAGGCCCACTATATAGGAATTCCTGGGTTCCGCCTTAAGGACGAGCGGCAAAATGGCGGATTTCCGCCAGTTACCATGCCGCAACCGAAGACTTTCTGGGTTCCTGCTTACGCAGAAATGACAGAACTACTCCTCATAGTCCGCTTCCGGCTCCGGTTGCGGTTCGGCGCGGCGCTGGGCCTCGGTAGTCAAAGCGCGCAGCAGTTCTTCTTCGGTGACCTGGCGGTGCGCGGGATCCTCGCGATCGTCGGCCTCGGGACGGGCCTCTTCCGGCTCGTCCACTTCGGCATGCTTCTGCAGCGAGCGGATATATTCTTCCTTGGCTTCGTCGGGCTTGATCAGCCGGCCGGCGATTTCGCGCAGCGCAACCACGGGATTCTTGTCGCGGTCCCGCTCAAGCATCGGCTCGGCACCGCCGGATAGCTGGCGGGCGCGGAACCCAGCGGTCAGGACAAGGTCAAAACGGTTGGGAATCTTGTCGACGCAGTCTTCGACAGTGACGCGGGCCATGAGGCCTCCTTCAAATAATTCAATAGGTTACCAGCCCGAAAAGCCGCCGCCCTCGAGATTTGCCGCCGGAATAGCAGAAACGAAAGGCTCAGGCCAGTTTTTTGGGAGCGTCCCGGTCCGTTATCCCCGCCAATAGTTCCTTGGCGCTCCGGCCGCTTAGCGGATGGCGCCAGCCGGGCGCGACCTCCGCCAAGGGTACCAGGACGAAGCTGCGCTGATGCATCCGGGGGTGGGGAAGCGTGACGCCGTCCGCCATCACCCGTCCCCCATAGTCCAGCAGATCAAGATCCAGGGTACGCGCGGCATTGGGCGCGGAACGCAACCGCCCGTAGTCAGTTTCCACACCATGCAAAAGCGTCAGGAGTTCAACGGGTTGTAGGGCAGTCTCCACCACTGCCACCGCGTTCGTGAAAGAAGGTTGTCCCGGATCGGGCCAGGCGGGGCTCTCATAGAAGGACGAAACGGACAGGATTTTTATACCCCGCTCTTCCAACCGGACCAGCGCGCTTTTGAGCGTCGCGGCAGGCGGCCCGGCAGGACTGGGCAAATTGGCGCCAAGCGCGATGAGGATCACGGGCCCGCACCACGAGATAAGGTGCGCCGCCCTTCAGTTTTGGAGGTCATATGCTTTTCTATCCATCCGAGAAGCTCGCATTGTTCATCGACGGCGCCAATCTGTACGGCGCGGCAAAGGGCCTCCAGTTCGATATCGATTATAAAAGACTGCTCGAACTGTTCGCGCGCAAGGGCACCCTGGTGCGGGCCTTTTATTACACCGCGGTAGCGGAGGACCAGGAATTCTCGCCACTGCGCCCCCTGGTCGACTGGCTGGATTACAACGGCTTTTCGGTGGTGACCAAACCGCTCAAGGAATTCACCGACGTACAGGGCAGACGCCGGGTCAAAGGCAACATGGACATCGAGCTTGCCATCGACGTGATGGAGATGAGCGCCAATGTCGATCATGTGGTGATCTTCTCCGGCGACGGCGATTTCCGCCGCCTGGTCGAGGCGGTGCAGCGGCGCGGCAAACGAGTGAGCGTGGTCTCCACCATCCGAACCTCGCCGCCCATGGTGGCGGATGAGCTGCGCCGCCAGGCCGACAATTTCATCGAGCTGGATGAACTCAAAAGCCAGATCGCCCGCGACGGCGGCAAGGCCAGCACTCCGTCTTTTGTGCAGGCCTAGACAGACAAGACGGTGCCCGCTAGGTCGGGCATATGAAACAGCCGCTCCAGCCGCCACATGACTGCCCGCTCTGCCCGCGGCTGCAGGCCTTCCGCCATGAGAACCGGCGCAAATATCCCGACTGGTTCAACGCGCCGGTGCCGAACTTCGGACCGCTCGACGCCCGCATCCTGATCGCCGGCCTGGCGCCGGGTCTGCAGGGCGCCAATCGCACGGGACGCCCCTTCACCGGCGACTGGGCCGGCGATTTGCTTTACGCCACCCTGCTCAAGCACGGCCTCGCCAAAGGCGTGTACGAGGAACGCGCCGACGACACCTTGGAACTGGTGGATTGCCGCATCGCCAATTCGGTCCACTGCGTACCGCCGCAGAACAAGCCGGAGCCGAGCGAGATCAAAACCTGCCGCCAATTCCTGACATCGGAATTGGAGACTTTGCCGAACGTCAAAGTGATCCTGGCCCTGGGCAAGATCGCGCATGACTCGGTGTGCGACGCACTGGGCGTGCGAAAGGCGTTGCATCCCTTCAAGCACGGCGTCAGCTACGACAGGATCGAAAAATACACCCTGATTTCGAGCTACCACTGCTCGCGCTACAATACCAATACCGGTGTGCTGACGACGAAGATGTTCGAGGACGTGGTGGGGAAGGCAAAGAAATTGGCCTCGTTATAGTAGGCGGCCGCTCGCTCAAGCTCGCGGCGTTCGCTTGTTTTCGCAGGTCTACCAGACCTGCTCACGCGCTACACGCGCCACAAGCTTACTCCGGCAGGTGACACACCGCCTCGATATTGTGGCCGTCCGGATCCAGCACAAAGGCGCCGTAATAGTTGGCGTGATAATGTGGCCTCAGCCCCGGTGCACCATTGTCCTTGCCGCCTGCCGCCAGCGCCGCCTCGTAAAAGGCATCCACTGCGGCGCGGTCCGGAGTAGCGAAAGCCACATGCGCCCGCGCAATCTCCGCGCCCTCGCCAAACCAGAAATAGGGTTTACCGCCGGAGCCATAGCCTGCTGCGGCATGGTCACCGGTCTGTTCCGCCGTCACCTCCATGACCAATTTGATGCCCAGGGGCGCCAAGGCTTTGTCATAGAAAGCCTTGGCACGTTCAAAATCGCTGACGCCGATACCGATATGATCCAGCATGTGCGGTCCTCGCCAAAACCCTGTGCAGCGAAGCAAGATGCCGAGACTTGGTCAATCCCGACCCTGTGACGGCATCAGCCTTTTTGTCTCATCAGCCTTGCCTTATCCCGCTGCCAGTCGCGCTGCTTCTCGGTCTCGCGCTTGTCGTGCAGCTTCTTGCCCTTGGCGATGCCCAGTTCCAGCTTCGCCTTGCCCTTGGCGTTGAAATACATCTTGAGCGGAATCAGGGTCATGCCTTCGCGCTGGATAGCGGCGGATAGCTTCGCCGCCTCGCGCTTGTGCACCAGAAGCTTTCTCACCCGCTTGGGCTCATGGTTGAAGCGGCTGGCCTGGGTGTATTCCGGGATATAGGCATTCACCAGCCACAGCTCACCATCCTTGGCCTGGGCATAGCTCTCCGAAATGGTGGATTTGCCGGAGCGCAGGGATTTGACCTCCGAGCCCACCAGCATGATCCCGGCTTCCAAGGTGTCACTGATCGCATAGGCAAAGCGCGCCTTGCGGTTGTCGGCAATCATCTTGCTGCCGTCGTCGGTTTTCTTCTTGGCCATGGGCCGAAGGTAAGGCGGGGAGACTAGAAGTTCAAACCGGCTTTCTGCATCGCCGCCTTCACCGTGGCGCGCGCGCTTTCGCTGGCTTCCACCAGCGGCAGCCGTACTTCGGCGCTGCAAAGCCCCAGAAGCGAGGCGGCAAATTTGATCGGCGCCGGGCTGGTCTCGCAGAACAAGGCGTCATGCAGCGGCATCAGCCGGTCCTGATAATCGCGGGCCAAAGCATAGTCGCCGGCCGTGCAGGCCGCCTGGAACTCCGCGCACAGCCGGGGCGTGACATTGGCGGTCACCGAGATACAGCCCTGGCCGCCATGGGCATTGTAGCCCAGCGCGGTGCCGTCTTCGCCCGACACCATCAGCCAGTCCTTGCCGCAGGCCAGCCGCTCCAGCGACGGCCGGGTCAGGTTGGCGGTGGCGTCCTTCACCCCGATGATGTTCTTGTGCTTGGCCAGACGCGCCATGGTCTCGACCGTGATCCCCACAATGGCGCGGGCGGGGATGTTGTAGAGCACGATAGGAATGTCCACGGCATCGGCGATCGCCATGAAATGGCGATACTGACCTTCCTGGGTGGGCTTGTTGTAATAGCCCGTCACCGACAACACGGCGTCGCAACCCACCTCCTTGGCATGGCGGGTCAGCGCAATGGCCTCCTCGGTGGAGTTGGAGCCGGCGCCGGCGATCACCGGCACCCGCCCCTTGGCTTCCTCGACACAAAGCTCGATCACCCGGTTGTGTTCTTCATGGCTGAGGGTGGGTGACTCGCCGGTGGTGCCGCACGGAACCAGGCCCTGTGTGCCTTCGGCGATTTGCCAGTTCACCAGCTTGCGGAACGCGGCCTCGTCCACCTTACCGTCCTTGAAAGGTGTGACCAGGGCGGTGATGGAGCCTTTGATTCGGTCGCGGATGCTGCTCATGAGTCTTTTCCGTTTTATGGTTCCGGTCACATTTGTGCCCGGCATAACGCCCAATATGGCCTTTCGCCAAGGCTACCGTCTAAGCTCCCCCAGGTTTTTCAACAAGCCGCCCGGCAAAATAGCGACCATGCCCTCTCTGCGTACCTTGCTTTTCCTGACCGCCTTCAGCGCCGCCGCCGCGGCGCAAACCCTGCCCGCAGTCCTGCCCTCAAATTTACCCAAGGGTCTCAGCCGCAGCGGCGACGTGATCACGATGCAGCCCATCCCCGACGGCAGCACGGCGGCCGGGCTGCCTGGTCCCCATCCCAGCCGGCTGCGGGTGCTTTCGGCGGCGGACCACGATCTTTTTGTGCGCGCTTTCGAAGCGGCGGGGCGCGGCGATTGGGCGGGGGCGCGCATCCTGGCGGGCCAGAGCCAGAACGTCAGCGCCCGGCGGCTGCTGGAATGGCGCTATGCGCTGGACAAGGACAGCGGCGCAACCTTTGCCGAGATCGATGCGGCAATCAAAGATACCGAATCCCGCACCAGCGCCGGAACCTGGCCACTGCGCGGCACGCTGCAGGCGCGCGCGGAAACCGCCATCACCCCCGACATGTCGGCCGGCACCATCCTGGCCTGGTTCGCAGCCAAGACACCCAATTCCAGTATCGGCAAGATCCGGCTGGGCGAAGCGCTGGTAGCTTCCGGCGAAAAAGCCCGTGGCACAGCATTGATCCGCAGCGGCTGGGCGGAAGGCAGTTTCGACACCGAGACCGAACAGGGGATCCTGGCAAAGGATGCCGGCTTGCTTTCGCCGGAAAGCGACCGCGCCCGGTTGGACAATCTTCTGTGGCGCAGCGAGCTCGGTGCCGCCAAGCGTCAGGTCAGCCGTGTCGACGCCGCCAGCGCCGATATCGGCAATGCCCGCATTGCACTGCAGTCCGCCGGCCTGCCCAAGTCCCAGGCCCTGGTGGACAGGTTCAAGGACACAAGCGATCCCAGCCTGCTGTTCGACTGGGCCCGCGCTTTGCGCATTGCAGACCGGGACCGCGAAGCCCATGCCATGCTGCTGCGCGTCCCCGCCGAGCCGCTGGTCAAGGACCACACCGCGCGCTGGTGGCAGGAGATCAGCGTCCAGGCCCGTGACGCGCTGGCTTCGGCCGATCCGCGCCAGGCCTACGATCTGGTGCAGCATGCCGGCTTCAGCACCGGCAACGAATATGCCGAGCAGCAGTTCCTGGCCGGCTTCATCGCCCTGCGCTTCCTCAAGGAGGCCAATCTCGCCTTGACCGCTTTCCAGAGACTGGATGCCGCGGTGGCGCGCCCCATCAGCAAGTCGCGGGCGCAATACTGGCAGGGCCGCACTTATGAAGCGTTGGGAGACACTGCCAAGGCGCTGGCCCACTACCGGCTGGCCGCGGCCTATCCGGAAACCTTCTATGGCCAGATCGCGCTGGCGCGCATCGACGCCACGCCGGTCCTTCATCTCGGCGATACGCCGGTGGAAGCGGCGGGCACCGCCGAACTGGATGGCGACGCCCTGATGCCGCAGATGAAGATCCTGGCGGACTTGGGCCAGGCCGCCAGCCTGCGCCTGTTCGTCGACCGCGACGTGGAGACCTATCCCGCGCCCCGGCATATCAAACGCCTGATGCTGTTTCTCAACGACTGGGGCTATCCCGAGATCGCGGTGCGGCTGGCCAAGGGCTTGAGCTACGCCGGCGTGATGCTGCCCGGGCTCACCCATCCCCTGATCACCCTGCCCGCCTATCCCGGTCCCGGCAGCGCCCCCGATCAAGCGCTGGTGCTGGGGCTGATCCGCCAGGAAACAGAGTTCGACACCACCGCCGTCTCAAGCGCGGGCGCCCGCGGGCTGATGCAGATGATGCCGGCCAGCGCCAAGATCGCGGCCAAGCAGGCGAACCTCCCCTACCGGCCCGAGGCCCTGCTGACCGATCCCGTCTACAACATGCAACTGGGCATGACGGAATGCCGTGGCCATCTGGACCGCTATGACGGCTCCTGGGTGCTGGCGGCGGCCTCCTACAATGCCGGGGCCGGGAATGTGCGCAAATGGCTGGCCGTCTATGGCGATCCGCGCGCCACCGATCCGCTGGACTGGATCGAGCAGATCCCATTCGGGGAGACCCGCAATTATGTGCAGCGTGTGCTGGAAAATACCGAAGTTTATCGGGCGCGGCTGGCGGGCAAGGATGTGCCGCTGAAGATCCTCAACGATCTTTATGCGCCAAACCGGCCGTCCATGTCGGTGCTGGCAATCAAGAACTAATTATAGCGCGAGGGATTTTGGCTCCTGAGCAGGAGCGAGGAGCGATGCGTACAAGAGGTACGTGAGCGACGAGCGACGAACTCAGGGGCCAAAAGCCCCGCGCTAGCGAAAGTATTTCAACCACTCGCGGGCCAGCTTCTGCGCTTCCGCGATCTGGCCGGAGCTCATCTCACCGGCGAGCTGGTTGCGCCAGTTCTTGGCCGCTTCCACGCCGCGCACCGCCGCCAGGTTGAACCATTTGTGAGCCGCGACCATGTCGACGCCCACCCCCTGTCCGGTCGAATAGGCAAGCCCAAGATTGTAGAGCGCATCTGCGCGCCCTTCTTTCGCGTCTCTTTCATATTGCGCGAGTGAGTCCACATCGATGCAGGCCACGGCACTTCTCCCCACCGCGCTGGCTTGATGCCTTGCGCGCGAACGGATGGTGCGTTGTGGAAAACTAAGACGCGGTAAACGCAGATTAGCCTTAATTGCTAATGCGCGTTAGGAAGGGTGAACAAGCCGCTAACACTAGGGCCGGTTGTCGCCGCGCTGCCCGAAGAGGACTTTTCTGTCTTCTTCCGCCAAGGGTTTGCGCATCTCCGCCGCCAGCGCCTTGCCGCGTTTGACGCCGGCGCGCGCGCCCACCCGGTCACGCCAGGCTTTGAGCTGCGGAAATTCGTCCAGCGGCGTGTATTTGGACGCCGACAACACCCAGCTCCAGCAGGCCATGTCGGCGATGGAATAGGCCCCGGCCAGGAATTTGCGGGCCGCCAGCCGTCTTTCCATCACCCCGAACAGGCGATGAACCTCGTCGGTATAGCGCTTCTTGGCATAGGCCAGGTCCTCCGGGGCGTAATTGAGGAAATGGTTGGCCTGGCCGGCCATCGGCCCCAGCCCACCCACCTGCCAGAACAGCCATTCCTCCACTTCGACCCGGCGGCGCTCGTCCTGGGGATAGAAGCGGCCATATTTGCGGCCCAGATATTGGAGGATGGCCCCGGACTCGAAAACCGAGATGGGCCGGCCGCCCGGACCGTCCGGATCGACAATGGCCGGCATACGGTTGTTGGGGGAGATCTTCAGGAAGGCCGGGGCGAACTGCTCGCCCTTGTTGATGTTGACCGGGTGGACCTCATAGGGAACCCCCAGCTCTTCCAGCATGATGCTGATCTTATGCCCGTTGGGGGTCGGCCAATAATAAAGTGCGATGGGTTTGGCGGGCTTGGCCTTGGATTTCCGCGCGGGGACCTGCCGGGTCTTTTTTACAGGCTTCTTGGTGGATTTCTTGATGGATCGGGGGGCCATGATCCGCCTCGTCTTGTGCTGCTGCGAAAGCAGATGGGGGATCGCGGGCGGAAGGGCAAGCCCGACGCCTTGCCTTGGCTCGGCGCGTTCGGCGCTCAAAACGATCCACCGGATCGTTTTGACCGGCTTCGCCGGTCGCGCCTCACGGTACAAAAAGCTTGGCCGCGGTACCCCTATCGGGACACCGCGGCCTTTGCCTTATTCATCGGATACTCCTGAGTGAATGTTCAGGGGTACCGAGAAGATTTAACTGACCGAGGTCAATTACTTCTTCTTCTTGGCGGCCTTCTTCTTGGTCGCCTTCTTGGCCTTCTTGGCCTTCTTCTTCGCAGCCATGTTCAACTCCTCTATCGTTTGTTCG
>Ga0163163_10002053_pt1 | contig 16995 bp, 13 predicted proteins | sample S65metaG_FD_119766 | JGI IMG/M metagenome (GOLD analysis project Ga0163163, IMG submission 119766) | Switchgrass rhizosphere microbial communities from Kellogg Biological Station, Michigan, USA - S6-5 metaG | ecosystem: Host-associated > Plants > Roots > Rhizosphere > Soil | place: USA... | reverse complement strand
TGATCTCAACAACAGTTTGCAGGCCATCCTGGGAGCGGTCGACACGCTGGCCGAGGCCCATGTGGCCATCGGCAGCCAGGTCTACCGGGAGGCGCTGGACGAGATGGAACGGGCGGCCGACCACGCCGAAGCGCTGGTGTCGCGGCTCGAAGTCGCTTCCGCGCCGGGCTCGGGTGCCGCCGGTCCGGTCAGGGGACTGGCTTGGTGCCGGAATCCGGAATGAGGTGGCCACGCTCCGGGGGAGGCGGGGGCCACGCGGGCGGCGCGCCCGCCGGGCGCGCCCAGACCGGCCGACGCCCACCAGCGGCGGTGGGCGAGAGGAGGAGCGGACATGTACCAGGGCCGCCCTCCTCGGCGCGTCGCCGGTGGCGTGGCTGCCTGTCCGCTCTGGAGGCACGAGTGAGAGGTCGGGGGCGTGGCGACCGGGAACGGGACGGCGATGATCGAGCAGGGTGAGCTCTTCCCGGACGAGCTGCCCGGACCGCCCGGTGACGACGTCGGATACCGGGGGCCGACAGCCTGCGCGGCCGCCGGCATCACCTACCGGCAGCTCGACTACTGGGCGCGGACCGGGCTGGTGGTGCCCAGCGTGCGCGGCGCCACCGGATCCGGCAGCCAGCGCCTGTACTCGTTCCGCGACATTCTCGTGCTGCGGGTGGTGCGCAAACTGCTGGAAGCCGGGGTGTCGCTGCAGAACATCCGCTCGGCCGCCGAGCACGTCCGGACCCGGGGTGTCGACGACCTCGCCGAGCTGACCCTGATCAGCGACGGCTCGACGGTCTACGAATGCACGTCCGACGACCAGGTCGTCGACCTGGTGCGCGGTGGGCAGGGCGTGTTCGCGATCGCCGTCGGCCGGGCGGTGCAGGACATGCGTGGCCAGCTCGCCGCCCTGCCCTACGAGCGCCCCGGTCAGCCGCAGCCGGCCCACCCCGGCGACGAGCTGGCCGGCCGCCGCGCCCGGCGCAGCTCCGCCTAGGCGCCGTTGGCACCGTTCAGGTGCGGCCTTCGACTTCCTGGGCTTCCTGCAGGGTGTCCTCGTAGGGGAGCCAGTCGGCGTGGACGACGGGCCAGCCGTCGTCCTGCAGGAGCGCCACCACCGCGGGGTCGTCGTCGACGACCACGGCGACGTGGCGGGTCCGCCCGAGGCGACGCAGCTCGGCGCGCTTGAACATCCGAGCCGAGCGGCGGTCGTCGTCGGGACGCATCCGCACCGTCCCGACCGGCAGGCCCTGGGCGGCCAACCAGCGCTCGGTGTCCGCGCGCGAACGCTCGGGCCGGCCGGTCAGCCACACGACGTCGTGGTCGGCGACGAGGCCGAGGACCAGGTCGACGCCCTGCGGCAGCGGCGGGTCGGCCGTCGCGGCGGCGAAGAACGCGTCCCAGTCGCCGGGCCGCTGGCGCAGGAACCCGAGCCGATGCCGGACATCCGCGACGACTCCGTCCACGTCGATGACCGCGACCGGCCGCTGCCCGCCCGCCCCGCGTGCCTCGCCTGCCCCGCCCGCCACGTCCACGCCCGTCCTCCTTCGCCAGCCCAGCCGTCAGCTGACTGGCTCGACCCACCGCCGGAGCGTCAGCCTCCGCACGCTCGCCTCGTTCGTTCCAATACTGGCTGGTTGCGCCCCGCCGTCGGCTCAGGGGTGCCCCGCGGCCGCCGCCTCCGGCGGGTTCGCGGCCGCCACGAACGGCCGAGCGCAGACATCGGCCGGCAAACGGGTGATACACGGCGGGACACGGGAAAGAGGGTGGCCGGGCGGCCACGCGGTGGCGTCCTCCGGTACGGTCCAGACGGCGTGGGACGCCTTGTCCGGCAAAGGAGTCAGCGGCCAGAGTCGGGCGATGACCCAGCGGCCAGAGTCGGGCGATGACCCAGCGGCCAGAGTCGGGCGATGACCCAGCGGCCAGAGTCGGGCCATGGCCCAACGGCCGGAAGTCCGGCAAAGGGTCGCGGGCGTCCGGCCTCCGTGGGCTAGCGTGAGTGTTGACGTTGGTAGTGGCCGGCCGGCCGCCGTCCCCGTCGGCACCGGTGCCGGGTCGGGCGTCACGCCATCGGCGCGAAGCGGGAGGTTTGCGGTGTCGGGCAGCCGGCGGGCACGCGCGCTCGCGGCGGCCGTCCAGTCCTCGCTGGCTGGGGCGCTCGCCGTCGCCGGCCGGTTGGAGGAGCGGGCCGGCCGGCTGGCCGGCGATCCCGCCGGGGCGGCCGGCCCCGAGGGAGCCGCGGGTGACGGCCCACAGACCTTTGACCGGGCACTCGCTGAGGCGACCGACCTGGTGTACACGCAGGCCAGGGGCCTGGCCAGCGCCGGCTGGGGAACGTCCGCGTGGTCGGCGTTCGCCCCGGCCGCGGCCGGGGCGGGGCGTCCGGACGGCGCCGGTCCGGCGAGTGGCACCGCGCCAGCCGGCGGCCGGTTCCGGCCGGGGCTGTGGCGGGTCGGGCGGGTCCTGGCGCCTGACGGCGGGAAGGCCGTTCCGCTGGCGGTGCCGCTCCTCGACGGCGGCAACCTGCGGGTCACCGCGCCCCGGGCCCGCCGCCCCGAGGCGGTCGACCTGGTACGCGGCCTGCTCTCCCGGGTGCTGGCCGCCCTCGAACCGGCGCGGGTAGAGCTCACCGTCTACGACCCCTTCGAGCTGGGCGCCGGCATCGCCGGGTTCGCCCCGCTGCGTGCGGCCGGCGTCGTCGGCCCGACGCTGACCACCCGCCCGGCCCTGGAGGCGGCGCTGGCGGAGCTGTCCAGCCACGTCGGCCGGGTGACCGTCGACCGGCTCGGCGGCTCCTTCGCGACCCTGCGCGAGCGGGAGGACGCCGGCCTGCCGCGGGCCGAGCCGTGGCGGATCTTGGTGCTGCTGGCCTGGCCGTCGCTGCCCGACGAGGCGGCCCGGGCCCTGCTGGGCCTGGCCGCGCAGGGACCGGCGTGCGGCGTGCACCTGATCGCGGTGACCGAGCCAGACGACCCCGCCGCCGCCCCCACTACGGGCCGGGTGGCTCCGGGGTCGCTGCCGAACGAGGTGTCGCTGGTGGCCGCCGGGCCGGCGCTGTGGCGCTGCTCGCTCGCGCCGGGGCTGGACTGCGCGCTCGACGCGCCTCCCCCGGCCGACCTGGTCTCGGCGGTCGCCGCCTCAGTGGCCTCGGCCGCCGCCGACGCGGCCGCGCGCGCGCCCGGGCTCGGCGCGCTGCTGCCGGACGGGCTGTGGCAGTACGACAGCGCCGCCGGGATCTCCGTGCCGGTCGGGTTCGGGGCCGACGGGCCGTGCGTGCTCAGCTTCGACGACGACACGGTGCACGGCCTGGTCGGTGGCCAGGCCGGCGCCGGCAAGTCGACGCTGCTGCTGTCGATCATCTACGGGCTGGCCGCCCGGTACGGCCCCGACCAGCTGCGCATGCACCTGCTCGACTTCAAGGAAGGCCTGGAGTTCGCCCAGTTCGGGCCGCGTGAGCGGGACCCGTTCTTCCTGCCGCACGCCGACACGGTCGGCATGGACAGCGACCGGGAGTTCGGCGTCGCCGTGCTGCGCCACGTCCGTGGCGAGATGTCCCGGCGGGCGGTGGCGATGCGCGCCGCCGGGGCACGCGACCTGCGCGGCCTGCGGGCGAACGACCGGACCAGTGCCTGGCCGCGGATCCTGGTCGTCGTCGACGAGTTCCAGGTGATGCTCACCCCGCTCGACCCGGTCGCCCGGGAGGCGGTCGCGCACCTGGAGACGCTCGCCCGCCAGGGCCGCGCCTACGGCATCCACCTGTTGCTGGCCAGCCAGACCCTCTCGGGCATCGACGCGCTGGACGCGACCGCCGGCAAGCGTGGGTCGATCTTCGGCCAGTTCGCGCTGCGGGTGGCGCTGCGCACGTCGATCAGCGAGTCACGGGTGCTGCTGTCGACGAACAACGAGGCCGCGGGCGCGCTGTCGGGCGTCGGCCAGGCGGTCGTCAACCGGCGCAACGGCCACCCGGCTGGCAACGAGCTGGTACGGGTCGCCCGCGCCGACACGGACACGCTTGGCACGCTGCGCCCGCAGCTGGCGAAGGCGCTCGCCGCCACCGTCGACGACCCGGTCCCGCCCAGGATCTTCGTCGGCCACGCCCCCGCCCTGCTGGACACCAACGCCGCGTTCGAGGCGCTGCGCGCCCCGGTCGCGGCGCTGGGCGCGGCGGCCCCGGCCGACCCGGTGGCGCTCGTCGGCGCCCCGCTGGACCTCGCTCCGCCGGCCGTCGGGGTCCGCCTGGCGGCGGTGCCGGGCCGCAACCTGGCGGTGCTCGGCCCGCTGCGCCGGGAGGCGGTCGGTGTGCTGCAGGCGGCGGTGCGCAGCGTCGCCGCCCAGACGCGCCCGGGCGGGCTGCGGATCGACCTGGTCGCGGCGAGCATCGAGGCGCAGGGCGCCGTCGACGACCTGGCGGCAGCCTTGCGCGCCGCCGGGACGGCGGTGACCGTCGCCGGGTCGAGCGGGCTCGCCGGTGTCGTCGCCGAGGCCGCCGCGGAGGTGACCCGCCGCGAGAGCGCCGGGCCGCCCGCCGGCGGCGGCTTCCCGCTGCGGCTGTTGGTGCTGTTCGCCGCGGACGCCGGCCGGGCGGCGCTGGAGGCGCCGAGCGGCTCCGGCCGGCGCACCGGGCTCGACGACCTGCGGCTGGTGACCAGGCGCGGCCCCGCGGTGCGGGTGCACGTGCTCGGCTGGTGGCGCGGGCCCTCGCGGCTGCTGGATGATCTGGGGCCGGGCCACCGGGACGATGTCGCGGCGTGGGTGTCGGTCGGCGTGCCGGGCAGCGACCTGTTCGCACTGGCCGGGCATCGCACCGTCACGGCGGGCACGGCGCCCAACCGCGGGGTGCTTTTCGACCGCCAGGGCAGCGCCGAGCCGCACACCGTGGTCCCCTTCGCGCCGTTGGACACGGCCGCCGGCGAGGACGACGCCCGCGTCTTCGGCCGGACGAGGGATCCCGCCGGCGCCTCCGGCCCGGCGGGTCAGCTAGGACGGAGCACGGCCGATGGCTGACCAGGACCGGATCGTTCCGTGGTTTCCGGACGTCGACCTCGACGCCCCGGCCGCCGCGCCGCCCCGCGCGCCGCGCCAGGCCGGACGGCCGCTGGGCTCCCGCCGCCGGCCGGCCGCGACCGGCGAGGAGCCGGCGTCGAGGACCGTGCGCGGCGGCTCCCGCGGGCTCGCCGGCCACGACCCGGGCGACCCGGGCGACCCGGGTGACCACGGCCTGGTTGACGGCGCCGGGTATCCGGGTGACGACGACTACCGTCACGCGTTCCGCAACCGGGGCAATCTGCGCTCCGACATCGCCACCGATGACATCGCCACCGACGACATCGCCACCGATGGCGGTTTCGCGGATGGCGGTTTCGCCGACGGCGACGAGGCCGAGGGCCACGGCGTGCCGGCCGCGCCTGCCTGGTCCCTCGGGGGCCCCGGCGCCGGCCGGGCCCCCGACCGGTCCGTCGAGCCGCGAACCCTGCTGCCGGCGCTGCCGGCTGGCCCGCGGCCGGTGCAGGCCGCCGGTCCGGCTCGGTCTCACCCGGGCCGGCCCACGGGCACCGAGGGGGCGCCGCGGTGGAGCGCCGCTCCCGGCCAGGACCTGCTCGACCCGCGGGTGGCGGCCCGCCGGTTCGCCGACCTGCTCGCCGACGCGGACCGGGTCCGCAGCGAGCAGGAAGCCCGCCAGCGGGCGGGCCACGAGGACGCCCAGGCGCTCGCTGAGAGCTACCGGGACGCGGCGGACGACGTCCGCCGGCGGGTTCGCAGCGCGTGGAAGCAGGTGGCCGAGTCGTTGGCCCCGTTCGGCGTCGACGACCTGAGCCAGGTTCGGGTGGACGCGGCGGACGGCGAGGCGCTGCCGGGCATCGGGTCGGGCGTCGAGCCGGCCGGTGAGCGGGGCGGACGCAGGTCCCGCCGGGCCCGGCGGGACCTGGCAGCCGCGGATCGTCGCGCCCCGGCGCCGGCAGCCCGGCCGGGCCGGCGCGCCGGTGGCGGTGGCGGGGGCTGGCTGGCGGCCGAGCCGACCATGGAGCCGACCGTCACGGGCGACGGGAAGACCGACGACGGGCCGCTCGACGTCGCCGCCGAGGTCGCGCAGGCCCGGCAGCTGTGCATGCGGGCGCTCGCCACCGCGGCGGAGCTGCGCGGTGTCCAGCGGGCATCCTCCAGCCTGTCCGTGGGCTTGGTGACCGTCGGCTCCTGCGTGCTGGTGGGCCTGCTCGCGGCCGCGGCCCGGATGTTCCTCGATACGGACGGGCTGCCGTGCCTGGCGGCGGGGCTCATCGCCGGCGGCGCGCTCGTGACCGTGGCGACCGAGGGGGCCGGGGTGAAGGCGGCGGTGCGTTCGGCGCTGCTGTCCGCAGGAACGGCCGGCGCGGTGGTGCTGGCGACGGCCCGGGTCGCGCCGACGGCGCCGGTCGCGATCATCCTGTCGCTCGCGTCGCTGGCCGCGGCCGTCAGGTTCGGTCTGGGCTTCGGTGCGTCCAAGCCCCAGAGCCCCCCCGCCGGCGCGAGCCCAGGCCGGCGTCGCAAATGATCGTGGAGTGACGGCCGCGCGGTGGGCGCAGGAGCACCATGCCTGCTGCCCGCGTCCCGCTGCCGGCCAGCGGCGCGGGCCGGCCGGTCGTGCCGCGGGAAGCACGGTCCGCCACGAGGCCCGGCCGCATGGCCCCGGTGGACGGTGATGTCGGACGATGGCCGGACGGGGCAGGTTGACGGGGCGAGGAAGGAACGGGGCGCGGCGTGTCAGGCTCGATCGCTGAGGTCAAGGCGCAGCTGGACGAGGCGTTCCGGCGGGCGGAGGAGGTCGCCGGGCAGCTCGAGGGTGCGCTGACCCTGCTGGAGGAGGCGCAGGCGATGGTGATCGCCGCGACCGACGGTAGCGAGCACCAGGCCGTCGAGCTGCTGACCAGCGCCCTCGTCGAGACCCGCGAGACGCTGGCCACCTCGCTGGCCGCGCTCGGCTCGGCCGTCCAGGAGGTCCGCGACTACCGGGACAGCCTCTAGCGGGTCGGCCCGACGCCGCGATGGAAGATCGTCTATATGTGCCGGGCCGTGCGTTGTCAGTAGGTGGTGTGGCGGCGGGCGGGTCGGAACGGCACCCGGTGGGGTGACTGTCCCGCAGCTGCGGCTCGTCGGACAGGCAGCGGATTCGGGTGGATGTTGCCTGTGCCACAGAGTATCGGGGTGTGACCGCCGGGCAGCGGTGGTACCCGCGTGAAGGATTGGGAAACAACCGGCTCGCCGGGCCACAAGCCGGTGCGCCAGAGGCCGGAGCCTGGCTACAGTCCGAACTGACGCCGCGCGGCCGAGTGTTTGCCGTGCGGTCATGCTCGGGCCTTCGGCTGGTTCCCGGCGGCGTCGACCTGACGCGCACGGGCACCGTGCCGAGGGCTTGGCGCGTCACCTGGCCGGGCCGGACGTGCGGTCCGCGCGGAGCGTGCGGTGGCGGCACCCCGCCGGAGCATCTTCGGCAGGGGATCCGGGCGGCACTCGGCCCTACCCGGCCGGGGCTCCCGGAACGCCGCCACAGACGCGACCGGCCTCGACCGCACCTCCTGCGGAACTCGGAGGATGTCGGAGGCCCAGAGTGGGCAGGACGCACAGGAGGGCCGTCGGGGGCGACCAGGGACCGACCGGGCCACCGGCGCGCGCCTGCCGCAGGGACAGACAACTGAACTGAACACAGACCACCAGGAGGGGCCTTCCTACGTGGCGCACACCGATGTGCTCGACCTGCCGCTGGTGTTGTTGTCGAACCGAGGCCCGGTCACCTTCGACCGGGATGCCGCGGGCCGGACCGTCAACCGGGGTGCCGGCGGCCTCGTCTCCGCCCTGTCCGGCCTCGCCGAGCATCTCGACGACGCGGTGTGGGTCTGCGGAGCGGCGACCGACGAGGACACCGCCGTCGCTCGCGAGGCCGCCGGCCAGGCGTTGCTCGTGCAGACTCATCCGATCTCGCACCTCGTCGACGACCGGTTCGGCGACGCGAGGCCCGACGGGCCGTCGATCAAGGTCCGGATGGTCGTGACCGATCCGGCCGCCTATGCGGACTTCTACTCGGTCTGGGCGAACCCGATCCTCTGGTTCGTCCAGCACGGCCTCTACGGCCGCGCGCTCTCACCCGTGCTGACGCAGGCGGAGCGGGACGCGTTCGAGAACGGCTACGCCGCGGTCAACCGCGCCTACGCCGACGCCGTCGCCGACGAGGTGCGTGCCCGCGGCGGCAAGGCGCTCGTCCTGCTGCAGGATTACCACTTCTACCTGGTAGCCGAGCGCGTCCGCGAGCAGTGCCCCGACGTCGTGCTGACCCATTTCGTGCACATCCCGTGGCCGGCGCCGGACGAGTGGCGGGTGCTGCCCGCCGACATCCGGGCCCGGCTGCTGATGGGTCTGCTCGGCAGCGACGTCGTCGGCTTCCACACCCGCAGGTACGCCCGCAACTTCGTGCTCTGCGCGAGTGAGCTGCTGGGCCTGCCGATCGACCTCGAGGCCATGACCATCACCGTCGGTGATCGGACGGTGCGGGCCCGTTACTATCCGATCTCGGTGGACCCCGCGGTGCTGGACGCGACGCAGGCCAGCGAGCAGGTGAGCGCGCATGTCGCGATGCTGCGCTACATCTTCCTCGACGACGACCGGCAGCTGATGGTGCGGGTCGACCGGACCGACCCGAGCAAGAACGTGGTGCGCGGGTTCCTCGCGTTCGGCACGCTGCTGGAGCAGCATCCCGAGCTCGTCGGCAGGGTCAGCTTTCTGGCGCTGCTGCAGCCGAGCCGGACCGACGTTCCCGAGTACGCCGACTACATCGCCCTCATTGGCGGGGTAGTTGCCGAGATCAACGCGAAATACACCAAGGAAGGCCGCCAGCCGATCGACTTGCGGATGGTGGAGGACTTCCCCTTGGCGGTCGCGGCGTATTCGATCTGCGACGTGCTGGTGGTCAACGCCATCGCGGACGGGATGAACCTGGTCGCCAAGGAGCTCGCGGTCGTCAACCGGCGGGGCGGGGTGCTGGCGCTGTCGGAGACGGCGGGGGCACACGAGGAGCTCGGCGAGTTCGCGGTCACCCTGCACCCGTTCGACATCCAGCAGATGGCCGACGCGTTCTACACGGCGCTGACCATGCCGCTGGAGGAGCGCCACCGCAGGCTCGCGGCGGCGGCCGAACAGGTCCGTACCCACGACGTGGCCCGCTGGCTGGGCGACCAGCTCGAGGAGCTGAGCCGCCTCGCCGGCTTCGCCTAAGGCCGTCCCGCCGGGGTTCCTGCCGGATTCGGGGCCGGGGTGGTGGTTGCTTTGGCGCTGCGCTGATGCGCCGTCACCATCGGTGGCTAAGTTGCGTGATTCCCTGCCGGTCCGCCGGACTTCGCCGCGGATCTGCCCACGGCTACGCACTGCGGGCAGATCCGGGGCGAAGTCGTTCATCGCCTACGGAACCGCCGGGCCTCGATGGGCCTGCACCCGGTGCCAGGACTGGTTGAGGGTGCTAAGAGCGACTGAGGGGGAACGGCTACCTCGGGACGCGGTGGCGAGCACCGCGGCGCCTGCCAGGCCGCACGCCTAGGTGATGAGGAGTTGAGGACAGTGGTGGGGACGACGCGGGACAGGGAGAGGTCGGCGGCGGCTGGCGCGGGCCGGGTGAGCGGCGGGCCGGCGGCGGGTGCGTCGGGTCATCACCGGGCCAACCGTGGCTCCTGGGCGGCCGTCATGCTGATCATCATTGGGTTCGCGCTCGGGGCGTTCGCGCTGGCGAGCCACTCGACGGTGTTGTGGATCATGACCGGGGTGGCGCTCGTCGCCGGCGGTGTCGTCGCCCTCGCCTTCCGGATCATGGAGCAGGCTTACTGATCCTGGGCGCTGAACGCGCCAGGAACGACCTCCCAGCAGACCTCCCAGCAGACCTCCCAGATCGGCTTCGCCGATCCGGCAGGAACCCCGGGCTCCGCCGATCCGGCAGGAGCCCGGGCTTCGCCGATCCGGCAGGGACCCCGGGCTCCGCAAGCTCGGTCGATCCGGCAGGAACCCCGGATCCGGCAGGGACCCCGTGTCGGGCGCCTAGGGCGCCCTCCTGGCGCCGATCCTGAGTGAGGTCCATGGCGGTGGTTGACCTGGTCCCGGGCCTGGTGACGTGGTCGGGTTGGCGCAGCGCTAATGGCGCCGTCACTAGTCGCTAGTGCGAGTGGCGCAGGGTGCGGGGAGTGGCGAAGGAGTCGAAGCGGGTGCTGGCGGGGCCCAGCTCGGCCCAGCGGCGGGTGCCCAGGTCCAGGACGGCGAGCGCCGCCGTGGGGAAGGTGGGGATCTTCACCCGGTCGGCGGGCGGGAGGAGGCCGACGGCCAGGGCGTGGATGCCAGGGTTGTGCCCGATGAGCAGCACGCCCGGCACCCCGTCGTCGATCTCGCGCAGCCGCGCGAGCAGCTCGTCCGGGCCGGCAAGGTAGAGCCGGTCCTCGGTGAGGACGGGCACCTCTGCGGGAAGTGCCGGCGCGATCCGTTCCAGGGTCTGCCTGGTCCGCAGCGCCGACGAGCACAGGATGAGGTCGGGGGACAACCGCTCGACGCTCACGTGCTCGGCGACGAGCTTGCACGCCTGGCGGCCGTCGCGGGACAGCGGCCGCTCGGCGTCGGGCGTGGCCGTGTCGGCCCAGTCGGACTTCGCGTGGCGCAGCAGCATCAGCCGTCGCCCGCCGCTCACCACCGAGCCGCCCCGAGCCCGCCGGGCCGGGCGAGATCCCCGAGCCGGCCGGGGAGGCATCCCGCGCCGGTGCGGCCGGGAGCGCGGTGAACGTGGCGAGGGAAGCGGCTGGGGACGCCCAGGGCGTCACCGGGCACTGGTCCTCCTCGCGCGTGGTGACGGACCGTGGCCGATGCCACCGCCTCGTGCACCGACAAGTGGTGCGGACGGCACTGACGTGGCCACCCATGACCTGGGGCGGCGCTTGACCTCAACGACTGTTTGACCGGAAGGGCGTTGACGGTGAGCGTACGGCCTAGACAAGGCTAATCCGAACCCAGGGGACACGAAAGCGGGGTACCCAGGCCCTGATGGACGCGGGTACCCCGCCGGGTGAAGACGCACGGCGTGCCGTGAACCCGGCCTCCCGGGGCACTGCCTCCGGGGGTCTGCGGGCGCCGGCCGGCGGCGGCGTGCGGTGGGTGTTGCGTGCTACGCGGGTACTGGTGGTGCTGGCCGGTCAGCCGGCGACGGTGACGACGGGCAGCAGCCGGTCGGCGATCACCAGAGCGTCGTCGGCGGAGATCCGGCCGCGGGGGATGAGGTTCGCCCGCTGGTCGGAGGTCAGCCCGCCCCACACGCCGTGCTCCTCCTGGCGGAAGATGGCGGTGGCCAGGCACGGCCGGCGTACCGCGCAGGTCGAGCAGATCTTGCGCGCGCGGGTCTCTGCGGCCGCCCGGGCCTTGGTGTTGCGCCCGTCGGGCGGGAAGAACGCGTCTGGGTCGCCGTCACGGCAGGCGGCGTCCTGACGCCAGTACGCCGGCCAGCCCGGGCCGAACGGCTGGGGCGGCAGGTCACGGCCAGGAAGAACGGGGACTCCGGCGCTCATCGGGCTCCCTCCGGGCGGGCGCACTCCGTGACGGACAGGAAAGCCGGGTTACTGGCGAGTAGATCGGTGGGCTGACTGGGCATACCGTCTCCTGCGAGTGCAATGCGGACAGAAGTGCGGGGGACCGCCGAGGCTGCCCATGAGGGCGTGCCAAAGGACGGTCCAACCGGGGTGAGCCGAGTAGCCCCCGGGCGATCCGTGCAGGTGGGGGTGTCTAGCCCGGTGCGTGACCGGTGCCCCGCTGCGTGGAAACGAACCCGTCTCGTCTCGTTAACGGGGAAACGTAGACGGCTCTCGACCGGATAGCAAGGGTTCCGGAACGCGCACGTCCGAATACCCTCCGGGCCACTGGAGGCCCCTGCGCGGCGCCTTGCGGCCGTCCGTGCCGCGTCCGATCGGGCGCGGAGTGACCCGGCGCGGGCCCGTCGACTGGTGATGGGTGACTGTCCGTCAGCCCACGGTCCAAGCCGTGGAACCCCTTCTATGCAGGCATTTTGTTCGAGTTGCCTGCCGTGGCCGCCGTGGCGGCGAAGCCCGCTGAACCTCGGAGACGCGAGATGTTCAGGAGCCGTTCGGCGGTCGGTTGCCGCCGCCGTTTGGGCTTAATGAGGGAGCCTATCGCCCCCCGTACGGCCCCGGCGACGGTCTCAAGTGTGCTTAGGAACACAACGGTCGCCGACCTCTTGAAATCGAGCCCGTTCACGGATAATGGCATCGGGTGCCGTAGTGCTGCTCCAGTCGCCGGACCTGCGGTTTTGTGCTCGTCCCCGGCGGGGGCGACGGCAGGGGGCGGATCATGGGCGGATGGGGGAGACGACGCCTCCAAAGGGCCGCTCGAACGCTTGACGGACAAGGCGATTCATGCTCCCGCCCGCCGCTGTCGGCGATGGTGGCGGCGGCGGACGGGCGCGGCGGTGGCAACCGGCGACGGCCGGGTGGGGCGGCGGCCGGGTGGTCAGCCGAGCCGGGCGGGCGCGACGGTGGGCAGGCCGGCGCCGGCCCATGCGTGGTAGCCGCCGATGATGTCGGTGGCCCGGTACAGGCCCAGCTCCCGCAGTGACGCCGCGGCCAGGCTGGAGGTGTAGCCCTCCGAGCAGACCACGATCACGCGGAGGTCGTCGCCGGTCGCGACCGGCAGCCGGGCTTCGCTCGTCGGGTCCAGCCGCCATTCGAGCACGTTGCGCTCGATGACGAGGGCGCCGGGAATCTCGCCTTCGTCGGCGCGCTGCGCCGCCGGGCGGATGTCGACGAGCAAGGCGCCGTCCGCCACCGCGGCGGCGGCGGCGGACGGCTCGAGCCGCTGCAGCTGCCGGCGGGCCCGGGCCAGCATGGCGTCGATCCGGCTGCCGCCGGCGGCTCCACCGGCGGCCCCACCGGCGTGGTGCGACGGCTGCGGGGCGGTCACCGTGCCACCGCCGCGGTGGTGACCGGCAGCGTGGCCGTGGGCATGGATGTCGCCGCGGGTGCCGTGACGGCAGTCATGATCCGCGTCGAGGCGGACGGCTCGTAACGCAAGGGAAGCTCCGGCGGTGAGTAGGCGTGCACGGTGGTGGCCACGACGTCGCCACGGTTGGTGATCTGGTGGACATGGTCGGCGGCGAACCCGACGACGTCGCCGCGAGCGTGCCGGCGGGTCTGGCGCTGCCGCCACGATCCGTGGCGCAGGCCATGGATGTCCTCCTCGACGGCGCCGTCGGCAACCGCGAGCGCGCCGAGCGCCCCCCCATGGTCGTGCACCGCGGTGTGCTGACCGGGTGTCCACCCGATCAGCCACACCTCGATGGCACCGGTCAGCAGCAGCCGGGTGTACCAGCGGCGGCTCGGGTCGTGACGCACCACCGGTTGCCACAGCCAGCGAGCCGCGGCTATCCGCCCGGCGACCTCGGCCAGTGTTTCCAGGTCCAGCGGCTCGTCGTCGTCGCTGAGCACCGCCCGCGCGAGGTGCGCTGGCAGGAGGTCCTCGGCCGGTCCGCCGCCCGCCGGCCCGCTGACGGCGGCGGGCTGCGGGCTGGCAGGCCAGGACAGGACGGGCGGGCGGCTCGCGGTCGCGGTGGCCAGGCCCAGGACGGCGGGGTGCAGGAGTGGCACGGCATGCTCCGAGGAGTGTGGCGCCCGGCGGTGACGCGGGCGGTGAGCGGGGCGGACCGGTGGGCGGTCGGAGTGGCGGACGGTGACGGGTGAGGGGGCCGGGAGTGGCCACGGCCCTGGCCGCCCACCGGCGGCCGGCGTGGCCGGGACGCAGGTGGGCGGCCAGGCGTTTTCTCGATTGAGAAGGTGTGAAAAGGGGCGGCGGGTGCCCTGCGGCGGAATCGCCAGGAGGTGCGCCCGCGCCCGAACGACAGCGGTGCCCGGAAGGCATGATCGAGCAAGCCAGGCGGCGGGAGGCCTACCCGATCCGATGACCCGGGCGGGCGATGCCGCGAACCCGGCCGTCGACTCAGCTTGGACGCCAGCTCGCGCTCACCACCGTGGCGGGCGGCTGGCGATGGTGCTGCCGCGAGGTCTGGGGTGAGGCGGAGCGCTCGCCGCGCTCGGCGGCGCCGTCAGCCGTCCGGGAGCCGACCCGAGGTCAGCGGGCGGGGGCGGCCGCCCCGGTACACATGCCGCTCGCCAGCCGACCCAGGTCGGTGACGCGGTCACTGTGTAGGAGGACGACCGCTGGTAGCAGGAGGACGACTGCCATGGGCCGATGGTATCCGCAGGGTGGCGTCCGGCGCTGCATGGTCACGCTGCCCGGCTGCCCGGCTGCCCGGCTGCCCGGCCGCCCCGCCGGGCTGCCCGTGTCGGCTGGCAGTACTGGCCGCACGGCGTTGGTCGCCACCGCGGCTGGCTCGGTCGCCGGCGGGGCGGTGAGCGGTCCGCGCCGCGGCGCCTGGCCGGCCACGCGGACGGGTGGCGCACGGCGTGTCAACTCCACGCCGGACTACTGTCACCTGTCCACCACGCTTTGACCCTTTTCGGCTAGGCCGGAGGTGGGGTCGCGGCACTCAGGAGCAGCCTGGTAGCGATCCGTCGCAGCCGTGGGACCTTCTGCCTGAGCCGGCGTCGTATTGTGCAGTGGCGGCTGATCGTCGCCGGAGTGGACCAGGCTCGCCGAAGGCGTCACGCAGGCGCGGCCGGCGGCGTGGGTGGGAGGTGCTGGAAGCGTGACCAGCGAGGCCGGCCCTGCGTCCGTCCTGCCGTCGGTGTCCTCCGCCGCGCCGGGGGTTTCGTTGCCCGCGCAGGCCGGGCCGGGCGCCCCGCCGTCGGGCACCGCGCCCGCTGCCGCCCCCGCGCTCCCCACCGCTGGGCCGCCTGGCGGCCCGGTGGCCGGCTCGGCGGGCCCCGCGCCAACCGGCGTCGCGGACTCGGCGAACCACGTCGAGCCGGGCGCGCTGGAAGAGCGGATTGAGCTGATGCTGACCAGGCTGGGGGACCGGGTCGACGATGCGCTCGCCGGCCAGAGCCGGATGCGCGGCCTGGTGGACGTGGTCATCGGCGCCGCCGGGGAGCCGAGCCTGCCGGCGACGCTGCGGCGCACCGTCGAGGCGGCGTGCCGGCTGTGTGACGCGGAGTACGGCGCGATCGGGGTGCTCGGTGCCGACGGGCGGATCGCCGACCTCGTCCAGGCCGGCGTCGAGGCAGACGGCGTCGCCCGCATCGGCGGGCTGCCGACCGGGCGGGGCCTGCTCGGCAAGACGCTGCGGGAGGCCTGGACGCTGCGCGTCGACGATGTCGCCCACCATCCCGAAGCTGTCGGGTTCCCGGCGGGTCATCCGGCCGTCGACACGTTCCTCGGCGCGCCGATCGCTGTGCGCGGGGTGCCGTTCGGCGCGCTGTTCCTCGGTGCCAGGCGGGGTGGCGGATCCTTCACCCGGGCGGACGAGGACCTGGCAACCGCGCTGACGGCCGCGGCCGGGATCGCGATCGAGAACGCCCGGCTGCGGGAGGAGGCAGACCGTCAGCAGGACTGGCACACGGCCAGCGGGGAGATCACCGCGGCGCTGATGTCGGTCAGCGAGCCCTGGGCGGCGCTCGACCTGGTCGCCCGCCGGGCCCGGCAGGTGACGTCGGCCTGCCTGGCGGCGATCGTGCTGCCGGACACGAGGACCGGGTTCGTGGTGACGAGTGCCGACGGTCCCGGCGCCCAGGCCCTGCGAGGATGCTCCCTGCCGGTGGACCGCAGCCAGCTCGTCGAGGTGATGCGCACCGGGCACGCGCAGGTCGTCGGCGCCGACGACCTGCCCGACCTGCTCGGGAGCACAGCCGACGGGCTCGCGCTGTCGGGTGTGATGGTGGTGCCGATGGCGGCCGCGGGCCGGCCGGTCGGCAGCCTGCTGCTGGGCGCCCAGGCCGGGGCGGTGGCCGGCGGGCCGGTGGCGCGCGGGTCGGCGACGGTGCTGGGCCGGCCGGACGGCGTCGCGCCGTTCGGCGCACTGGACCTCGAGATGGCGACCGCCTTCGCCGGCCAGGCGGCGCTCACCCTGGAGCTGACCCGGCTGCAGCGTGACCGGGAGCGCCTGGCGGTCTTCGAGGATCGCGACCGCATCGCCCGGGACCTGCACGACGTCGTGATCCAGCGGCTGTTCGCCACCGGTCTGTCGCTGCAGGGGCTCGCTCGCTCGGTGCCGCCGCCGGCCGCGGCCCGGGTCGCGGATGCGGTCGCCGAGCTCGACCAGACGATTTCGGAGCTGCGGCACACAATCTTCTCGCTGGCCTCGCCGACGCCGGACGGCGCCCACCTGCGCGCCGAGATCGACCGGATCGTCGGGCAGGCGGAGCATTCGCTGGGCCTGCGCCCGTCGGTGCGGGTGGAGGGACCGGTGGACCGGGTGCCGGTCGTCGTCCACCCGCATCTGCTGGCGGCGCTGCGCGAGGCCCTGTCGAACATCGCCCGGCACTCGCGGGCGACCCGGGTGCGCGTGCTGGTGCGGGCCGGGGACGACAGTGTGCTGGTCGAGGTGCACGACGACGGGGTCGGCCCGGCCGGCGCTACGGTCACGAGCGGCCTGGCGAACCTGCGCCGCCGTGCACTGGACCTGGGGGGCCACATGGACTTCGGCCCCGGGGTCGGCGGCGTCGGCACCCGGGTGCGCTGGCAGGTCCCCGTCCTCGGCCGCGAGTCCCCACCCGACTGGGCCGCCGCACCCACCCCGCCAGGACTGCCGCGTACCTAGCCCGGCCCGCCGCTGGTGACCCCAAAGCGGAACCCAGCCAGCGTCGGCGACGGTGCATTGGCGCATGGGCGACGCAACCACGACGTCGGGGCCGGACTACGCCAGCCCCGGTCATACGTGCCCGCCCCGAGGCCGGGGCAGGAGTGTGCCCTAGGCGCCCGGCGCAAGACGGCGCGTCCCAGCCGCCCGCCTTGGTCAGGAGCCGAGCTTGGTGGCGAAGACGGCGGCCTGGGTGCGGCTTTCCAGGCCGAGTTTCGAAAGCATGCTCGAGACGTAGTTCTTGACCGTCTTCTCCGCCAGGT
>Ga0163163_10002052_pt1 | contig 16997 bp, 25 predicted proteins | sample S65metaG_FD_119766 | JGI IMG/M metagenome (GOLD analysis project Ga0163163, IMG submission 119766) | Switchgrass rhizosphere microbial communities from Kellogg Biological Station, Michigan, USA - S6-5 metaG | ecosystem: Host-associated > Plants > Roots > Rhizosphere > Soil | place: USA... | reverse complement strand
CACCACTCAGTCGTTCGGGACGTAGCGGTGTCACTAGATTTTGTGATGTCCCCTTCGGATAGTGAATTCCTGGTTCAGTACGTTCAGGGGCGACTCGATCATCCGGGTCACGATGACTAGCGCGGATGCCAGTCACCCTTCAGTGCCCTAGCTGCGGCCTCTCCGCGCAGTACCATCTCCTGAGGTCGCAACAGCAATTGAAAGATCGCCAACACATCGATTTCTTCCGTGTAGGATCTCGCCCCACTGAAATGGCTTCCAGGGCTTCTGGAAGCATTGGACAGCCAGCAATGGTGCGTCTCTGCATCTGGGCCGAGGGGTGCTGAGGCCCCTAGCCTTAACCTTAGGGGCAGGAGTTGCACTCGCGCAGTGGTTTGCGAGCCTCTGAGGATGCGCATATTTTGCGCGGGTCAGAGTTACCTATGAGGAAAGACCAATTGGGTAATCTTTCCCCGCTATTTCTTCGTGTAAGTGGATCTAACGGGCGGAGGACTTCTTATGCAGGAGCCTTGGAATTCGGAGTACTTCATGGAGCGGGTTAAAAGGGGTGAGTTCGATGACGATCTCTTCGAGGCTCTCGGGCAGCTCTCGACCGAGGAGCTACAGGAAATCGCCGACGTGCTCCTGGAAGAAGGGCGCCTGAAGGCGAGGATCAATTAATGTGTGCCCGCACACTCTGGGCAGATCAGCGAATCTAACATTCGTTAGGAGATTTCCGATGCGAGCGAAAAATCAAATGAGCTGGCGAGGCAATAGGCCCCGTCAGCCAAAGCCCGTGCAACGTATTGCAAATAAGCATTATCCATGGGCGGTCCTCCGACGTTTCCCTACTGATCTTGCCGCTCGGCTTTCACAATGTTTAAAGCGTGCGGGCGATCGAAAAACCACGCTAGTCCCACTCTGAGACTGCGAGCCCAAAGCTTCTACATACTGCCTAGCCTGTACTTTACTCGTCGAATCACGGTCATTTAGCAGGGTGCGTACTAGAGCGTTATTGCCATTTATTCCTATTCATCCAGGAATAATCGTGATATGCTAAGTCCGGTCAAGCTTAGTTTTTCGCGTGCGTCTATGGGAAATTATTGCCATGCTCGACACACAAAGTACGGCTCACCTGCACGATAACGATCTGGAGCTTTACCTTCGCGGGCAATTAGAGTCAGGGCGTCTCGCGGCAACCGAACGACACCTTTTGGATTGCAAAATTTGCCAATTGCAACTATCGAGCTGCTTAGGGCAGAGTCTGGCGATTCAAATTGTAGCTGGATCTCACACAGATACAACTCAGAAGCGATCGGAACCACGCTTTGACACCAATGGTGAAGGGACGCTCCAAGAAATTCATCCTCTGTCGTTGGATCGGCGAAAGGTTAGGATCGTGAACGTTTCAAAAAACGGCCTAGGTCTCGTGAGCCCGAAGGCAATTTTACCGGGAACTATCGTTCAATTACGGATTAACGATATTGTGGAGCTTGCGAATGTGCGGTATTGCTCCGCCTCGGATGAGGGATTTCGGATCGGGCTCAGGCTGCACGGCGAAGGCTGACGACTGCTATCCTTCCGCAATGGACATCTTGAAGATGATTTCCGATCTGCGCAAAGAGCGAGATCAGATCGGCGAAGCGATTATCGTCCTGGAGCGGTTAGCTGCGCGATCAGGGAAACGACGCGGGCGGCCTCCGGCTTGGATGGCCGCTATGAAGGACAAGCCGAAGAGACGCGGTAGGCCACCCGGGAGTGCGGTTTCGGCGCGGGCGTAAGAGCATTCGGATCGTCGATCACACTTCCCAGCCGGGGGGTGACTCGCTCATGAGGTTGGCCTTTGAAAGTTGCCACTACTGGCAACCTTATCGTCTTCAGCAATCATCTCTTCAAGCGTCCATTGAATATCAGGAAAGGCGCCCCGCATCAGCCCGATCACGGCAAGGTAGCCAGCCGGGCCGCGCAGGGGTTCGGGACGCCCCGGAACATGGAATACCGCGCCCGGCGAGATAAGTTCTTCGGCAAGTTTCTCGCTGCTTCCCTCTGGGCGGTGCAATCGCTCACGACCTCGGCGCTCACCTTGACGCCTAAAGCGCAAACCGCCCATCTGGCCTCAAGAGTCTTGTACCCGTTTCACTTCGGTGGTTTGCCGACAAGCCGTCAATTTGGCTGGCGAGCGGCTTCGCAGACCACGCGGCGTGCCATCTTGATTTCACGACAACAGGGACACGCGCAATGCGTGTACATCGCGCATTGGGGGTTTCCCCCGGAATCCCCATAGTGGTCTCGATGTTATCACCGAGGGTGGCTCCACTTACGGTGTGACCTTTTTGACCTTCATTCCAGTCAGCAGCAGCGAAGACCATCGAACCTCTAGTCATGTGTCATCGGGCGTGAACCTTCGCGCAGGAAAGCGCGCAGTACTTGCAATCACTCCGCAAGAAGCTCCTGACCATGAGTCGCAGCACTTGCCGGAAGTAGCCCCACCCTCCAGCCTTCGCACCAATATATCCGACTCGGCGCGGGATAGATCGTACGCGCGGCCAGAGCGTTCACCTTCGCAAAGAAATCCCACTGTGGACGCGCGTGCGCGCCATCAAACTAAGAAGACTTTTTCTGAGCCAAAGAAACGCTTAGGAAGGTTGGCCAAAGCATCGAAGGTGACTAATTCAACGTGAGAGATCCGATAGAGTAGGATTTCAGTGGTATAACCTGGTGCTGGCCAAGTGTGATCAATGAAGATCGTCACTTCATTAACTTGCCTAGGTTGCGAGACAATCATGCCGTCCGATGCGTAATCAACTTGCCATAAAAGCCCCGTCGGTACAACCACCACGGGAACGATCACGCGCCGGAGAGGGGGATCACGCTTAGTCCCAAATTCCCGCACTAAGTCGGCAGAACTATTGACCGCTTGATTGAGCTTTTCAAAAGTCTGCTCGTCATTGCTGAGCAAATCTCCATTGGTATCCCGGCCCACCTGATCAATCTTCTTACCAACCTGCTCTCCTACTCTGTAGACAGTGCTTCCGATCGCCAGTTCGACGGTGGTGTAGTCGAGGCCCCCTATTCTTCGCAAAAAAACAGTGTGGAAAGCCTCCTCACGAGTCCGGGGAACGGTGCTCAGCAGAAGTGGGCAATTCATGCGAAGATTCTTGCATTCCACGGCGAGAGCTAACGTCCCCTCACTACCGTTCATAACCGCCCGAATGTCGTACTGTCGAGTCTTTTCAGTTACCGGGTCTCGATAAGTGCCTGAATGGGAGCAATCGAAGCCGCTCGCACGCAACTCAGAGAGTACCCGCATCTCAAGTCCAAAGTCAGAATCCGTAGCCACAAACTCTGCCAAGTCCGCCGCTGTAATCTCGTTTGCTTTTAGCTTCGCCATTTGGTCTGTCAATAGTCTGCGAGCGGCACGGATCGTTAAATTTCGGCGTCCTGTTCGGCGCTGACGTGCGGATCGCCAAACACTTCCCAGCCTTCGCCCTCAGAGAGGCGATCGGATATCGAAAATGAGTACCACTCTGATCCGCCCTTAGCCGTTTCATGGACGACCTTTGCCGCGACGTGCTTGCTCGGAACCACAAGATATTCTGGTCGCTCTCCGCTTCCGATGTTCACAAAAACGTATATGTGGCTGTCTGACCGTACCCGGGCTGTATGCGCACCTACCCGCCAAAAATTTGATCGACCCTTATTCGTCTTTACTTGAACCGACCAAGCCCTTTGGCAAGCTTGGTCGGTTACCAAGAGGTCTGTCCCAGCCGCGCTACGCGCAGTTGGAGAAACGATAAAGCCTAGCTTGGATAGTTCAGCCGCCACCAAATAGACACCACGCATGCCCGTAATATGGCCTGCTGGATTCATAGGAAATGATCGTATCACGCCTAACACGTAATATGATCACTCCTCCAAACTCCGTGCCCGTGTCCGAGCCAAATTAAGTTGCACAACTTCCGGAATTCTGGCAAGCTTCTCGCACAATGATTCATCAACCAGGGCCGCTCCGAGGCCGCCCCTGTTCTGTTTGTAAACATCAGCAGGAACGGGAGATCGCAACCGCGCTGCTGGCAGGGGGAAGCTGCCGCGAGGTTTCCAGGCGGTACAGAATTGCGCTTTCGACGCTCGCGCGCCATCGAAGGCTACACCTAGAAACGCGGATTGCACGCGCTGAGGCCGCCATCGGGCAACCTGCTCAGACACCGTGTAAGCCAGGGAGCATCGAAGCGGAAGTGGTGGCTGCGCCACGCTTGCATAGAGTCGAAAACTACGAAGTGATTGTAGATGTGAAGCAGGCGGTGCAGGACTTGTACGGGCGCGCAGTGGTCTTGTTTCAGGAGGCAGAAGCCTTGCGGGACTTATCCACCGCGTTGCGAGCGATAAAAGAAATCCGCAACACTCTTGAACTCTTGGCCCGCCTGAATGGTTCGCTTAGGAACGCCGCGCCGTCCGTCCAAAAAATCGAAATTGTATACGCGCCGAAGCAACTCATCGAGCCGCTTGGTGCCGTGCATTTGTTGGAAGCGGGCGACGAAGAATCCTGTTGATGCTGCTATCGCATGCGTCATGATCGCTCACCATCGCGGCGCGCGTTAAGACTTGTCCGAGTTCGTAATAGTGTTTTCGTCAATCTTACGGGCCGCTTCTTTAGGTACTGCGCTGCTTCTCTTCAGAATCTTTTCCTACTCTTTTATTGTTCTTTTTGTCGGCAGCTTCGTTCCGATCTAAACGGAACCATTAGGCCGGTCAGATCGGAACTCTTATTCCGATCTGATCGGAACCTTTTTTTCCCGCAAATCGTGTCGGTCAGGGGTATGCATTTGCTGGACGCGAGCAACTAGAATCGCATTTGAAAGTGCTATGCTGCGGCGCGACCCGCCGGGAGAAGTTCGCGGTACGATAGTACACAACCTCGTAGTGAGGTTGAGGTTGCCAAAGTCTTACTGTGGGCCGTCATACCCGAAGAACTCTACGAGGATCGCAAACACCCCGACGTTCGCATCGCCCGTCGCGCCTCGACCATCGCGAATCTCGCTCGCGTGATTAGTGAACGGCAAGTTCAGCCGGGCCTTCGGAACACACTGCTGGTTCAGGCCAGAAGGCTAGAGGATCTCGCGAAGCGTCGGTTCGCCGACTTTGGCAGCCGATTGCGCGCGAACGGCGCTAACGACAACGAGGACGACGAATAGACGGTCGACCCCGCGCCTGGTTCCAGTTGCGGCGTTGTAAAATACAAAACGCCGCCTAGCTCGACGGGGCGAAGGCTGGGGACCCTACCCAGGGGCGGCTTCTTTATTCAGGGGATCGCAGAGGGAGCGATGCCGAGCCAAGAGCCTAATCCGAAGACACGTCTGGCCGCCCACCTTGAACGCTGGGAATCGGAGCATCTCAAAGGAACACCACAGGTGGTCATTCGATTCGGGAAGCCGACTGGGCCGGTGCGGCTGGACGAATTCTCTAGCACGCGACTTACATTCCAATACGCGGTGAATGATCTCACCGCAACGCTGTCCGTGGGCCTCCGGGAGAGTCTTGAGTATGAAGCGACAGAGGTGAGTCGCCTCGAACTGCGAAGGGCAGATGCGAATCGAGCATTCAAGGCTAGAGCCGAAAGCGCTAGGAAACGATACGTAGATACTTTTAAGCGAACCATCGCGAAATTACGTTCCGCCACAGACGATCGTTGGAACGAATACGAGCACCCCCTTTCGGAGGACGAGATAAACGCTTTCACAAACCTGTTCACTTCTCGCGCGAAGGAAATATGTCGCGAGAGTGTATCGGTGTTTATGATGGTCTCGTCTCACGCAACGAATACGTTGCAATCGCCACGTCCAGGAAACGCGCAAATCCGAGCAAGGCGTCAACTCGTCAACAGGTATCGTCGTAAGCACAGCATCACAATGCCGGACCTTGCGAGGAGCGCTGGAATGAGCCCTACAGCAATCTATGGCATGATAAACGGCGATCGTACACGATACTCCGAAGAAAAACTTGGGATGTTGCTAAAGACAATCAGCGTGTCGCCAGAAAACTGGTAAGCGGCCTCGCCCATCCTTAAACTGGAATCGTTTTTCTCCTCATTTTCTCCACACTGTTCTCCTGTTTCTCCGCATCATACTGCGATTGGGAGAACACGAAATGACAACTGCGAACAAGAGTATTGAGACGCCCTTAAACGAGAACGATGTTGCACGTATGACCGGCATGTCGGTCGCAACTGTGAGGCGATGGCGGCTGTTCCGGCAGGGTCCGAAATACCGAAAAATTGGGTCCGCCGTTCGTTATTGGTCAAAGGATGTGGAAGATTGGCTAGGGTCCAGGCCGACTGGCGGTGACAAGAAAAACAGCGCGGCGAAGCCGACTGGCCGTAACAAGAAACGCAGCCCATTGTTGCGGAAACGCTAAGTCGGTTGAGATGGCTAAGCCTCAATCCAAGTCCGGGCCGTCGTTCCTCGCGATCCCGTTGGAAGTCATGTGGATTCCGGTAGACCAACTGAGCTTCGGGGCAAAGTGCTTATATGGGCGATTGAGACTCTACGCTCACTTGCTACCCGAAGCGACCGCTAATGAGCGCCAACGCCATCCATGTTACCCAGCAGAAAGTACGCTCGCGCGTGACCTTGGTGTGGGTGATAGGCAAATTCGCAAATTGAAAAAAGAGCTTAGAGAACGGGGATTGATCTCTTGGAAGCGAACAGGCGGATCTAATCGATATGAGATTTTTCATCCCGGCAAATTCATACCGAAGGGCTGAACTGGCGAGGATTGAGATCGGAAGAAACGTTCCGATCAGAACGGAAGAAAAGTTCCGATCAGATCGGTCGAAAGCTTCCGGTCAGATCGGAACGAAGCTGCCGACAAAAAGATCAGGAAAAGAATCAGTAAAAGAATCCGTAAAAGAAGCGCCGACTGAGGCCACGCTTCACTGAAAACAATCGAGACGAGAAGCAGGCGAAAAAGGGGAACGATGAGATGAACATCAAAGAACGTCCTGGTGCAAGAAGGTTCATCCTCAGGCGGGGGTTCCGGCCCTACATAGACCGAGAAGGTTATTGGGATGGCTATAATGCTATCGACTCAGATGGCCACCAGGTGGCACTGACTGGCCGTTGGGGCAAGCAAATGCGACTCATGGTAGCAGAAGGTCATTTCGGAAAGATTGTGACCCGAACTTGGCTGTCGCGCTATGGTCGATACTACGCGAGAATCGTCGAGAACTAACGGGCCAAACTCTGCGCGGCGAGGAGGGGCCGCCTTCGCGGCGCTGACGCGCCGCGATATACGAGCGAATCGAAACTTCACTGCCGCTGGCTTATCCGCTGCGCGGTTCCATCGGCTCGCGTCGGATGCGCCCACTTGTAGCCGCCCTGAGTTCCCGAGTCGTATAGTCCCAATGTTCGAGTTGCGGCCCGAGGCGATAAGGCAGTTTGTGTTGGGGACTTCTATTGTTTTTCGAGGTAGTTGTAGCCGTTGATATTAACCGAACGTTCGGTTATGATTATTACTATGACACCGACAAGCCGCGCCGCGAGTCTGATGGGACGACGCAGCGCTGAAGCCCGCATTCAGGCGTGGGGTAAGCGAGAGTTCAAAAAACGAATGCGAGAATTGGGCAAACTGGGCGGGCGTCCGAAGGGAAGCAGGAAGAAGACATTGAAGAAAGGTGGTAAGTAATGGCGGTCTATAAGCAGCAGAAGAGTAAGTATTGGTGGTACAAGTTCACCTGGAACGGCGAACTGATCCGCGAGAGTACGAAGCAGACCAACAAGCGCGTCGCCGAACAGATTGAAGCTGCGCACAGGACCGGACTCGCGAAGGGCGAGGTAGGTATTCGCGAGAAGGCTAAGGCTCCTTCATTCCCCGAGTTGGCCGAGAGATTCCGCGATTGGAACCGACGCGAGCACCGTGAACACCAAGAGACCATCGACTTTTATGAAGATATGGTCCGAAGCCTTCTGCGGTACGAGCCATTCAAAACGATACGGATCGACAAGATTGATAACGACGTTCGCGATGCATTCACTGACTACCGCCTCAAGAGCACCCGAATGCTGGTGATCCGCAGGAAGCATGGCAAGATCGAATACCGGGATTCAGGGAAGCCAATTTCGATTGCGACCATAAACCGCGAAAGAGCGACGTTAAGCTGCATGCTGAACCTCGCACATGACGAATGGAAAGTTCTTTCATCACCTCCGCCGAGGTTTCCAAAGCTTCAGGGCGAGATGGTGCGGGATCGGGTGGTGTCTCAGAACGAAGAGGAACTGTATCTTCAGTGCGCTGACGCAGAGCATCGGGTGTTCTCGCTTGTGGCAATCGATACGACTATCCGCCCAGGAGAAAACCTGACGATGCGCTGGGAAAACGTTCAACTCACGCCAGCCATCGATTCCAAATACGGCTTCGTCCACATGCCGGAAGGCGGAACCAAGAAACGAGAGCGCAATATTCCTTTGACGCCGAGGGTCAGAGAGGCCCTGGCCGCTCGGCACAGTGAAGCCGGTATGCCCACGGAGGGGTGGGTATTCCCTGCAATCATCGGAAACGGCCCGCTGAATTACTGGACCATGAAATCTAGGCACGACCGCACGATAGCGCGCATGAAGGAGCAGGGGGCGGTCTCCTCGTTCTGCCCGTACGTTATGCGGCACACCGGCCTGACCCGGCTCGGTGAGTCCGGCAGTGACGTGTTCGCTATTCAGAAGATCGCCGGACACACGGACATCAAAATGACGAGCCGCTATGTCCATCCCACTCCACCTCACATTGAGCAGTCGTTTACAAAATTGAACGCCTACAATACGGAGAAAGCAGCACAGAGGAAGGCCGCTAACCAGAATACTGAGCAGCCCTTGGACAGTCGCAAGGCTGGGTAAGGGGGTAACCCTTGCTGTGTCTCAATGAACACTGGCCTTCGGCAATCAAGAATACAAACGGCAAGCGCCTGACGACGCGGGAACCAAGAATATACGTTCGACCTAACTCATCGAATCCATCAGTCCCAGCAATAGAGTCTGATAGAGATTATAGATGAACGATTTCATTTTGAGGACCAGCACTAGAAACCACATACCCCAACAAACAAACGCTAGATGGGATATGGCGAGCGGTACTGAGGGACTGATAATGGAGAGGTAACGCCCGATCATATCCATCGGCCCGTTTTCTCCCCCCGCTACCAAGTAGACTACACACCAAAATACAAAGGCCGTGTAGTAAACAAAAACGCCCGCAAAATTTATGAACATTAGCTTCAGTTCGTCCAGTGTCTCTCCGGGCCGAGTCACCCGCCGCAATCGCACAGCCAGATCTGGCCGAAGAACAGCAAAAAGGACCGCGAAGCCAGCGAGCAGGAATCCCAAGATTGTCGCGGCGTAAACAATTCCCGAATCCGCCCATTTTGAAAATAACGGCCTGAAATCAACAAGGCTAGGCTTTGCGCTCATGAAGTTTGTGATTGCAAATCCTACGAGGGCTATTGCGGCCACCGCAATAGCTATGCAGTTGAATTGGTTGCGGAGAACGGAACTGCTTTTGAGGTAGATTTGCCAAAGGCTCTTTTCAGCGAGCAAATCCCTTAGGTCACTTGGATCAGGCAGGGTCGCTGGGGCCTCAGAGGAGCCGTCGAACTTTCTCGCTTGTGTCAGGAGCGGCATCCTGTCTAATGATACCTCTCTCGGCTTGCTCTCCGTATAGGCGTACAAGCTCAGCCGCCCGCTCAGGATCGCCTTCCGGCAGGCCCTCAGATTCGATGGTCAGCTTGAAGTCATCATTGTTTCCCCGAAGTTTAACTCCCTCAATGGATGTTCCCGCCAAATTCACTTTTTGATTCCCCGTCGCTGACGCCGCGTGGATTTGCTCGATTGCGGCGTCACTATCAAGCCCTGCGGGGCTGTCATGAGTAAGTTTGGTGGATGTCGCATTGAGTGCCCGCTTCATATCCAGAACCTGAAGAAAGGTGTCCTCCATCGGAAACTCGTCATTGGGTTCCAGTATTCTGAACTCCAGATGTGTAATCTTCGCGAAGGCCGCGAGAAAGTCATCGATACTTGCTTGGCTTGCTAATGGAAGAACCTCGACGTGAGGATGGGGAACCTCCAGATATAGTTGCTTTTTGGTTTTTGGATCTTCTCGACCTCGTTGCATTTCAAATAGAGCATTGATGTACTCCCGATGTTTGATGCTGAGAAATTTTTGAAGAGTCGACTGGAACACTGCCAGTGAGGGGGCGTCCGCAGTTTCGGGAAGGTACATCAGCTTATGGTTATTTAGAATTAAAGTAAAAAAGGACGACGGAGCCGAAGCCATCTCTTCGACGGCAGGGACTAGACCGAGGTCCAGAGAATAGATCTGCTCCCGAACCAGGACGGTATCCTTTACGAGTCTTCCGTATGCGTATACCAGTGGTACACCGTTGACTTCCTCGGCAGTCCTAGCTACCGCCATATTCAAAAAAAAGTAGCTTGTATGGCCATACCTACGCCGTAGTGTTCCATCCAGGAAGGCCGGGAGCACTACTTCGCGAGCGAGATCCAGAAGAACTAAGTTCTCTCCGAAGTGGCAAATCAGATTTGCAAAAGAAACTCCACGAGCCATCCGCGCCAACCTTTCCAGTGCGTGGAGATTGACTAGCACTGTAGAGTAAAAAGTGTGTAGTCAACTCCGATTGATAAATAAGTGCGATAGACGAGATTGAACTCGTACGGGGCTGATCCTATGAGGCTCCCCTTCGATTCCAATTCGAGAGCGTCTTCCGATTCCGCCACTACCGCGAAAGTGGTGCCGGGGCGGCCGCAAGTCCGTCGCCCGGCGGTGTAGATCCTACGTTACATTAAGGCGGCTGCATCTTTTGTGGCCCCTGTCTCGATGGCCAACGTTCCTTCTGAAGGGTCTCTAACCATTTCTCCCGATCCGATCTTGACCATTTTTGCTCCCGGCTTTAAGGCAGCCGCTCGAATAGAACCCAAATCAGGGATAATCCGCTATTTTCTCACCAAATACGTCACGATCCCCTCACCCGCTCTATTTCACTAAGACCCCTTGCGCATTTAGGGCTCTGCCATCCTCGTCGTATAAAACGCGGAAACCTCAGAAATGGCCTTTGTTTCTCAATTCGGGATAGGTATGCCCAATGGTATGCCCACCCCCCGTTTAGAAGGCATGCTCAGCGTTGTTCGACCATTTGATGGAAGTCATTGAGAAGATTAACGGTGGGCAAAAGAGCGCAACCCTGCTAAGTGATTGATTCGTGGTTAACAACTTTCTTCGAATCAGTAGGCCGGGGGTTCGAATCCCTCCGGGCGCACCAATAGACCCCAATAAAATGACATGAGCTAATTTGCCTTCACCAGGAACAATTCGAGTCAGTGAAGCGAAATACGCATACCTCCACCATTTGGAGACTCACGGCTGCTCAACGCTTACCACGGATGCCCCTTGTTCCTGAACGGGCTTCCACTCGGAGGACTGGAGTATCCGGGATATGTCAGCAGCCTAACCAGGAGTACGATACGCGTCTTTTCAGCCGATGAATGCTTACGCCCAAAGTCGTAGAACCCCGGCCCTCGTGGGTTCAATTTTGGACTATCCCGTGGAGTGATGAGGAATGCCTTCCGAATACTCCACTGATACTATTTTGGCCCAGCCACGCGTTGGAGCCGAGCAGGACAAGGAGACAATGACGATGAGGAACTTGATTCTGAAAATAAAGGCTCTCCGCGATACTAGCGGTCAGGACTTAATTGAATACGCTCTGATGGCTGGCTTCGTGGCTGTAGCCGCCGGAGCTGTTATGCCGGGAGTCGCATCCAGCATCAGCACGATCTTCTCCAAGGTCGGGTCCGTGATGGCTGTCGCTTCCACCCAGGGCAGTTAAAGCAACGACAATCCAACCGGGTACTTCCTCCTATGTACCCTCAAGGAGTCGGGGAGTGCTTGTTCTTCGGACCAGGCGCTCCCACTTCTCGCTTCTGAAGCCTTCAAAAAAAAGCCCACCGCCCAAGCTCGTAACCCGCTAGTCATTCACTAAGAGTCCCCCCCTACCGAGATAGAACGAACAATGGGTATGGGGGAAGGGGTTTGCGCGCGAAGGCAGTGAGCATGGGAATCCGCGATCCAGTTTTTCTAGGATTCGATGTAATTGGTTTGGCGTGCCTTACGCTGGCTATCCTGACTTTGGCTCGTGGCAGCGCCAAGTGCCCGTACTGCCATTCCTCCAGGGTCCGATCTTCATGGCCCGCACTTGTGGATAAACTCCTCTACCTCATTTATCTAAAGCCCTGTCGCTGCCAAGCGTGTCGAAAACGTTTCCATGCAAGGAACCGTGGGCGAACTTACGATCAACGGCGGGATCTCGCTAGTCAATAAGCGATCTGTTTTACCTGAGTACACTGCTACCGAAGTCTTGGAAAATTGGCTGGGAGATCGGCCCGGCACGATCCGCAGGCAATACTATCTAGTCGGTGTTGAGCACTTGGCCAACTCGGTTTGAACTGCGGAACTTCCGCAGGGTTGATTTCAAATTCATCGTGCCGTTGTCGAATCGCGCCCTTGCGCACCTTGGCTTTCTTGGGGCCAGAGCAGGCCGACCAAAGCAAGGCTGCCCCTATCTTTCGGCAAAATCGTGTACTACAATTCCTCCAATCTGGTGTACCCCCGAGCACCTCTAGATTCCCAGAAGTGTTGAGATAGCTTCCTGGGACATGGAGCCTAAGATGCAACTTGTGATCGTACTCTGCGCTATTGGCGTCGGCTATTTCATTGCCGCCGCACTGTCTATCTTTCGCTTCTAAGCATTAGCGTTAGAACGTCAGACACGTGCTGATCGTCATATTGGGTTTCATCTTGGTGGTTGTCGGTTCACTTCTCATCGGCTATTCCTTTGGACTTAGAGCCGGCGAGCGGAAGCAAGGTAGAGCCGAAGCGACTCAAGGCGAGGATCGTTCCACGGTGCCCGTAGCGCACCAGGGGGACGTTTCGTTTATGGAACCTACCAACGATCACGAACAAGCCATCGCCCAAACGGTTGATGAGAAGTTCCTGGGAAATGTCGACGATCGCCACCAGGCAACCTTGCGGGACTACTTGGATATCTCAGCGTCCATAGATTTTGTAATGTCCTCCTCAGACAGTCAATTCTTGGTGGACTACCTCAACTGGCGACTCACTCACCCAATCAGGCCCTCAAATCCAAAGTAGCCGCACCGCCCAAAATTGCCTACTGCTCGACGGGCCAGCCGCTCCTCCTTAGATCAGATCGTCCGGCACGATCCCTTTATCCAGAAAATCATTTAGCCGGTTGTGCGCTCTCATCAGATCGTCCCGCGCTGCTGTCATCTCGTGGGAGGCATTATGAATAAGCTGCACGTCGTCCGGGTGCGGGATGCCGCTGGGAATTTGACTGCTCACCAGCGCGAAGGCATCCGTGGCGGCTTCCGCACGCTTGGTGGCTTCATGGAGATCATGGAATAGTTTTGCCCTGGCAAAGCGTTTCGATGATGTTTCGGCGCAGGGGACGCAAATAGGGGTTGAGCCCTCGTACAGTTCGGTTTCAGTTTCGCAGTAAGCACATCGCGCCATAAATCAATCCTCCAAAATACGAAGAATTTCGGGTCTCTCGGTGTGTGAACTATTGAAGGTATGGCGGCCGGAATTATGGCCACCACCGAAAAATTCTATCGTTACCCAAATCTGCTGTCAAGAGGATTGGTACCGGATAGTTATCAGAGCTTTCGCGCTTCAGACAATCTGTTAGCATTGGCGCAACGGGTGATTTGAGCAATACCGCCAACCGGGAGGCGGCTGGCCATCCCTCAGGGCGTTTCTAGGCTGAACGGCCTCTCGATGAGGGACATCTAGTGAAATAAACGCTTTTGTCGGCGGCGCGTCTACGTTCGTCATAGATTGGCCCAGCCACAATTCCACCGCCGTTGAGCAGTTGCTGAACTGAAACTGAAAGTGCCAAGGTCGCTCGATTATACGCTGCCAATAGTTGCGGTGCTTCTTGCATTCCATGCCGCTCTAGATGCACGCCCGTTGCCGTCGCGCCCTCCAGGCACCGGTAGGAAGAGCAGCAGCTGAGCCGGAATCACGCCCAAGATGTAACCTTGGCCGAGAAACAGGAACGTCCGCGGAAAGTCTGTGTAGTTTACGGCGCCGTGCGTGATGCCTTCGGCAATTCCACGGAATAGGGAAAACGATCCCAGCGTGACCACCAGCGGCGAGAGATGGAAGCGGGAGATCAATATCGCATTCAAGGCGCCGCCCGCAGAGCCAATTAGCAACGCGGAGAGCAACGCCCCCGCCAGCGGAAACTGCGCGTCGCGCCAAAGCGCTCCGAATGCAACCGCGGCCAAGCCCATCATGGAGCCGACCGAGAGGTCGATGCCTCCGGTGACGATCACCGGCGTCAGAGCCAGAGCCAGCAGTCCTAGCTCGACACTGAAGCGGGTGATTTCGATCAGGTTTTCCCAGGTGAGGAAATTTTGCGCGATCCCTGAAAAAACGGCAACCTCCGCTAACAAGGCCAACAGTAGCACCCACTCGCCGTTTGGGAACACGCGCTCGCGCCAGTGTCTAAGCGCGATTGGTGGCAAGAGTATTTCCCTCGATTCCAGAACGCCCCTTTTCGAAACGAGTGCCCATCGCATCCATCACGATCGCGGCTAGGATAATTGTGCCCTGGATCGCAAATATTCAAATAGAGAACCGCGCACGCGGTTCGTGCCCGACTTCGTGACAGCGGAAATGACTGCCGCGCCTTGTCCGTACTCCGTCGAGAAGCCATTGCGCAGAACCCCGAATTCCTGAATCGTGTCGACCGACGGTTGCACGGAGAGGTTGTTAAACCGCAGGGAACGGATATACACACCGTCGATCACATAGTTGGTGGATCCATCGCGCCCACCCTCCATTTGCACGTATTCGTTACGCTCGCCATATTGCGTATTGCCTCGCTGCAGATTCTGGCGCGGCGAAACACCAGCCGACAGAGTCGCGAGCTGGACCAGATTGCGGCCATTCAATGGCAGGTCCGCGATCTGCTTTTGTCAATCACCTGGCCCACCTCCGCGCTTTGGCTTTGCAATAGCGGCGCCTCCGCCCGAACGCTGACTGATTCGGTCACCGCCCCAACGGTCAACATGATCGTGGGACGCGCGATCTGCCCAACGCGTAAGTCGAATGCACTCAGCACCGCGGTTTGGAAACCGGATTTTTCGACGCGGATTTCGTAAGCGGCCGCGGGCAAGTTGGGCACTGAAAAATTTCCTTGCGCATCGGATGTGGCCTGCCAGTCGGCGTATTTGACTACAGGACCTGTCGCGCAGCATGAAATTACCACAATCCACATTCGGTCGCCGAACGCCTATGCGGATTGCGTCGCGCGGGGACTTTCACTGCATTCCGCCGTTAATGAAGTCCCCCCGCCGGCTCGCGGAATTAGTCTCTTTCAGTGAGAGGATCCGGCCGCTCCCGCTGGGTTCTGCTGATTCCGGCTCCCCTTGAGGATTTCATCGATCAGGAAAAGGTCCGTCAGCAGCGCCCGAAGGTGGATGGAAGCGTTCAAGTTGTCGATCAACTGAGAGCTGATGGTAGCCTGGATCAGCACCAACTCCACTGCCGCTAGTGAATCCCGCGCGTCGCGCGCCAGCACCGCTTGAAACGCGGCGTACGGCCCGGCCTGATCCCACCCCCGCTCCGCAATGGCGGACTCGTAAGCCTTCTCCAGCCCCCTTAGCGCCCGCGCAGCGCGACCTAGAAAATCCCGGATCAGTCCGTCTTGTCCTCCGCCAGCTAAACCTTGCCCGGCATACGCCAGCATGAATTCATAGCACTCTTCAATGGAACTACAGGACTCCGAGAGTTGGCTGGACATTATTTGGCGGCCCAGCGTTGCGGATCGTGGTGCTCCAGATAATGCTCGCGGCTGATGGATCCGAATACCATCGACTTCGTGATCGCGAACTTCTCTGGCCGGAGGGCAAAGTAGATGTGCGCCATGATCAGCGCAATCAACCCCACGCCCGCGAGACCGTGCAGCACGTACATCAGACCCCAGGTCATGTCGCCGAAGACATATGGATTGCGGGTGAAAAACGGAGTCCGCACGCGTTTCATCATGAACAGGCCCGTGACCGTCACAGACAATCCGGCGAGAACGATCACTGCGTGGTACATCTTGTTTTCCATCGGATACTTTGCGAACTTGCGCGGAGCTGCAGCGGTTTTGCCGGTGGCGCGCAGCCAGCGCCGTTTAGCGTCTTCAATGTCGATCGAGTCCGGCCAAATGGCCCAGAAGTCCAGCCAAAACGACGCATGGAAGATATGGAACACGATGGACGCGGTCAGCACGAGCCCGGCGATCCAGTGATACGTCACCCAGGGGAATTGATATCCAAGCTTGGGCAGAAACGCCGTGATCAACAGAGCGAACATCGCCGCCGCCATGATCCAGTGGAACAGGCGCGAGGCCAAACTGTGCCGGGCGATTTTCTCCGGAACCTTCGCCGCCACCTCGGCGGATACTGGGTCCGCCTGTGCTTCTTTCTTGGCGATGAATTGCACCCAGATGGCGTGGACAATCAGAAAGGCCAAGCCACCAATCGCCGCCACCCACATCAGGAAAAACGAAATATGAATGGGGACCGACTGTCCCCACGGACTTGTAGCGAACTCCACTAGGCCCACTTGGCCTCCTCCACGCCGCTAATAGCGCGTTTGACCAGATTCCGCATCAGCGGGATTTTGTAACCGTTGTAGCGCAGCGGCTCCGCGCCGGCGACCGCGAGTTTCCCGCCCATCTCGCCGGTGGAAGCATTGCGCGGTTTGCCGCGGACCGCGTCCTCAACGGCCGTGAGCCGCAAGGGGCGCGCGGCGGCGGCATTCACCGCGATGCGGATGCGTTCGATGTTGCCGCCTGTCACCACCATGGCGGAGGCGACGTTCAACAGCGGGAAATCCCACACGGCGCGGTCGCGGACTTTCTCAAAGTAGAACTGCGCACCCGCCCACGT
>Ga0163163_10002049_pt1 | contig 17008 bp, 14 predicted proteins | sample S65metaG_FD_119766 | JGI IMG/M metagenome (GOLD analysis project Ga0163163, IMG submission 119766) | Switchgrass rhizosphere microbial communities from Kellogg Biological Station, Michigan, USA - S6-5 metaG | ecosystem: Host-associated > Plants > Roots > Rhizosphere > Soil | place: USA... | reverse complement strand
CGCAAGTACTCGATCAAGAGCTCGACCTCGCTGCGCGCGTTCATCCGCATCGTCCCGTACGTGATCGCGATGGTGCGCAAGCGCGGCGGTGACGTGTGGTCGGCCGGCGAGCTCGACGCCGCGCTGCGCCCGTGGGCGGAGTCGATCGGCGACCGCCGTTTCGAGACCGAGACCGTCTGGAAGGAGAAACTGACCGGCGGTACGCGGTCGGCGGTCGAGATCCTGGCGCGGGAGCTCAGGCAGGGGCTGAACACGTAAGACGCTAGACTCTGGACGTACGTGGACATATTAGCCGCTGCTTATGTATTCCCGGGCGCCCGCCCGCCTGCGAGCCGGACGGCCGCCCGCCGGGCCGTCCGGGCCGAACTCTCCACCTCGCTTTTCGTAAATAGAAGCAGGAGGCCCTGAACTTCGATGGCAATCGGCGGTTGTCTCCTGGTGCTCGTCGTCGGCGCGATCTGCGCCGCGATGTGGGGGATCTGGCGGTACAACAACCTCATCTCGCTCCGCAACCAGGTCGCCAACGGCTGGCGGCAGATCGACGTCCAGCTCAAGCGCCGCCACGACCTCATCCCGAACCTCGTGTCGGCGGTGCGCGGCGAGATGCAGTTCGAGCAGGACACGCTCGAGAAGGTGATCCAGGCGCGCAACTCGGCCGTGGCCGCGCGCGGCGTGGCGGACGCCGCCGACAAGGAGGGCGCGCTCTCGCAGACTCTCGGACGCCTCTTCGCCCTCGCCGAGAACTACCCGAACCTCAAGGCGAACGAGAACGTGCGCTCGCTGATGGAGGAGGTCTCGTCGACGGAGAACCGGATCGGCTTCGCGCGCCAGTTCTACAACGACATCGCGACGCGCTACAACACGGCCCAGCAGGTCTTCCCCGACAGCTTCATCGCGCAGACCTTCAAGTTCCAGCCGGTCGAGCTGTTCGAGCTGAAGGACGACGCGGAGCGGGCGGTGCCGAAGGTGGATCTGAACATCCGGCCCACGCCGTAAACCGCAGGGTTACGCACCACGAGTCGCGGGTTACGAGTCGGGGCGTTCGAGCTCGCAACGCGTAAATCGCAATCCCTAACTTCCGGTCCCATGCCTCTCAACCTCTACGACCAGCAGAAGCGCAACATCGCGAACACTCGCGTCTTCATCGCGGGGTTCGTGATGCTGCTCGCCGTCCTGGGACTCGGAGCGGACGGCGTCCTCTACGCCGGCGGCGCGTCGCCGGGCCTGCCGATCGCGACGCTCGGCGCGCTCTGCCTCGGGGGTTTCTCCGCCTGGTGGTCGCTCCACGGCGGCGACCAGGCGGTCCTCGAGTCGGCGCACGCGAGACCGCTCGACCCGTCCGATCCGCGCGAGCGGGCGCTCGACAACGTCGTCGAGGAGATGGCGATCGCCGGCGGCCTCCCGAAGCCGGCCGTGTTCGTCATCCCGGACTCGGACCCCAACGCGTTCGCGACCGGCAGCGGGCCGGAGCGCTCCTCGATCGCCGTGACCCGCGGCCTACTTGAACGGCTCAGTCGAGAGGAACTCCAGGGCGTCGTGTCCCACGAGATGTCGCACGTCCGCAACTACGACGTCCGGCTCATGACCGTGGTGGCGGCACTGGCCGGCGCGATCCTGCTCCTCTCCGACTGGGGCCGCCGGGGGCTGGCGTTCGGCGGGGGTGGACGGAGGCGGGACTCGGACCGGGGCGGAGGCGGCGTCGCCGTGCTCTTCGCGGCGGTGTGGATCGTCGCGGTCGTGCTCTCCCCGATCATCGCGCAGATCGTCTCGCTGGCCGTATCCCGGCAGCGCGAGTACCTCGCCGACGCGACGGGCGCCGAGCTGACGCGCAACCCGCTCGCGCTCGCCTCGGCGCTCGAGAAGATCGCCGCCGCCGTCGAGCCGACGCCGTCGATCAAGCAGGGCATCGCGCACCTCTGCATCGAGGACCCGCGCGGACGCGTCATCGAGCAGAAGCGCGGCCTCATCGCCGACCTCTTCGCGACGCATCCGCCGATCGAGGACCGGATCGCGAAGCTCAGGGAGATGGCGTACCAGGTGACCGCCGGACGGTGAGCTGACCGACGGCGCGATCCCGCTCGGCCGCCGGGCCCTTCACTCGAACAGCGTCCCCTTGATCAGTTTGGGCAGCACGGGCGTGAGCTGAATCTGGATGTTCCACTTCTGCCCGACCGGCTCGGGCTGCGTCACCATGTACTGGCCGGCGAGCGCGACCTTCACGGGCAGCCGCCCGAACTTGACCACCTTTCCGACGCCGACTCCGATCGGCACGGTCCAGCGATTGTCGGACGGCGCCTCCCAGTCGACCAGGATGTTGCCCGAGTAACCCACGTTCCAGCCGCCGTGGAAGAAGAAGTTGATGATGGGCTGGATGTTCATCTGGCTCGTGTCCGGGCGGTTGGCGTCGCCCGCGTAGGACCACCACTGCTGCGGGAAGACTCCGAGGATGAATTGCTTGGTCATGTAGGCGGCCACGACGGCCGGCCCGACCTGGAATTTCCCCTGGCTCGTGTAGATCGAGCCGCCCGTCGGAAAGATGAACGTCGGCCCCGCGCCGAGCAGCCAGTGGCCCGTGTGGGCCGGCGACAGCAGCTCGAGCTGGGTCCAGTCACCGAAATTCGTCGTCCGGGCGTCCGCGCCCGTCGACGTCTGGTAGGGAGCGCTGTTGTAGACCTGGATCACCGGACGCGTGATCAGGTTGAGATCCTTGGTCAGGCTCAGCGGCATGACGGGCTGGAAGTTCAGGTTGTAGCTCCACCGATCGTTGGTCAGCTGGACGTTGTTGAACTGGAATTGCAGCGACCAGAGGTTCGCGACCGGGTTGGCGAGGGCCCGGGCGAGCGCGCTCGCTTTTTCCTCTTCGGTCTCCGTGCTCGACGCCTCCTGGGCCGCGGAAACGTCCGCGATCCAGAGAGCGAGCAGAATGATGAGCGCGACCCTGAGGCATTTCGTCATGGTTCGCTCCCGCCCGGTGGCTGCCACCCCTCGTCCGGACCGCCCGATGGCGGAATTTCCCGGGATGGTATGCAATGGGGCGCGCCGCCGCTATTGTCCTCAGGAACAAGGTGGCGGGGCCGGTCGACTCCGGGCGGGCGCGCCGGCTAGGGCCCGGCCTCTCCGGGCCTCTCGGGCCAGATCCGGTTCTCGTCCGCCGCCTTCTCGTTCTGCAGCATCTTTCCGACCTCGCGGCGCAGGTCCTCGAGCCCGGGCGTGCCGCGGTATCGGCCGATCAGATCCACGTCCTCGTGCGGGTCGTGCCTCAGGTCGTAAACCGATTCGCGGCCGGTCGCCACGTGGAGCACGTACTTCAGGTCTCCCGCGATCGCGGCGAGGTAGACACCGTCGAACGGCTGGACGAGCTGCACGCGGTCGCGCTTCGGGTCGTAGCCGCGCAGGATCGAGCGGCCGAGGAAGTGATTCGGCGTGTCCACGCCGAGCAGGTCGAGCACCGTCGGCGCGATGTCGATCTGCGACCACCTCTCGCCGTGGATGCGCTTCGGCGGCAGGTGGCCGGGCCACAGGATGAGCAGCGGCGTGCGGAACACCTCTTCCCACGCGCCGAACTGGCTGTCCGCGAGCCCGTGCTCGCCGGCCGGGTACGAGTGGTCTCCGACGATCACGATCAGCGAGTCGGCGAGCTCGGGGCGCTTGCCGAGCTCGTCGAAGAACGTCCGCAGGTACGTGTCGGCGAGATAGATCGAGTTGCCGTACCCCGCCTTCCCGCCCTGCGCGCCGGAGAAGAGGAGCCGCTTGTCGGGCGGAATCCGGTTGTCGGGGAAGTGGCTGGAGATCGTGCAGAGGAACGCGAAGGCGGGACGGTCGCGCGCGTCCCCCGGGCGGCCGGCGCGGTCGGCGTCCAGGAACCGGAAGAACTCCCGGAAGAAGACGTCGTCCTGCAGGCCCCAGCCCCAGACGGCGTCCGCCGGCCGCTCCCGCTCGGGCTCGAGCGCCGCGCGGCGGACCTGGAATCCGATCGCCTCCATGAAGGTGCCCGTGTCCTCGAACTTCAGGAGCCGCGCCGCCTCGTCGAAGACCGTCCGATAGCCCCGCTCGGCGAGGATCTCGGGCAGACAGCGCAGGCGGATGCCGCGGTACGTCTCGAAGACCGTGCCGCGCATCGCGGGGAGCATCGAGCAGAGGATGGAGAGCTGCCCTCGCGGCGACTCCATCGAGTTTCCATAGAACTGCTCGACGTAGACGCCGCGCGGGATCAGCGAGTTGAAGAACGGGGTGTACTCCCGGCCGTCTCCGGTCTTCGCCTCGACGAAGTTCGCGTTGAAGGACTCGACCACGACGAAGAAGACGTTCGGCGGGCGCGCCGGCGCCGGTCCGACTCCGGAGACGAGGCTCTTCCGCACGTAGGGATAGGTTTCCGGCGCCGAGACCGACGCACGCATGAGCCGCGACAGCCGGAAGTTCCCCTCGGCGGCGCGCAGGCTCGCGGTCAGCTCGTCGCGGGTGGGGATGGGGCCGAACGCCATGAGGCCCGCGAGGACGGCGCAGCCCGCGGCGGCCAGTCCCCGGCGCCGCGGCCGCGCCGGGCGGGAGATCACCCGCCCCGCCGCCTCCAGCAGGACCGTCACCGCGATCGCGCAGACGGGGAACGCATAGCTGCGCCACCCCAGAAACGACGAGATGGTCCGGCGGACCTCGAGGTCGAGCATCTCCCGGCGGAAGCGCCACAGGACGCTCCACTCGAACTGCCCGCGCGTGTGCCAGTGGTACAGAAGGAGCAGCGAGTAGAGCGCGAGGAACACCGCCGAGATCGCCGTCGCGAGGAAGCGGTTGCGCGGAAGGATCAGCGTGACGAGCCAGCCGTAGACGAACAGCGCGGCGTACGAGGCCGCCACCTGGGCCAGGAACAGCGGCAGGCTCTCGACCGGCGCGCCCTTGCGGTCGGCGAGCTGCCGCTCGACCAGCATCGTATGGAGCGCCCACAGGATCCAGACGATCGCCGGGACGAAGCGCGTCCAGCGGACGAGCAGATTCTGCAGCGCCGTTCGTCGAGGCGAGGTCGACGCCTCCGCGGCGCGGGCTCCGTCTCGCATCAACTGTCGGGAGGCGTCAGTCGAGATCGATGTCCCGGACGGGCCGGGAGTCGTCGTCGCGGGTCTTCTCGAACAGCTCCTGGAACTTGCGGTTGAGGACGTCCTTCTTGCTCTTCTCCGCCTCGACGGACGCGGCGAACTTCTTCTCGCGCTCGGCGTCGGCGCCCTTCAGGGCCCCCAGGGCATCGTCGACGGAGCCGAACTTGCGAGGAATCTTCGGCGCCTCGTGGTCGATGACCGCCTTCAGCGCGGGATCGATTTTGAGACGCGCGTTGCAGCAGGGACAGAGGAGCTCGAAGTCGCCGCCTTCCACGTTGGCCACCGCGACAGTCTACGGGAAATCGGCGCGGTCGAGTCGAACCGCCCGGCCCGCCTCACCCGCCGCGTTTTCGGCGAATCCGTTCGCGCCGGTCGTCGCGCCGGGGCCGCCCGGCGTCCACGCGGGGCGCGGTCAGGCGCTCCAGGCGGCGCGCCTCCACGACCTCGGGCGAGGGCGCGGGAGTGACGTCCTCGTACAGGAGGCGCGCCTGTGCCCGCGGAATCGACCGCTCCGCCAGGCCGCGCACGACGAGCTCCCGGCGGCGCCCCTCGGAACCCGTGATCGTGAGCCGGTCTCCCGGCCGGATCTCCCGGTGCGGCTTGGCGCCCGCGCCGTTGACGTCGACCTTGCCGCCTTCGCACTCGGCCTTGGCGCGCGAGCGCGTCGGGAACACGCAGGCGACGTCGAGCCAGACGTCGAGGCGGACGGACTGGAGCGCCGTCGCCTCCGGCGCGGCCGTCTCCTTCGAATTTTTCTTCCCGCCGCTCACGCCGGCTTGGGGCGGCCGGGACGCGAGGCGATCCACTCCTGCAGGCCCGGCGAGGAGACCGGCGGGTCGACGGCAGGGCTCGCGAGGAAGGAGCCCTGGGCCGCGCCGACACCCTCCGTCGCGCAGACGTCGAGGTCCTCCGGGTTCTCGATCCCCTCGGCGACGAGCTGGAACGAGAACTCCCGCCCGAGGTCGGCGAGGAACCTCAGGATCGCGCGGCGGCGCGGGTCCTGCGCGATACCCCGCGTGATCTCGTTGTCGACCTTGATGTACTCGGGCTGAAGGCCCTGGCAGAGCTGCAGCGTTCCGTAGCCGGAGGTGACGTCGTCGAGCGCGATCGACGCGCCGAGGTCGCGCGGGACCCTCAGCGCCGTGGAGATCTCGGTCGCGCCGGGCATCTTCTCGACCTCGACGAGATCGAGCACGAGCCGCGAGAAGGAAACGCCGCGCCGCTCGGTCTCCTCCCCGAGGCCGGCCAGGGCGTCGTCCGAGCGGCCGATCAGCCGGGGGTTGACGTTCAGGAAGAGCAGCGCCGTGTCCGGCAGGCGTCGGACGGAGTCGAGAACGCACGACCACGAGAAGCGCTCGAAGGGGCGCTCGAGCCCGAGGGCCTCGGCCGCCGGGAAGATGTCGGCGGCGAGCCGCTCCTCTCCGTTCGCCATCCGCGCGCGCAGCAGGCCCTCGTAGCCGAGGATCTCGCCGGACCCGAGGTCGAAGAGCGGCTGGAACTCGACGAAGAATTCTCCGCCGGTGGCCGCGTCGGCGAGCCACAGCGCCTCGACCTCGCGGCAGGCGCGGGTGAGCGGCGTCAGACGGCTCATCGCGTCCCACTTCGTCTGCTGGGCGTCCTCCGGGGCGACGCGGACGCGGTCGGCGAGCGCCCCGACGTTGCCCTTCAGGTCCTCGAGGAACTGCTCGGCCGTGCGCTCCACGAGCAGGCGGCGCGCCTTCCCGTACATCGGGGCGCGTGCCCAGTTGCGGCCGAACGCGGCGGCGACGGCGCGCTCCGCGTCGATGCCGTCCGGCCGGACGAAGATCGCGCGCGCCCTCCGCCAGCGATCCAGCCGGCCAAGGATCTGGCCGTCCAGAACGCTTCCGGATGCCTTCACAGCTTCATTCTAGACGGAAGGAGCGGGCGATCCGAGGGCGTGAGGTGAGACCTCCGGTCACTCGGGTCACGGCGTCTCACGTCTCCCTCTCCTCGTACTGCGCCTTCAGGTGCTGGACGACCGCGGAGTCCGACAGCGTCGTCGTGTCGCCGAGGACGCGGCCCTCCGCGATGTCGCGCAGGAGGCGCCGCATGATCTTTCCGGAGCGGGTCTTGGGAAGGTCGGGCGTGAAGAAGAGCCGGTCGGGGCGTGCGATCGCGCCGATCTTCTTCGCGACGTGGGCGCGGAGCTCGTCCTGGAGACGCTTGTCGTCGCGGACGCCCGCGGCGCGCGCCTTGTCCTTGAGGATGACGAACGCGGCGATCGCCGTGCCCTTGAGCTCGTCTGAGACTCCGACGACCGCGGCCTCGGCGACCGCGTCGTGGTCGACGAGGGCGGACTCGACCTCCATCGTCCCGATGCGGTGCCCGGCGACGTTCATGACGTCGTCCACGCGGCCGAGCAGCCAGAAGTTTCCGTCCGCGTCGCGCTTGGCGCCGTCGCCCGGGAAATACGTCTCGGGTCCCCACTTCGAAAAGTAGGTCTGGACGTAGCGCTCGTCGTCACCCCAGATGGTGCGGAGCATCGCCGGCCAGGGCCTCGTGATCGCCAGGTAGCCGCCGCCGACCTTCACCTCGCGGCCGTCGGCGTCGAGGATCTTCGCCTGGATCCCGGGGAACGGGCGCGTCGCGGATCCGGGGCGCGCGCTCGTCACGCCCGGCAGCGGCGTGATCATGATCATCCCGGTCTCCGTCTGCCACCACGTGTCAACGACCGGGCAGCGCCCCCCGCCGATGTTCTTGTGGTACCAGATCCACGCCTCGGGGTTGATCGGCTCGCCGACGCTCCCGAGGAGCCGGAGCGAAGAGAGGTCGTGCTTCGCCGGCCACTCCGTGCCCCACTTCATGAACGCGCGGATGGCCGTCGGCGCGGTGTAGAGGATCGTGACGCCGTGCCGCTCGATCAGGTCCCAGAAGCGGTCGCGCGCGGGCGTGTCGGGCGCGCCCTCGTACATCAGGCAGGTCGCGCCGTTGGCGAGCGGCCCGTAGACCACGTAGGAGTGGCCGGTGACCCAGCCGATGTCCGCCGTGCACCAGTAGACGTCGTCGTCCTTCAGGTCGAAGACCCACTTCGACGTCGCATACGCGCCGACGAGATAGCCCCCGGTCGTATGGAGGATGCCCTTGGGCTTTCCGGTCGTGCCCGAGGTGTAGAGGATGTAGAGCGGATCCTCGGCGTCCATCCGCTCGGGCGTGCAGCGAGTCGGCGCGTCTTCCATGAGGCGATGCCACCAGTGCTCGCGCCCCTCGTCGAAGTGAATGGGCGTGCCGGTGCGGCGGACGACGACGACGTTCTCGATCGAGGGCGTCGCCTCGAGCGCCTCGTCCGCGATCTTCTTGAGCGGCACGACCTGGCCCCGGCGCCATCCCCCGTCGGCGGTGACGAGGACGCGCGCCCCCTGGTCGTTGATGCGGTCGCGCAGCGACTCCGCCGAGAAGCCGCCGAAGACCACGGAGTGGATCGCGCCGATGCGGGTGCAGGCGAGCATCGCGATGGGCAGCTCCGGGATCATCGGGAGGTAGAGCGTGACCCGGTCGCCCTTGCGGATGCCGAGCGACTTGAGGACGTTCGCGAACTGGCAGACCTCGCGGTGGAGGTCGCGGTACGTCAGGGTCCGCCGGTCGCCGGGCTCGCCCTCCCAGATCAGCGCGGCCTTGTTGCGCCGCGGCCCGGAGAGGTGCCGGTCGATGCAGTTGACCGAGACGTTGAGCTTGCCGCCGACGAACCACTTCGCCTTCGGCGGCTTCCAGTCGAGGACCTTCTTCCAGGTCTTGAACCAGTCGAGCTCCTCGGCGAACCGCTCCCAGAACCGCTCGAAGTCTCGGTCCGCTCGCCGGTAGGCGGCGTCCGAGGAGACGTGTGCGGCCTTGCGGAACGCGCGCGGCGGCGGGAAGCGCCGCTTCTCGAGGAGGAGAGCCTCGAGCGTCTTCTCGCGTTCCACCACGCCGTCGAGAATAAACGATGGGGTCAGTCCTGAACTCCTGAACTCTGCGCCGGATTGACCGATGGGTGTCAGTCCTGAACTCCTGAACTCCGCGCAATTCCGCGGAGAAAGCCCTTACACTCCCGACGCCGTGCTCCGTGATTCATCGAACGCAAAGGGCCGCCGGATCGAACGCCGCTCAGTGCCGGAGCCTCGATTTGAACCGCGCGGGCGAAAGTTCAACAGTTCAGGACTGACCCCGTGGCGATCGTCGAGACACGCGCGCTGACGAAGCGCTTCGCCGCGGCGGACCCGCCGGCCGTGGCGGGCGTGGACCTCGCGACGCGCGAGGGCGAGTTTCTCGTCCTGCTCGGGCCGTCGGGGTCGGGGAAGACCACCGTTCTGCGCATGATCGCCGGGCTCGAGGAGCCGACGTCCGGCGAGATCTGGATCGGCGGACGGCGCGTCGACGGGCTGTCCCCCCGCGAGCGGCGCATCGCCATGGTGTTCCAGAGCTACGCCCTCTACCCTCACCTGACGGTCCGCCAGAACATCGCGTTCCCGCTGAAGGCGCAGGGCGTCCCGAGGGCCGACCACGCGGCGCGCATCGCCTCCGCCGCCGGGAAGTTCCAGCTCGACCGCCTCCTCGACCGGAAGCCCCGCGAGCTCTCGGGCGGCGAGCGCCAGCGGGTCGCCCTCGCGCGAGCGCTCGTCCGCGAGCCGCAGGTCTTCCTCTTCGACGAGCCGCTCTCGAACCTCGACGCCAAGCTCCGCGCGTCGGCCCGCGAAGAGCTGCAGCGCTTCCAGGACGAGATCCGCACGACCGCGATCTACGTCACGCACGACCAGATCGAGGCGATGGCGCTCGGCGACCGCGTCGCGATCATGGACCGCGGGCGCGTCCGGCAGATCGGCACGCCCACCGAGGTGTACGACGACCCCGCCGACACGTTCGTCGCGACGTTCCTCGGCTCGCCTCCCATGAACCTTCTGGAGCGCGACGGCAGAATCATCGGCTTCCGGCCGGAGCACGTGCGCGCCGCCGGCGGGGGCACGGCGGAGGACTCCGTCGTCTTCCGCTTCCGATGCGAGTTGACGGAGTACCTCGGCTCGGAGCGCCTGGCGTTCGGCGAGCTGGACGGCGACTGGGCCGGCCGCGAGGTCGTCTGGAGGATGCCCTCGTGGCAGCCCGCGCCCGAGCCGGGTGCGCAGGTCGCCGTGGCGGTCGCGCGTGACCGCTTCCGCTACTTCGACGCCGCGACGGGAGCCCGGACCACGCCGGTCTCTCTCGGATGAGCGCCGGCTCGCCCGCCCGACGACCGACCCGCTGGCTCGGAGCGGCGATGATCGCGCCGGCCGCCGCCTACGTCGCCCTGCTCGTCGGGCTGCCCGTCCTCATGTCCCTCTTCCTCTCGGTCAGCGACGCGCGCGTCGGGAGCGAGACGATCTCCTTCGCCGGCCTGACCAACTTCAGGAGCGCCCTCGCGACTCCCGCGTTCCGGGTCGCGCTGCGCAACTCGTTCCTCTTCACGGCCGCGTCGCAGGCCCTCGTCGTCGCCGGCGCGACGCTGCTCGCGCTCGCGCTCCGGGAGCCGTTCCGCGGCCGAGGCCTCCTGCGCCTGCTCGTGCTGCTGCCCTGGGTGGCGCCGATATCGCTCGGTGCGATCGGATGGAAGTGGCTCCTCGACTCGCTCTACAGCGTCGTCACCTGGGTGCTCGTCGCCCTGTCTCTCGTCAGCGCGTCCAATCCGCCGATGTGGCTCGGCGAGCCGCGCCTCGCGATGCTCTCCGTCCTGCTCGTGCACGCGTGGCGGACCCTGCCCTTCGCGACGATGATCCTCCTCGCCGGACTCTCGGCCATCCCGCGCGACATCCCCGAGGCGGCGGCCGTCGACGGCAGCGGCTTCTGGCGCACGCACTTCACGATCACGCTGCCCATGATTCGCCCGATCCTCCTGGTCGCGCTCCTGTTCGGCGTGGTGTTCACCTTCACCGACATGACCGCCGTCTACATCCTGACCCGGGGCGGGCCGGCGGACGCCACACAGGTCCTGCCCTCGCTCGCCTTCTTCACGGGCATCCTCGGAGGCGATCTCGCGCAGGGGGCCGCGATCTCCCTGTTCCTGTTTCCGCTGCTGCTCGCCGCGGCCGTGGCGCTGCTTCGCCTGGCGCGGCGCGCCGAGGACGCGTCGTGACGCGCCGCGCGTCGACGACCGCCCTGCGCGTCGCCGCCGCCGGCGTCGCGCTCCTGCTCTCGTTTCCCTTCTACTGGATGCTGCTGACGACCTTCAAGCGGACCTCCGACCTCTACGACCTGAAGAACAATCCCCTGCTCTTCAACGAGGCTCCGACCCTCGAGCACTGGCGCTTCCTGTTCGCCGACACGCTCTACCCGCGCTGGGTCGTCAACACCCTCGCCGTAGGCGCCGCGGTCGTCGTGATCACGCTCCTCCTCGCCGCTCCGGCCGCATGGGCGCTCGCGCGCCTGACGGGGAAGTGGGGAGAGCGCGTGGGCATCGGGATGTTCCTGATGTACCTCGTGCCGCCCACGCTGCTCTTCATCCCGCTCTCGCGGGTCGTCGCGCTGCTCGACCTCCAGGACTCGCTGTGGTCCCTGATCGTGGTCTATCCGACCTTCACCGTGCCCTTCGCGACCTGGCTGCTGTTCGGCTTCTTCCGGTCGATCCCGCGCGACCTGGAGGACGCCGCCCTCGTGGACGGGCTGACGCGCTTCGAGGTCTTCCGCCGCGTCGTCCTGCCCGTCTCCTACTCGGGACTGGTCACCGTCGCGATCTTCGCGTTCACGCTCGTGCTCCAGGAGTTCGTCTACGCGCTGACCTTCATCTCGTCGGCGTCGAACCAGACGGTCGGAGTCGGCGTGCCGATCTTTCTCGTGCGCGGAGACGTCTATTACTGGGGCGAGCTGATGGCGGCGTGCCTCTTCGCGAGCCTGCCGGTGGCGATCGTCTACAACCTGTTCCTCGACCGGCTCGTGCAGGGTTTCACGATGGGAGCGGTGAAGTAGGAACCGCTCGCGATCCCCGCTTCCCCTCACCGCGGAGAGGAGGTTGTCGGGCGATTTACTCCGCCGGCGTGTAGAAGCTCGCCCCGCGCACGTTCTCGTCGATACCGAGCCGGCGCTGGATGGGTGGAAACGCGCGCTGGTCGCAGTCGAGCCGCTCGCACAGGCGGCACGTGATGCCGATCGGCACCGCCGCCTTCGGGTTCTCGAGGTCGAGGCTGTCGCCGTAGACGAGGTGCCGCGCGTGGCTGACCTCGCAGCCGAGAGAGATCGCGAGGAGCGGATGCGCGGCGCCGAACCCGCCCATGCTCTGGCGAACGGTCCGCGCGACGCAGAGGTACGTCGTCCCGTCCGACATGCGGGAGAGCTGGATCCGCACCATGCCCGGCGTCATGAACGCGCTGTGCACGTTCCATCTCGGGCACAGGCCCGAGAAGCGCGCGAACTGGATTCCCGAGGCCGAGAAGCGCTTGGAGATGTTGCCGGCGATGTCCACCCGGATGAAGTGGAACGGGACTCCCTCGCGGCCGGGCCGGCGCATCGTCGTCAGCCGATGGCAAACCTGCTCGAAGCTGACGCCGAACCGGCGCTCCAGCAGCTCCACGTCGTATCGCAGCTCGCGGGCCGCGTCGAGGAACGGGTCGTACGGCATCAGCAGCGCGCCGGCGAAATAGCTCGCGAGCGCCACGCGGCAGAGCGTCACGGAGTCGGGCGTCGTCAGGCGCGAGCGGCGGACGATCCCCTCGAACTCGTCGGAGAGGCCGAGCAGCCCGATCTGGTGCGCGAGCTGAAATGCGCGCGCGTGGGGTGAGAGCTGTTCCGAGAGCTCCACGCGCCGTTTCAGCGGGTCGAAGGCGCGCATGATGCGTTGGGGGCCGCTCTGCGGCACGATCGCGACCGAGATGCCCTGCCGGTCGAGATATCTCACCAGCCCCGGATAGACGTCCGGCCGCTCGAGCCCGGCCTCGCGGGCGATCCGCTCCGCGGCCTCCTCGAGCTCCGGGAAGTGGTTCTGGTTCTCCTGGAGGACGTCCGAGACCTCCTCGGACGGAAGCCGGGCGGGGTCGATTCCGGTGAGGTCGCCGCCCTCGGAGACCTTGGACGCGACGGAGTGCATTCCCTCGAGCGCGTCCCGATAGGCCCGGTAGAGCTTGACGATGGCGCGGGAGACGCCGTCGTTCGACGCGGTCTCGCGCAGGTCCATCGTGGTCAGGTCGTGCGCCTCGAAGAGCGCGTCGCCGAACACCTCGTGCAGGTCCGAGACGAGGCGCGCGTGGTCGTCGGCGGCGAAGCTCTTCAGATCGAGCGGATACAGCTCGGCCAGGCGAAGCAGGATGGGCGCGGTCAGAGCGCGCTGATCGTGCTCGATCAGGTTCAGGTAGGAGGCGGAGATGCCGAGTTTCTGGGCGAGGTCGACCTGGCGCAGCCCGTGACGCCGGCGCAGCGCCCGCACCTTGGGTCCGAACTTGGCCGTGGCCATCGTGTCGACAGTTTACAGCCTCGACAAGTTTACAGACCGCAATTATCAGGCATTTACAAGCTAACTCATTTAAATCGCGGTACTTATTGACCTGCCACACTGACCATGATCTTGTAAACCTCCGATGACGACGTCGAGCTCCATGATGGTGACGGAAAAGACGGAGTCGGTCGCCGGCGCTCCGAGCGCCGGGATCGAGGTCCGCGGACCCGCCGTTCCCGCGGCCGACCGCGTCCTGACCGCGGGTGCGCTCGGGTTCGTGGCGATGCTCGAGCGGCGGTTCGGAAATCGGCGCCGGGAGCTCCTCGCACGCCGCGCCGACCGCCAGCGCGACCTGGACGCGGGGTGGATTCCGGAGCTGCCCGCGGCCTCGACCGAGCCGCGCGCCGGCGAATGGACGGTGGCGCCGATCCCCGACGACCTCCTCGACCGCCGCGTCGAGATCACCGGACCCGTCGACCGCAAGATGATCATCAACGCGCTGAATTCGGGCGCGAACGTGTTCATGGCGGACTTCGAGGACTCGTGCTCGCCGACATGGGCGAACCTCCTCGAGGGACAGGCGAACCTGACGGACGCGATCGACCGCACGATCGAGCACGTCGCGCCGGACGGCCGGGTCTATCGCCTCAACGAGAAGACCGCGACGCTGATGGTCCGGCCCCGGGGCTGGCACCTCGAGGAACGGCACGTTCTCGTCGAGGGCGCCGCGGTCTCCGCGAGCCTCTTCGACTTCGGCGTCTTCTTCTTCCACAACGCGCGCCGGCTGCTGGAGCGAGGCACCGGTCCCTACTTCTACCTGCCCAAGATGGAGAGCCACCTCGAGGCGCGGCTCTGGTCCGACGTCTTCCGCGCGGCGCAGGAGGAGCTCGGCATCCCGTCCGGGACGATCCGCGCCACGGTGCTCATCGAGACGATCCTCGCCGCCTTCGAGATGGACGAGATCCTGTGGGAGCTGCGCGACCACTCGGCGGGGCTCAACTGCGGGCGCTGGGACTACATCTTCAGCTTCATCAAGAAATTCCGGGCCCGCCCGGAGTTCGTTCTGCCGGACCGGGCGCAGGTCACGATGACGCGGCAATTCCTCGCCGCGTATTCGCGCCTCGTCGTCCAGACCTGCCACCGCCGGCGCATCCACGCGATGGGCGGAATGGCCGCGCAGATACCGATCAAGAGCGACGCCCAGGCGAACGCCCTCGCCATGGAGAAGGTCGCCGAGGACAAGCGGCGCGAGGTCTCCTCGGGCCACGACGGCACGTGGGTCGCCCACCCGGGGCTCGTGGGCCTCGCGCGGGAGATCTTCGACGCCGGCATGCCGGGCCCGAACCAGATCGGCCGCCGGCAGGAGGTCGAGCCCGTCTCCGCGCTCGACCTCCTGCGCGTCCCGACCGGGACGATCACCGAGGCAGGGCTGCGCCAGAACGTGAACGTCGGCATCCTGTATCTCGAGGCGTGGCTGCGCGGCCTCGGCTGCGTGCCGCTCTACAACCTCATGGAGGACGCCGCCACCGCCGAGATCTCGCGGACGCAGGTCTGGCAGTGGATCCGGCACGGCGCCCGTCTCGAGGACGGGCGTCCGGTCACGCGCGAGCTGTTCGCGCAGGTGCGCGACGAAGAGCTCGCGGCAATCCGGGAGCAGGTTGGAGACACGCGCTGGCGCGCCGGGCGGTTCGACCGGGCGGCCGAGATCTTCGAGTCGCTCGCGACGGCCGACACGATGGAGGAATTCCTGACGATACCCGCGTACGACGAGCTCGTGCGAACGGAATAGAGAACAGAGAAGAAGACGAGACGGCCGAATAAGAAGAGACGAAGGAGACCCGACGATGTCCATGACCACGAGAACCGCCGAGACGATTGCCCGAACGTGGGCCGACGACCCGCGCTGGGAGGGCATCGTCCGCAGCTACGGCGCCGAGGACGTGCTCCGCCTCTCCGGCTCGGTCGAGATCCGGCACACGCTCGCGGAGCGCGGCGCGCAGCGGCTCTGGGAGCTGCTCCACTCGGAGGACTACGTCTCCGCGCTGGGCGCGCTGACGGGAAACCAGGCGATCCAGCAGGTCAAGGCGGGCCTGAAGGCGATCTACCTCTCGGGGTGGCAGGTGGCGGCGGACGCCAACCTCTCGGGCCACATGTACCCGGACCAGAGCCTCTACCCGGCCACGTCGGTGCCGCACGTCGTCCAGCGGATCAACCAGGCGCTCCGGCGCGCCGACGAGATCCACACGGCCGAGGGCCGCAACGGGGTCGACTGGTTCGCGCCGATCGTCGCCGACGCCGAGGCCGGCTTCGGCGGGCCGCTCAACGCGTTCGAGCTCATGAAGGCGATGATCGAGGCCGGCGCCGCCGCGGTGCACTTCGAGGACCAGCTCGCGTCCGAGAAGAAGTGCGGGCACATGGGAGGCAAGGTCCTCATTCCGACGTGCGCGTTCATCCGGACGCTGACGGCGGCGAGGCTCGCGGCCGACGTGTCGGGGGTGCCGACGCTGCTCGTCGCGCGCACGGACGCGAACAGCGCCCAGCTCATCACCTCCGACGTCGACGAACGGGATCGCCCGTTCCTGACCGGCGAGCGCACGCCCGAGGGCTTCTACCGGATGACGGGAGGGCTCGACGCCGCCATCGCCCGGGCGCTCGCCTACGCGCCGTACGCGGACCTTCTGTGGTGCGAGACGTCCGAGCCGAACCTCTTCGAGGCGAAGCGCTTCGCGGACGCGGTGCATGCGAAGTATCCCGGAAAGCTCCTCGCGTACAACTGCTCGCCGTCGTTCAACTGGGCGAAGAAGCTCGACGCGGGGACGATCGCGCGGTTCCAGAAGGAGCTCGGCGAGATGGGCTACAAGTTCCAGTTCGTGACGCTCGCCGGGTTCCACGCGCTGAACCACTCCATGTTCGAGCTGGCGCACGCGTACCGCGACGAGGGAATGTCGGCGTACTCGCGGCTCCAGCAGGCGGAGTTCGCCAGCGAGCCGCGCGGCTACACGGCGACGCGGCATCAGCGGGAGGTCGGGACGGGGTACTTCGACGACGTGGCGAACGTGATCGCGTCCGGTCAGGCGTCGACGACGGCGCTGGCGGACTCGACGGAACAGGCACAGTTCTAGGAACTCCCCGATCGCATCGCGCGTCCGCTGGACGGCGCGCGAAACGATCCGGGATTCGCGGAACCGCCGCCCTCCGATGGATGAGGGCGGCGGTTGTTTCTCACCGGGGACTCGCTGGCCGCCGCTCTCCGCTGGATGGGAGCGGCGGTTTTCTTTGTGGCTGTTCCCAGCCGTCATCCCGAGCGATAGCGAGGGATCCTGTGACCGGCAGGCTTACGAGCCGGGGACCGGAGTCGACGCGGCATCGGTGGCGCTTCGAGCCCGGGATCCTTCGGCGCTGCGCGCCTCAGGATGGGCGCGAACGGCTTACGCCTTCCGCGCCCACTTCGCGAAGATCCGCTCGATCTCCCCCTGCGCGGTCTCCGCGGCCTGCTCCGGCGTGACCTCGTCGCGCACGACGCGGGCGAACATCG
>Ga0163163_10002047_pt1 | contig 17019 bp, 13 predicted proteins | sample S65metaG_FD_119766 | JGI IMG/M metagenome (GOLD analysis project Ga0163163, IMG submission 119766) | Switchgrass rhizosphere microbial communities from Kellogg Biological Station, Michigan, USA - S6-5 metaG | ecosystem: Host-associated > Plants > Roots > Rhizosphere > Soil | place: USA... | reverse complement strand
GTGGCTACGTTGAGTGTCAGTGTCCTGACACTCGTGCTGAAGCTGGTTGGTAGCCACGTCAATGCGGCCACAGTGTCGCTGGCGCTGTTGCTGAACGTTTTGTTTATCGCCACTCGTTGGGGCAGCGCGCCGGCTCTGCTGGCGTCGATCCTGGCAATGCTCTGTTTCAACTTCTTCTTCCTGCCGCCGCTTGGAACTTTCACCATTGCCGCCACCGATAACTGGATTGCCCTCCTCGCATTTCTGCTAACGGCGATTACTGCCGGGCAACTCTCCGCCCGCGCTAAACGACGTGCTGAAGAAGCCGAGTTGGGGCGGCACGAAATCGAACGTCTCTACGCGGAGTTGCGTGAGGCATTTGAACGAGCGAGTCATGCAGAAGCTTTGCGTCAGAGTGAGAAACTCAAATCAGCGTTGCTCGACGCAGTCACTCACGACTTGCGCACGCCGCTCACTTCGATCAAAGCCTCGATAACCACGTTGCTCGACGAAGTTCGTGGGCAGCCCGTCGCCCTGGATCCCGACTCGCGAGTGGAGATGATGGAAGTGATTGACGAAGAGAGCGATCGCTTGAGTCGATTCATCAACGGGCTGATCGAACTGGCGAGAATCGAAGCAGGCGAACTCCACCTGCGACGTCGCTGGGGTGCGATTGACGAGATCGTATCGGCGGCGTTGTCTAGGGCTGAGTCTATCACTCGGAATCATCGTGTCGAACTCGAGATTGAAAAGGAGTTGCCGGGTGTGCGAGTTGATGAACGCGCAGTCAGTGAAGTGGTGTACACGTTGATTGATAACGCAGCGAAGTATTCGCCGAAAGGATCGACCATTCGATTGACCACTCGACGTGCGGGCGACGAGATGATCGAGATGGGTGTGGAAGACGATGGCCCAGGTATTTCGAGCGAGTTGCGCGAACGAGTTTTTGATAAGTTCTACCGCGCCACGCGCTATGGTGATATTCATTCGACGCAACAGCCGACCGGAACGGGCATGGGCCTGGCTATCGCCAAAGGAATCGTCGAGGCGCATCAGGGAAAGATATGGATCGAATCGGGTCAGGGCGGCAGAGGAACGCGAGTGTTGTTTACGTTGCCGATCGGCGATGATGATGCAATCGAACAGGACCTACAGTACTCTGCTGCCACCGTTAAAGCGGAATGACTAACCAGCCGCGAATCTTAGTCGTTGATGACGAGCCGCAACTGACGCGCGTGTTGCGCACGGGACTGAAGTCGCGCGGCTACGACGTGCGCGCCGCGGCTGATGGTCTGGCGGGATTCGAAGCATTCAACGACTGGCATCCGGATTTAGTGATTACTGACCTGGCGATGCCAAATGTCGATGGCCTCGAGTTGTGCAGGCGATTGCGCGCCGTCTCGCAGGTACCGATCATCGTGTTGTCTGCCAAGGGCGAGGAGAAAACGAAGGTTGAGGCGTTGGATCTGGGCGCCGACGATTTTGTTACCAAGCCTTTTGGAATCGATGAACTGCTCGCGCGCGTGCGGGCGTCGTTGCGTCGCGCCAAGACGCCGCCGGCGAATGAAGCCACGCAGACGACGCTCGACTCGGGAGACTTTCACGTTGACCTCGAGTCGCGCGAGATCACAGTGCACAGCAAACCGATTCACCTGACGCCGAAAGAATTCGATCTGCTGGTCTACTTCATCAAGCACCCGGGAAAGGTGCTCACGCATCGCACGCTGCTCGCGGCGCTGTGGGGCGGAAACTACGTCGAGCAGAACGAATACCTGCGTGTCTTCGTCGGCAACTTGCGCAAGAAGATCGAGCCCGACGCAGCCACACCCCGCTACATCCTCACCGAACCCTGGATCGGCTACCGCTTCGACCCCGGTGTGTAGCCACAAAAAGCACAAGACATAGTTTTAGCCACAAAAAGTCACAAAAGTCGGATAGAAAAATGCCAAGCCATTTACCTGAATTCTTCTTTATGTGCCTTTTGTGCCTTTTTGTGGCAGACTGCTCTCACTTCCCCCAATTAAATTTCGCGTTAATTGGTGACGGTCCTGCAGGAATTTCTGCCACAGTATTCGCAGTCGCAACTGGTGCGTTGCCGAGCGTTCTCGATCGGCCTGTCGGTGCTCGCATTTTGTATCGGCTTCGCTGCCCTCCTCGGTTGGGTTCTCAACAATCAATACTTAAAACGAGTTCATCCGTCTTTGGTCACGATGACGGCGAACAGTGCGATTTGCCTGATGCTGACGGCGGTCGCGTTGTTTTTGATTCTGGACCGACCTGTCTCGATAACCAAACGTCGCGTCAGCCAGGTACTAGCTGTGGTCGTGGGCGTAGTCGGATTGGTCACGCTGAGCGAACACGTGTTTTTGTGGAACACGGGCCTCGATCAATTGGTCTTCCTTGAGTCCACAGCCGAAGCCGGGCGATCGTTTCCGGGTCGCATGGGCATCGCAGCCTCACTCAACTTCTCACTCCTCGGCGGTGTCCTGTTGTTGCTTGATGCGCAGTCACGACGCTGGTTCCGCTTAGCAAACATCAGCGTCCTGATGGTGATCGCGATCACGCTGCTGATCTTTCTCTTTTACTTTTACGGTGTAGATCCACGCGACCCGGTCACACTTCACTTCACGATTGCCTTACACACCGTTGTTGCTTTTCTCAGTCTGGCCGCGGCCATTTTGCTGGCGCGTCCCGAACGTGGCGTCATTGTCGCGCTGCTGGGAAGCAGTCCAGGCTCCATCGTCGCGCGGCGCATGTGGCCTGCTTTATTGATCGTAATCGTGCTGGGGTGGATCAGAATCGTCACCCGCGACGTGCCCTGGTACAGCCCGGGATTTGCCACGGCGGTATTCGTGCTGGTGAATTTGTCTCTCTTCTCCGCTTTGATCTGGTGGACTGCCGTAGCCCTAAATCGAACTGATAGGGAACGACGACTGGCCGAGACTCGACTCGATCTGCTGGTGCGCATAAGCGAACTGATTCGCACGCTCAAGGATCCTTCCGAGTTGTCTTACGCGGTGGCGAGAATGATCGGGAGTCATCTCAAAGTGCGGCGCTGTTTGTTCAATGAAACAGACGTCGAGCGCGACCTCGAAATCGTGCACCAGGATTATTACGACGGCGTCGAATCGGTCGCCGGCCGGCATCGCATTACAGAATACAGCCGCATCACCACGCATGAGATGGAGAAGGGCGACATGGTCGTCAACTTCGATTCAAAGACTGATCCGAGAACCGCTCCTGACTATCATCGCAGTTACGAACCGACCGGCGAACGCGCCTATGTTGCCGTTCCGTTAATGCGTCAAGGACGTTGGGTGGCGTCATTGTGGGCCAGTGACGATCGGCCTCGTCAATGGACCAAAGAAGAGGTGGCGCTGTTGCAAACCGTGGCCGAGCGCACCTGGACCGCGATTGAGAAACTGCGTGCGGAAACCGAGCGTGAACATCTGTTGCGGAGCGAGCAGGAAGCGCGGGATGCGGCGGAGAAAGCAAACCAACTGAAGGATGAGTTTCTCGCGACGCTGTCGCACGAGTTGCGCAATCCTTTGAATGTCATTCTCGGCTACTCTGAGCTGCTGTTGCGAATGGAGGAGATTCAGGGTTCGCCGCGTCTAATCCGAATGGGCGACGCGCTCCGTCGAAACGCGCAGTCGCAGTCGCAATTGATCAACGATCTGCTCGACTTGTCGCGCTTACAACGCGGCAAGATCTCTCTCAACCAGGAAACAGTTTCACTCGCCGCAATCATCGATAACGCGGTGGAGACTGTTCGTACTGACGCGGCGGCAAAGAGTATCGAAATTCGTTTGCGTGCGACCGATCAGTTGTTGCTCGTCGATGGCGATCGTCTGCGCTTGCAGCAGATCGCGTGGAATCTTTTGAATAACGCGGTGAAGTTTACGCCGGCAGGCGGCGGCATCGAGATTGATTTAAGTGCTGACGGCGACAAGGCTGTGCTGGCTGTTGCCGATACAGGGCAGGGAATCGATGCGAGTTTTCTGCCTCACGTTTTTGAAATGTTTCGCCAGGCCGACGGGAGTAATCGCCGGCGGCATGGTGGTCTTGGTATCGGTCTCGCACTCGTGCGTCAGCTCGTGCAACTACACGGCGGCACGATCAGCGCTGAGTCTGGTGGTTTAAATCGCGGTTCGCGCTTTACGGTGCGCCTGCCGCTGATGCGCGAGACCGCGCCGCTCGCCACGCCCGCGCTTCCCAACCTCGAACTCGGAGTTCTTACGCAAACAAATTTCCTGATCGTTGACGATTCGGAAGACACGATCGCGATGTTGCAGGAGTTGCTCAAGCTCAGTGGTGCAAATGTGATGACGGCAAACAACGGCGCCGAAGCTCTGCGGATCGCGCGTGAGAATAAGTTTGACGTAATCCTTTCCGACATCTCGATGCCGGAGATGGACGGATTCGAGTTTCTGAATCGACTGCGAAAAATCGATGGCCGTCAGGATGTGCCCGTCGTCGCCATCACAGGCTTTGGACGCAGCGACGATATCCAACGTGCCCGCGCCGCCGGTTTCTATTCACACCTCACCAAGCCCCTGAACCTACAGGCGCTCGCGAACTTATTACAGCAGCTTGCAAACGATAAGGATGGTCCAGATCGTCCCGATGCCGGTGTCGATTACGACGTGAGTGCCGGCCCAGTCTTCTGAGTCACAAAAACGCACAAAACGCACAAAAAACCATCAGGGTTCGCATGGAGTTCATACACCTGATGAATGTGGATGGTGCAGTTTGGTCCATCATCGTCTGCCAAAGGCTGTGAGCGTATGGGTCCAGCTAGTGGCACCTTCCTTGCTCATTTCAGCAGTGCATGAAAGGTGAAATGCTGAAATATTCCTGGCGGGTGGTGGTGTGTGTGCTCGCTGTTGCCGCTGCGACGTTAGCACAGAGCACCCAGAACGCTGCGTTGGCTCCGCCAGTGGTTGTCTCTCCCGCGGATAAGACAGCGATTCAAACGTTCGAGAAGCAGGTCAAAGATTACGTGCAGCTTCGCGATAGAGTTAAAGCCAACGCGCCTAAGCTCTCGAAGGACAGCACCCCGGAACAGATTCAGGCTTATCGAACAGCACTCGAACAATCACTTAGAACTGAACGCGCCGGAGCAAAACGCGGCGACCTCTTTAGACCTGAAACCGCTGACTACATTCGCCGCACATTGAAGATTGAATTTCAGGGTAAAGATCGACAAGAGCTACGCAAAACAATCTTTGAGACAGAGCTGCAGGGCGTGGTCCTGCGCGTGAATTATCCCTACGCGCAAAGCGCTGAGTTTTCGGAAATGCCGGCGACCCTGCTGGCGAAGCTTCCTCAGTTGCCAAAGGAAGTCAGGTATCGCTTTGTAGGACGAAACATGTTGCTGGTCGATCGAGAGAGTAATGTGATCATCGACTACATGCCCGATGCATTACCATGAAGGTGAGCGAAGCGTATGCGAAACTTTCGTATTTACAACTTTGTATTTGCATTCCTCGTTAGCACGGCTCTTTTCTTTCCAGGCGCTGCGCAAAAGCTCAATAACTCAAATGTCAATACTGCTCACACGTCGGCGCTGAAACTGGCGTTGCCGGTCAAGGATGGTTCCGTTCGTTTTGCCGTCATTGGCGACACGGGTTCCGGAACGCCAAAACAACGAGACGTCGGCAACATGATGGTCCAGTACCGAGCGATCTTTCCGTTCGAGTTCGTATTGATGATGGGCGATAACTTGTACGGCGGTGAAACGCCGCAGGACTTCGTGAAAAAGTTTTCCGAACCTTACAAGGCGTTGCTCGACAGCAAAGTGAAGTTCTATGCGACGTTGGGGAACCACGACCAGCCGCTGCAAGTCAATTACGAAAACTTCAACATGAATGGCAAGGAGTACTACCGCTTCAAGAAAGGAAACGTTGCTTTTTATTCTTTGAACAGCAACTACATGGACAAGAAACAAGTGCAGTGGCTCGAAGATGAATTGTCCAGAGACACTTCAGAGTGGAAAGTATGTTTCTTTCATCATCCTCCCTACTCTTCAGCAAAGAAGCACGGATCAGATTCTCAACTACGAGACGTGGTTGAACCAATCTTCGTCAAGTATGGAGTGGATGTCGTGTTGACAGGGCACGACCACGTCTACGAGCGGATCAAGCCGCAAAAGGGAATTTACTATTTTGTTTCCGGAGCGGGCGGTCAGCTTCGTAGCGGCGACGTTAGCGATGTCTCACCGTTGACCGAGAAGTCGTACGATCGCGACATGCACTTCATGCTATTCGAGGTGGCTGGAGACCAGATGTACTTCCAGGCCATTTCGCGCACCGGGGAGACTGTGGATTCAGGAGTTATCGCGCGCAGGCGACGCTCCTGATCTGCATTGTTGGGGCTTTAAATAACCGAGAGCCCCGGAATGGTTCCGGGGCTCTCAAGGTTGGCGCGAGACATTCAGCCTCTTTAGTTACTGTCCTCACCCCAGCAACTTTCGCCGATTGGCGGCATTTTAGCTCAATTGACTTAAAACTCAAAATCCTCTGAAAACAGCCCGAAAAATTAACGATATCGTAGGTTTCGGCCCCCAAATGGTACGCGAAAATTTATGCAACGACAGGCGTCCGACCCGAATCTTATATCCGGTTCCGACGCCAACTCGAAAGCTTGAAAGACCCGATACGATTAGAAACGGTTAGTCTATTCATAAGGAGTTTAAATGAAGTCTATAAAAAGTTTCCCCGTTGCGTTGCTCACGATGGTGTTTCTGCTTGCGGTGTCCTCAACAAGTTTCGCCAAGTCAAAGTACACTAGATTCCCTGACGTTAAGATCAAGAACTTCGGCCAGATGGACGAGCGTTTCTTTCGTGGCGGGCGCCCCGACAAAGATGACTATCAGGCTCTTGCGGCGCTGGGCGTGAAAACGATCATCGATTTGACCGACAACTCACGCGACGAAGAGCAACCCGCTGTCGAGGCTGCAGGACTGCGTTACGTCAACATTCCGATGGTTGATAAGAGCTATCCGAGCATGGATCAGGTTAATGCTTTCCTGAAGGTGGTTGATGATCCGGCGACCGGTAAGTTCTACGTGCATTGCGCCGGTGGCCGCCATCGCACGGGCGTGATGGGCGCGGTCTATCGCTTCACGCATGATAAATGGAACCTCGAGCAAGCGCTGGCCGAGATGGATCAGTACGAGTTCAACTCTGGTTATGGCCACGGGAAGCAGCGCGACTTTGTGAGAGATTACTGGCAGCAGTTCCAGGCTCAAGCCACAAATAAGAACTAAGACAAGCCAGAAAACATTAGCCAAAAAGGCACAAAAGGCTCATAAGAAAACCCATTAACCGGGTCATTATGAGCCTTATGTGCGTTTTTGTGGTAACTGATTCAGACGGCGGCGAATGTAGTTTTGTTCGACTTCGTTGGTGGTAATCGAGAGAGCTTTCGCGTAGGCGATGCGGGCTTCGTCGAGGCGGTTCAAGCGACGCAGCAGATCGGCGCGCGACGCGTGGAAAAGATAATAGTTTTGCAGAGTTCCATCGGCGCCGAGGGCTTCGATCAAGCTCAAGCCCTTTTCGAATCCTTCGCTCATCGCAACCGCCGCTGCATGATTCAACGCGACCACGGGCGATGAAGTGAGACGCATCAGCTCTTCGTAGAGCGCGACGATCTGTGGCCAATCGGTGTCGCCGGCGTTCTTTGCTTCAGCATGAACTGCAGCGACCGCAGCTTGCAGTTGATAGTTACCGACGCGTCGCAAAGCGAGCGCAGCCTGGACGAGGCGAACGCCTTCTTCGATCTCTTCAGAGTCCCAACGCGAACGGTCCTGTTCCTCGAGTGTTACCAGCTCGCCGCGATCGTTCACACGAGCTTCGCGTCGTGAATCCTGTAGCAGCATCAGTGCGAGCAAGCCGATGTTCTCGGGCTCATTCGGCAGTAACTCGCAAAGCACACGGCCCAGTCGAACTGCTTCGGCGCACAAATCGTTACGGATCAAACTGCGTCCGGTGCTGGCCGCGTAACCTTCGTTGAAGATCAGATAGATGACGGCGCGCACGGCCGCGAGACGATCGGCAATGACTTCGAGCTTTGGGATTTCGTATGGGATGCGGGCGAGCCGGATCTTCTGTTTCGCACGGACCAGGCGCTGGGCCAACGTGGCTTCAGGCACGAGAAACGCGTGTGCGATCTCCGTGGTAGTGAGTCCACCGAGTGTGCGTAACGTCAGCGCTACTTGCGCTTCACGAACGAGCGAAGGGTGACAGCAGGTGAAGATCAGTCGTAACCGATCGTCAGCGTATTCGGCCGCGTCGTCGTCACTCAAATCCAGCTCCGCGTGCGGTTGTAAGCGAGTAGTTTCAAAAGTGAGTTCGGTTTGCTTGTCGCTGCGGGTGCGCTCGCGGCGAATGGCATCGAGTAGCCTTCGATGGGCCACGGTCGTCAACCATGCGCCCGGGTTGTGTGGCGTGCCTTCGCTTTCCCACTTCGACGCGGCGGCGGTGAATGCTTCCTGCAAAGCTTCTTCAGCCGTGTCGAACGAGCCCGAGATACGGATCAGCGTGGCGATAATTCTTCCATACTCTTCGCGAAAAACTTGTTCGAGTGTGGCCGCAGAACGCACACCAGAATTAAGCCACAAAAAGACACAAAAAGCACAAAAGGGTTGATTGAAAACCTTTGTGCTCTTGGTGCCTTTGTTGGCCTAAAACTAAGCCGAAGCTTCGACAGCCATCTCGACTAGCGGTCGCACCTCGACGCTTCCCGCGCGGGCGGAGGGAATGCGCGCTGCAATGCTGGTGGCTTCGTCCAGATTGTTTGCTTCGATTAGGAAGTAGCCGCCGAGTTGTTCGTGCGTTTCCGCGAAGGGACCGTCGGTGATGAGTTCTTTTCCATCACGCACGCGCACCGTAGTGGCCGTGGCGATCGGTTGTAACTGCGAACCCGTTACAAACTGGCCCGTCGCTTGCAGTTCTGAACGCAACTTTCGGTATTCGAGATAGATCGCCTGGCGCTCTGCTTCACTAAGCGCGTTCCAGCTTGGCTCGTCCTGGTAAATCAGCAAGATGTACTTCATTGACTTTGCTCCTCTGTAGGTTGAATTTTCTGCTCTTCAACCTTACGACGCATGACGCACTCAAAATCGACAACCACACTGAAAAATTTTTAGCCGACTGTTTGACCATAGCCAAGCCACTTTCTGAGAAAACTGATCTGGCCGGTGTGATAAGAGTCGTGAAGCGCAAGAAAAGCGACGGAGCCGCTGACTTTACCATCAAAACTCAACGGACCCTTGGGCGCTTCTTTATCCAAAACCTCTGCAGACGCCTCTTTGAGTGCAGCCGACAAGCTGGCTGAAACCTGTTGCCACGCGGCCTGCATTTCTTCCGTCGTCGGATACTGAGCAGCATCGCCTCGCTCAGCGCCGCGCGCGAAAAGTGGCGCCCTCGAACTGTCCCAATCGACACCGAGGTATTTGAGTACGAGCCCGCGATGCACGACGACATGTCCGAGCATCCACAGCAGGTGATTCGAATCGTCACCCGGCTGTTTCAACCAGTGTTCAGGTTCGATACCAGCGATGGCCCGGTTAACTATCTCGGTGTTGGTTCTGTATATTCCTGAGATGTTGCGGAAATCCGTCTCCATTGATTTGCCTCCTTGTTGCAGAGCTTATCAGTAGCCACAAAAAGGACAAAAAGCACAAAAGGAAGGATGGGGGCTCAGGGTGGCTCTTAAGATCAGGACGTGAGAGATATCGACAGCATTGTCGTTCGCGCTTTGGATGCCGCCAGTCCTGCGGCGGCAAGGCGTGAAGCCTTCGGCGAACTCGTGATTCGCTTTCAGGATATGGCATTCGCTTGCGCGTTTGCCGTGCTGGGCGACGTGTATCTCGCGGAGGACACCGCGCAGGAAGCTTTCGTCGTCGCCTGGCAAAAGCTTGCGCAACTTCGCGAACCGGCAGCGTTTCCGGGTTGGTTCAAACGCATCGTCTTAACGCAGTGCAATAGGCTGACGCGCTGTCGTCGTTTGCAGATGGTGCCGCTCGAAGACAATACAAGTGCTACAACGATCGATCCTGGTCCACATTTGTCAGCGGAACGACATGACCTGCTCACGAAAGTCATGCAAGCGATAAACGCGTTGCCCGAGAATGAACGACTCGTGACTACTCTGTTCTATGTGGATGGATACACACAGGCTGACATCGGCGAGTTTCTCGAAGTGCCGGTGTCGACCGTTAACAAGCGTCTCTATTCGGCGCGCCAACGGTTGAAAGATCGCGTAGTCGATTTGTTCAAGAGTGATTTGCGCGAGCAACGGCCGTCACGTGACGCAAACTTTTCAAACAAAGTGAATACGAAGCTGCGCCCGTTTCATACTCCCGATTGGTCCACCGTTAGCGCGATCGCGTCAGCGCGCGCGGCCAACGATGAGCGCGGACACGAATCATGGTTGAACAGGCGCCAAAAGTTTGATGAGTCACGATATTTTCGCCGGCACTACGTCGTCGAGAATGCGGACGGAAAACAGATCATCGCTTATGGCGGCGTCGAGCAATCGGTTTACTTGCCGAAGTATCGCTTGTTTCTGTTGTCGGATCCGCAGTGGCTCAAGCGAGGCGTGGGAGAGTTGCTGCTTGATCGACTCAGCGAAGATCTTCGCGAAGCGCAAGCGGTGACCGTATCGTGCCGGCAATACGCGACGGAGACAGAGCTGGTGAAGCTTCTCGAGAGTCGCGGATTTACAGAAACTACACGTGTCCTCGATCTGCGACTCAATGTCGCTACAACGGACCTCTCAACTCACGCCTCACTCATTGAACGCCTTCACCGCGAAGGTATCTCGATCACGACGTTCGCCGACGAAAGCGCGCGCGATCCTGATTGTGTTGAGAAACTCTACGCCTTCACGACTCTCGTTCGCGACGACGATCCCGCACGCGGCGCATTTCTACCGCCCGCGTACAACGCACGCGAAGCGTTGCTCTGGATCAAAATGCCCTACGTTCTTCCAGATGCTTTTTTCATTGCGAAGCATGGCGATGAATATGTCGGTATTTCTGATGTTAGCTTGTTTGAGGCGATCCCGGGTGGTCTAACGCAAGGCCTCACCGGCGTGAAGCGTGAGTATCGGCGGCGCGGATTGGCGACAGCGCTGAAGCTCTCTGGCGTTCTGTACGCGCAAACGCATGGTTACCAGGTTATTCAAACTTTCAATAAGCCCGAACAAACGGCAATTCGCGCCCTCAACGAGAAGCTTGGTTTCGAGCCGCTCTTCGAACACCTGACGCTTGAAAAGTGTCTGCGAAAAGTTATCGCTGTCGAAACCCGGATTTACGACGAGTATGCGGGCCAGTATCGCGACGATAACCGTCCGGAGTTCGAGATTGCCGTACGAAACGAAGCAGGCAGACTGACGATGGAATGCGTCGGACAGAAGGTTGAGCTGTTTCCCACTTCACAAACCGACTTCTTCGTGAAGCAGTTTTACGGCGAAGTCAGTTTCCGTCGCGACCAACAGGGACAGCCTGATTCGCTCGATTTCGCCATGCGCGTTCCTGATAAGGACCCATTCGATCAATTTCATGCAGCGAAGATCCGTAATTAATCCGTGCCTAAACCTGGCGGAGGTAACAACATCATGCGACTACTCACTGTGATCTTTATCCTCATATTCACTAGCGTTGTCATCGCGCAACAACAGACTGCCGAACAGCGCTACAAGAACATTCAGATCTTCAAAGGATTCCCCGCGACGCAGTTGGAGCCGACGATGGCTTTCGTCTCCGGCTCACTCGGTGTGCGTTGCAGCTATTGTCACGTTGCAAACCAATTCGATAAAGACGACAAGCCAACGAAGCTCGCTGCGCGACGCATGATGCAGATGGTGTTTGCCATCAACAAGAGAAACTTCAATGGCGAGGGCGCTGTGAGTTGCTACACCTGCCATCGCGGTAAGCCGACTCCAGTTTCAGTGCCGGCCGTGGGCCAGAATCTCTGGGCGCCGAATTCAACCGCGACCGCGGAGAAGTTGCCCTCAGTGAAAGAGATTCTCGATCGTTATGTGCACGCTGTTGGCGGCGCCGAGGCGCTCGAGAAGATCACCAGCCGGACGGCGAAAGGCTCGCGCATCGGCGCGGATGGTGTGCTCGTTCCCGAAGAGGTCTATCAAAAAGCGCCGGACAAAATCCTGACGATAACCAGGTATCCAAACGTTGTCTTCAGCAATGGGTTCAACGGCTCGACAGTGTGGGGACACAGCAGTACCGACGGTCCAACGCCCTTGCCCGATCAGCTAATCGCACAGATCAAGCGCGACGCAGTGTTCCACAAGGAATTGAAGACCGAACAGCTTTATGCAAACTTGACTGTCCTAGGCAAAGACTCCGTGCGCGATGCAGATGCTTACGTGATCCAGGCGAAACCTGCGGATGGCCCAGTTGAGAAACTTTACTTCGACGTGCGCACGGGTTTGTTAGTGCGACGTTACACCACTTCAGACACGCCGCTCGGCAAGCTCCCGTTGCAAATGGATTATGAGGACTATCGAGAAGTTGATGGAATCAAGCAACCGTTCCTGATTCACTGGTCCATGCCCGGCCGAACCTGGGGACGCAAGATCGACGAGATCAAACAGAACGTGACCTTGGACGACGTGCAGTTCAATCCGATCACCGCGCGACGTTGAGCTGTCGTTTGGACTCGCGTTTACGACGGCGCAGTTCGCGCTCGGCAAACTTATTGCTCAACTTTCCAGTCGGAAACGAAATTGTCACTGCTTCATCGGGACGCCCAGATTCATTCATCAGCGGCGAGCCGTCAAAACGGCAAAACCGCAGGTTCCTGTCGTACAACAGCCGGCATGTGGGACATTCCTTCATCAACCTCACCTTCTCATCCACCTGTAACGCGACAAACTGAGCCTCCGCGGCGCTATCCCTTCTACTTTTTTGTGCTAATTGTTAGATCCGGGGCGGCGGCGGTGTCTTAAAGACAAATGAGGATTCTGCCGCGCTTTCACGTTCCCAAGACAAAGGCGGTCCGCCGCCTGTGGCGCAAATCAAAAGGGCATCTGAACCTCAAGCGAATCTACTTTTCCCTCGAATTCATCCTGTTTATCACGATTTACTTGACACTGCTCGGGCTTCACCGCAACACAATCGCTGCCGCGCTCCTGGTTGCCGCGTTCATCGTCATTCATCTCTTAGCTCGTCGCCGGCTGCTGCCACGGCTCGAACGTTACTACGCGCCCGCGCCGTATGACGAACGCAAGATCTTCTTCGACCTCGGCCATGAACTCCGGCACGTTCCCACTATCGATCATCTTTATCAACAACTGGCCGAACGGCTCCGCGTCGCACTCGACGCCAGCAATGCCGCGATCTTCGTGCGTGACGAGGCCAGTGGAAACTTCAACCTGCGTGTAGTCGCGGCTCAGGGCCGCACTGCGGAAACCGAACTCGGCGGCCGGCGTTTGCAGTTGAGCAAACGCGCCTTCGTGGTGCGGCGATTGGTCAATCTTTCAACGCCGCTGGTGATCGAGCCAAAAGAAATCGAGACGTGGTCGCAGGCGCTCAATTCAGTGCTTCCGTCCGTGCGCGAAGAACGGGCCGGTGAGCACGAAGTGCTACTTGCAATCAGGTCGACGATCCTGGTCCAAATAAAACAAAAGAACGAACTGGTCGGCATACTTTCTTTTGGACCACGGCGCGGCGGCTTTCAATACTCCGACGCCGATCGCGAACTGCTCATGTCAATCGCCAGCCAGCTCGCGCTGATCATTGACAACGCGCGTTTGACGGAACGCATGGTGGCCCAGGAACGAATGCGGCGCGAACTGGCGCTGGCGGCGGAAGTGCAACAACGCCTGCTGCCGGCGCAGGCGCCGAAGAGTGCGGGGATCGAGATCGCGGGATTCTGCGAGCCGGCGCGTGGTGTTGGCGGTGATTACTACGACTTCATCAACTTTGATGATGCGCAATTCGGAGTGGCAATCGCCGACGTCGCCGGGAAGGGAATGCCGGCCGCGCTCCTGATGTCGACAGTCCAAGCGACACTGCGAAGTCTGACGGCCAGGAATGGGTCGCCGGTTCCCGCAACTTACGACTTGTCGTCGATCGTGGCGAAACTAAATCGTTTGCTCTTCAACTCCACGAATGGCGAACACTACGTGACGTTCTTTTATGCGACGTTCGATCAAGTGACGCAGCGCCTCACCTACGTGAATGCTGGTCACAATCCGCCGGTTTATCTCGAGGCTGATTCGGGTGGCGAGTTTCGCCAACTGACTTCCGGTGGCCTGATAGCCGGAGCATTCGAGCACACCGCCTACGAACAGGAGACCGTACAGATGAAAGCAAACGACCTCCTGTTTCTCTACACCGACGGTCTCACCGAAGCGCTGAACGTTGAAGGCGAGGAATTCGGAACCAATAGAATGGTCGACACATTGAAGTCGATTGCTTCACTCTCGGCAGATCAGATTCGTGACGTCGTAGTCCGCCGCGTCAAAGAGTGGTGCACCGGCATGTCCCTCTACGACGACTTAACGTTCGTCGTACTCAAAGTTAAGTAGGCCACAAAAAGGCACAAAAAGAATTTAGCCACAAAAAGGCACATAAGGCATCAATGATTAAATCCGTTCCGGAAGATCAAATTGCTTTTCTCTTTTTGCGACTTATGTGCCTTTTTGTGGCTAGATCTTTCTTGTGCTTTTTGTGGCTAAAAAGGAGGCGATGTGAACTTAATACAGGATCTGCGTTATGGAATTCGAATGATGGCGAAGCGCCCGGGCTTCACTCTGATCGCGGCGCTCACACTCGCACTCGGTATCGGCGCCAACACGGCCATTTTCTCCGCTGTTAACGCGGTGCTTCTCAAGCCACTCCCATTTCCCGAGTCCGAACAGCTCGTCGATCTTTCGGAAACTTTTCCGGGCGGCTGGGGCACCGTGTCCGTGCCGACCTTCGAGGATTGGAAAAATCAGAACACGATCTTGCGAAGTCAATAGTAGACAGGATTTCAGGATATCTTGTAAATCTTGAAAATCCTTTTTATCCTGTCACCAACTGACCTGCGATTACGGCGCTCCAATCAAGATGAACGCCCCCCAATCGTAAGTACTCGTTTTGATTCTGCGCATACTGTCGCGCAACGCCTCCGCATTCGACTTTCGCATTCGCAGGTTGCGATGAAACTCCGCAGCGAACTCCTGCACAACCAGAGGGTCAACGCTCCAACGACTCACCATCACGTTCGGCGTCCCCGCCACAAACCACGCCCAACTCATCGCCATAAACGCATTAGCCGACCGAGCGGAAGTTCTCGCAGTAGTCGCAGAAGGAAGCACCACCAACCTCGCCCGCGAATTGAAATTCATCACTTCCCATAACTTCAACATTCCATCATCGCCAGCGTCCACATCTGCAGTGAGCAGGATGAACGAGTAAAACGGAACTGCCTGGTCCATGATCACCGGCGTCGCGAAGTGAAGCAGGCTATGAGTACCGGCCTCGCTTTTCGCTCGTTCCTTTTTTGCCTCCGGGCCCACGTAAAAATGACTTCGCGATCGTGCGTAGATCGTTCGCAGTTCGTCGATGTCTCCGGAGAATTCAGGCAGTCGCATGCCTTTGTACGTTGTTTCGAAGCGCTCCACGGCGGCACCTGTCAGCATCGGATTTCCCAAAGCCAGCACCGTGGTCGCGACCGGTCGCAGCGGACGGCGCTTTCGCATCTCTCTCAGTGCCGAAACTGAAATCGCATAAGACAGCGTCTTCTGGTCCACCAAATTCTGATTGTCAGCGGATTGAAGAGGAGCGAACGGCACGTCCCACACTATGCTATCCGGAACGATGATTAACTTCGCTTTCGTCGCGATCTGCGACTCGGCTGGTTTTAGCAAAAGGACATAAAGCTCGCGCGCTGCCGCCGGCGTTGCTTGAGCGCGACTCGCTATCAATTGCAGAAAGCGCGCGTTGTGCTCCGCCAGTTCCGCGGGTTTGACACTCAGCGGATAAGCTTTAACAACTACAGGCGCCCTCGCCTTTTTCGCAGAAGCTTTTCGTGAGATTGAGGCGGTGTTGTAGCCCGTCGTAATGACGAACAAGAAGACGTGACTTTCGGTGACGGCATATTCGGCGACAGCGGTGTCGGCTGGCAGAAACGAGCTCACCTCTTCGAGATTGAGTGGCGCCAGTTCGCCTCTATTCACAGGCAGCCGCGGATGTTTGGCGTAGAGTTGTTTGCGAAATGATTCGTAAGCAGTGCGTGCGGCGGCGAAACGTTCTTTCAGAGGATTGATGCCGGCGTTTCCCGCCGCGCTCTGGATCTGGCTTCTCAATGAAACGAGATCACCCAGCAGTTTCGTCTCTTGCTGCTGCTCTGCCGCCGTCATTTCTTTCGAGACTCTGACGTTGCTGCGCTGAATTATTTGGCGCAGGTTCTGCGACTTCGCATCTTCCGCACGCTCGAACGCTGCCTTCGCGTTGTTTTGATCGATCAGGATCTCCATCGCGCCGAGGTATGGCAGCACGCCGTTGTTCTCAGCTGCGGCGCCGGCCCACGCCGCTTCGGCATTGATCGATCGCTGCACCGTGATTGCCTCGGTAAAAGTGTTCAGTGCTTCAGTGGTCCGGTTGAGACCCCGCTGCAACCGGCCGAGCTCCGTCAGCGCCATCGAATAAAACGAAGCAGAGTCGCCGTTTTTGGATAACGCAACCGCCTTGGTGGCGACCTCGAGTCCTTTCGCGTACTCACCTTGCAAGCGATAAACGACCGCCATCCTCGTCAGTGCATCGCCACTGTCTGTGTTGCGGCTCAAGCTTTCATAAAGCGCCAGTCCCTGCTGATAATTCTCCAACGAGGCCGCAAACTTTTGTTTGTTGAGGTAAACAGTGCCGATCCCGAGCAGGATGTGCGCCTCGTTCAGCTTGTCGCCCTTCGATCGATAAAGCGCCAAACTTCTTTCGTATGCAGCCAGGGCGAGATCGTATTGTCCCTGCACATACTGCACATTGCCGATATAGCTGAGCATTCGGGCCATGCCGACTTCATCGCC
>Ga0163163_10002045_pt1 | contig 17033 bp, 14 predicted proteins | sample S65metaG_FD_119766 | JGI IMG/M metagenome (GOLD analysis project Ga0163163, IMG submission 119766) | Switchgrass rhizosphere microbial communities from Kellogg Biological Station, Michigan, USA - S6-5 metaG | ecosystem: Host-associated > Plants > Roots > Rhizosphere > Soil | place: USA... | reverse complement strand
CGCTCAGTCCAATTGTTTTATTCCATCTGAAACCATGGTGACTTTGCGGACGAAGGAGATGCAAGGAGCAAGAAGCACTCAGACTCGCTGAGGGCCTGCTCAATAGTCGCCGGCGTAGTGACTATATGGCATGACAGCCTGGTATTTCACGTCCGTCAATCCGGGCTTCTCCTGATGTGCCTAACTAGGCTCATACTGCGCCCCTCGCATGCGGCCACAATTTTGGATCACCGGTTAAATCGTTTTCCAGTGGTCTGGCGAACTATTGATCAGCCGCATCCGCCAGAGCATACGAAATCTACAGTTTTGCCGATTTAATACTCAGGTTCCGGTACGCCTACGGGCCCGGCGACGAAAGTCGCGGCATGGCTCTCGAAGCCCTAGATATGCCTACGGCATTTTTGGTACAATGAGTGGTTATCGCTATGGCCTCGTGCCGGAATGATGCGGGCAGGATATGGTAGAACTCTGCCCGTCGTAAAGACTGGGCGTGGACGAAACTAGACCGTAAGACACTTTCGACAACGCCGATTCAAGCGAGCCGTTGGCGTTTGCGGGTCGCATGCATCAGCAGCTACGGGCACAACCAGCCTGTGGAGCGTAAAATGACGGAATGCAGCAGACAGTGGCTGTTTTCGGCGGAGGAGTCGCCGGCCTCAGCGCGGCGCATGAACTGGCTGAGCGCGGTTTTCAAGTGCATGTTTACGAGCGCAAGTCAGTGCTGGGCGGCAAGGCGCGCAGTATTCCCGTACCTAACTCTGGCGCGAACGGACGCCTCCCGCTTCCCCGCGAGCACGGATTTCGATTCTTCCCCGGGTTCTACAAGCACATCACCGACACCATGCGCCGCACGCCGTATGGCGCTCACGGCAAAGTTTTCGACTATCTCAGCGTCGCGACGCGCATGCTTCTGGCCCGCGCCGGGCAGACTGAGATCGCGTGGATCTCCCGTCGTCCGCGCACGCTGGAAGACTTGCGGGCCTTCCTCATAGAACTCCTCACACAGCTTGGTGTTCCGCTCGAGGAATTGAAATTCAGCCGCCTATTGATGTTCGCCACAAGTTGCGCGGAGCGGCGTATCACGGAATACGAAAACATCGCCTGGTGGGATTTCATTGCGGCGCCGCGGATGTCGAAGCTCTACCAGGCATATTTGGGCCAGGGACCCACGCGCTCTCTGGTCGCCGTGCGGGCCGAAGAGAGTAGCACACGTACGGTCGGCGGAACGCAATTACAGCTCATGTATAGCTTCATCTCTCCTGACGGCGTCCCCGATCGTCTGCTGTCCGGTCCCACAAATGACGTTTGGATTTATCCTTGGACACAACACTCCGGAACCTGGGAGTCGAATTTCATGGCGGATCCAATTGATTTCGAATTGAAGCGAACGGTACCCGAATCGCCGGGGCAACGGTGGAGACTGCTGCGGGCCGCTCCGAAGTCACGGCGGATTTCTATGTCGCGGCTCTTCCGGTAGAGGTGATGGCCGCGTTAATGAGCGACGACCTCAAACGAGCGGCGCCCTCGTTGGCCAATTTGGAGAAATTGAAAACACGGTGGATGAACGGCATCCAATTCTATCTTTCCAAGGATGAGCCGATTGTGAACGGTCATGTCATTTACCTTGACTCGCCTTGGGCGCTGACTTCCATCTCGCAGCGACAGTTCTGGAACAAGGTGGACTTGTCCCAGTAAGGAGACGGTACGGTCAATGGAATTCTCTCGGTTGATATTTCGGACTGGGAGGCACCCGGAGTGATATTTGGCAAGCCTGCACGGGAATGCACCGCACAGCAAATCAGGCAGGAGGTTTGGACGCACATATCGCGGCTATTTAACCCGAAGTGCTCGGCAAGAGAGAGAAGGGGCATAGACGCTGCGACATCCACGTTTCTCAAGGAGATAACTCCAAGATCTGTTGATGCGAAGGGCTGCTCGCACCAGCTATCGCTCCACTTAGTGGGCTGCGCTACTTCCCGTAAAGCGCGATCGAAAATTAAATGACCTTCAATAGCCCCTCGAGCGACTCTCGGGTGCTTTCCATTTTGTTTCCGTCGGGACGCCGGTAGTGAGTCTCGAGGCACATCGTGCCGCTGTAGCCATCCTTATGTAACGCCGCGAACTGGCCTTTGAAATCGATGTTGCCGCTGCCGACCGCCATCCACGCATGCTTCCCGTTATTCGGGTTCGTGGCTGCATCCTTGATGTGCATGTGCGCGAACGTTCCTTTACAGGCTTCGTAACCATCCGGGAACGGTGTCTCGTTGAGAAACGCCGCATTGCCTGGATCCCAAAGACCGCGCAGATTCGGCGAATTCACGTGCTTGATCAGCTTCCCAAGCTCCTTGCCGCTTCCGACGTTGCAGGAATACTCATTCTCGAGCACCAGGATGATATCGTTCTTGGCCGCGAGCTTCGCTGCCTTGGCCAGACGCTCGCTCACGCGCTCGAAAACTTTTTCCGGATCCTCAACTCGCCAGTAGCTAAACATGCGGACCATATGGCTGTCAAAGTGATGCGCGACTTTGAAGGATTGTTCAAGCATCTTGTCCGAATCGCCTTCGCTGTAAGTACCTTTCGACGTAGCGCGCTCATTCTCGTTCTTGCCCGGCGCTCCGGGAAGGTCCCACTTGAAAATCGGCGAGCCAATGTCGCTGACCTGGATGTTGTATTGCGCCAATAATTTTTTGGCACGGTCCAGATCCTCCTGCGACCAATTCATGAAGGTCTTGCCCCAGAACTCGCGCAGTTCACAGTAATGCAGTCCGAAGCTGGAACTGAACTTGAGCGCCTCCTCCAAATCGGAGGTGATCTCGTCGGTGATGATTCCCAGCTTGAATCCCGCCGCGCGATCGTGAGTGGCCTCCGCCGCCAGGCCTGCCGCTGGAATGGCAGCCAGGGACGCCTTCAGCAAATCTCTTCGACTAACGTTGGCCCGCATGAAACACTCCTTCGTTTAAAGCACGCATTTCGAACGCTTGGCTATACTTCGTACGGCTTGCGATAAACCGGACGCGTTACCATTTTGGTCGCTTCCGCATCACCCGTGAACTTTGGCACTGGACCCGGCTCGATCTTGAGTACGCGGCCCACGCGGTAGCTAATGTTCGCTAGATGACAAAGATCGGCGCTGGGCACGGAGTTGGCAATCGGATCATGCAGATCCTGTTCCCTGCGTGACCGCACACACTCCAGGAAATTCTGCATATGGTGGCTCGTCGGATCCCCGGCACCCGGGGCGGGCCGCTCCTCCATGATCAGTTCGCTCGAATCGCCCTTGTACGCCTGGAACCCCTGATCGCTCATTGCGGCCCAGCCTTCGCTGCCATAAAAAAGGACCCCGACACCGACGTTGAGCGGATTGTTCACCGGTCCCACCTGAGTGGGCGCCGCAGTGAGAGGAGCCATCGGTCCGGCCGTCACCACGCGCGCTTGCCGGACGCCTTCACCGTTCGTGGTTCTGCCGCGGACTTCAACTACCAGTTGCTGCTCCCCGTAGTTGAACCCGGCCGTGAGCGTGTTGGGCGTTTCCGTATCGTCATCGATACCGAACTTCCCGCCGAATGCCGTCGCCGTCTTCGGCCATACGGGATCGCCCAGCGCCCAGCGCGCGAGACCCGTTTCGTGCACGCCCTGGTTCCCAATGTCGCCGTTGCCGGTATCCCAAAACCAGTGCCAATAATAAGCGAAGCGTTTCTCGTTAAAGGGGCGCATCGGCGCTGGGCCGAGGAACAGATCCCAATTTATGCCGGCAGGCGTCGGCGTGTCCGGCGTATGGCCGATCGAGGGACGCAGCTTGTAACACAGCGCCTTGGTCATGTAGAGCTTGCCGACCAAACCTTGTTGGAGCGCCGCCATCGCCTTGACCTTGAACGGCCAGCTCCGATGCTGCGATCCCACTTGCATGATGCGCTTGGTTTCGCGCTGCACATGGATCACGCGCATGCCCTCGTAGATGTTGTAGCAGGCGGGCTTTTCGCCGTAGACATCCTTGCCCGCCTTCATCGCCCAGACAGCGGAGAGCACGTGCCAGTGGTTCGGAGTCGCAATCGAAACTGCCTCGACCTTTTGATCGGCGAACATCTCCCGCATGTCCTGGAATTCCCGGGCTTTTTCCAGGCTCTTTTTCGATAGCGTTGCCTGGGCCCTTTCACGTGCGGCCTGGTTGACGTCGCAGAGGGCGACAACCTGAGCCCGGCTCAGCCCAGTGTAGTTATTGAGGTGGGTAGTCCCGCGGCCTCCCAGGCCCACGATGCCGACGTTGACCTTGTCATTTGCACCCCACACGCGAACCGCGGACGCTGCAGTAAGGGCTCCAAGGAAGAACCTGCGAGTTTTTGGATTAGACACCGTGAGATTCCCTTTTCGGGCTCATTGTATCAGGTAGCGGCGTGCAAAGAATGGAGGCGGATTGCTCCGGGCGACAGATTAATCGTAACGTTGGACTAGCGACCGAACATGTTCATCGGAGTGGGATCGGAAAATTCGCAGCTTTCTGCGCAGGCAATTCGCGACCTGCTCTACAAGGCTCTCGATTCGTTCAACGACCGCAAAAGTGTTCTCGGGATACCTCCGGATTTCACGCGATTTCACTCCGCGGCGGGACAGTTGACGGGGATGGTCCACGACTACTTTGGCTTGCGTCTGACTCGAGTGCTGCCCGCAACTGGGACGCACGCTCCGATGTCCGATCAAGAGATCGCAACCATGTATGGAAGCGTGCCCCGCACGCTTTTTCAGCATCACACCTGGCGAAGCGGCTTGGCGACCTTGGGCGAAGTGCCCGCCTCGTTCATTCATGAGCAATCAGAAGGGCGCCTGAAGTTTTCGTGGCCCGTCCAACTGAACCGGCATCTCATCGAGGGTGGATTCGATTTGATCCTTTCGATTGGGCAGGTCGTGCCGCATGAAGTTGCCGGAATGGCGAATCAGAATAAGAACATCCTTATTGGCGTTGGCGGCCCCGAATCTATCCATCGCAGCCATTACCTCGGAGCCGTGTACGGGATCGAGCGAATCATGGGACGCGCGGACAATCCTGTACGGCGGGTACTGAACCGGGCAGCGGCATGCTTCCTCCAAAATGTGCCCATCGTTTATGTGCTGACGGTTCGTGGGAAGGACGAAGAAGGTAACCTGGCCACACGGGGCTTATTTATTGGCGACGACAACGAGTGCTTCGAGCGCGCCGCTGAACTCAGCCTGAAAGTGAATTTTGCGATGATGGACCGCCCGATCAAGAAGACCGTTGTGTATCTGAACCCGTCCGAGTTTAAGAGCACTTGGCTGGGCAACAAAGCGATTTACCGCACCCGGCTTGCTCTGGCCGACGGAGCCGAGTTGGTCATAATCGCGCCCGGGATTAAGACCTTTGGCGAAGATGCGGACATCGATCGCCTGATTCGAAGGCATGGCTATGTCACGACTCCAGAAGTGCTGCAGGCCGTGGAATCCGATACCGACCTTACCGAAAACCTGAGCGCGGCGGCCCATCTGATTCACGGGTCGTCGGAGGGGCGGTTTCGGATTACATACTGCCCGGGGCATCTGACGCGCGAGGAAATCGAAGGAGTGAATTATTCCTACGGCTCCGTTGCGGAGGCTCTCCAGAAGTACGATCCAGAGAAGCTGCGCGATGGATTCAACGATGTCGGCGGCGAAGAGATTTTTTATATTTCGAATCCCGCCCTGGGATTATGGGCCCACAAGAACCGCTTTTGACAGCCTAAATCGTCATCGCGCCAAATCCCCCGTCCACGCGCAAAATTGTGCCCGTGACGAAAGAGGCGGCCCGCTCCGATGCGAGATAGAGTGCCGCGCCCACCAATTCCGCGGGCTTGCCGAATCGATGCATGGGCGTATGAGACAGAATTGAGGCGACGCGTTCTTCGCTAAGAAGGGCGCGGTTCTGCTCAGCCACGAAAAATCCCGGCAGGATAGCATTCACGCGTACCCTGTACGGAGCCCATTCGCGAGCTAAAAACTTGGTGATCTGATTCACTCCGCTCTTTGTAATCGAATAGGTGAAAACCTTCGACAGTGGAGGATCGGATGAGGCGGACGAGATATTGATGATGGAACCGCCGTTTCCGGCGTCCACCATGTGCTTTCCAAAAACCTGGCAGGCCAGGAAAACGCTGCGCAGGTTGACGTTCAGAATCCTTTCCCACTCAGCTTCGCCGATCTCAAAGAATGGAGTACCGGAATTGATGCCGGCTGCGTTCAGCAGAATATCGACGCGTCCAAAATTTGAGAGTGCTGATTTCAGTGCGCTTTCCAACTCTGCCTTGTTGGTTGCGTCGGCGGCGAAGGCCATCGCCTGGTAGCCCGCGTCGCAAAGACTTTTGACGCGCTCTTGAGCCTTCTCAGCGCTCACGTCGATGATCACAATAGCGGCCCCGGCGGCCGCCAGTCCCCGCGCCATTTCACCCGCGAGCACTCCGCCCCCGCCGATAACGACGGCCGTCTTTCCCGTCAACGAAAACAGGTGCTCCATCGTTCAACCTCCCAGCAGCAGTAGCTCCGAACGCGCAGTATGTTTTGTTAGGTTAACAGCACGACGCTGAACCCGAGGTCGCGGTATCGTATTAGAGGAAAATTGCAATGGAGGCTACGGCGATGACACAGTCCAGGCGCGAATTCGGAAAGCTGTTCGTTTCCGGCCTATCTTTTGCTGCACTTTCAAACCACGCAAGAGCGGCGGCCATCGATTCTACCGTTCGGGGCGTGAGACTCGGGATCACAACGGGTTCGCTAAACCCCCTTCCGGAAGTTCCGGGTAGAGACAAGCTTGATGTTCTGATCGAGCAATGTACTCAACTGGGAGTCGGCACCGTCGAACTCGCGAGTGGATTTTTTGGTCCGCCTGTTTTGGGCACGATTGGCGGGAAGGCTCCGAAAGTGCTGACTCCGGAATATCTGAGATCACGCGTAGCACAGCGTGAGTGGAGGCTCTCCCCGGCTTCCTTTGACGAAGTCCGAAAAGTTCGCGACAAGTTCGCCAGCGCAGGCATTAACATCTTTTCGATCTCGAACACCTTTGCCGATGACGTAACCGATGCTGAAATGGACGCCATGTTCCGTCAAATGCAAGCTTTGAATATAAAGTTGTTCCAAACCAATTAAACCCGTGTTCCCATGGGCCCGCGGCTCGTGCCTTTCGCCGAAAAGTACAAGATCTTTCCGTCGTTCCACACGCATGCAGAAGTGGACGACCCGAATGAAATCGCGACGCCGGAAAGTCTGGCGAAACTGTTAGCCCTCTCGAAGGATTTTAGGGTCTGCCTGGACATCGGACACTTCACGGCAGGCAACAACGACGCGGTCGCATACCTTCGCGACCACCGCGATCGCATTACGCATATTCATGTGAAGGACCGCAAAAAGAACCAGGGCCCGAATGTGGAATGGGGCACCGGCGATACTCCCATCCGGGGATGCCTCACGCTCATTCGCGATGCCCACTATCCGATTCCGTGCATCATGGAACGCGAGTTTAAGGGCACACAAACCGCCCTTGAGGAGACTCGCAAGGATCTCGAATACATGAGGCGCATCCTCACAAGCTAGCGTTCTGAATCACTCGGGCAGCGGTCTTCCCTTGGTTTCCGGGGCAAAAGGAAGAGCGGCGAGGCCAATCAAGAATACTGCGGACATCGTGATGCCCGCGTACCGCATTGCATCCGGCCCATGATAAACGCGGCTGGTCAGCAAGCCGAGACTGAGTGGCCCCGCTGCAGCAACCAAACGGCCAATGTTGTAGCAAAAACTGGTCCCCGTGCTGCGAAGACGCGTCGGGAACAGCTCTGGAAGATAGATGGCATACCCGCCGAATAACGCGAGTTGGGTAAAGCCCATCAGCGGTATCATCCAGTACATTTGACCGATCGTTTTCAATTGCCAGAAAGTGAAAGCTGTCATGAACATGGCAGCTAAGAAACTGACGGTAAAAGCGGAGTGCCGGCTCGTCCGCTGCGTGAGGTAGGTGAAAGCGTAAACGCCCAAAAAACCACCCGCGTTTTGTAGCAGGGATGTGATGCCAATCCAGGTTGTGGTCTTGCCGGCGAGTGCCGCGCCCGTAAAACCTTGGGCGCGGAAGGTCCGTTCCAGTACCGGGCGGAAAAGGTCGAAACTGAAGAAACCGATCCCCCATAATCCAACCACGCCGGCGAAAGCCAGGAGCATTCCCACAATCGAGTTACGCCGCCAAACGGGATCAGTGAAAAGGTCACCCAGATGTCCCATCCTCTTTTTCTCGGCACGGGCTTTCAGCCACTGCTCCGGCTCCTTCAGCTTTGTAAAGACAAGCAACGCGAGAGGGGCCGGAACTGCGCCCACCAGGAACATGTATCGCCACGCGGAAGCGATCGTTCCGGAGCGCTCCATTTGTCCCAAGGCAATTCCCGCTACGGCGGCCATCATGTTGCCCACAGTGGAGAGCGCCTGCAAAATCCCCAGAGCATTGGGCCGCGCCCGGTCGGGCATGACCTCCGCGACAAGCGACACGCCGACCGCGAATTGTCCGCCTACGCCAAGGCTGCACAAAAAACGGTAGACATTGAAATCCCAGACTGAGCGCGAGAAATAGCTTAGGCCGGTAAAACCTGAATAGAGTAGAATCGTTATGATCATCGTCTTAGCGCGGCCCAGACGATCGCCCAGGATGCCGAATACAACCCCGCCCAGTGCCCAGCCAACCATGAAGATCATGGTCGAGTAGCCGGCCTGTTCGGAAATGATGGCATTCGAAGCCCTCGGGCCCAGCAAATCGATCATTGCCGGTCTTCGCGCCAGATTGAAAAGTTGTTGTGCCATCGTATCGAACATCCAGCCCGAGCTGGCGATGGCAAGAACAAACCAGTGGTAAGAATTCAACTCACGATACCAAGGTCCCTTGGAAATCTGCCGGCCGGCTTGAATGGCGGACGTGTTCGCGTCAAGCATTCGTGGAAACTTCCGGACGGGAGCTAACGGCTCTCAACAAATCTTTGGTGAAAACGAGGCTGGATTCGAGGTCTTCTCTTTCTCGGTCCACAGAACTTTCACCGGGAAGGAGAGGACGAAATCTGGCGGGCTCTCCTTTTACGGCAAGCTGGAGGAAACGCATGAACTGCCAGGCTGGGACGCTTCGGTACGCATCCCAGAAGCCGACTTCGCGGAACGGAAACGGCCGCGGTTGCGGTGAGATGATGATCTCGAGCGATAGCGCCCGCCCAGGGCACATCACGAGATACTTACGGATATATTCACTTATGCCAACGTTCCCTTCGCCCATCCGCACCCACGCCGCCGCGGCACCCTCGGGAGTCAACCATACCACCGTGTCGCGCACGTGACTCGTCAGCACATAGGGCGCAAGAATTTCGAGAGAAAGATGCGGGTCCTCGAGTGTGATCAAGGGGTTTCCGGAATCTAGGCACGCGCCAACGAATTCCGGGCCGGCCTCTTCGATTAGCCATTTCAATTCTGACGCTTGCATGTCTCCGGAGTGGTTTTCGACCGCTATCTTGATACCGGAAGCAAGAGCTTGGGAACGCACACTCTGCAAGACCCCCACTGCATTCTGTAAGCTTTGGGCAAAAGGAACCGCGCCGCGCCGGTCAGCCGCATTGCCGACAAACGCTCGCACGATCGGAGAGCCGATCGTCTCGGCTGCAACTATCATCCTTGAAAGTTGTTCCTGTGGCGTTCCCTGGGATGCGTCGAAAAGATTCGAGGTCGGGCAGAAAGAGCGCATCCCGATCTCCAGGTCGAGGTTGAGTTCCGAAGCACGCCGGCGCACTGCCTGCAGGTGCGGGGTGTCTAGACTTCCGAGCAGCTTGATTTCGCTGAAATGCACTACCTGGATACCCAGAGCGTGACAGTAATCGAGTACTTGGAAAGCGTCCCATTGCTGGGAGCGCAAACTATAAACGTCGATTCCAAGGCGAACTGCGGCGTTGGAGATAGGAGCAGTAGTCATATCTGGATGTCGAAGCGTTTCTGCGGACTTCTCATCATTCTCCATCTTCGCCATGGGTGCAAGCGTAGTGCAGTGGAGTGTTGACGGAGCAGCCAACGCTCTTTACAGTGGAGTCTGGCATGAGAGTCGGATTGATCGGTACGGGCGCGATTGCTCAAAAGCACGCTCAAGCATACAAGAATATCGGATTTGAACTGCTGATTTGCTCGAACCGAAACGTCGAGGCAGGCGAGGCCTTTGCTGCCCGGAATGGCGCCGCGTTTGCGCCGGCTTTCGAGGATGTGTGCCGACACCCCGACGTGGACTTCGTCGATTTGTGCACTTTGCCCGAAATGCGGTTGCCGGTGGTGGAGGCGTGCGCTCGATTCGGCAAGCACATACAAGTGCAGAAACCGATCGCGGCCGATCTCGCAACAGCGCTGAAGATCATCGATACCGCAAAACACGCAGGGATTTTGCTTAATGTTGTGAGCCAGCACCGCTTCGACGACTCGAGCATCTTCCTATCAGAGGCGATCCGCACGGGGCGGCTCGGCCGCTTGTTGCAGTGCGATTGTTACGTAAAGTGGCATCGTCCTCCGCAGTATTATGCTCGGCCCGGCAAGGGGACGTGGAACAGCGAAGGCGGTGGGGCGCTGATCAATCAAGCGATTCACCAGGTCGATCTGCTGCGGTGGTTCGCCGGTCCCGTGCGGGAAGTGTCTGGAGTCTGGCAACTGGGAGCGCTGCATACAATTGAAGCCGAGGATGTGGTCAGCGCGGTTGTGAACTACGCGAGCGGCGCCACGGGTGTGATTCAGGCTTCGACGGCCATTTGGCCCGGATATCCTGAGCGGGTTGAACTACACGGAACCAAAGGATCCGCTATCATCACCGGCGATCGTCTTACCAGTTGGGATGTAATGCAAGACTCTGGCCCTCCACCTCCATTGAACCCTGTGATTCAGTCCGGTTCCTCCGATCCCATGGCGATCTCTATGCAACCGTTTGAGCGCCAGTTCCTAGATTTCGCGGCGGCCATCAAAAACGGTCACCAGCCCGCGGTTTCAGGCGAGGATGGCTACCGCACCCTTGAGATTGTGGACGCCGTTTATCGTTCTTGCCGCACGCGGGAACCGATTGTGCTTGCTGATTGAATGCTTCAGTAAAAGTTTGACTTGAGGTCGGCCCACGGTTTACGCTAATCGCGATGCTAGGCTCCCCTACGAACATTGCGTCGAAAGGCGCACCAGCCGAAACCTCGATTGACAACGTCTTAGAGATCGTGCGGAGCGAGGTCGAGACCGTCTCCATTTTCGACATGCACACTCATTTGTTCATGCCTGCGCTGGGCTCCCTTGTCTTGACCGGCATTGACGATATTCTTACCTATCATTATTTGGAGGCGGAATTTTTTCGCGTGTCCGAACGGACTCCCGAGTCGTACTGGGCCTTGTCCAAGCCAGAAAGGGCAGATGCGATTTGGCATCATCTTTTTGTAGAGCGGGCGCCACTTTCCGAAGCTGCACGAAGTGTAATCACGATTCTGCGGGCGTTCGATCTGCCGACGGACTCCAGTGGCTTGCGCGAAGCTCGTACATTTTTTGCTGCACGGGATCCAATCCGTCATGTTCAGGACGTGCTGGGTAAGGCTGGGGTCAGTGAAGTCGTGATGACAAATGATCCCCTCGATCCGCAGGAAGCTCCCTTGTGGCTCCAGGAACCGGAGCGCGACCCTCGATTCCACTCTGCGCTTCGACTGGACCGCGTTCTAAGCGCTTGGCCAGAGCATTACCAGACATTGTGTTCCCAGGGATACGACGTCAGGGAGCATGCAGATGGGCCGACGATCTCGGAGTTAAGGCGGTTTCTCCACGATTGGCATGCGCGCATGCGGCCGGTGTATATGGCTGTTTCTCTGCCCGACTCGTTCGTGTTCCCAGAGGATAGTATTCGGGCGCGACTGCTTTCGGAAGCCGTCCTGCCGTCCTGCGAGGAGTTTAAGATTCCGCTCGCCTTGATGATCGGAGTGCGCCGCCAGGTGAACCCCGCGTTGCGATTGGCGGGCGATGGAGTAGGACGAGCCAATCTCCAATGCCTGGAGCATCTGTGTAACGACTTTCCGCGCAACCACTTCTTAGTGACCGTACTCAGCCGGGAAAATCAACATGAGTTGTGCGTCTACGCACGAAAATTCAGTAACCTGATGCCCTTCGGCTGTTGGTGGTTTGTGAATCAGCCGTCCATTGTCGAGGAAATAACGAGGGAGCGAATGGAACTGTTGGGCACCTCATTCATCCCCCAGCACTCCGATGCTCGCGTATTGGAACACCTGATTTCGAAATGGCGTGAAACGCGCCGGGTGTTAGCTCCCATTCTGGCGCAGTCATATACTCGCGTTGTCGAGGAAGGGCGGCCAATTTCGCGCAACGAGATTCACCGCGATGTAACAAGGTTGTTTCGCTCGAACTTCGAAGACTTTTGCGAACTGAAGAATCCCAGCTGATCGTCCGTTGAGTTGCACGAGCCGAAGCCGTACCTGATATCCTCATTAGCCTGTCGGCGAAGACACCAGGCTTCATGATGTGCTTGGTGTTCGCCGCCGGTTTGTGTGATCTTGAGCGGGAAATCGAAACCCTTCAGTTCGAACACTACTGAAGGTCGCAAATGTACTCGGAGTATCGGTCCCCAGTTTGCTTCAGGAAGAACGCACTGGGAGCCGTTAAGTTGACCCATACATAAAGAACCGCAGAGCCTAATCGCACGATCCAGCCTTCGGGAGGCTTTCTGGCTCCCGAAAGTTCATTCACTTTATTGCTAGAGCCTAATATTTTGTTGGTCGGGGCGGGGCGATTCGAACGCCCGACCCCCTGCGCCCAAGGCAGGTGCGCTACCAGGCTGCGCTACGCCCCGACTTGTTACTTCCTTGACTCTAAAATACTTTCATGAGCTTTGCAATGGGCCATAACCTTCGCCGTGGCAGAACCGTGACAAAACCAAGCGTCGTGCCGAAACGTGACAAAACTCTAAAGTGTTTCTTCCAATAGCTTGCGAGGCTACCAAGAACCACAGGTTGTACGGCCGGGATAGTCCAACTCTAGTTGAGGCGCGATCGGCCAGTCACAACTCTTTGATGCGCTGGGGAAAAGTTTCCGGACACGCACCTGCGTTTCAGGCGGGCTTTTCTCATTTTCATTGGCAGTTTGAGTGCGGTCGTGCGTTGCAAGGCGACTTCAGCCTCAGACGCGTCCCATGCAAACGAAGTAGTTGCAGCTGTGACACTCGCGGTCTAGAAGGACCGAGTGCCCGGCTCGCGGCTGATAGCTCCGGCGTTCTCTGGCTTTCAAACGCACCGGGAGGTGTTTCAAGCGCAACGTCATTCCCTTCCGTTGAGCCGTTTTATGAGATCCCGGGATTACGGCGGCACCGCGGGAGAAGCTGACGCGGCAATTGAATATAGTCACGTTCCGCCAATCAAGGCTAACGCTTCCGCGAGGTCGCGCCTGGCGTCGGTTGAGATTGCACTGATGGGTTCCTGTAATCGTGACAGTTCGCCAGCAGGCGTCCGTTGACTGCGCTGCTCTATGGATCTGGACCAAGGCGTTCAGAATCCGTTTCGCTTGATCTCTCGGACTACAACAGAGAAACCGCCAAATGGAGATTCGGGGAGCCAAAGGTCGAAAGTATCGGCTTGGGTATTCGACCAATGGATCGGCCGATGCGTTGGCGGACTGGATCAGCGTTCGTGGCGACAATAGTGGGTCACTTTTTGCAGCATTAATAATGGTGCCAGAATCATCGCCTGACAGATCAGGCCATGCTCCACATCTTGACGCCAGCGCCGCCATTTCTACAGCACAACAACCGGAGGGGCATTCCAGCGTGCAAACAGCGGCTCGGTACGACCGACGAGGTGAATCGACAAAACGGAAGGCAGCGGAGCTGTTGCATATCCCGTCCTTGAGACCGAAAGCCAGCCCAGTCAATTCCGAAGGCATAGGTATAGGGTTCGGGCGCCCCCTTTCCCAGATTTGACTTGGATGAGGCGCCTGAGACTCTTCAATCAGTAGCTCCCGACCAAATCCCCAATAATTGATCTTGGCCTCACGTGTGTGCGAGCTGTGTGCACGTGTCTGAGCCGGAGGCATTCTATGGCTCGGAAAGCGGAACAACTCATTTCGCGCGGTTCGCGCACTTGGCTGATTCGCGTTTCTCTTGGCCACGATACGGAAGCGGAAACCCGGGAAATACCAACAAAACCATTCGAGGCTAATTCCGCGAAGTCGCGCGGAGCTTGCCGTCAAGCGAGAAGCGGGTTGAAGTCACAGGGACCGTCCCACATGTGATCCTTCTCCGGTCACCGCGCATTAATCACGACGTTCCAGGGTGGATGTATTTTTTGAATCCACATGGCTGATTTAGAATCCACTTGGCGAGTGGTCTGTTCTCGGACAAGGGAGTCGAATGACCGACCTTGGTAAAGACGGACATTGGCGTGAAGGTGACCCACAGTGACTGCGAAGCGTTGGTTATCCGAAGTCTGCTCAAGCAGGCGGCGAAACTGAACGCCAAATACAGGGGCGATAAAGGGGGGAGGCATCAATGAAAAATCTCGCTAGGCGCACAAGGGCAGCCAACGCCTAAGTCTCTTTTCGCATGAATGGAGAAGCGAGATGCGCCCGATTCTTCTTGGGCTATTAGTCTGCCTCCGCATAGCCGATGGGGAGACTATCCCGAACTGGAGCTCGAATTACCCTCCCTGCAATCGGCACTCCGAGTTGATTCGCACGGGACACTTGGATCTTGGCGCGCGAGTGGCTACTGTAAATCCATCTCTCGCCAAAGAGTTTCGGAGCGCCATGGATTTCTGGGCCAGTATTCTCGACATGGACTGGCACGAAAACGATACTCAGAATTGTTCGATTTAACTCGTGGATGGAGAGCGAGAGCTCTTCGAATCTCCCGCTATCGCGACAAGATCCCATTTGCCTGGCCGGCTCTATTTTCAGGGCTGGATCGCATTCAATCCAGCGCAGTTACTTAGCGAGATCGAACTATATCGGATAGCAGTACATGAGATCGGTCATATACTCGGTTTGCAGCACAGCTCGAATGCAATGTCGTTGATGTACGGTTTCGACCTGGAGGGCTCGGAATGGCTCGATCCCACGGATCCGGCAGCCACCTCGGCGCCGCCGCAGCACGGGACTGCTGCATTTGAGCGTCAATCTTTTTCCCAAGGAAAAAAGGATCTGCCACCACCAGGCTGCATCCAGTCAAGCGAGGAATCTTCAAAATGTCACGCATAGCTGTAGTCTCTTTGGTGATGTTGTGCGCCGCGCGCGTTTGGGCAGACCAGTCGGGCATCGAACGCCTAACAACCTCAGAGCAGGTGGTGAAGGAAATCATGGCTGCGGACGACAAAGCCATTCCGGGGAGTCTTTTCAAGAAAGCCTATTGCGCAGTAGTGATTCCCAACATGAAGAAGGCTGGATTCGTCTTCTCCGCGAAATACGGCCGCGGCTTTGCATCTTGCAGGTCGCGATCCCGTGGCGTGTTCGGTGGAATATCCCTGCAAGGTGGAACATTGCGTCCTGATAGCGACGTGAACAAAGCTATTTACCATGCAGATCAGGAAAACAAAGCCATCCTCACGGGGAAAGTGAAGCCCACTAGTGACGCTGCAGGCTTCTTGAAGATTCTCACCATGTACGGTGGTGAGCAGCAGAAAAAGTGAATCGCCCGGCGAGCGAAGGATCATTCAACCCGTAGCTTCACTTTCCGGATCCGCAAGAATCCTCACCGATTTCGCGCTCATTTCCGCGCTGACCGCATTCTCTGCATCGGTTCATCAAATTCCCGGCGCGGCAGGTTATCCGGCGAAAGTAACCACCGCGAAGCTGTATGACGATCTGGAGTTCCAGCGCGCTTGCCATTTATTCACTTGACACGCGCATCTTGGCGGAGGTTGCGTTCATGTACATCTAAAGAGTGAATGTTTTGAGTCACATCCAGATGGAATTGCATCACGCGCATGTCCGCAACAGGCGAAGTCTGCCTTTGGGAAGTGACCCTGACGAAAGGTAACGGTTTCGTGAGAGTACTCTGCGCGTGTGTCTTATCTAGTCTGCTAGCCGGTTGCAGCTCACCGAACCGGGAATCCCCGAGTAACGCCATCGAACTCGGGCCGCCGTCAACTGGTCCGGGAAGTCCGTCGACCGACATTGGCGAAACTGTACCGGCCGATCCATCCAAATTCCATAAAGAACCTGGCTACTCGCCGTATGCGGGCCGCAATTATCCGGTGAGGCCCTATTTCGGCGATCAACATGTGCATACCGCATGGTCGGTCGATGCCGGCGCAAGTGGCGCGACGCTCACACCCGAGGACGCGGTACGGTTTGCACGCGGAGATCAAGTCGTGGCGACGAGCGGACAACCTGTTCGCTTGGGCCAAGCACTCGACTGGGTCGTCATCTCTGACCATTCTGACGGCATGGGCGTCATCACCGAACTGAAGGCCGGCAACCCAGAAATGATGAAGGACGCCACGCTCAAACGATGGGGTGAAATGATGAAAGCAGGCGGCTCCGGACCGACCAAGGCTGTCTTTGAGCTCGTCAGTGCACAATCCAACAAAAAACTGCCGCCACTTTTGAAAGATCCGCGCTTCGCCAAGGCCGTGTGGGAAAAGAACACGGCAATCATGGAGAAGTACAACGAACCCGGACGCTTCACAGCGTTCATCGGGTACGAATGGACCTCCAATGCAGGCGGGGGCGATAACCTTCACCGGAACGTCATTTACCGGGATGGCAAAGATAGGGCCGATCAGGTCCTCCCGTTCACAACGTTCCAAAGCGAAAACCCAGAAGATCTGTGGAAATGGATGACGGAGTGGGAAAAGAAGACTGGCGGCAAGCTGCTGGCGATTCCACACAACGGGAATCTCTCGAACGGCAGGATGTTTCCGCTGACCACATTTGCTGGAGACCCTCTAACACGGAGATGGGCCGAAGAACGACAAAAGTGGGAGCCTCTGTTCGAAGTCATCCAAATGAAGGGACAAAGCGAGTCGCACCCCTCGCTTTCT
>Ga0163163_10002043_pt1 | contig 17051 bp, 16 predicted proteins | sample S65metaG_FD_119766 | JGI IMG/M metagenome (GOLD analysis project Ga0163163, IMG submission 119766) | Switchgrass rhizosphere microbial communities from Kellogg Biological Station, Michigan, USA - S6-5 metaG | ecosystem: Host-associated > Plants > Roots > Rhizosphere > Soil | place: USA... | reverse complement strand
GATCTGGACTTCCGCAAGTATAACGTCCCGTTTCTGCTGAACCCGTACTTGTCGTTCTACACTTCGCGCGGCTGTCCGGCGCAGTGCACCTTCTGCTTGTGGCCGCAAACGCATTCGGGCCACCGCTGGAGACTGCGTTCGGTGCAGGACATCGCCAACGAATGCCGCTTCGTGCTGGAGAATTTCCCCGGCCTCAAGGAAATTTTCTTCGACGACGACACCTTCAACTACCGCAAAGCCCGCACCATCGAGCTGTGCGCGGAATTGAAGAAGCTGAAGTTTACCTGGTCCTGCACGTCTCGCGTCACCACCGACTACGAAACGCTTAAGGCCATGAAGGACGCCGGTTGCCGGCTGTTGATCGTGGGCTACGAGAGCGGCGACGAGCAGATCCTGCGCAATATCAAGAAGGGCGCCACTACCGACATGGCGCTGCGCTTCACCGAAAATTGCCACAAACTGGGCCTCATCATCCACGCGGATTTTATCGTGGGCTTGCCCGGCGAAACGCGCGACACGCTGCGCAACACCATCGATTTCGCCAAGCGCATCGACGCCGAAACCATTCAGGTTTCGATCGCGCACGCTTATCCCGGCACGGAGTTCTATGGCTTCGCCAAGGAAAACGCGCTGATCAACATCGGCATGTCGGACGCGGGCGGCCATCAATTGCCGCAAGTGATTTATCCCGGCATTCTGGATGAAGGCGAGATGATGGAGTGGGTCGAGCGCTTCTACGACGAATACTACTTCCGTCCCAAAGCCGCTTGGCGCATTGTGCGCAAGGCGATCTTCGACGGCCCCGAGCGCAAGCGCCTGTATAAAGAAGCCCGCGAGTATATGAGCCTGCGCACTAAACGCAAGCAATATGTGGCGGATCACAAAGCCAATGCCCTGAACCAGGCGGCTGCGGCGACTGCCTCCACTCAAGATCGGGCCTGAGGCGGGGCGCGGGCAGGCAGCACGGCACGCGGACCTGCGCTTTCGGCATCCCCGATATAATCGCCGAGTGATATTGCTTGCACTAGCCGCGGTCGCTGCCGCTTACCAGATCCTCGCCATCCTGGCGTGCGTCTTTCGCGGACGGGCCAAGACGCCGACTAAATCTTCAGGGCCGATATCGGTACTGAAACCGGTGCACGGCGTGGACCCCGGATTTCGCGAGGCGATTCGTTCGCACACCGTGCTGCAGGGCGATTACGAATTCCTGTGCGGCGTGAGCCATCCGAACGACCCCGCGCTGCCGGTTCTGCGGGAGTTCTCTCGGGTGCGCGTGGTGGACAGTGGCACTCCGGCCCCGAACGCAAAAGTGGGAGTGCTGATCGATTTGGTGGCCGCCGCAAGCCATCCCGTTCTGGTGGTCAACGACGCCGATATTCGGGTGGAGCCGGATTACCTCACGCGGGTAACGGCTCCCTTGACCGATCCGCGAGTGGGTCTGGTAACGTGCCTCTACCGCCCGCTCGGCGATACCTTCGCCGCGCGCTTCGAAGGCCTCGGCGTGGCCACCGATTTTGCGCCATCGGCGCTGGTCGCGCGCCTGCTGGGGGTGGACGAATTCGCCATGGGGTCCACGCTGGCGTTTCGGCGCGAGGATCTCGACCGCATCGGCGGATTCGCCTCCGTCGCCGATTACCTCGCCGACGACTACCAGGTGGGCCATCGCATTCACGCGCTGGGGTTGAAGTGTGTGCTGAGCGACGTGGTGGTGGAGACCCATCTTGGCGGAGGATGGCGGCAAGTGTGGCAGCATCAGGTGCGCTGGGCGCGAACCATACGGGTGTCGCGCTTCGGCGGTTATCTCGGACTTCCAGTCACCAATGCGACGCTTTGGGCTGTGATTGCGGTGGTAGGCGGACGCCTGGATCTCGGCGTCGTGTTGCTGGCGATTCGGTTGGTGATGGCTTTGGCGTCCGGGTGGGGCGTGCTACGCAGCCGCGACGTATTGTACCTGTGGTGGCTGGTTCCGGCGCGCGACCTCTTCGGATTCGCGGTTTGGGTTGCGGGGCTGTTCGGAAATTCAGTGGTGTGGCGCGGCCAACACTTGCGGCTGGATCGCGATGGCAGAATTCACGCGGACGCACTTCGAAACCAGCGTGACCTGGCTGGATCATGCTAAAATCGCTATGTCCCACCGTAAACGCGCCCGTAGCTCAGTTGGATAGAGCGTCTGGCTACGAACCAGAAGGTCGCACGTTCGAGTCGTGCCGGGCGCACCATAAAAGTCTTCTAACATCAGTGCACTAGAGCAATTCCGGCCTCGTGGCCTGTCGGTATTTTCGACAGCATGCCCAAACGTATGCCATCGGTTTGCATTCTGGGCCTTCTCGATTACGAGAGCTAGCCGGCGCCAGTGTTAACACGGAAGAAACGTATCCGGCGATAATCTTTCGATACTGTCCTTTAGATAGGGTCCTTCTATACTGGAACAGCTCCTATACTGGACGTAGCGCGAGCGTAAATGAACGGTATACCAGAGCCCACGAATGATCACGAGCGCGCGATTGCGGAAGCAATCGATAACAAGCTGCTGGCGTCGGACAGTCCCTACGAATCCATCGTGGCGGAGATCGTGATGTCCGTGCCCTTCGATATGTCCATTGCGGACACTCAATTCCTATTCAACTATGTGCATGGGAAGCTAACTCACTCGGTGAAGAAACAACCCGCGCGTGGCATCGTGCCGGACGATCTCAAGCGGAGCGGCTAAATCTAAACGTATTGCATGGTTTTTGCCGCCTTGACCGCGGTATGCAGAAATTGCTGCATAATCTACACCTGCCGTTCTGATTTCAGAACAAAACGTTCCACTGCGCCCCTCGCGACCACTAAATCTCCCACCAAATCCGTAAGATTGAAAGCAGCGATGCCACTGGGCCAAGTGGACATTGCAGGCGACTTCTACTGCCAGCCTGTTCTGATTTCAGAACAAAAGCATCCCAATATGTCTTAAGCGATTAATCAGCGTACACTCAACCATGATCGAACTCGAACTTCAACAGGCGCTATTAAAGCAACGCGACGCTGCGAGGGAGTCGATCATTCAATCGAGCGATGTGCTATCGACCCCAGGGCCCTCGCAGGGCGGGGTCGCCGAGACTACGACAAACCGAACCCAGGAGCTTGTGGATCGTGCCAGTGAGGCGCTATCCACGCTGATGGAAGCGCGCCTCCTAGAACTCCAAATGACCCACGAGAATCTTGTAGCGGGGATAGACGAACTTGAAGCGAAACTGAAAATGGCTGGCGGGGAACTCGCAGCCCTCAGCGACGACAGAGAAAACAAGACAATCGGATAGCGTTGGGGATTAACTCTTGCTCGTACCAACCCACATCCACAAAGGCCGCACCGCATCGAGGGCGCACGATGGAGAATTAGGTCGAGCCGTCGACGATAATTTGTTGTACTTTCCACGAAGCGCGGAATCGACAGTTTGCCCACTCTGCCTGGAGCTCAGGCGTGCGACGCTGGAGATTGAAGGCGACATCCGAGGCTTGTTGGGCGCATCCGAAACTGGACCTGGAGCCATAAATGAACAACAGGTATCGATAGATGCTCTTTGGCTTCGCTTCCAGGACCTTATTGAAGCTGAGACGTTTCTAACAGATCATGTTGCGAACATCCACAAGCGCCGTCGGCTAAGGACCTGAAGCGGAGCGAGGCAACGCCGCTCCAGGCCAACCTGGCGCTCCGATTTGCACACTCATCGCTCGGCGCCAAAACAAGCTACAAACGCAATATAGACACCGGAGCACTCTGGGCGAACCGGAAGGCCGGCAACACGGAAGCTGGCGCGAGTTGTAATTATGGGTGAAACTAGTTGTCTAAAGGAGGGCAGGTGCTTTACTTCCAGCCGGACGTGAAAGGGGATGGCCAATAATTAGAACGAGGTTCAAGATGGTTTCACGACGCACGGTAATGCTTGGTGCACCCTTGGCGTGGGCAGGAACGCTGCGCGGAGCGACTGAAGCGGTGAGCGAGTTTATTTATGACTCCGCGCCGTTCCCTTCGTGTCATGCGTCGACGCTCGTGGAGTTGGCGAATGGCGACTTGATGTCTGCGTGGTTTGGCGGCACCGGCGAAGGCAAACCCGACGTCGCAATCTGGGCTTCCCAACGTGCGGCTGGAAAATGGACGGAACCCGTGGAGATGGTTCGGGAATGGCAGACTCCCTGCTGGAACCCGGTGCTGTTCTACGCAAAAGACGGCAGGCTGTGGCTGTATTACAAGTTTGGAACCTCGCCGTCTCAATGGACGGCGGGGCGGAAGTACAGCAATGACCACGGGAAGTCGTGGTCGGCGGTGGAACATCTGCCGGCAGGGATTTATGGGCCGATTCGAGCGAAACCTCTGGTGATGGAGGATGGCACGATTGTCAGCGGCAGTTCGGTGGAGAGCTACCGGAGTTGGGCTGCCTGGATCGAGAGGAGCACGGATGGAGGACGGACGTTCTCGCGCATCGGGCCGATCACGGCGCCGGATGTTGGTGACGCGGACGATGGCAAGTCGACGCGCGGATTGATTCAGCCTTCGGTGATTTCGTTGGGCGGGCAGAAGCTGCGAATGTATATGCGGTCGACGCAGAATATCGGACGTGTGTGCGTGGCGGATTCGGCGGATGGGGGCCTGACGTGGACGCAGGCTCGCGCATTGGATGTGCCAAACCCGAATTCAGGGATTGACGCGGCGGCGTTGCGGGATGGCCGAGTGGTGCTGGTTTACAACAACACTGCCAAGGGACGGTCGCCGTTGAACCTGGCGGTGAGCCGGGATGGCGAGAGGTTCTCGATGTTCCGGACGCTGGAGGATACGCCGGGTGAAGAGTTCTCATATCCGAACGTGATTCAGGGTAAGGACGGGGATCTCCACATCGTGTATACATGGCGGCGAAAGAAGATTCGCTACGTGAAGTTGGCGTTGGCGGATGTTCCGAAGTAGGAAGGCCAGGCCACAAGCGGAAAATCAGTATCTCGGAACCGACGGGTCGACCAGTGCGCTCCAGGCATCGATGCCGCCAGCCATGCTCTGGCAGGCAGGTACCCCTTGCTCTCGCAGCCAATGCGCCACGTTCAAGCTGCGGACTCCGTGGTGGCAGAACACGATCAATGTGGTTTCGTCGGCCTTAGCTTCCAGTTGCTGCAAGCTGGCTGGGATCTCCCGCATTGGGATCAACGTGGCGCCTTCGATGCGCGTGATGGCAAATTCCTCCGGTTCGCGCACGTCAATCAGTGCCAGCGGTTCTCCCGCGTCGATCCGTCGTTGGATGTCTTCCGGACTGGTTTCTATTGGGAGGATCGTTTCACTCACGAATTTGAGGATAGCGCAGTGGAAAATTACCTCGCTGGACGGCTCGGATCATTTGGCCGCGTCACGCGCTGGGTTCGCCGATTCGCGAGCGCGTGCGATGAGGTAAGCCTGGATCGCGCGCACTTGCTGGGCGTTCAGGATTTTCGCGAAGGATGGCATGCCCGCCGAAGCGCGGCTTCCGCCGAGAACAATGTCCTGAATCCCCTCTAATTTCTCTTTGCTCAAATAGCGGAGATCGGGCAACGGGCCAGCCACGGCGTTCATGCCATGACAGAACGGGCAGTTTGCCTTGTAGAGACGTTGCCCCTCACGCACAACCTGCGGCGACCCCTTGGTAGTGATAGCAGGAGCGGACGGCGGATCTTTATGGCCGAATGGCGGGGCTTTCAGAGCCGCCGTGCCATCGAGCTTGAACGTGAGAAGCCGCCCATAACCGGGCTTCACGGGACCCCAACTGGGATCGTTGTACAACCCGACAGGCCCGCCCCACCCTGCGAGCACGGACACATACTGAACGCCATCGATTTGATACGTTACCGGCGGCGCCATGATTCCAGTGCCCGCATCGAACGTCCAGAGTTGCTTGCCGTCGGTAGCGCGATAGGCGGCCAACACGCCGTCCGCGCGTCCTTGAATAACCAAGTTGCCGCCCGTCGCCAGAACGCCTCCACCCTCGACTACCGGATACTTCGCGCTCCAGGCTTCCTTCTGCTGCACTGGGTCCCAAGCCACAAGTTTTCCGGTAGGGGGAGGCAGAGAGGCTATTTTGGCGTTGAGCGGGCCATCGTAGGAGTTGTCTCCACCCACATTGTTGTCGTCGGGATTGTATTTCCATTTAGCGTCGGGCGCATGCAAGGCCTGCGTACCTTCTTTCGCAGGCAAGTAGACGAAGCCGGTCGCGGGGCTGAACGCCATCGGATTCCAATTATGTGCGCCATCAGGCTCTGGCGAAACGATAACCGGTTTAGCGCCCGCATACGCGGTTTGTGTTTCGATGGGACGGCCGGTCTTGGGATCAAGCCCTGAGGCCCACGTGATGCCGCCCACGAAGGGCGTGCCGGAAAGGAACTCGCCGGTCTCGCGATCCAGAACGTAGAAGAACCCGTTCTTATTGGCCTGCATGATCACTTTGCGCATGCGGCCGCCGATGGTCAAGTCGGCCTGCATCAGGGGCTGTGTGGCGTCATAGTCCCAGTTGTCGCCGGGCGTGGTTTGAAAGTGCCAAGCGATGTCTCCGTTGCTGGCATGCACGGCCAAAATCGACGCGGCGTACAAATTGTCGCCTTCGCCGCGGATGGAGCGGTACCAGGCGGTGGGGTTTCCCGTACCGAAGTACAGCAGGTCGAGCGCAGGATCGTAGACAATCCCTTCCCAGGCCGTGCCGCCTCCGCCGGTCTTCCACCATTCGCCGGTCCAGGTTTTGGCGGCGCTTTCCATGGCTTTCGATTCGAATCCCTTTGCCGGATCGCCGGGCACCGTGTAGGAGCGCCAGGCCATCTTTCCGGTTTCGGCGTCATACGCGGAGATATAACCGCGCACGCCGAATTCCCCGCCGGCGTTGCCGATGACAACCATTCCCTTGGCAATGCGTGGAGCGCTACTGATCGCGTACGGCTTGGCGCCGCTATCCGCCGTTGATACCGACCACACCGGAGCGCCGGTATGTTCATCGAGAGCGATCAGACGGCCGTCGAGCGTCCCCACGTACACCTTGCCGCTATAGAGGGCCACGCCGCGATTGACTACGTCGCAACAAATGAACAAAGCCCGCTCGCGGGGGACCTTGGGATCGTAAGTCCAGCGGAGTTCGCCAGTCTTCGCGTCGATGGCGTACACTACGCTCCAGGAACCGGTGGTGTAGATGATGCCGTCTTTCACCAGCGGTGTCGCTTCCAATCCGCGCGTGGTGCCGAGCTCGCGGCTCCAGGCTAGGCCCAGCTTGCCGACGGTTTCCTCGTTGATCTGTTTCAGCGGGCTGAACCGGTGATCATCGTAAGTCCGCCCGTACATCAGCCAATTGCTTGTGTCGTCCGAGGCTGTTGTTCGGCTGCACGAATTGAGGAGAAGGAGGGAGAGAACTGCCGGGGCCATCAAGCTGCGCTTCAACATGGAAAAGACTCCGTGATGCTGGATTTTAGAGTCAACGTTAACATAACGGCTCTTCTAGTGGTCGACTATTCCGTCGGATCCTGGTGGTACCCGAGGCTGTCGGCCGGCGCCTGCTCCCGGTCAGACATGCCATAGTCGCGAATTACACCGGCAACGCGCAGCCGGTAGTCACGAAACACGCCTGCTCGTCCCGCCGCTTGGGCGATGCGGTGAGCCTCCAGTTTTCGCCACTGTTCCACCGCTTCTTGATCTCGAAAGAACGAGAGTGACAAGATCTTTCCGGGCTCGTAAAGACTCTCGAACCGCTCGATGGATATGAACCCGTCAATTTGATCCAAAAGCGGCCGCAATTTCGCGGCGATGTCGAGATACTCCTGCTTCTTTCCCGGAGCAGGCCACACTTCGAAAATGATTCCAATCACGTTTAGCCTTTCCGGCTATTCTATCGTCGGACCATGACGTGTCCGCTCTATCGCATCACTAAGGGTCACCTGTTTCGGTCTGAAGAGCATCAGGCCCAACCCGGTCAGCAGACTCTATGAAAGGATGCTCAACAGGTTCCGGCAGGAGACGCGAGCAGCCGCCAGAGAATCGCCCCAGGACGCGGCGTTGTCCTGCTCGACACAGAAATGTTTTAGACCGGCCAGCTTTGCATTCGCAAATATTGGCTTATAGTCCATCTGGCCAGCCCCCAGTGGCACGAATGCCATGCTGCTCACGCGCGCGTTGGGCGAAAGTGAGCGGTTCACGGTCTTGAGCCCGACGACGTCTTTGAGGTGCCACAATTCGTAACGTCCTGGATTCTTGCGGAACATCTCGATCACATCCATTCCGGCGATGGCCGCCCAGACAATATCGAGTTGCATGACCACCAGTTCCGGGTCGGTTTCCGCTAATAGAACGTCATAAGATGTCCGGTCATTGTCACTCAGCTTCTCGAATTCTCCCGTGTGGTTATGAATGAATATCTTCATGCCAAACTTCCGGGCGATCTTGCCGTCCGCGTTGAGCTGAGCCGCCCTTCGTTTCACTGACTCGATCGTGACGGGGGGCTGGTATGGCCCGAACGCTTCGGTTTCCGTGAATGAGTTTCGCGTAATACCGGTCCCAGGATTGTAATAGGCGCCGGGGGCAAGTTTTCCGCCCGGGCCGGGTCCGGCGGCACCAGGCCCGCGATCACCCAGAATCTCCGTGTACCCTATTCCCATAATCTGGAAGCCCTCGAGTTGCTTCTCCAGTTCCGCGCCGGTACCCCGCGCACCCGAGTGCGTGCTCGGCATCCGCAGATTATAGCGATCGAGCATCGTGCGAAACGTTTTCGGATCCATGTTGTTGTATCCCGACGCCGGTTCGACCTCCCGATAGCCCATCTCCGCAACCTTGGCGAGGACGCCCTCAAAGTCCGACATCATTAGGTCCCGGACCGTGTAAAGTTCTAATCCGATCTGGTTCTTCCAGGCCGGTGTTGGTGAAGCTTGCGCGAACGCTTTGCTTCCAAGGAGAGTTACTCCGCCAATTGCGGCTGCCTGCTTCAGAAAGTTACGGCGGAGACTGCCTTTGGTGTTTTGAGAGGGCATGACTTGAATCACCTTTCCCAGGTGCAATTCTACCATTGGACCAAACGTATGACGGACGCAAGGGCGACAGCGCACGGGTGTTCAATCCATGAAATCCGCTTAAGGTCGAGCCTTGAAACCCGGCGTTAGGGCGAGGCGTCCAGTAGTTATAAAGGCTCGTCCTTATGAAGGCCATCAAGGGAATAAACGCTAAGCACGTGGCACTTCTGGATGAATACCGGATGGCTCTCAGGCTGTGGAGCGAGACGCGAGCGCTCTACTCGGCAGACGCTGTTGAAGTGCGGCAAGCTACGAAGCATCTGGAAGCTCTTGAGGAGGACCTCACGCTGTGCGATGTGCCGACTTCCAACCTGTCTTCTCCGCCAGAGGAATCATAGGCGACGGTGCTGTCAGATTCAGCGGTTGCTCGTCACTTCTTCTTTGGCGCAACCATTTCCGTGACCCGCCCGACGCTGGTGTCGCCCGTATACAGGTTGCCTTGCTTATCCCAGGCCATGTAGTTGGATTCGATGAACTGGCCTTCTCCCAAACCCGATCCATTACCCACCGCACCGAGCACGTCGCCGTTCTGATCTATTTTTAAGAGCTGGCCGTCCTGGCCGCTCGAAACCCAAAGATCGCCGTTCGGATCAAAAGCGACGGTGCACATTAGGTTTCTCATCTGAACCGTTTTGACGAACTTGCCGCCTCCGGTATAGACCACGAGACGATATTGCTCGCGGTCGCATAGCCAGACATTCCCGTTCTTGGGATCGACAGCGATGCCATGGACCATACTGAATCTTCCTGGTCCGACGCTATTGCCATACCACTGGTTGATGAATTTGCCGGTCTTATCGAGGTGAATGACACGAGCGGCGCCTAAGTTGTTGGTCGGGTCTCCTGAATCAGTGTCATTGGGGCTTTCGTTGGCATGACCTTCGCCGATATAGATATCGCCATTCGGAGCGAACGCGAGGTCCAACGGCTGCCAGAGAAGCCGTTGCTTCTTGGCTTCGTCCCAGTCACCTCTTTTCCCCTTTACGCCGAGGGTCAGCAGAAGCTTCCCCTGGGGACTGAGCTTCATCACAGTTGCACCATTCGCGTCGCAGATCCAGACGTTGTCCTCCGCGTCGATTGCCATCCCGTGTGCTTTCTCCTGGTGGCCGATCACGTCATCGCCGACAGTGCGGATGAGATTGCGGTCCGGGCCGAATTCAAACAGTTGCGGCTTTCCGACGGCATTGCGCTGAAAGACCCACATGTTTCCCTTTGAATCGATTTGGACCGCCGAGGCTCCGCCACCGCCCTGCGGCAAATCGACTGGGTAAACGTACGTGTAACCCATAGTCTGTTTCCACTGGACGCGCTGCAAAGCCACGCGCGTGCCGCCCAGCGGGTTGTCGCAAACGGGTGAGCGGAAGCAGCTGTCGGCTAACGGGGGAAGCGCGGCGACAGCGGTTTGGCACCCCGTCGAAAGTTTCGCCATATTCTGCGCGAGGCAGGCTCGTCCTCCCAAACCGACTTGGCCGTTGCAGAATTTTGCAGCGTCCTCCACGCAGGCGGCGAGAAGCCCGCCACGATTTCCGAGAACGGCTGGAATGACTCGTCCACCTGGACCGACCGCCAATCGTCCCCCGGGGTCGGGAGCAGTTCCCTGTAGAAACCAACCGGGCGACGGCGGTCCTCCGGTGGACGCCTGAGGGTAGGCCAGCGTCGCCGTAAAAACTATTCCGAGCGCCATCGCGGCAGCGCCGGTGAAAACGCGCAGGTTCATTTCACCCTCCCTTCGTTTCCAAGTAATCATATACCCGGAGCGCCTCGATTAGAACCGAACATCTGACGAGAACCCGACATTTGGCGGCTCCGGACATTCTCTAAAAAGGAGGTGCCCAGTCCTTTGCCCAAAAGAAGTGTCCCCTTTCGCAAAATCTCACGCCTTTTAGGGATGGCGAATGGAGGCGGGCAGGCATTAGGCTCGATCAGGAATCTTTAAAGGGGTCGCCCAAAAGGCTGTTGCGAGAGAGCCGCACCACATTCTCACGGCGAGAACCTTAATGGGGAATTTAGGGGACACATGCGAATTTTTTTGAAGTTCAATCTGTTACTGACGATAGTTGCAATCATTCTGTTCACCGTGCCAGCGAGTGGGCAGACTTCTAACGGGACCATCCTAGGAACCATCACCGACAGTTCCCGCGCCGTGATGGCGAATGTACAAGTGTCGCTCACCGAAACCGGCACAAATACGAGGCGCTCGGATAGCACCAATGCCCAGGGCTACTTCGTTTTTCCCAATCTGGCTCCCGGCACTTACCGCGTCGACGTAGAACAACCGGGCTTTCAAAAGACCGTGCGCTCGGACATCGGGCTGGAAGCCAATACCACGGTGCGCGTGGACCTGCAAATGACGCCCGGCGCGGTCACCGAAACCGTCGACGTCACCAGCGAAGCTCCCGTGCTCAAGACCGATCGTGCGGATACCGGCGGCCAGATCACCGCCCAGGCGCTCGATACCATGCCGATGCTGCATAACCGGAATTATCAGAGCCTGCTGGAGATCGTTCCCGGCGTGCAGAAGTCGTATCGCAGCAACTCCGCGTTCTACAACTCGCAGGAGCATCTCCAGTCAGTGGTGAACGGACTCGATCAGCGCAATAACTACATGATTGAGGGCCTCGACAATAACGTGGAGAACCTCACGGGGATCATCCCGCCCGCCGACGCGATCGCGAACGTCGATGTGAGCACTACCAACTACGACCCTGAGCTCGGCCGCGCCGGCGGAGCGGTTACCAATGTAGTTTTGAAATCGGGAACCAACAGTTATCATGGCAGCGCTTTTGAGTACAACCGTGTTAATGCGCTACAGGCCCGGGACCCTTTCAGCGCAACACCGGCCGCCCACTCGGTTTACAACCAGTACGGCGGTTCCTTCGGTGGCCGAATTAAGAGAGATAAGCTGTTCTTTTTTGGCGACTATCAGGGAAGCCATGACATTACTGGCCAAACGAATGTAATTACCATGCCCACCCCGGCTTTTCGTCGCGGCGACCTGAGCGCGTCCCCCAGCATCATTTACAATCCTTTCACCGGCTCCGCGAACGGCTCGGGTCGAACCCCGTTTCCTGGTAATCAAATCGATCCCAAACTCATCAGTCCGATCGCCGCGAGACTGCTGGCTTTTCTGCCCCCGCCCACCAATTCGGCACTCACGAATAATTTTCAGGAAGACACCGTACAGTCCAAGACCATGGACCAGTTCGATACCAAAATCGATTACGTGCTGAGCGCCAGTGACCGGCTCTCCGTGCGCTATAGCTTTCAGCGGGCGAATGTTTTTGATCCGGGCATGTTTGGGCCGAATGGCGGCATTTACGGCGGACCGCACAACTCCGGTTTTCAGGGATTCGGCCCGTCCCGGAATCAGAGTCCCGGGCTCAACTACACACATATTCTAAGTCCGACGCTCGTGACCGAGTTTCGCTTCGGCATTGTGCGAAACCGCAATCAGGCCACCAATATTGACAAAGGCTTGACCACCTCCAGAGACATCGGGATCCCCGGTGTCAATCTGGATGCGTGGTCGAGTGGCCTTACCGAAATTCGGTTTGATAGTCAATACAGCAATCCGATGCTGGGATTTTCGAACAGTCTACCGTGGATTCGATCGGTGACGAATTTCAACATCGTCAATAATTGGACCAAAACCATGGGTACTCACATATTCAAGTTTGGGGTCGATATTCGCCGCGAACGCCAGGACCTGCTGCAAACCCAGGTTTTCAACCCGCGAGGAAGGTTCGTTTTCACTGCCGGCACTACGGCGCAGAATGGCGGCGATCCCAAGACCAGCTACGGCAATTCTTTCGCCTCCTTCCTGCTCGACCGGCCCGGTGCGGGTAGTGGCCGCGATCTGGCCGTCATTTTTCCAGCTCGCAGAAATACCATTTACAACCTGTACTTTCAGGACAAATGGCAGGTTTCTCAGAAGCTCACGGTGGACTTAGGCTTGCGCTGGGAATACTGGCCTTCCAGCACGCCGCATCATCCTGGCGGCTTCTCCAATTACAATCCGTCCAATAATACTCTTGAGCTGGCGGGTATCGGCAGTATACCCAATGACTTGGGCATCGATAATCATATGACTAGTTTTGGTCCTCGAATCGGTGTCGCTTATCGTTTTAACGAGAAGACCGTTTTCCGCGCCGGTTATGGAATTAGTTACGTTCCCAGGAACACCAACGTTTATAATTTCCCGGTGTCCCAAGCCACTCAGCTTACTTCGGCTAGTAGTTTCGTGGCCGTGGGATCCATGGCGACGGGTTTTCCGGCGCCCAGCCCGGCCATACTACCTTCAAGTGGCGTTATCGTGAATCCGCCGCCGCAGGCCTACACCTACGTTCCCAAGGATTTTCCGCAAGGGTATGTGCAGTCCTGGAATGTGACCCTGCAGCGAGCGCTGCCCGGTAACTTCTCAGCTGAGGCGGCCTTCGTCGGAAATCACGGAGTGAATATCCAGACGTCTAATGACCTGAACATCAACGCCAGCAGAATCCCGGGCTCGGGAGCCGCTGGCCAACCGCTGAACATTGCGTTCGGCAGGACTGCTCAAACGCTCGAGCGGTGGGCCGCGTCTAGCTACTATGAGGGTTTGCAGCTCAGATTGAATCGTAGGTTCAGCAACGGGCTTACACTCTTTAACTCCTACGCGTTCGGCAAGTCCATCGACTTTAACGCCTCCACTGCGGGCGCGAATAACTTTAACGTGATCAATTTCGCCGCAAACAAAGGACTCTCGGACTGGGATCGGCGCCACATTTTCACGATGAGCGCCGTCTACGAGTTGCCTTTCGGACAGGGAAAGCATTTCTTAACCAGCGGCCCAGGAAAGTGGGTTCTGGGCGGCTGGCAGCTCAATGCCCTGTGGAGTTGGGAAAGCGGATTACCGCTCGACATCAGCATCAGTCCTACCAGCTTGAATGCGCCGGGCAATATCAATCGGCCGAACGTGAATGGCCCGGTGCAAATCTTAAGTGGAATCGGACCCGGGACTCTATATTTTGATAAGTCCAAGTTTTCGGCGCCCGCGAACGGGACGTTGGGCAACCTTGGCCGCAACGTACTGCATGGACCCGGCATCAATACCCTAGATGCATCCGTTTTCAGGAGATTCCCTGTCCGCGAGCAGATGAATATCGAGTTCCGCGCGGAAGCGTTTAACTTGACCAACACGCCGCAGTATAACCGTCCGATTACAGATTTCTCGAACTCGGCTTTCGGACAGGTGATCGCGGCGCAAGGGAATCAATCGGTGCTGGTGAACAATAGCCGACAGTTGCAATTCAGCATGCGGTTTCAGTTCTGATATCGAGTGAACTGTCAAGCCCTCAGGTTTGACCGTTTGAATCAAGGGCCGGTATTCCTCTGGAAAGAGGGAAGCCGGCCTTTTCATTTTTAGGACAACAGGCAGATAACAGCGGACAAAGGCGGCCGCCGGCCCAACAGGCAGTGGCCTTATGGATCGCGCTGACGAGTCCGGGCCACCCCCGTCACAATACCAAGCCCGGTGAGAACGATCGCACCCACCGCAATCCAGCGGGGTGCTACATGCATTATGTTGGCTCCGTAGGCCAGTCCCGCGATGAGCACTATGAAACCGATCAGGTAAAGTGCAAAGGACATATCCCCTCCTATATTCAAGAGGTGCAAGCCTATGGCCAAATAAAGAGGCTTAACTATCGTTAAGCCTTGCAACCGAACCCAACGATCTCTCGCCCCTAAGTACAGGCCGATAGAGGAGCGGCCATGCAGATTCTGCGTGCCGAAGGCTTGAACCGGAAGTATCGTCCAGGCGCTTCAATCCGTTTCACTGCAAACACAGCTGAAAAGAGCTTTGGCCAGATACCTGCACTAACGGTATTCACGACGCGAAGGAAAAAGGAGCCGAGCGAAAGTCATGAACAAAATTCTGGGGATTATTCTGATTGTAGTCGGAATTATCGGTCTGGCTTGGGGAGGCTTCAGTTTTACCACGCGGGAAAAGATAGCCGACATCGGACCGATTCATGCATCTCGCGACAAGAACCATTCGGTGCCATTGCCACCCGTCGCCGGCGCGCTTGCTCTGGTGGGCGGTGTCGCGCTCTTGGTAGCGGGAAAGAACAGCTAATTAAATTCGGATCGCAGAAGGAGTTTTATGCTTTATTACGCGCTGATGTTTCTGTTGGTTGCTCTCATCGCTGGAGCCCTCGGGTTCGGGGTTGTAGCTTTCGCCGCGGCCGAGATCGCCCGAATTGTCTTCTTCGTTTTCCTTGTTCTATTTGTGGTCGGCCTGGTCTCGCACTTGTTTGGGCGAGCCAGAACCACCCCCTAGAGCACTATGGCTCAACCCGACCGGCCAAACTTTTCAATCTTAGGGCGCATTGTTTTTGGCGCCATTGCCGTGGGCACGATCTGCCTGCTGCTTATATTCCTCGGTTACGTGCCGGGGCGGTGAGCGAAGGCGTCACGGGAGGGCGAATGCGTATAGCGAACTACCGCCGCCCACCAGCAGGTACTGCTTGCCGTCCAGCTCATACGTAATGGGCCCGTTCCCAACTTTGCCGATCGACTGGTGCCACAGCGTCGTGCCGTCGCTGGTGCGGAATGCCATGACGTTGCCGGGGACATCGCCGCTGAACGTCACGCCGGTTTCCGTGGTCAGCACGCCCGCCGTCCCTGCTCCGTCGCCGATGGGATGGTCCCAAACAATTTTTCCGGTCTTGTAATCGATTGCGCGAAGGAAGGCCCGGCCCGCGACGCCATAATCCGCGCCAGCCCAGCCATAGGCTCCGTGTTCGGGTTTGAAAAAATAGATGCCATAGCCGTCCTGAGCGCTCACGATCAGCAAGCCGGTCTTGGGATCGAAGCTGGGCGAACGGTAGTTGGTGGCGCCGCTCTCATTCGGCGCGATGAGGACGCCGTCTTTCGCAGGCTCCTTGGCCGGATCTGGGATGGGCCGTCCGGCTTTATCGATTCCCTTGGTCCAGTTCACGGTGGCGAACGGGGCAGTCAACAGATTCTTGCCATTGGTCCGGTCGAGCACAAAGAAATAGCCGTTGCGCGACGCCTGCAACAGCAACTTGCGCGGCTCGCCGTTGAAATCGGCATCCACCAGCACGGGGACTTCGGAAGCATCCCAATCGTGGGTGTCATGAGGCGAGACCTGGAAACCCCAAACTAGTTTGCCGGTATCGGGATTGAGCGCAATGATACTGCACGTCCAGGGATTATCACCCGGCCGAACCTTCCCGTTCAACACCGGCGTGGGGTTCCCGCTGCCGACATAAACCAAGTTAAGCAGCGGATCGTAGGTGCCGGTCATCCACATCTGCCCGCCGGTGGCGCCGCCGCTCTCCGGCTCCGTTCCGCCGGGAGGAGGCGTGGTGTAAAAAATCCACTGCGTCTTGCCGGTATCCGCATCGATCGATTTCAACTGGCCTGGCAGGTTATCGAAGTCGCCCGAGATGCCGACCAGGACGTGATTTCCCACGATGAGCGGAGCGTTGCTCGACCAGTAACCCTTGCTCGAATCAGCAATCACGATGTTCCATTTGACGGTCCCGTCCTTGGCGTTCAGCGCGATCAGGTGGCAGTCGGGGGTGGTCAAGTAGACGGTGTCTTTATAAATCGCGGCGCCGCGATGGCCGATGTGGAATGCATCGTTGCGCGGATGCGTGTAGTGCCAGAGTTCCTTCGCCGTACGCGCATCGATGGCCCAGAGGTTGTCCGGCGTTGTCACGTAGAGGATGCCATTCACCAGGATAGGCGTGGCTTTGATAGACGGATTTTGGCCGGTCTGGAAGCGCCAGACTTGTTTCAGCTGGCCGACATTTTCCGGCGTAATTTCGGTCAGGCTGGCATGCCTCCGGCCGGAGTAATCGCCATGATAGGTGAGCCAGCTATCCGGCGGCGGATGGAGCAGGTCTTTCGGATCGACGCTTTGGGCCAACACAGCCAGGGAGAAAACGATGCCGATTCCGAGACTCGCCAGAGAGCGCATTTTTCTTCTCACGAATTTTCACGAACCATTATTT
>Ga0163163_10002038_pt1 | contig 17079 bp, 15 predicted proteins | sample S65metaG_FD_119766 | JGI IMG/M metagenome (GOLD analysis project Ga0163163, IMG submission 119766) | Switchgrass rhizosphere microbial communities from Kellogg Biological Station, Michigan, USA - S6-5 metaG | ecosystem: Host-associated > Plants > Roots > Rhizosphere > Soil | place: USA... | reverse complement strand
TTAGTCAACTACAACTACGGCGACAGTGAAGTGGCAATGATGTTCTGGTGGTTAATGGGAATCGCAATGGCGGTGCAAAGCGAACTGGCAAGTGAAACGTGAGGATCCTGGTTTTGACCACGACGACACGATGGCAACTTCATGTCCCGCGTCGTCGTGGCCCAATGTGAAATCGTAACCGCTCAGACTTTATCCGACGTTTTCACCCTCAACTCGCAGATTGTTGGTTACCGAGAAAGCACCCGGCACCCCTCGCGCCGCGATGTTCGCGAGATTCCTATCCGAGCTGTTGTCGACGACGCCTTCCAGACTTATGTGCCCGCGATCAACGACGATGTGTAGTGACGGATTGGCGCCTCGCAGATACCGGCCAAGACCCGCCGTTCGAGCAATCGAGCGAAACGTTGCCACGCGAATATTATCGTCGAAACTCGAGAGTGGTAGTACCTTGATATTATTTACAACACGAGAAACACCAGGAAGCTGCTTGACTCTTCCTTCAGCAGAAGACCGGGTTGTTGGACGCACAACCTGACCGTACAAAGTCACAGTACTGCCGTTGATGTTGTAAGCGAGATTATCGAACACGCCGTAATAAGGAAGCGTCACCAATTCATGACGTACCTGTTTTGCGAGTTGCGGATTCGAAATAACGGAATTGCGTCTGACTTGTCCGAATGCAGATACTGCACTGAGCAGTACGACTACACTGACGGCTACTAAGATTGACTTGATCGTTTTCATAATTCTTACTTCTTGCCTCCCTCGATCAGCTCAGTCCTTGCGGTTTTGAGGCATGAAAACTAACTGATCGACGTATTCTTCAGTAACATAGACAAGTTCTTGCATATTTTGGTTACAACCAGGTGAGAGATTTCATGTTGGTTTTCGTGCAAAGCCAAACCTGCAAAACAGACTAAAATCGCAATAATTATTTGATGCTAAGGTGTGTTCCCTATGGTCGAACCACTAATCCGTAACATTTCTGATACCGCACGTTGGGCAGCTCTCTACCGCGCCCGTGAGACCGAGCGCAGTGATGCTATATTTCGTGACCCTTGCGCACGTCGTCTCGCTGGAGAGCGAGGTGAAGATATTGCTAACGAGATTCAATTCAGCACCAAACACTCGTGGTCCTGGATTGCACGAACATATCTTTTTGATCAGTTTTTGCTAGATGCGCTACGCAACGGTTATGACATGGTCATCAACCTGGCCGCTGGTTTGGACGCTCGTCCATATCGAATGGATTTGCCGGCCACGCTAGAGTGGATCGAAGTCGATCTGCCGGAGATCCTGGCGTACAAAGAAGAAGTACTCACAGCGGATGTGCCGAATTGCCAGCTCGAGAGAATTCCACTAGATCTGTCGAACGTTTCGTCGCGCCGCGAGTTGTTTGATCAACTTGGACGGCGTTGCGACAAAGCAGTAATAATGACGGAAGGCTTGATCATCTACTTTCCCGATAACGAAGTTGCCGCCTTCGCAGCTGACCTGCAGGCACAGTCGACTTTTCGTCGTTGGATTTTAGATCTGGCCTCGCCGGGTCTGTTGAAGATGTTGAAAGAGAAGATGGGCAAACAGATGGGAGACGAGGCAGTCTTAAAGTTTGCGCCAGCGAACGGAGTTGATTTCTTTCGAGAGTTTGACTGGAAACCGATTGCCGTAAGATCGCAACTAAAGACCGCAGGGAAGTTGAAGAGGCTTCCTCTATTGATGAAACTTCTTGCACCATTGACGCCCGATTGCCCGACTGAACAACAAGCAAAAAAACCATGGGGTGGAGTGGTTGTTCTGGAGCATGAAACTAAGACTTAGTGCTCTTCCAACACATACTTTATCTTTCAAGTCCTATGAACAAGGATTCACCGTATGACACGTCCTCAAGCAAATGAAGCCGCAACATATTATTTCCGATACATTGACCTAATCTCGAGCGAAGACATCGTTTCAACTCTCAAGTCACAGCTGGATGATACAACGTCATTCTTGACAAACATCTCGGAAGAGCAGTCGCTAAAGAGCTATGCACCGGTTAAATGGACCATTCGTCAGGTGCTAAGTCACGTGAACGACGGAGAACGTGTGTTCGCAAACCGGGCGCTCTGGTTCGCTCGTGGACTTCCGGATGCGCTACCTGGTTTTGATCAGGACATCTGTGTAGAAGCAGCCGGTGCGAACGACGTCTCCTGGAATGATTTGACGAACGAGTTTAATAACGTCAGGCAGTCCACTATCTCATTTTTCGAGAACCTGCCCGCAGAGGCGTGGATGCGCACTGGAGTCGCAAGTGATAATCCGTTCACGGTGAATGCCCTGGGCTACATAATCGCCGGCCACGTCACCCATCACTGCAATGTGATACGGGAAAGGTACCTGTAGTAATCGAGGTCCTTGGTTCCCATTTCGTTAGAAAGAATTCGCCCGTGCTCATTTTTATGTGGCGAACTACTACTAAACTCCGTAGAATTACGGGCCTCGACCACACCCGTGGTGGACGAGGGGGGTCTCGTACTTTTGAAGGGATACGCGGCCCTAAAGGGGGTGGGTTCCTGTGGGAGGGAACCCGCCCTCTTTGGACGTTTCAACCTACCTTTTGGCTGAATTTGCTGCTCTCGTTTTGGCGCGGAATAGATATTCAGGAAGGTTGCCACTCGACTTCTCCAATACTGAACGACCGATAAAAACACAACTATTCACCCAAAACCTTGTTCCGTGCTACTCTTAGGCCCTGCGGGAAATCTCACCCTTGCTTCAATCCGCAGGCCCTAACGAACAAGTCCCGACTTCCAGGAGGGTCGTGATGAAACGATGCCCGCAGTGCGAGTTCATCTATGAAGACGACCAGAGTCTGTGCGATATGGACGGAATACTACTCGTCTTTGACTCTCTTAACCTTCCGAAACCGAAAGCATCTTCCAAGTCAAATTTGCGAGGCCGACTCGTTCCAGCTGTCGCAGCCCTCGTTCTTGGAACAGTATTTCTTCTCGTTTACTACGTTTCCACTCATCGGCCGGGACCAATTACAACGCCCGGTCTGGATGCGGTTAATGCAGCGCAACCAACTTCAACCGAAGCGACGGCGCCTTCTCAGTCGAGGGATATTCCAAATGCGGCAAACGAACCAGAGATAAAAACTACGGACGCACAACCCTCAACTACGGATGCAGCCAGCGAAAGTAAGACAAAAGCCAATTCAACTTCGGAGTCGAAAGATTCAAAACAGAAGGCTAATTCAAAATCGCCTCCGAAAACGCAACGCTCGGCAAATGCTCAGGACGATTCGAAGATAGGTTCGCTAATTAAGAAGACCGGCAGGTTGTTGAAGAAGCCATTCAAACTCTAATGGCGCTGATCACTTAACCACGGCCGCAACAAACTTCACTGAACGCGCATATTTCCCGTCCGACAGACTGCCGTCATTCTCATCAACACCACGCACGACGTCGCCGTTCACAGAATACTCTTTCAGATTCTTGCTAGTGCTTTCCTGATACTGACCCGGATGATATCGAACCCACATGCCATTTTCGTCGATCGCATATTCAAGTCCTCTGATCGTCTCCCCTAGCAACAACTTTTGTGATTTGATCTCCTCCGCCACAGCGTCAGGTGGAATTGGTTTGTCAGTCAGCAAGATGACCATAGACTCCTGACCAAAGCGTTGCTCTTTACCCGCATATGCGTACCTCAATTCCACAACTTGGCCTTTCGCAGTGTAGCTGCCACTGGCTTCTCCAATCCGCAGTTCACCAGATTTCGATTCTGTCGTAGCCGTTTGCGGCGATGATACCGTCGCTTTTGGCTCTGTAGGCGGCAGCGGCTTCGTACGAGAGCACGCTGAAAACATAAGTACAACTGAAACAATTGAGGCTCCAAAGATGCGATTCATTAGCTTCCCTCCATTTTGCATTCTGTCAGGCATAATAACTTTATGAAACGTTGTCCCCACTGCCTCTTCATTTATCCAGAGACTGATTCGGTCTGCGATTTCGATCAAACGCCCCTGGTCTCTGCGACTGATGCAGAAATTGCCGCGGTCACTAACATCGCGGAACTACCCGCATCCAAAATCTCGGCAGCGAGTCCAAATCGAAAAAACTGGCGTGGCCTTTTACTCTCAGGTGCAATTGGACTTTTACTTGGTATGGTCATCGTCGGTGTTTATGTCGCCGTGCACCGACAGATGACCCCGCAGCAATCTCCAGTACAACCTGATACATTGTCGACCTCTCAACCTTTTATCGCTCCCTCGCCTTCCCCATCAGCAACTGTGATTGTGCAGACAGCTACTCCAGAACCTACGGTCGAAGCGACCACCAAATCAACGTCCGCGAAAACTGCAACCGCCCACTCCTCGACGAGCACTACCCCTGTGTCTACCAGTGCGCCGAATGTGGGAGTGAAGAGTGGCAAGTCTATTCTGTTAACGAGCGGAGGCAAGGTCGAGGCTGATGAAGTCTGGCGAACGAAAGACGGAATCTGGTATCGCCGGGACGGAATAGTAACACTCCTCAATAAGGCTCGCGTAAAGGCAATCGTTCGCCAATAGAAATCAGGAAGCAGCTACAGGAACGACGACAATCGTTAACCCCTGCTTCTGACTCAAAGCCTGCGGCCCAGGTTGTCTGCCGTGTCGATGCTGATCGATTTTAGCAGTTAGTTAATTGCTCATGTGCTGTTTTTCGCTTGGCATTTTTGCGGTCACTGCACGACAATAAGCATCGTAGTAACTCACAACCTCATGAAAGGAACCTCACATGTCTGAAGTCAAACTCAATCTCATCGACTCTAAAACTATTCTCGTTGGCACAATTCACGGTTCAATTGGCGACCGTTGCGTAGCAGCTTTATCTGCTGAACCAGAAACCATAAAAGAACTGGAAGCAGCGCTCGAACGTTTCGACAAAGATCCCCCCTGCTTTCAATCGCTGTTCTCTGAAAGATGTGAAATTGATGAAGAACCGTACGACGCTGGAATTTTGGTAATCGATCTGGCTGGCAGAATCGTAGCGTGTGAATCTACTTACTCACTTCCTGGTCCCAAAGGTCATGTGCGCTATCACACTGGTGACTTCGCAACTGACTTTTCTATCAGCTATCTAGTTCCTGATGATTGGTTGTTCCTGCGCTGCATTCAGCAATACAAAGGTACATGTAGGGCTCGACGCAAGGAACGACTTTCCATTCCACCGATCGACGCTCGAGTAGTTTTGTTTGGTCGTCCACTGCTGGAGTTCGTCGCGACTAACATCCAATTGATTTGCGCTTGTCGAGATCTGGAGGTTGACGACGAGCCAACATCAGAAAACAGATCGGGTCTCAGTCCCATCGGTGCCATCCACGCACAGTGGCTGCTGACGCCTCGTGCGGACTTAAGGAATCAGGCTCCACGCGATGTGATGTTGGCTAAACAAGTCTTGGTCGATTCTGATCTGCAATCGCGAGCATTCCAGTGGGACTTCCAACTCGAAGGTCCGCCAGGACTGTCAAGAAAGTCCTTTGCGTATCGCTTTGCCGGATTCGGAACTCACGAGTGGATAGTCTATTACGAACTCGTTCGGTTCCTGCTCGAAAGCTCTGCTGCGCTTTCCGCTGCCGATACTACCGACTTTGCTTCATTAGTCTCTCAGCTCGAGACGCTCAAGGACGGCTGGCTTAACGAGCCAAACGCGGCGTTCGATGGTCACGTTCCTGCGATTATCATAGACAACGAACGTAGGCGCATGCCCGAAGCTATGGGTGGCAGAAGTATGGTCGTCGATGAAGACTGTCCGGTTTGCAAAATGATGGGCGATGAGGCAGAAGCGGGACGTGGCGTCTGGTTCTGGCATCTCGACGGTTGCAACATGGACGATCACTTTGCATTCTCGAGATTCGTAACGGAAAAAGAGTACCTGGAGAATCGTGTGCAGATGGAATTGATGCATGCCGAGTTTGATCGGAAATGGAAGGAACGTGAGGAACGGATCGCTCGGGGTGAACCGGTAGATCCCGATCCTTTTTTTGATCCAAGTGCATTAGACGACTTCACCCCCTTTGCCCTGGCGGATCCTGAACCGCCAGAGGCGTAGCGTAACTTGTCGGGGCGTCTCTCCCTGGGCGCCCCATTTTTTATCCGCAGATTACGCAGATTACGCAGATTCACTTTGAGACAATTGGGTTAGCTACCTTTTGTCGCAGAAAAAATCTGCGTAATCGGCGTAATCTGCGGATAGCATTTTTGGTTTTTTGACCACCGAGACTCGACAAAACGTATAGAATGGTTTCGCTCGCATAACTCCACCCTTGCAGTCCCCCGGCAATGTCTCTCGCTTCCGGAACAAAACTAGGTCGCTACGAAATTCGCTCCAAGATTGGCGAAGGCGGAATGGGTGAGGTGTATAGAGCCACGGACCAAAAACTAAATCGCGACGTTGCAATCAAGGTTCTGCCAACATCACTCGCGACCCATAGCGATCGACTACATCGTTTTGAGCAGGAGGCCCAGGCGGCCGGAACGCTGAATCATCCGAACATCCTCGCCGTTTATGACGTCGGTGTACACGAAAATGCGCCCTACGTTGTTACCGAATTGCTCGAAGGTGAAAACTTCCGCGAACTGCTCAGCACTGGTTCTCTACCCGCGCGTAAAGCAATCGATTATGCAACTCAAATTGCGCGCGGCCTCGCGGCGGCGCATGAAAAGAACATCATTCATCGAGACCTCAAACCAGATAACCTCTTCATCACAAAAGACGAGCGCGTAAAGATCCTGGACTTTGGTTTGGCTAAATTGAGTCAACCTACGACTGATGAAGTTGGGCAAACTGATATTGCGACACGGAAGGTCCACACCGACCCGGGAACGGTCATGGGCACCGTTGGCTACATGTCTCCCGAACAAGTGCGAGCTAAGTCGGTTGATCACCGGTCCGACATTTTTTCATTTGGAACAGTGCTCTACGAGATGCTTAGCGGTCGTCGTGCGTTTCAGAGGGACTCTGCGATTGAAACCCTCAACGCCATCCTGAAGGAAGAGCCGGCTGACTTCGGCGACACAGACAGCAATATTGCACCGGCACTCGAACGAGTTATGTTCCACTGCCTGGAAAAGAATCCCGATCGCCGGTTTCAATCAGCCACCGACGTTGTCTTTGCTTTGGAGTCTTTGTCAGGCGTTACCAGTCATCGCAGCCAACAGACGATGATTGGGAGTGCAACTCTGTCGAAGGATCGTTCGGCCAAACGTGAGCGATGGATATGGGCAACCGCTTGTGCACTTCTGTTTCTGTTAGCATCTGCATTCGCCCTCAGGTATTTCTTTGCCTCTACAAGCGACAAGCCTTTGGTGAAACTTGCGCTTGCCACACCAGAAAACGTCACGTTTCCGGCAAACATCACGATTTCACCAAATGGGCAGTTGGTAACTTTCGTAGCAACCGACGGCAACGGCAAGCGTCATCTTTGGTTACGGCAGCTCGATTCACTTAAAGCGGAGCCACTGCCGTCAACGGATGGAGCCTCCGAACCGTTTTGGTCAGCGGACAGTCACTTCATTGCTTACTTCTCAAACCACAAACTGTTCAAAATTGAAATCCCCGGGGGACGTCCGCAAACATTATGCGATGTAGGCGAGCACGGAGGTGGAACCTGGAATCGCGATGGAGTCATTCTCTTCGGGGGAGCACAAGGTCTCTATCGAGTCTTCGCGCAGGGTGGAACTCCAGCACTCGCTACCAAGGTTTCTCCAAAAGAAGAAGCTCATCGTTGGCCCTACTTTCTTCCGGACGGACGTCACTTTGTTTTTCTGGGAGATGCGGGCACGACCGAGGATCATCACATCCGCGTCGGGACACTCGACTCACAAGAATCAGAGATTCTTTTCGGAGCAATCTCTCGAATTGTCTATTCAGCGCCAGGTTATTTGCTATACGTCAATCAGGGCGCACTAGTAGCTGTGCCCTTCAATCCAAGCTCGTTAAAAGTAACCGGAGAAGTCGCGACAATTGAGGAACGTATTGCGGAAGTCGGACCAAATCATGAGTTTGATTTTTCCGTCTCCGAAACCGGTACTATTGCTTACAAGTCGGGCGGCTATAACTCGCAACTCACCTGGTACGATCGGACAGGCAAAAAACTCGGTACGGTTGGTGAACCTGCTAGCATAGTTGTCCTGACTCTTTCGCCGGATGATAAGGGTGCGGCTGCAGGGTTCGTCGATGCGGATGGAAGAGCAAGTGATGTCTGGATCTATGACTTCAAGCGTGGCACATCGTCACGATTGACTTTTGATCCGAATGGCGACGGTAATCCGATTTGGTCGCCTGATGGAACGAAAATAGTTTTCGGCTCAAACCGGCAAAATAGGGGAGGCATCGATCTTTTTGAGAAAGCCGCATCAGGTACCGGCGAAGAAAAGCTAGTACTACAGTCGAACGATTCAAAATACCCGACGAGCTGGTCTCGAGATGGTCGGTTTTTGCTTTTCGAAGATTGGGGGCCACAAGGAAAGGGTGAAATTTGGGTAACAAACTTGTCTGGCACTCCTGACCCAAAGCCGTTGCTTCAGTCACCCGTCTTCAATCAAACACAAGGTGCATTCTCGCCTGACGTACACTTTATTAGTTACTCGTCCGATGAATCCGGACGTAATGAAGTCTACGTTCAAAGATTTCCGGTTACCTCTGACAGATGGCCCATCTCATCAGGAGGAGGATTTCAACCAATGTGGAGCGCCAACGGGCACGAACTTTTCTATGTTGGTTACGACAAAAAGATCATGGCTGTCGAAGTCAAAGTTGGGAAGACCTTTGAGAGCGGAATTCCACACGCACTTTTCGACGTCACTTCAATGAAATATCTTGGGGGCAACAGTTACGCCGTAACTTCGGATGGACAGCGCTTCCTGATCTCTTCATCGGTTGAAGCTGATCAATCATCACCCATGAATATTGTTCAGAACTGGACCGCAAGTCTGAAAAAGAAATAAACGGAAGCCTCTCAGCGCTCCCTTCCGTAAGATCCGTCGAGCTTGCCCGCTCTCAAAGTTTGGTGCTAGTCTCCGCGTGCTAATCCCCTGAAAATCGTCTGTCATAGTCTGAAAGGTAAACAAGATGAGGACCAAACTGTTTGCGTTTCTACTTTTCTCGCTCTTGACGATCAGCTTTCTGGCATTGCCGCTCCCGCGCACTCAGGCACATACATCCGTTGGACCGCTCGATCTGTCAGGTGTGATCGACGGTGCCCCTTATCGTATCCGTGTCCCCGAGCAGTGGAATGGAACGCTACTAGTCTATGTTCACGGTTATAGAGACAAGGCAGACCATCCCGGCGAAGTCGATGATCGGAGTGCCGATGTCGCTCCAGACCCAACGATCGAAACAATACTTCTCTCTCAAGGCTATGCGCTCGCCGGTTCTGCCTGGAAAGAAAACGGTTGGGACATCGACGATGCGATGCAAGACACAAAAGATCTGACCGTTTTCTTTAGGGCCAACGTCGCCAAGCCCGACCATACAATTCTGTGGGCGTTTTCAGTCGGAACTTTTGTCGCATTCAAAAGCCTCGAACAGTTTGGCGGAATTTATGACGGGGCTCTCTGTTCCTGTGCTGGAGGGGCTGGTGCAACACGAGTCTGGGATAACGGCGTCCCGGCACTGCTCGCCTATGACATTCTGTTTGGAATACCAGGCACATGGGGAACAGTCGGTGAGGTTAGGAATGATATCGACTTTGAGACCGATGTTCAGCCGAAACTGATTGGTGAAGTGAGTAACCCCCTAAACTTCCCGAAGTTTGAATTTATTCGACTCGTCGCCGGTATACCTGGTCGCGGTATCACACCACCGGCGCCACCAGCCTTCTATCCAGGCTGGGTAATGAGTGACATGTTTTTTCTAACGGAAGCCCGTGCAGAGTTACAGCGACGTGCGGGTGGCCCATTCGTTCAAAACCTCGATCAGAACTACAGCCTGGCGCCGCCAGAGAAAGCATATTTGATGAGCTTTGGGATTCCGGGTGCGGTTATTGATGGCTGGTTGGCCCAGATGAATGCAAGACGAAACATCCAGGCCGCACCAAATGCGCGCAACTACGTCGCCCACAACAACGATTACAACGGAAAACTGAAGCATCCCGTGTTAACTATGCACACAGAGTTCGATCCGCTCATCCTTGTTTCGAACGAGTCAGCATATTCCGATCTGGTCCAATCGACACAGAGACAAGATTTGCTGTTGCAAACGTACACAAATGGCAACGGACACTGCGCCTTTACCGGACCTCAAGTACTGATAGGAGTGGCAGCTATTGATTCGTGGGTACGCACTGGAGTTCGTCCGCAGGCAGCAATATTTTCGCCTGCTTTGGATTTCTTGCCGGGATTCGCGCCGCCGCCGATGCTTCAGCCCTAAACTATTTAAGATTTGAGATTGCAGATTTCAGGATTTAGAGTCGTCGTGGCTAGTTCGAAGTTTCAGCTAGTGCTCAGTTCGTCGCTGGAAGCAACTGCGACTCAACGCCACCATCGCTTTCGTCATCTTCTTCTGATTTGGGAAATAGGTCGCGAATCACCGCTCGCATCTTGACGTGGCCGTAAAGCACTTCCAAAAAACAACCAAACTGGTGAAGCAAACTCTTTGAGTCAAGGTTGCTTTCAATGGAAGTAATCAAAGCCAGGGAGTGATGCTCATATCCTCGCCAGTCTCGGTACATCAGGTACTGCATGCTTCCATCCCGAAACTCCAAAGATTTCTCAACCACCTTCTGCAAAACGTCGGGTTCAGGCTGCGACTCTGCTTGTTTCACTATCCGCATCAGCGACGAAAGTTCATTGCAGAGTAAGAGCGATTGCCTTAAACGTTCTTCAAAGTCATCAAAGAGATTTAGCGGATCCAGTTTAGGATTGAGTATCTGTAGCAGCGTAATAAATGTCTGTTGAAAGCAATTGCTCAAGAGACCATGTGCGTGGAGTATCTTTCCATAGACCACAGGAATCGATTTATTTCTTATGTCACTCGTTAGTTCCCGTTCAAATACTCGCTTAACATCATGGGACATACCGTAACTGATACCGTCGAATGTCTCTAACAAACGCTGGCTGAGGCCGGGTGTGTACATAGCGCGAGCTTCGATGAACTCAATGAGAAAACGAACCTCAAACTGCAGCATCTCCAATATCGATAGGTTCTCGAGCAGGGTATCTAACTCATTCAACTTTTGTTGAATCAGCGAGAGTCGGTTAAAGACGCGTAAGACTTCAGTGAAGATGTTTTGCAGTACTTCACGAACTACGGGATCTTCGATCGTATCAAGCGCTGCCTTGATCTCAAGTTCCAGCCGCGCCTTGAGTTCTTCACTCAATTCGGGTGGAGCCATGTCCTGCTTCATCAAGTGATGAAGCTGGATCTCGTCTGATTGGGCGGAAACCTGTGTGGACATGGGAGGCCGAAATTGCAAGTCAACTCGATTCATTGCATCCCAGGCTCGATTTAATGGGCGAGTTTATCCGAGGCGAGTAAAGCTACTTATTGGGTTGAGTAGGTCGACCAAGCGTTTGGTCAAGCGGTCAATTAAAGTTCGGGGACAAATCGATGGGACGCGCGTCTTGGTGATCTTTATTGGGCTAACCGGATGAGGCGCCCTCAGGTTTCATCTTAAGCCGCGATGCTCTCACGGCACAACTCTTTTCTTCAAAATAGGCTTTTTCGGGTATTTTTGAGGAATCTTACCCAAAATTCTCCACCCCCATTCAGGCGATCCGTAGGCCAGGGAACAGGATTCAGACCGCCGACAACCTCTCCACTCGCAGCTGGAGCTCTTTAGCAATCGCCGGTGCGCTCATTGAGCGTTCAAATCTCATTGGCGAACTAAAGGTGACTGAGACCATGCCCTTCGACGCAAAGTACTGATGCCTCCTCTTGAGTTCGTAAAGCCCATCCAACCAAACCGCTACAACGGGAACATCCAGTTCGTGCGCCAGCAGACCAATGCCGGTTTTAAAAGTGCTCATGTGCATCTGGTCACGTGGCGCACGTATACCCTCAGGGAACACAAGCACACTTTCGCCCCGTTCAATACATGCTGCTGCGTATTCAAAGCTGCGACGAAACCCACTCTTTTTCGGCAAGGGAAACACCTGAAAGAACGTTGTGACCAACACGTATTGGGCCAGGAGTCTTAGCCGCATGAAAAAATCAATATTAGCTGGTGGGTGCAACCAAGTGCGCAGGCGTTCTCCTTCCATTGCAATCGCAAGCCGGTGTCGCAATCGTAAAGGCAGGCCAGCGAGAATTAGCGCGTGGTCTCCCATCGTCACGTGATTCGCGACGAAAAGCACTGGTCCGGTCACATCCCGTAAGTTTTCGGTGCCCTGAACCCGGAGCCGACTCATAACGAGAGTCACTGGAAGAATAATCGTGTAGAAAAGCAGAACGCGGATCCACGTAACTGGAAATCTGTGGGACCAGGCAGAATACGGAAACTTTGCTGGGAGCGCAGTCGTCGTCGCCCGCTGCAGCATTGAAACGTCACTTACTTCCCCACGAACAATATCTTCAACATCACCGAGGGTTGTAGCTTCGGTAAAAGCTGCTTCGTCAATCTCGATCTGGTATTTGTCCTCAAGCGCACTCAACAATTCGATCCGTCCCATTGAATCGAGTTTTAAATCTGTTGCTAACTTCAATGATGGATCAGCACCGGGCGAAAGTTTTTCACCGCTGATTCGCATGGCTTCTGCAACAACTGAGCTATTCGGCACTGAGACGTAACCGTTGCGTTTCATTCCCGCTTGAATTGTCGCCGCCACCTGGCGTCTAAGAATCTTCTGCGTTGGAGTGAGTGGAAAATCCGGGGCATTCCAAATATGCCAACGGCGAATCCGTTGATACTCAGCAAGACTTCGATTCACCCGATCGATTATTGCAGCCACATTCGCATTCGACTTTCTGAGAATCAGTACAGCCAACGGCTCATCACCGTTTGCGCCCTGGGAGTTGATGACACAACTTGAATGTACTTCGGGTTGTCGATTCAGCGCTTCTTCCAGGTCTTCGGGATAGATGTTCAATCCGGCAGCGGTGACGATCACATCTTTTGCTCGGCCCTGAAAATGTAGATTGCCCGAATCGTCGATCGTTCCAATGTCACCGGTGTGCAACCATTGTTCGGCTGTTCGAAACGACTGGCCTTCGGATGTCCAGTACCCGGGTGAAACGCTCGGTCCACGCACAACAATTTCTCCGCCTTGCTCGAGATTCACTTCATAACCCGGCATCAACTTGCCTATCGATCCGCGACTCGGCTTGAATGGGTGCGTAACAGAAATCAAAGAAGCAGTTTCGGTCATGCCGTAGCCTTGCAAAACTGCAAAGCCCAACCCCTGCCAAAAGTTCTCCGTTTGGTTATCGAGTGTCGCGCCTCCCGACACGAAGGCCCAAAACTTCCAGCCGAATCGACGGTGCACTCTCCGGAACTTCCACCACCGTTTCAACAGGCTCATGTTTTTATCGCCGGGCACAACGCCCTGGAAATCGCTGCGTTCGATCCAATGTTGCAACGAAGCCATCAAGCGCGGAACGAGGACGATGACAGATATTCGATTCTTGTGTGTGCGCTCTGTTATCGATGCAGGATTCAAACTGTCGTGAAAATGAACCTCGCCACCAAGGAGTTGCGGAACAAACATACCCATGACCTGTCCGAAGACGTGGCTCAATGGCACCAGATTTAGAAAGCGAACCGGATGAACGAGTCGCTCCCACTTCAGGTACTTTGCGACTTCATGTTCGAGCGGTAACAAGTTCGCTAACAGGTTGCCGTGAGTTAGCATCACCCCTTTCGGCACTGAGGTTGTGCCCGAAGTGAAAATTATTTGTGCAAGGGTTGCGTCGTTTGGTTTGGGTGTTCGGTAAGTTTCTGCGGAGTGTGAGCTAAGGTTATCTGAAAGCTTGTCGAGTGGGAGCACCGTAAAGTCTGAGTGTTTGATTCCCTGAACATCACGATCTGCGATGATCAACCTCGCGCCTGTTTGTTGCTGTACTGACGACACGAAGTCAGCCGTGCTTTCGTTATCCAGTGGAACAACAACTGCGCCGATTAAGAGACACGCCCAGAATGCGGCCGCCCACTCAGGACTGTTATGGCCACACAGGATTACGCGATCCCCTTCTCCTATTTCATACCTTCGCAACTCACAGGAAGTTTGCCGGGCAATGGAAACAAGTTGCCGGTACGACCAGCGTACAAGTCTGAGTCCTCGTCGATGCACAAAGACAGTTTCTGTGCCTCGCTGTTCGTAATCGTCGAGATAGGAGAGAAGTGACTCACGCCTTATGTTTTTATATTGCATAAAAGAAGTGCCTCCCCAGATTAAATAGCGCTGTTACCACGGCAGGAATTCTTTGCCTGCGAAGCAGGCTAAAGCATATAGCCCGCTTCGCGGGCAGAGAACCAGATTGCGTGCAAACCAAGAACTCTTGCCAGTCAAACAAGAGACTGTAAATTGCGGATGATCATTCTTTCATCGCCGAGTTTTGAATCGATGTTGTAATATCGAATAGGGTGCTTCATGAAGAGTTGTCCTCAATGTAATTCAACGTTCCCCGACGAAGAGCGCTTCTGCGAGCTCGATGGAACACCGCTCGTAAGTGAAGACGAATTGTTGCCCGCGCCCGTTAGTTCTTCCAGCCGTCCGCGAAACAATAGCATCCTGATAGTTGCCGCAGTGCTTGGTCTGGTGGTTGGTGTCCTGCCCGTCTTGTTGTACGTCTCGTTGACGGGCAAAGATGTTCAGAACGCTAATCACCAGCCAGCCAATTCGACAGTGGCTCAACCACAATTCCCAGCACAGCTGTCGCAACCCGCACCAGTTGCTAGCACGAATTCCTCAGTCGAACCGTCACCGTCGCCAAGTCCGCAATCATCGCCTTCGCCGCAAAGTAGTCCACAGCGAATCGAGTTGAGTTCCAGTCCAGTCTCGACTGCAGCCGGCGGGAAAGACAAGACTGGTCCAGTTGTTATCAAGTTACAGACCGGCGTCACAATTGAAGCGGACGAAGCGTGGCAAACTGGGGAAGGGATCTGGTATCGCAGAGGCAGCATAGTGACAGTTATCGATCCAAAAGAGGTGAAAACGATTGAGCGATTGAAACCACAGTCCACCCCGTCTTCACAACCAACCGCATCACCACAACCTTCGTTACAGTAGCTACACGTCGGGAAGGGGGCCGTAGTCATTGGTCCTTTTCCATTTATCATTTGAGATTTCCCATTTGAACAGGGGAAGGGGCTCTATATTTTGATTAATCCTGAGATGGCAAATGAAAAATGGAAAATGGGAAAATGACCAATGATTACCCCTTCCGACGTCCGTAGTTTGCGAAATTGCTGACCAATTACTTCCAAAAAAACCGCTTGACACCGGTGTTTCAATAATTTAAAACTCGTTTGTCCCCATTAAATCGCAGGGGACACCCGCCCGATAGCGCTCCAAATTCTTCATTAAGGAAACACACCATGTCTTTTCCTCTTGTCTCCGCTCTCCGCTCTAACGACCTAGCCATCGACCTCGGTACAGCGAACACCCTCGTCTTCGCCAAAGGCCGCGGTGTCGTTTTAAGTGAACCATCCATCGTGGCGATAAATAAGGTTACCAATCAGGTAGAAGCCGTCGGCAAAGATGCCAAAGAGATGCTTGGTCGAACGCCCGGCAACATTGTCGCGATTCGTCCCATGCGAGATGGCGTAATTGCCAATTTTGAAGTCACGGAAAAAATGCTTCAGCACTTTATTCGGAAGGCTCATAACGGCCGGACATGGGTTAGCCCGCGCGTCATCATCGGCATTCCCAGCGAGATTACTCAAGTTGAGCGACGAGCAGTGGAAGACTCCGCCTACCGTGCCAAGGCTTCGGAAGTCTACCTGGTGGAAGAAGCAGTTGCGGCGGCGATCGGGGCAGGACTTCCCATCACCGAGCCCCACGGAAATATCGTGGTTGACATTGGCGGCGGAACAACTGATATCGCGGTACTGAGCCTCGGCGGTGTCGTTTATGCGAAGGCTGTGCGTACGGCCGGCGATGCAATGGACTCAGCGGTCGCTGAGTACGTGAAGCGGAAATATAACCTGCTGATTGGGGAGCGCACGGCTGAAGAGATCAAGGTTCAGCTTGGCAGCGCATTCCCGCTCAGTGAATCGCTTTCGATGGAAGTTCGAGGACGAAATTTAGTTGAAGGTATTCCGAAGACAGTCCTGGTCACAGACGAAGAAGTGCGTGCGGCGCTTGAACCCTGTGTCGTCGGCATTGTCGACGCGGTACGAGTCGCACTCGAACGCACACCACCGGAAGTCTCTGCGGACATCATTGACCGTGGGATCGTACTGACAGGTGGCGGTGCATTACTGAAGAATCTTGACGAGCGTCTCAAAGCGGAAACGGGTCTGCCGGTATTCGTCGCAGACGATCCGCTGACCTCAGTCGTACTCGGCGCCGGGAAAATGCTTTCCGACTTCGCTCTGTTAAAGCGAGTGAAGTGGGAAAACAAGCTGCAGTACTAAACGATGAGCCTCAGCGCTTTGAGCTTTGTAAAACATCGTATGGTGTTTTCGAGGCTAAATCTTTGTGCCAAATCTGAAGTGTTGAGCTAAGCGTTTGCGCTTCCAGTTTGAAACCGCGCACAAAGAACAGATCTATGTACTCACGCGAGCAACAACAACGTATTCAACTCATCATTACGGTGCTGGCGAAGCTGTACGTCGTCCTGGACCTCTCGCCCGACTCCTGTCCAGTCTGCGGCAAGACACTGACGCATGACGACGAGTGCCCAATCCTTCTCGCCTGGTCTTTGCTGGACGAACCACAACAACAAGAAGCTCGCATGGCCATCCGTGCGGTCGCCCTGAGCATAGGCTGCGACGATTCTTTCGCTGATCCGGCCACACATTAAGAGAGTAATTTGTAGGGGCGGCACTCCGTGGCTGCCCCTAGTAGCAAATGAATTTGTAGGTAACGTGAGTGGGGCGGCCACGGAGTGCCGCCCCTACAAATTAGACGCTTAATGTGTGGCGGGATCTGCGAAAGAATCGTCGCACCCTATA
>Ga0163163_10002037_pt1 | contig 17086 bp, 16 predicted proteins | sample S65metaG_FD_119766 | JGI IMG/M metagenome (GOLD analysis project Ga0163163, IMG submission 119766) | Switchgrass rhizosphere microbial communities from Kellogg Biological Station, Michigan, USA - S6-5 metaG | ecosystem: Host-associated > Plants > Roots > Rhizosphere > Soil | place: USA... | reverse complement strand
GCACATCGTCGGGCAAACAGTTTGATTTTTGCATAAATAGTTGCATCAAACTTTAGCCTCGGTGGGAACCAGGCGTTGGCTATGCTTCGACCGGCTGACGGTCAGACAAACATGACGCCGATATTTGTGTCTGTTCGCCACACCGCGCGGCATTGACGCCGGGTCCCCTCAAGAACCACCTCGAAATTTATCGGTAGTCCAAAAGTCGTCGAAACCTGCAGACAGGCGCCTGTAGACGAAAGGTTCCTGACGACACAGTCCAGCTTCGGTGCCTTGTCGCTGAGAATGATCTGGGCGGCTTTCAGTACGCGCTTACGAGGGAGGGATCTTTTTTCTGACACGGCCCGGCAGCCTAGAATCGAAGACCGCTTAAGTGACTTTGGGCCGTGCTGGAAGTCAACTAGTTGAAAAGTCCGCTACCGTAATTTTCGTATAACCACGCGGTGTCAGAACGCAACCGACATCACACCAAGCTTGCGCAGGCATATGCAGGCATATGCAAAGCGCGAAGTTGCACTCAGCCGATTTTTCCGGAAAGCTGGCCGATCACTTCATTCTTCCGCACAATTTCCTGTTCAAGCCTGTTGATATTGTCGAACAGCCGCTCACTCGTCAGCCGCATAAAATAGAAACCGAATTGCGGGTTCTGGAAGTACAGTTCCTTCACTTGCTGGTATGTTGCAGTCAGAACCTCTCCGTCCTCTGTGCACTCTATCGTCTGCGTTCGCCGATTGTCGGGCGCCAGAAAGCCCAGATCGCCGAACACCTGCCCTGCCGGAATTTCTATCCCCATCTCCTTCAGCCGATAGCGCCCCGTCACGCTATAAAACATCGCATCCGCAGTGTCGCCCTTGCGGAACACGATGTCACCCTTGTGGAAGCTGCGGCGCGACATGAACGGCTTCAGCCAATCTATCGAAGTTTCTCCCATCGATGCGGCCGCCTCCACGTCCTGAATCAATTTCCGCATCTGGTGCAGGCGCAACGTGTTAAGCGGCAGGAGAACAAGGTTGAGGACCAGCGTGGGGTATACGCCTCCGAAAAATCCGTAGATGATGAACAGGGTATTGCAGGTCATGCTCACAACTCTAAGCGGAATCATTGTCTTCATCGCGCAGGTGATGATGCTCGCGATGACAGCCGCGTAGCCAAACCACATTGGCCATTCGGTATGACTCAGGAATTGCATGACGACCCTTCCCCCTAGAACCAGGCACTGACCAGTCCGCCCAATCTACAAACATTCAGACGAGTTCGGCCACCGATTGCTCGAATATTAGAATCTTTTCGAAGCCGATACGTCCTGAAAAGGAAATTCTCGACCAGAACTAAGGGCTTTTATCATGACGGGCTGGCGCACGAAGACTGGAGACTATCGTTTGCCCATAATTTTCTCACATGAAGTCGAGCTATTTGACTCCATCATGACTATCAGTCCGGTCGTTAGACCCTTTCGGACTTCCCGACCGCTGATGAAGTGAAGTGTGTTGTGCGGGAATTGTCGGCAGAAGTCAGCCAGGGTGGCAGCCGTTGCAAAAACCGACTTATCTCTGGCAATCACGGCAATGCCGCCATCTTTCAAAAGGTAGGCATCGCGTATGTTGGCAATGGACCGCGTTTGGGTGCAAACCTGAAACTGCTTTTGGTAGGCCGTCCCTGGTCTCGGCAACTCACCAGCAAGATTATTGAGGATATAGTCGAGACTCTTCGTGCATCCGTCCGCCGCGTGGGCTGCCTGGCCTAAACCAACAACCAGCAGGACGGCAATCGGCAACCGTGCCCTGAGCTTTATCACTGCCGCAAAGCTGTTACGATTTATTCGTTGCATGAAACTTTATTACGCGTGCCGGGCGTCCCCCTATCCAACATCAGGCTAACAAACCGCTGACCAATTCGTGATGTTGCAATACTATAATTTTATGACGTTTGTTCCGATTTCATCGCGAGTCGGAACTCAAATCGTCGGAGAAGCGTTGTGTTTAATCGACACTGTGACTCTCTAACCTGCACGGTGGTCCATTACCTACGCGGCCGTCACACACATTGTCCAAAAATCAAAAGTAGAGTCGGCGCGGCTCAGAGAGTGAGTTCATGGACCGTCCTGTTATCGTCCACATCAGCGGCGACTTTCCTGATTGCATTGCGCCTAACAAAACGCGTGCCATTGCAAACCTCGTAGAAGCTACATCGGAATTCGACCACATCGTTTACTCGCTAAATCGTGTACCGGCATGGAGCAGAATCGAATCTATACAGTTCTCAAACAACAAGATCGCGCTGGCGTACGGTGCTCCGTCGAAGGGCTTCTTTCTGCGATCTCGGATGGAGGCTCTGGCAGACTGGATCGTTGCCGACTTGGTAGCCCGGCGACGCCGGATTGACGTCGTTCATGCACACAAGCTCACTATTGAAGGCATCGCCGGGCGTCGAGTTGCCGATGCGATGAAAATTCCCCTTGTGTGTTCAGTTCAAGCCGATACCGACGCAAAAATTGTATGGGCACGGCCGGATCTGCGTGCGCACTTTCGGCATATCTGGAAAACGGCTGACTATGCGGTGCCCTTCTCGCCACGCGGCCGCGATGAAATGAATTCCAGGTTGGGACAACGAACGGGCAGAACTTCGCTCCTGCCCTGCATAACGCATCAAGACAATTTGCTACCGGCAAAGCCAGTGGAGAACAGCCATTTTATTAGCATTTTTCATTTCGGGGCGCATGTTCGCAAGAACGCAAAAGGCCTCATAGGGGCGATCCAACTTGCCTCAAGAGAGCATCCCGATATCAAGCTCGACATTTTCGGATCGGGCCGCCCGGCAGAGCTCCGTGCGATGGACAAGCTCATAGGAGACGCCGATTTAAGGGACCGTATCCAGCTTCGGGGGCCCCTGCGCCATGAATTAGTGCAACGGCAAATTCAGGAATATGTCGCGTTCGTCATGCCGAGCCGACGGGAAACGTACGGTATGGTATTTGCAGAATCTCTCTTGGCTGGCGTTCCAATCCTTCAATCCAAAGGATGGGGTATCCACGGATTATTTCCTGATGCGGACGTCGGGTATTCCTGCGACACCAATTCGATTGAGGACATTAAGCAGGGCATCCTTTACCTGCATGAAAATGAGGCCAAGCTGAAAAAACGAATCGCAAGACGTCAAACTGCGGGAGGATTTGACATGCTGCGCAGGGCGTCAGTTGCGGCTCAATACCGGAACATCATTGCGACCGTAACCAGTAACAGCGCTGTTTCGTCGACACACCCTGTTCTGGCGGAAACTGCCATACCGGCGCAGTCACCGCATGTTTGAAAACGAATACATTTTTCTCCTGCTCCCGCTTGGCGTCATTGCCGTGATGGTTGGAGCGTATGGGGTCATGGCATCGGCGGCCGGCCGCACCTGGGCTGCGATGACGCTCATTTTTGTTACCATTTTTCTCCTCGACACGATCTTTCGTGCCCGCGCGTATTCGGACAAATCGATCGACTTCCAGATTATTTTGAAAGCGGGTAGTTGGGTCGCGATATTTTTATTCGCTATGCTTCATTTCCATCGATACGCCAGAGCATTGTTCCGCTTGCCACACATTCTGTGGTTGCTGTTTTTTTGCTGGCTGCTGGCCACGACGCCGAATTCACCGAACCCGACTTATACTGAAATGGCGGTTTTTTCCGTCGTCGCCCTCTATTTTGCATGTTTGGCGCTACACGCCGACTACGACCGGGAAATGGTCGTCGCCGTTATCCTGGGATCCTGCCTGTTGGTCGTCGTGCTTTCGCTTTTGGTCTACTTCGCAATACCGAGTTTCGGTCGTCTCGAAGAGTGGCAAGGCGGGGCCCAAATCCAGGGTCACAGACTTTCCGGTATAACGGGCACACCGAACGGTATCGGCATTATCTCAGCCTGGTGCCTATTAGTGATCGCGGTGCATTGGCGCGACTTGCGCTGCTACCTTCACAGCAGCATCTTGTTGTTTGGAGGCATGACGGCACTGGCGACACTTGCCTTAAGCCAAAGCCGTACCGCAATAGCCATCCTTCTTGTCCTGACAGGAATCACGTTTACACTCAGGCGTCGCTACACGCCTTTCCTGCTACTTGGCGGGGCCATTGTCGTCACGGTCGTTGCGATTTTTGTCATCAGCGACAGCGACCACTTTCTGCGACTTTTGTCGAGATCGGGCAATGTTATGGAACTTGAGACCGGGACAGGTCGAGCTCAGATTTGGTCACTTGTCATCAAACTCGCTCAATCGAATTTCTGGACGGGGCAGGGTTACGCCAGCACCGTCTTCATCCTTCCCGATTACAGCGACTATATGGGTCACGCCCCCCCGCATGCACACAATATGTGGCTGCAACTTTGGCTTACGACCGGCATCATCGGTGTCATCCTTTTCGGTCTGGCATTTGTTTCGCAGGCTATTCGCGCGATTATCGATAAGGATGGCCTTAGCATTACTTTTCTTGCGTTCGTCATGCTGGACGGGATCACTGAACCGAGTGCTTTTGGCGGCGTTGCACATTTGTCGACAGTTCTTGTGATGGTTGCGGCTGCGCGCAGCATTCGCCCCCAGTGGACTACATCACCGCGCTTAGTTCTTAGGCATCAGACATCGGTCGCGGCATCCACAACTTAATCCGCTGAACAAGATGTCTCTGGCCCAAGCCCGAGTGCGTGCAGAACGGCAGGGTCGATTTTTCCGCTTAGGTCTAAAAGGCCGAAAGGCCCGTCTAGGTGAAAAAAAGTCCAACCAAACATTTCCTTTTCTGCTGCCTGCCGAACCGCCGCGATCCATGCGGCCCGATCAACACAGAGTGCACCAGGCAGACCCGCGTGCCGTTTCCATACACCAAACTCTCCGACAACCACACGGTGCGGATCAACATTGTTGTGCGTTGCCCATGCCTTCACCTCAGCAAATTTCAACTCAATTTTTTGAGCATTGTGTTTCGCAGCGTAATACCGCTCTAGGTTATTTCGCGCGGCGGCAAATTGTCTATGCTCTTCTTCGCCATCCATACGCAGCGTCGACAGGCGCTCCTGGAGCGCCTTCAACGGCTCCTCAATAGGCCGCCGCGTGTAGGGCCAAGGAACCTGGTCGAGATACTTGTCTGGCCACTGGATGAATTGAGCACCTTGATGGGTAAACGTGAAGGGTTCGTAATAGTGAAACGTGTAGAGAACGAATTCGTCGTCAAATGATTTTGGATCAAGTGCCATCAAGCCATCCGGGGTTGATGCACACCCCCCTGACACGATGATAGGCAGAGTCTTGCTGCCGGCGCGCGCCCGCCTAACAAAGTTTGAAACAATTTCTTGCCAACGCGCCGCCTCTGCCCCCTTGCAACCGATGCGAGGTTCGTTGATCAGTTCAAGCGCGACCATGCCCGGCTCAAAGGATGAGAGGCTGCGCGATAATTCCTGTAAAAGCTCCGAATAGCGGTTGAGGTATGTTTGATTTGCAGCATCCAGAATGGCCCGATCCCCCCAGGTCTTGTGCCGCGTGTTCGGCTGAAGATCGAAAATCACCCGGAAGCCTTTTTTTTGCAATTTCGCAATTGCATCCTTAAGCATCTCAATGAGGGCGTCGCGTCGCCGGCCTTCAAAGAAAATCAGAGGCGCCGGGTCGATGGCGAGTCGGATCGTTTGGAAGCCCGCCGCACGTAGCGCCTCGAGCTGCGCCTCGGATGGTCGTTCAGATTTGTAAGGCGGCCATTCGATGCCGGTTGCTGGTGATGTTTGATAACGTGGCCACGTAAACCACCCAGCAATATTGATGGCTGGACCATCATTTATATGCGCAGCAAATGCAGGCTCAATCCATAAAATTATAGCTGCTGCGATAACTAGTGACCGTGCAGCACCCCAAAACATTCGTGATCGTTTGCCTCTTCACTCGAAATATACAGTCCGCGTCGACCTAAATTTGAACATCAACGCGTGCTTTCTATAAAGGTTCACCACATTGGTTTGACGCTCTGCATCCAATTTTTTTCAGTGAATCCCATGTCCACTCCTTTTTTGGTCGTTGTGAGGCGATTGATGAGATTCTACTCGAGGTACTTACGTTGTTGGTATTTTAATACAGTGTGGGGCATGGATATTGGAACAAATTGCATCATCTCTCACAAAGCTCGGTTGGATAAGAGTTATCCGCGCGGGATTCACATCGGGCGGGATTCTGCAGTCACTTTTGGAGCAGCTGTCTTAACTCACGACGGCATAAATGACGTACATCACGACACGTGGATAGGTGAGCGTTGCCTCATCGGTGCTCACGCAATAGTTTTTCCGGGCGTTCGTGTCGGTGACGGATCCATTGTTGCAGCCGGCAGCGTTGTAATGAAAGACGTTCCTCCCGGCTGCCTCGTAGCCGGCAATCCTGCGCGCGTTTTCGAAACCGGCATCGTCGTTGGGCCGTACGGAAAAATGTTGCAGCGGAAACGCGATGTTTCAGAAGGCGAAGCGAAAACCCACGCGGCGCACCCCCCACAGACAGACCTAAACATGAAGCAAGGAGCGCATGAGAGAACTGATTAAAAATGAACTGCAGACCGTTGTGCGACAGGCCGCAAAACGAATGCTACCGCACAAACTGCTTATATATTTGCGAGAGCGGCACCTGAAAGCTCGCCGCAGATCCTCAGTTAACGCACGAACACATCACACTCTTTCGGATATTAAACGCCAACTGTCGGAAATCGGTATAGACCGTGAGCGAGATATTTTTGTTCACAGTTCTTTGGGTCAAATTGGAATTGTAGAGGGCGGCGCGTCTGGCGTTCTTGACTGTCTGGCGTCAATTGTTAGTCCATCAGTTAACATTCTGATGCCCGCCTATCCCTTTGTCGGTTCAATGCAAGCATGGATGGAAGATTCAGCTCCTTTCGATGTGTTGTTGACCCCTTCCAGAATGGGTGCGCTTACCGAATGCTTCCGCACGACAGAGGGCGCGGGGAGATCCTGTCATCCTACTCACAGCGTCACTGTCCTTGGGCCAAGACGTGACGAATACATCAGTCGTCATCATCTTTCACCTACGCCATGCGGCCCCTATTCTCCCTTTAAAATGCTTTTTGAGAATAAGGGTCAGATTCTTTGCCTAGGGAGCGGCATTGGCAAAATTACTGCATACCACCTGATAGAAGATTTGGTGGATTTTCCACTCCAAGTTTACTTGAACAAATTGATGTCAAAAAACGTAGTGTTCCCGGATCGATCCACTCATTTGATTTCAACGAAAGTTGGCGACCCGCGATTGAGCCCATGGCGAATTGACAATTTTAAGCCGAAGCAGATCGAGTTTCTTGGATATCTTCGGTCTGCTGGAGTCGTTCGCGAAGCAAGAATCGGAAATGCTATTTGCCATTTGCTGGATGTAGAAGCGCTGGTCAACCTTCAAAAGAAGTTATTAGAGCAGAAGATCACGATTTATTATCGGCCGAAGTTGAGACTGTTGAGCAGCTTCCCTGCTCGATAGAAGGAGCATCTGTTGAATACGAGAAATGTAAAATTTTCGCCACTGATTGAATACGTGATACGCGGGCTGCGTAACTGCTGGTTGCCCGATAAAGGACGTTGGTCACACATCTATCACTTAGATGGGCGAGTTAACCCGAATGAATCGATCCCCCCAAGCGACGTGTTCTATTCGTTGAATGTGCTGTTAGGTTTGTCGCGGTTGGGTAAAAACCGTTTCGATCTCGGCTACGATTTGCAGGACACGTTCGAGACGAACGTTGTTGCTATGTGCCAGTTACCCGTACCGAAATATGCTTATGGCATGGCCTTGTGGGCTGGAGCCGAACTCAATTTATCCCTTCCCAACGAGCCGCTTCTTCAAATCGAAAAATTCATAAACGATAGAGAAAATTGGGCTCGCTTTCGCGCTCAAGACCTAGGGATGATTCTAATAGGAGTCATTGCGCAACAAAGTCGTGAATCCTCGCATTGGGAAGCGCTCGCTCATGCCCTGTTCGGGTTTTTGGTGCAGCGATTCAGTTGTCCCAGCGGTCTGTTCTATGATGAGGCCTTCGGACTACGGCGCAGATGGGCCTCATTCGCTACCCAGACCTATCTCACGCTCGCTTGCTATAGTTATGCTGAGGCTTTCTGCAGCGACGAGGCACTGCGTTTAGCGCTTGCATGCACATCGAAGATGATCGCTCTGCAAGGCCAGAATGGCGAGTGGCCGTGGTTTTTTGATGTTCCTCAGGCCAGAGTGGTGGACTTTTATGAAATCTATTCAGTCCATCAAGATGGGATGGCCCCCGCATTTCTTGAACACGCAGAACGTCACGGCCTCCCTGGGGCGAAAGACGCTCTGTGTAAAGGATTCTTCTGGATTTATGGACAGAACGAGATGCGGAAGAGCATGCTAATGCCTCAAAAATCGTTGATTGTAAGGTCACACGTGCGCCGCGGGGAACTGCATAACAAGAGTAAGCGAGTTTTCCGGGCTCTGAGAAATACCGTCTTTCATAGCAATGACCAACTTGTTGGGTCAGACCAGATTGAACTTCGACTCGAGTGCCGTAGCTACCACCTAGGATGGGTGATCTGGTCATTTGCACAGAGAGTGGACGTTCCTGAGATCACGGGTCATGTGGCGCTGGAACACTCTTGAGGCCAAAACCAATCTCCTCTCGCTTGCGCACCCAGCGCTGACAAAATTTATTTTCTGATTGTGGATTCAATGATCGAATCAATACCGCGGATTGGGCATACGTCATCAACAAATATCTATCGAACGGTCCACCAGACGGCACTGTAGCGGCGCCTAGAGAAGTAACTTCCAGCGTTGCATCGTGGCGATGTGACCTGAGCATAATTTCAAATTTTGTCTTAGAGCGATACCGCTGAACTCAACGAAGTTCATACAAGAACATTGCGGGGTAAAAACTGCCCTAGAAAAGGCCCAAAGCTCACGAATATTTTGGCTCTGTGGGGATGTTCGGGAAAGCCAGAGTTGGAAATTAGTATGCGAATGTCCTCGCAAATATCTCGCTCAACCGATCTTTATATTGATTTACTGAAGCGTTCTTTGACGAACACTATTTTTGGCGACGAGCCGGACGTAAACAATAAAAATTATGTTGCAGCAGCTATTACTCACTACCAGAAGGGTCCCGCAATATCGATGCTGCCTCTCGTGAGGTTGGATAACCTCGAGTTTTGTATAACCGATGTGGTTCACCGAGGAGTGCCCGGGGATCTGGTCGAAACGGGCGTATGGCGCGGTGGTGCGACCATATTCATGCGGGCAATGCTTAAGATTTTGGGCGTGACGGACAGATCGGTTTGGGCTGCCGATTCATTCGAGGGACTTCCCGAACCGGATGCCGAAAAATTTCCGCTCGAAGCCCAGGCATTCAAGAGCGCGGCAATGACAAAATATTACAATCATCTCGCCGTGGGTCTCGACGAAGTCCGGCGCAATTTCGAAGCATACGGCATGCTTGATGACCAGGTTAAATTCCTGAAAGGGTGGTTTAAGGACACCCTCCCGAATGCACCGGTCCGGTCCATTTCAGTTCTTCGTCTCGATGGCGACTACTATGAGTCCACTCGGGACGCGCTCACAAATCTGTACGACAAGGTGTCAGCAGGCGGATATGTCATCGTTGACGATTACGGCGAGGATTCCTGGACCTATTGCCGCAAGGCGGTGGAAGAGTTCCGTCTTGAGCGCGGAATCACCGACCCGATCGTTCGAGTCGATAAACCTTGCGTGTACTGGCAGAAGACGAAGCGATAAACGTGCTCCGAATTTCGCGCGCCCATCCGTTTAAATGCGCCTGACGTGCTCCGGCCAGCTAAAGGCGGAGAGGTCGCGTGCAAGCCAGCGGCCACAGTCCGATTCCGGAATGAAATGATGATTCTTATAAAGCTCGCTTACCATCGTGTTCTTTTTGGTCGGAATGTATTCACCCACGATCTCCTCAACGCCGACAGCACGGGCAGTGTCTGCGATTTGTGCAAAAATAGCTTCTTCGACACCGCGGCCTAGAACACGACAGCTCATCAACAGCGTTTCGATCTCAATAGTTTTTTCCGCTTTATGCAAAAGCACCACGCCGACAAGCCCATAGTCGCCAAAGCGATCTGCCACGCGAACTGCCAGCACGGTCCAGGACGGTTGGTTACATAGCTCAACAACCTCCGCTGAAGTCTTGCGGCGCGTTGTCAGATTGAACTGGTTCGTCTTGTTTATAAGCTGCGTCACGCGAGCCACGTGCTCGGGCTTGCATTCAAATATTTCAACGACCAGAGCCAGCGCCTTTCGAAATTCATCGGCGCTCAACGAGGCCGATAGCCCTTTTCGGTCACGTTCTTGAATCATCAGGTCAGACCGCACACGATCCTCAGCGCTGATGTGCTCCTGGTCAAAGAGGCGAAACGAGCAGATTGTTCGCGGAAATAACGCTATGTCACCGGGCACCTGCAGGCACGTCACCGTCGGAAGCGCCTCCCTGACGTGAGCGATCTCGAACGGTGAATCATCAACAAATACGAAGCTGTCCAAGCCAATATTCAGCTCCTCGGCAATACTGCAGATATTCGCAATCTTGTCCTGCCAATTGATCCGGTGTGCGACGATGTGGTCGCGTTTAAGCAGCATTCCATCGTGGCGGTCGAAAACCTCCCAGACATCTAGCTCGTTGTTCTTGCTGCAGAGCGCAACCATCACCCCCTGCGAGCGAAGCGTCAGAAGTTGGTGCTGGAAATCCCGAAACACAGAACCGGGGTAATCTTCCCCTAGCGCTATCCCGGCGAGGCCATCTTCGCCGATTATTCCGCCCCACAGAGTGTTATCACAATCGACAACAATGCATTTCTTCGATGCAACTCTCTGCCGACTGAGACTTGCTGCCAGCTCTCGGCCCAATTCGTCCCAGAACGCCTCGGTGTAGGGCTGGCGATACAAGTACCACTTTCTGTCGTCCAAGGAGCGCTCAATGCCAAAGTAACGCTGCAGGCTATCAAGATCTAAGATCAATACATTTCCGGCCCGCGAAATCTGACTAATCCATTTATCGATAACCCGGCGATGAAATACCCCCGCCTCCAGAATGCTTCTGGCGGCCTGGATATGGTGATCCGGTGAATGAGGAAATGGCGGTGCAGATACAATAATCGATCCTCGGAAAGTGGATCTGAGATGGGACACGGCCTGGCCGAGAATCACGACCTCGTTAAGGGCTATGGCCAGGGCCTCTTTGTCACCGCGAAGAAACTCCTGGAAGCGCTTCCGAAGCATGTCTTCAATACGCCATAGGATGACCAGTGTATTCGGCTCATTTTCGCCGCAGACCGCCTTCCAATCCGCACAGAGTTGATGCAGTTGGTTATAAGGAAGTGTGCTGACGAATGTGGGATTCCCCGCCTCAGCGAGAGCGCATCCCAAATACGGCACAATTGGATCGGCCGTAAACGTGGCCGCAATGGCGACGTGCTGCTTAGATTGCTTTACGTCACCAGAATTGGCTAACTGCAGCCATTTTGATCTCACTTCCAACAGCGACACTGCGCACGTTCCTTTTTGGCCGTTGGCCTGACCTCAAACGACAGCTACCGAACGCTTTTGCAGAATTGCCCTGGCGTTTCCAATTGTCGTCATTTCCACGATCTCATCCGAGGTCAATTCGATACCGAATTCCTCCTCAATGCTCGCCACGAGCATCATGTTTGTCACGCTGTCCCATGAACCTGTGTTCGTTGGCGAGCTATCATCATTCAAAACTTTGGACTCAACAGACAAAACCGACGCGAAAAGATCAATAAGACGATCCGACATGACAGAGTTCTCCTAGCGACACTTGCTCTCCAACGCACATGGACTTCTATTGCTGTGTGACAATTGGATACCGATATCTCTCGGTGTCCAGATTTTCTCGCTTTATTACAGCTGGCACTCCGGCCGCTAGACAACGAGCCGGTAGGTCAGTTCGGACCACGGCATTTGCTGCCACAATGGCGCCGTCTCCAATCTTTACCGGTCCGAGGATCTTGGCGCCGCAATGAACGATGACATTTGATCCGAGGCTCGGTCCCCCTGCTTCCGGCCAGTCACTGCCCAAAACAACATGTGTTCCAATTTGACACCCGGCCCCAATCTTTGATTCTTTCGTCAGCACTACGGCTAGCGCATTGTGACTAAAGTGAACCGTTGGAGCGATATCGGCCTGAGCCGGAATACGCGCTGCAAACAGAACTCGAATGGCACCGTCGATTACGCGCGAAAAATACCCCATATGATTGGTATGCATCGTGCGCGACAAGCAATGCATCCGCATGACTACCTGCATATCCGGGTCCGATGTCAAAACTCACGGTACAATTGAATCACTGTCTTTGGTCCGTCTGCCGAGGAATATTTTTTCTCCACGTGACAAACCGAAGTGCGAGACATCAGGTTCCTGAGCAGTAATTTCGGTCAACTCAAAACCTGCGGTTTTGAACTTTTCTCTTACATCACGACCGAAGAAACGGACATGATCATGTTGACCAAAGTGCAGGAGTCGATCGCTCGGTTCTGACACAGCTTCATTTTCATAAGTTTCGTCCCACCCTTCAACAATTGGGAACATTGCGATCAGGAGTCCGCCGACGCGTAAGATTCTATGGATCTCGAACAGCGCCTTGCGGTCGTCGACATGCTCCAGCACGTGCGAGCACAACACCGCGTCATACGAGGACGTGGGCTGATCAATTTTTTCGATGTTCAGTCTTAAATCCACGTTGGGCGCGAATAGGTCGGCTGTCTTGTACGACCGAAGGCCTTGGGTTTGCAGATACCGCCGGATCGACAGCTCGGGCGCAAAATGCAGCACGTCCCTTCCCGTGAAAAACTTTTCACGTCGATCGGCAACAACCAAAAACCGCTGACGCTCCAATGAGTTACAGCACGGACACAGTATGTCACACACGAAAGGATATCCGTAGCCGTAGAAATACCCTTTGTGTCCGCAGATCGGGCACTCGCGGGGATAGCGGCCAAACATGCCGCGCGCGCTTCGTGCGGCAAACTGCAATGTGAATTTCGCAGCGCGCGTCCTGCTCCAGATACTCACGAGACTCTCCTGATCTCAACATTGCGCGCCAACCGCCGCGTCGCCGATCTTCCGCGCCACTCGGTCCAGACCCGAAATGACTTGCCATTTTGTGAGGCGGCAACAGTGGCGATCAACAAATGGAGCATGCAGCCGATGAGAGTACCGGCGATGGCCCCCATGACGTTCCATTCATGAATCAATGGGTAAATCGCAGCCGCGGCCACAATCCCACAAAAGACGACACCGATTGAATAACCTCTTACATTTCGCTTTTCATAGATCATCGACTCCAGCGGCAGAATGGGCGCCATGACTACGAACACCAGGATCCAAAATTGCAGCGCTGAAGTAAAAGCGGCAAACTTCTCTCCATAAATGCGCGTGAGTAGGGTCTCGGCGAGCGCATAGATAAGAATCGCATAAAAAACACTTGCGAGAACATTCCGCAGAATTGGCCACACTACGCCTCTTCGAAGATTATCCTGATCTGCCCGACCGGAAAACGCGTGCTTGTCAGCGATATCCAGCCCGCGAATGAGAACTTGCAGCGGCTGAAGAAGATTGCGGGTGGCCACGTATCCAGCCGTGTAAATCGGAACCTGAATGGCTCCAAGAATAAAGACCGGCAGATGCGAATATGCCCCAGACGCGAGGGTCCCGAGTGTGGTCCATGCCATAATGGCCCTCAGGTCGCTGACAAGTTCGCGCCAGCCTCGCCGGAAATCAGGCCAAATTCCGATCCACGCCACCGTCGCGCTGACGACAACAAACAAAGCGGCGAGGCCGAGCATCCCTTCCTGAAATGTAATGAGTGTCAAATAGCCCAGGACAATCACAAGCGCGTAGACGGCAAACAATAGCGCTGACACCACGAGTGACCATGCCTGGCGCCCACGCTTGATCAAGAAAATACGGTTCACGTCAACTTGGAAATAAATCGCCACGCAAGCCACAGTCGCAGCTGCGATGTCGCTCGTCAGCATAGGTGCACCGGAGGTCCGCAAAAAAATGTAGGTCAAAAGCGGGATTAAAAGGGCTACCCCCAGAATTATAATGTGGCCGCCAAGCAAATCCCTCGCCTTCGCGGAAAATCGCTGCGTGTCCAAAAGCGAAGCTTGGATATTGAACCCACGCTGCATAGACTGGCTAAATAGTGCAATCGACAATGCAATTCCGTAACCGGCAAATTCGGTCTCGTTGAACACGCGCACAAGTCCGATCGACAACGCAAAATTGCTTGCCGAAAAGATGGCTTGATCAGCAAACGAAATCAGATGCGTCCGCGATATCATCGGTAAATTCTCGGCCTTACTACGGGGGTAACTATCGCGCTCGCTGATCCCTCAATTCATCCAGCTGCAATCTCGCCAGATTCCCCGCGTGTCGAGCACAGCCATATGGCGTCGGCTTCCGGTCGGAATGCTGCGAAACTCGTCGTGATCGACCAGGACCAGGCCAATCTCGCAGCTGGCCAGTCCACGATCCAAAGAAACGAGTTCTGCACCGGTGGCAGCGAGCGATTGTGGCAGCGCATTGATGTAGGGTTCGACGATCTTGATGCGCGTGCCGTATTTTTGCGCAAGCGCAACAGCCACCTCAAGCGCGGGACTCTCCCGCAGATCGTCCACATTCGCCTTGAAAGCGAGCCCGAAGCACGCGACCTGCGCGTACGGGCGGTCGTCTATCAGGTTCGCGGCGGCCTCGATCGTGTATTGCGCTTTTTTTTCATTTGTTTCGCGCGCAGTCCTGATGACGTTTGCCAGCTCGGGCGCGGAATGCACGATGAACCAGGGGTCCACCGCAATACAGTGACCACCGACGCCAGGCCCCGGCTTTAGAATGTTGACGCGTGGATGGCGGTTTGCGAGATCGATGACGTCCCAGACGTTGATCGAAAGCTTGTCGCATATCATCGCCAGCTCATTGGCGAAGGCGATGTTCGCATCGCGGAATGCGTTCTCCGTGAGTTTGACAATTTCTGCAGTCCGGGCCGTCGTAACGATACAGGCACCGCGAACGAATCTTTTGTAGAATCGTTGCGCACGCCTGGCACAGGTGGCCGTAATCCCCCCAATACAGCGATCGTTATTCACGAGTTCCGAGAGAATACGTCCTGGTAATACGCGTTCCGGGCAATAGGCGACGTTGATTTCCGGCGCAGCGCCGTCGCGCGTTGGAAGCCTTAAGTCAGGCCGAATTTCCGCCAATAACTCCGATATCGCCTCGGTTGTGCCAACCGGCGAAGTCGATTCAAGAATAACCAGATTTCCAGGCCTGAGCACCGGTGCAATCGCACGGGCCGCCTCGAGGACGTGATCAAGAATCGGATTTTTACGATCACCGATCGGTGTTGGCACCGCTATGACAAAAACATCGCTTTCAACCGGCTCCCTCCGCGCGATCAGTGAACCCGACGAGACGACTTTCTGAACCAGCCCGTCCAGATCCGGTTCATAGATATGAATTTGCGCCGATGAAATTTTGTTCACGATGTCTTCATTCACATCGACTCCAACGACGTCGAAGCCACGGCTCGCGACTACCGCCGCAGTGGGCAGCCCAATGTAGCCCAGACCCATCAGCGTCACGCTTCGAAACTCGGGTTGCCGTGCGAGCGGCTGCGATGCAGCCACAGACTGCGAGGACGATTCAGTTTTGGTTAGCATGCTGCTTCCTTAACTTTGCTCCGATGGAACGCACCAGCGCGGCGATCATGAGCGCCGCAAATGCCGCATTCGTGCTGGTATATCGCCACCACATTCGTCTCGGCTCCTGGAGCACGCGATAAAGCCACTCCAAACCGGCGTGCTGCATCCACAGCGGCGCGCGCGTGACCTTTCCGGCAACAATGTCCAAGGAACCACCGACACCCATGATGTAAGGCACTTTAAGATGCGTGCGGTGCTGCGCGAGGAAACGTTCCTTTCTCGGTGTCGGCATCGCGATGAATAAGCAGTCCGGATGCGCCGAAAGGATGTCATCCAGCACGGATTTTTCTTCGTATTTTTTGAAATAACCGTGATGCGCTCCGGCCACTTTCAGCCCCGGCCATCTCGCTGACGCGACCTGAATGGCGCGATTCAGGACCTCGGGACGAGCACCCAGGAAATACGGCCGATAGCCTTCTTTTGCACAAAGCTCCAATATCGCGAACATTAAATCTACACCGGCCACGCGTTGCACGCCGGACAAGCCCAGAAACCTGCACGCCCAGACAATGCCGACTCCGTCGGCGCTGATGATGTCACTCGACAATACGTCCTCGCGCAAAACGGTATCCGTTCGCATTTTGACAAGTTTGGCGACATTCATCGAAACTTGCTGGGTAGTGCGTCGTGTAATGATTGACCTGCGAGCACGTTCAACAGTTTCAGAAAACGAAAGCGCATCGAGCGGCGTACTCAAAATATCGACGCGTGTTTCTGTTCGCATGTTAGGCCCCGACCAGTTCCTGATGGACATCCGCGCCGACGAGAGCAGCGACGATTCTTTGCGCCGCATGGCCATCGCCGTACACATTATTGCTCGACACCGTATCAGCACGCAGAGCCTGCGAATGGAGCAATGACAGGCACCTGGATGTGATCCGGTCGACATCGGTGCCAACAAGCTCAGCCAATCCAGCGTTTATCCCTTCGGGGCGTTCTGTCCGCTCCCGCATGACGAGAACGCGCTTGCCAAGAGAAACACCCTCTTCCTGCACCCCACCTGAATCGGTCAGCACGACTGCTGACCGTGAAAGCAAATATACGAAGCTCAGATAATCCAAAGGTGGAATAAGATGAATCCGGGAGTGGTTGCCAAGAATTCGATTGACCGGACCTCGAACGTTCGGATTCAAATGGACCGGGTAAACGATATCGAGATCGGCTCCTTGGGCAATTTTTGAAAGCGCATTGCAAATTCGATCGAATCCTCCGCCGAAGCTCTCGCGCCGATGTCCCGTCACCAAAATCAACTTGCGATCTGGGTGCAGGAACGGGAACTGTGCGTGGAGCCTTAGGCGAAGCGTGGCGTCATTTTTTATTTTT
>Ga0163163_10002032_pt1 | contig 17108 bp, 13 predicted proteins | sample S65metaG_FD_119766 | JGI IMG/M metagenome (GOLD analysis project Ga0163163, IMG submission 119766) | Switchgrass rhizosphere microbial communities from Kellogg Biological Station, Michigan, USA - S6-5 metaG | ecosystem: Host-associated > Plants > Roots > Rhizosphere > Soil | place: USA... | reverse complement strand
TCCTGATCTCGTTTTCGATGAAAGTGGTTTGTTGAAGCGAGGACTCGTCGTGCGTTTGCTGGTGTTGCCGAATGACGTGGCCTGCATTGAAGAGTCGATTGAATGGATACGTGATGAATTGAGCCCACGTGTTGCGATCTCGTTGATGGCCCAGTACTACCCAACACATCAGGCCGAAACTAACAACCGTTTCATTTTACTTTCGCGTCGCATTCGCGAGTCGGAATGGATGAAGGCAACGTCAGCACTCGAAACACTGGGAATGGAAGAAGGTTGGGTGCAGGAGCTTGATGGTGCGTCTTACTACTACCGGCCAGACTTTACGGATAGTGAGAGACCGTTTAGGGATATTAGAGACTTTGAGTAGGAAAACACTTATTTCTCATTGGTCATTTGACATTTCTCATTTGGTATGGTGGCTCTTGGTGTTTTTTCCGTGATTACCGCGCTACTAGTTTTAAGACTCAGACTCAAAACCAAAATGACAATTGAGAAATGTCAAATGACCAATGAGAAATGATCTCTCTTTTCAACATTAAGTTTCGTACCTCACACTCGGGCTGCCCGCCGGGTAGAACACTCCAAGCAAACGCAACTCGTCCGTCCCTGTATTCTCCACGCAATGAACCTGGGTCTTGGGTAAGTAAATACACGAACCTGGCCCAATCGGTGTGTTCGACTCACCCGCCCACATTCGTCCCTGACCTCGCAGGATAAAAAGCACTTCTTCATATTGATGAAAATGATCGGGAGCGCGACCCGGCGGAATCGAGCCAACAAATTGCGTTACTTGTTCGCTTCCAACCTCATCGTCAACCAGCACACGGTACCAGCGATCCGACGTCGGAATTGCTGAGCGATCTGACAAACGAACAGCCGGAAACGTAGAAGGGTCGGTTTCGTGAGTTAGAGGGGTGACAACTTCCTCGCGGCCCGTCGATTCAGGACACTGTGCGCTCACCAGAATGAACGGTGCTTGATCCGAGTTTTCTACAGTCATCGTTTGACTGGGTGGCAGATATATTCCAGTTTGTGGTCCTACGTCGAAAGCTTGACCGTTGATGTTTACTTTACAGCTGCGACTGGTACCTGATCCGTTCTCGATCTGCTCAAGAGCATAAAAGACTTCATCCGATGTACGGTTGAAAATTACGGGCGAGACGCCGGGGTGAAATTCAAGGACTCTCAGTGAGATTGCCTGGGCACCGGTTGCGCGGCCGATCTGGTTCCAGATCCTCATCGAGCCAACGATCTTAGGCGTGCCTTCGTCCATTCTTGAGACGCGACAACCGCCTTCCAGCATAACGGCCATTTCGATCTCCTAAGAGCTTTTGGAATTCAGATGGTGAGTCGTGTGTTCGGTGATGGAACCGGCAACTGCTTTTTCTGGCACGCTCAGTTCGTTGGTTTTCGTTCGCAGTTGAGGAGCTTGATACTGCAACGTTGAATCGAGTAGTTCCTGCTCAAGCGCGTCTTTCTCACTGCCAGGCAATTTTTTCCTCGGAACACTAAAGAAGAGGCCGTTTAATACGACGCCGAGACCAATAAGAAACGTGATGAAACCGGCTCCGACGAAGGGCAGGAAGTCTGACTTTTCCATCGCCATGAGGAAGGTCACGATCGTCGCGCCTAAACCGACGGCTGCGGTGATGACGCCTGCTCGAATGCGCCGTAGACGCCTTTCCTCAGGGGACTCAAGAAACTTTTCCATCTGTGGGAGTACATCTTCAGCCACATGTTCCAGTTCTTCTCCTGAATCAAGTTCGCGAATCCGGTCTGCAAACGCCTTGCTGATCTGCTCTCGCGCCGTGATTGCTGAAGCCGTGATTTCATCAGGGCGTTCGAGCGACGTGCGCACAATGCGTAAGTCAGTGCCGCACGCGCGACAGAATTGACTGAGTTGTCGTTCTTCAGAACCGCAGGACGGACAATACATGGTGAACTATACGGTCAGAGTTGAAAGAAGTTCGGGAGAGCAATGAGCTTTGTACTTTGTGACTTTGGTCTCACTGTCCCACCTGGACGCCTCGCCAGAACGCGACGTAACCCTTGATCTCGTCCGCATCGGGTTTTGTAGACGGGTAATACCACGCCGCATCCTTGTTCACTTGCCCCTCGACAACGATGTCGTAGTAACTCGCTTCGCCTTTCCATCCGCAGATCGTGTGGGTATGACTCTCCTGAAAGAATTGTTTGTTAATGGCAGCGGGAGGGAAATATTGATTGCCCTCAACCACAATTGTGTGATCGCTCTCAGCTAAAACTACGCCGTTCCAAGTTGCTTTCATGATTGTTCTCTCGATTCATTCGCAGATTACGCCGATTACGAAGATTTCTTTTCAAACTAAGAACCAGAATTCATCCAACTCGCTCTAAGTGCATCTGCCGAATCTGTGTAATCTGCGGATAGCACTTTCTTACCGACAAGCTAAAGCATATCCGGACATTCCGCCATTAAGGCAGGATACCTTCTGGGACAACCCATGGATGTACATCGAGAGTGAATCGGCCTGCCTGTACTGCGGGATCGGTTGACGTCAACGCGCGCGCTTCATCAAGCGACGCAACGCGAAAGACAAAAATTCCGCGAAGCGTTCCATCGTCGCCGAAAGGACCTGCGACTACGAGCTTCTTCATATCCGCGAGACGATGAATGTTGGCCATGTGCCCCTTCTGAATCTCTTCGGTTTGCGGAGTCTTCTCCGCTGTCCACTTTTCACCTTTCACAAGGAAAGCCAAATACGCGGTCATTAACTTTTCCGGAGTCTCAGTCTTCTTCATCACTTCTTCGGACCACCACGGATGCAGTTCGGGGACGACGTACTCAGCAACAACTGCCGGGTCAGCCATTACCCATGCACGGGCTTCGTCGGCTGACTTCGCGCGGAAGATGTAGACACCTACGAGATCGCTGTCGTCCTTGATGTGACCTGCTATGACAGCCTGGCCTGACTTCAACAACGATTGGACGTAATCAACGTGTTGGCGATGAATCGTGCTGTTATCAGTTGCAGCAGACCACTTCGGTCCTCGCTTGAGTAAGGCCATTTGAAACTCAGTGAGTTTGGAAGGCGGTTTAGCTGGCAGCTGCGTTTGCGCAACGGTCGTGTTCAGCAGGAGGAATGTCAGAATGATTATCGAAAGAGCTTTTCTCATAATGCCCTTCTTGTGACTTTTTGGATCTTCCTTTTGAGATCTGAGATCTGAGATCTGAGATCTCAAAGTCGGTTTGCCACGATTATAGATGAAAGGCCGATCGTTGAGGAGCGCTTTGAAGATCGTGGTGAAGCAAGTAACAAATTGAAACTCAAATTGGACAAGTCGGGAAGGGTGGCTTGCCCCCGCTGGCCTAGCCCCACTTTGCCCTATGTGTTGGAGTTGGGTAAGGCCAGCGGGGGCAAGACACCCTTCCCGACTTGTTCGAGTTGAATGTTTGAGTGACCTTAGCTACACCTTTGATCCAAAGTCCCAAAGCCTACTCCCGTACTTTTCCTGCAACTTTCTTCGCCAAATGGCAACTAACAATTGTCCAATGTTAAGATCCGCGCACACATTCTCCTGAGGTGTTAGTCCAATGAAAAAGTTCCTGTCATTGACCTTGGTTTTAATCACTATTTTCGTCGCCTTTTTGCCGTTACAGGCTCAGGAGCCAGCTGCACAACAACCCAGTGCACAGCAACCTGCTACACAAGAACCCACATCGGATGACGCCGCAAAACAAAAGGCGGAATTGGAAAAGAATGCCTACCGATTGCTCGATCAAGTTATCGACGAGATTCAATCGCTACGACTGCCGGAGAATCGCGTGCGCATTCAAATCAACACTGCCGACTTGCTTTGGGATCGAAATCAGGAGCGAGCTCGATCTTTGTTCCAGCAGGCGTCGGAAGCTGTATCCGATCTTGTTCATAGCGCAGCCGCTGCATCTACTGGAAACCAACGCGGCGGTCAGCAGCCGGATCGCCGGGCTTTCGCGCTGCGACAAGAGTTAGTTCTGGCTGCGGCGCGTCACGATGCTCCGCTTGCCTATCAATTGTTGGCGGCAACAAAAGCGCCGGTTGCAACTCCGGCGTCCAATCAGAATCAATCAAATGACCCTCGCAATCAGAGAGCGCAGTTCAACTCTGACGACAATTTAGAGCAGATGTTACTGGGTCGCGTTGCTGCACTGGATCCAAAACTCGCGGCGCAAAACGCAGAACAGATGATGGCAAAGGGACAGTTTCCGCGAACTCTTGGTGAAGTCATTACTCAACTTCAACGCCAGGATGCGGAAGCGGCCGCAAAACTTGCGGACAAAACCATCTCACGAATTCAGGCAGCGAACATTCTGACTAACAACGACGCGGCTAGTCTCGCGCAGTCATTGCTAAGCGCTGGCCCAAGAGCAGCTGCCACTCCCGGAAACACAACATCGACGGATGCGAAACCACAACCTCAACAAACTGGAGGTCCCGTACTGGCTCCTTCGGTTTACACAGACCTTCTCTCAACAGTTATTGATTCGGCAATGAAGGCGACCGCGCAACCGCAGAACAGTCAAGGCAATCAGGGACGCGGCGGTCCAAGGGGACAGAACTTTCAACTGCAAAACAACCAACCGGCACAACCTACCGATGCACAGATCGAACAGAACAACGCACGCCGACTGTTGAGCGGGTTGCAGTTAGTGTTGCCAACAATCGATCAGCTTCTACCGGGTCGTTCGTCAGCAGTTCGTCAGAAACTTACCGAGCTCGGACTCGGCGATAACTCCCGTTCGGGTTTTGTGCAGGCGATGAACACACTTCAGCAAGGCAATGCAAATGCTGATGCGCTCGTTCAGGCGGCCGCTGTAGCGCCACCTCCCATGCAGTCACGTCTTTACCAGCAAGCCGCAGTCAAGGCACTGGACGAGGGCAACACGGATCGTGCGCGACAGATTGCCACCGATTATCTGCAAGCGAGCGCTCGTGATTCCGTCATGCAGCGCATCGATTTTAAGGAGATGGCGAAGAAGGCTGACGGAATCCGCCTCGACGAGATTCGACAAAACCTTGCACGTCTCAGTTCCGAAACAGACAAGGTTGGCGCGTTACTGCAAATGGCCAACGACATGCAAAAAGACAATCCAAAGGCTCAACTTCAGTTGCTTGAAGAAGCACGACAGGTCGTGAGTCATCGCGCCGCCAATTACGATCAGTTCGAAGATCAACTTCGCGTGTCCAGAGCTTTCGCTTCCGTCGACACTGGGAGAAGTTTCGAAATACTTGAGCCCGGCATCATGCAGTTGAATGAGTTGTTATCAGCTGCGTCGGTCCTGAGTGGATTCGAAGTAAATATATTTCGCGACGGTGAGATGAGCCTGGCGAACCAGGGTGGCAGTGGGTTGAACTCGGAGATTACTCGTTATGGTCAGGAGCTGGCTGTTTTGGCAAAGACCGATTTCGGACGTTCCGAAGCATTGGCGAGTAGATTTCAATTCACTGAACCGCGGATTATGGCTCGTTTGTCGATCGTCCAGGGCGCATTAGGTGTGGCACCCTCACAACCAAACATCAACACGTTTCGTAACTTCGGCTTCATCGCGCGACCCAACTGATGTCCGAGCGTCTTGCAAATCCAATTCTCATTCTCCCCAAGCTTTGGCTTGGGGTTAGGAGCGACTCGGAAAAGTAGCTAACCGTTTCAACGGTTTAGACTGAAACATTCGAAGCGCGGAAAAACCGTTAAAACGGTTCCAAGGTTCCACGGGACATCTGGTCCCCAGGCTAAAGCCAGGGGAGAATGAGAATTGGTTTTTGCAACAGTATCTAAAACTCGTCGGAAACATACTCTGAGATTCCTCAATCCCTTCCCGTAGCACTCCAATTGCTTTGTCAGCCTCCGAGCGAACAACTATGCACTCTTTTAGAGCACAGCATCTCCCTGCGCTGGATGGACTTCGAGGACTCGCGATCCTTTTGGTGATTACTCATCATCAACTGCTCCCGCTTTCGCTAAAGGGTGGTTTTTTAGGAGTAGACCTTTTTTTCGTTCTGAGCGGGTTCCTGATAACACGTCTGTTGCTGCAGGAATTTGAAGCAACACGGTCGATCTCACTCACAAAGTTTTATGCCCGTCGAGTACTCCGTTTAGCGCCAGCACTGTTGCTTTACTTAATCGCTTCCCTGGTGATCACTTATCTACTGCATCCTGAAGAATTCGGACATGAGATCAAACTCGTCGGGCTTGCTCTTGCCTATCTTACGAATTGGCGAATGGCCCTGGGTTGGGATTACTGGCTGGATTCCACTTCAATCATCTGGTCGCTTTCGATCGAGGAACAGTTTTATCTACTCTGGCCGCCGTTGCTCTTACTTGCGTTGTCGGCTCGCATCCGACCTGGTCACTTGAAGGTCGCACTCACATTGATCGTTGTTGGAATTGGTTTGCATCGAGGTGTGCTTTGGTCGCAAGGGGTAGATCTTAATCGCATGTATTACGGCACTGATACGCGGGTCGACGCACCCTTGATGGGATGTCTCATCGCACTCCTTTCAGCAATTCAGCTCAAAAGTCGAACAAGAGCGCTTCTAAACATCGGTGCGTTTGCGTCAGTCGGATGCCTGGTCTGGCTGATTGTTACCTCAACATTTACCGATTCATTTCTTTATCGCGGGGGATACACCATTGTTGCTATCGCTGCCGGAGTGTTGACGTGGAGCGTTGCTGATTCGTCTGAAAGCATAATTGGACGAGCGCTCTCGTGGTATCCGCTACGTTGGTTCGGATTCATTTCGTATGGCTTATATCTCTGGCACTGGCTGATACTTCGACACGTTAGTCTTTATGGCATCGTTGGCGATTGGGACACGTGGGCCAAGTTTGTAAGTGCGGTTTTAGTCGCGGCAGCTTCGTACTATTTGATCGAACGCCGCTTTACCAAACTGAAGACCAGGTTTGGTTATGCACGAGAGATTTCAATGAAGCCCTCCTTTACAGTCGGGCTACTGTCCCGAGAGCCGACTCCCAGTTTAGTTCAGACGTCAGACCAACAATTATGAGCACTCTTTTCAAATCCACCGAGAAACCGACTCCACCACCAACGGCGCCATATGATCCAGCAGATCCGGATCAAATTCCGTTACCACCAGACTCCAGGCCACAACCGGGAACGCCGGTGCGTGAGCCGGACCCTCCCGAACCAATAACTGATCCGCAACCGCCCGAGCCAACCAGATTACTGGTATAAAGGTTGGGACTCCTGGTGAAGGCGGGTTAGTTTGAAGATCCTGAACATTCTGACGATTGCGGGTTCATCGCTTTCTCTTTTGAGATTCTTCAGGAGATTGGGAGTCTTTGGAATCTTTTTATTCAGCGTACTCGACTCTTCTTTCCTGGTCCTTCCCTTCGGCAACGATCTGTTGCTGATTGGGTTGACTAGTTCTGACCGCAACGGATTCGGGTGGATCGCTTATGTACTGGCAGCCTCAGTCGGATCAGTTATCGGTGTGCTCTTTGTTGACTGGCTAGCACGAAAAGGTGGCGAGAAAGGGCTGGAGCGCTTTGTCAGCAGGCAAAAGATAGAACAGCTGAAACAAAAAATAGAGAACCAGGCTGGAATAACTGTTCTGTTGGCAACGCTGATACCGCCACCATTTCCTTTCACGGCTGTAATTATGACCGCGTCAGCCTTGCAGTATCCAAGGTCAAAACTGCTGGGAATTGTTTTTGGGGGGCGAATTGTCCGTTATACGATTGAGGCCATCCTCGCTCTCTACTTCGGAAGAAAACTGATTCGATATATCAACTCTGAAGTCTTCGCTTACTTTGTTTATGGACTAATGGCAGTGGCCGCAGTAGCAAGCGTATGGTCAATCTTGAAGTGGCGAAGCAGGCCGGTGCAACAAGCATAACCTGGTTGCTGTCACCTCGCGGCCCAGTGCATAAACAACAAATTGGAAATTCTTAACTATCTACGTGTAGAATCCCGAGTCGACAATCGCCCGAAGGGAGCATGAAGCATGCCAGAAAAAAGGGGAGTACAGGCCACCGAGGAGATCAAAGCCGAGTGGGCCACCGCGTACAAGTTATACTTGAAGGCACCCGGTGATCGTTACGATAAGAAAAAGGATCGAACGTCACGCATCGATTTTGTTGCCCAGGAGATGAATCTGACTCGCAAGCAGGCCAAGCGTCGCATTAGAAACTATGAGGCGTGGCAAAGAAACATTAAAAAGGGCATTGTTAGTCCTTAACCTTAACCTTACATCACCCGCACCTCATTCTGTGTTCTTCTAAACTTAGTGTTCCTTGACGCGATTGTAGAAATACCATCCACAGATTACGCCGATTACGCAGATTCATTTTTGGCCTTTGGTTTTGAGGATTTATTTTTGATTCCGTTTGATCTTCGCCAAAGGCCCAAGACCTAAGGCCAAAGAGCGAAAATGAATCTGCGTAATCTGCGGATGATCGTCTTTCGGCTATTGGTGCGGCAATGAACACCATCTCACCGACAACTCGGCACTGGATTATTTTGGCGTGTGTCCTTGTTGTTGTCTTCATCGGCGGCTGTTCAAGATATACAAAACAATACAAGTGTCAGAGTGCGGGAAAGGCTGATCCTCGAACCGCATATGAATTTGTGGAACGGGGAATGGAACACATTCGAGCGAATGAATTCGACTGTGCCTTGGGTGCGTGTTCCGAAGCAATCAGACTCGATTCAGCCCTGGCCACAGCTTACGCGTGTCGTGGCGGTGTCTTAGCGAATACTGGCGAATTATCAAAAGCCCTCAAGGACTTGAATCAGGCGTTGAAAATACAACCGGAGAATGGTGATTTCTACTATAGCCGAGCGCAGGTCTATGAGCGTTTGGAAGATACTGACTTAGCACTTGCTGATCTGGCAAAAGCAGTCGAGTTGATAACTAGTGGACTCGGGAGGTCGATGGCGTTTTCGCAAAGAGCGGGAATTTATCAGAAGCAGGGAAGGCTTGATGAATCGATCAAAGACTACACGCAAGCAATTCGGTTAGCTCCGCAGTTTGCTTATCACTTCGACAATCGCGGCAACGTCTATTTTGAAAAGCAGAGTTACGAGAAAGCGATTGCTGATTATTCGGAAGCCATCAAGCTTGAGCCGGCAAATGGATATTTCCGTCGCCATCGTGCGAAAGCATATCGGTCCCTGAACCGTGATGACATCGCTACTCAGGACGAAGCGGAGGCTGAGAAGTTGTTGAGTAAGCCCTGAGTTGGTAATTGAAACGCTGCGCTCCCAGCAGTGAGACTCATTTGGCCAACTGTCTCGCTAACGCTACTAACCCTTCCAATAACTGGCTAATCAGTTTTTTGGTGACGTCATCAGTCAGATTGCCGTCCACATCAAAATACTTATGAGCATTGCTGATCATGACCTCGGGCTGGTTAACCGCAAACATGTCCAGAAACACAAACATCTGTCGCAGGTGATACTGCGCGCGCGCGCTCCCGAGCGTTCCTACGGAGGCGCCCATGATCGCAACCGGTTTTCTGGTCCAGGCACTGTCACCGTAAGGTCGCGAAGCCCAATCGATCGCATTCTTCAAAACACCAGGTACTGAATAGTTGTATTCCGGTGTCACGAGAAGTATCGCGTCTGCATCGCGCACTCGTTTCTTCAACTCAACGACCTGGGCGGGCGGCGTTGCCTCTTCATCCTGACTAAAACCCGGCAGCCCTTTAATGTCGAAAGTTTCAAGCTTCGCACCGGCAGGCACTAACCCCTGTGCAGCGCGCAAGGCGAAGCGGTTGAATGAGCCCTCACGTATGCTTCCCGCGATTCCAAGGATTAGTAGTGGATCGTTCAAAGTTGGACCTCCTGAATATTCCGGCTGTGATAAAAATACTTGCTGACTAGAACTGTTTCTCAAATCGGCAATCGGCAATTGGAAATCGACAATCTATTTTCCCTTAGTGCCGGTCAACTCCTTATACATGTCCTCAACATTCGGCGCTGCGAAATTCTGGAATGCGAATGATTTGTATCTGTCCGGGAGTGTCAACTGTTGCTTTGCCTGCTCGAGTGTTAACCCCTCAGCGACAGCTTTCTTTACTCGTGTGCGCAAATCGTCGAGATAGTCTCGAAATTCTCGCACTTCTTCCGCCGATGCGACTTCACCGTGTCCGGGGACGAACTTCGCCGTTGGGTATTGCTGGAGAAGTTTGTCGAGCGATGGAATCCAATCGTTGACTGTTGCATCGACAAGGTTCGGCAAAGTCTTGCGCCAACCCAGGTCGCCTGTGAAGACGACGTTGGCGTCAGGCACAAACGCCAGGACATCGCCACCGGTGTGACCCGGCAACGTGAATAAAACTATCTCCCGTTTACCTAGATATAAGTGCATGGTTCCGCTGCTGAAAGTCACGGTGGGATTAGTCAGTGTGATCTTCGATATCGCTTCTATCCGATGTAACTGGCGCTCGAGTTGCACGCGCTTGTCTGCCTGATCAGCAGGCGTTTCACTCAGCTGTTTCGTGATGTCGGCTTGTCTCTTTCGTAGTTCTTCCGGAGGAGGCAGGAAGCGCCGGTTCTTCGTTGTTTGCCAGGCAATCAGATTGTCGTGACCAATGATTGGAATAGACCGTGCCGTGAGAACCTGATTACCACCAGTGTGATCGAGGTGGTAATGGGTGTTAATCGCGTACTTAATTGGCTGTTTAGTCTCGCTGCCGATTGTTTCGATCAATTCTTCGATAGCAGTAGGTGTGAAGAATGTATCTACGATCAGGACACCATCATCGCCAACAACAAAGCCGGCATTCCCGGATGCAATTCCACCAGCCTTTGCGACCGCAGCGTAGACACCGTCTGCTACTTTCGTGATGGTAAAGTCGTCATCGGCCTTCAACACGGAGTTCCGAGTATGTACTTCAGCGAACCGCGGAAAGGCGAGTCCTAAAAGCAACACTAATCCTAGTAAGCACGTTGTTTTCTTCATGTGGTCCTCTCTCGAGTAGTTGTTGATATCACAAGAGTGACTCGGTTGCCATACTGGCCCAATTTTATGTTTCAACTTGATCAGTGTCTCACCTACACGCAGTCGGGAAGGGGGCAGAGCGGTCGTTTCTCTGAGTTGGCCCTACTCAAACCTAGCGCGCCCCCGCCGGGTCATCTACACAACATCAAAGCAAGAAATTCAAGATCCAATTTGAACTCATTGGAATGTAGTCAGCGGGGCGCGCTAAGTTTGAGTAAATAGCGTTTAGATAAATTGCCGCTCTGCCCCCTTCCCGACCGTGTGTAAGTTGAGCCGCCAAAGTGAGTGCCACTATCGTTGAACCAGTATTGATTCGCGGGTTATAGTTGGTTGCCCCCAACCCCCAAACAGCAATCAAACATTATGTTTCTCACGGAGGTCATGCGTGAACTTCACTCATCATACCCGCCAACTATGGCTTGGCGGGTTCTTACTTTTCAGCATCGGACTAATGATTATGTCTTCATGCACTAACGTTCCAAATTCTTCCGGGGGAAACACAACCGCGACGGAGGCTGAGAAGTTTATGACCGACGTCGAGAAGCGGCTGATGGATCTAAGTATCAAGTCGAGCCGCGCCGACTGGGTGAGGAGCACCTTCATTACTGACGACACGGAAAAGATCGCGGCTGCCGCGAATACCGATCTGATCGCCGCTACGACAGAGTATGCCGAGCAGTCGAAAAAGTTTGCTGGCGTCGACCTTCCTGTAGATCTTCAGCGCAAGATGAAGTTGCTCAAGCTGTCGTTGACGTTGCCGGCGCCGACGGACGAGGCGGAGCGGAAAGAGTTAACGGAGATTGCTGCAAAGATGGAGGGTGACTACGGCAAAGGGAAATATTGTCCGGAGGGAGACAAAGGAAAGTGTCTGAGTCTACCGGATCTCGAAGACATCATGACCAACAGTCGTGATCCGGAAGAACTGAAAAAGGCATGGCTTGGATGGCACCAGATAGCAGTGCCGATTCGCAAGGACTACGTTCGCTTTGTTGAGCTGAGTAACAAAGGCGCACAGCAAATGGGCTTCAAAGACACGGGGGCCATGTGGCGCAGCAAGTACGACATGGAACCTGACGCTTTTGCTGCCGAGATGGAACGTCTATGGCAACAAGTCAAACCACTCTACGATTCGCTCTACACTTATACCCGTCACAAACTTTCAGAGAAGTATGGAAAGGATATCGTTGCTGAAGACAAACCAATCCCGGCACATCTGTTGGGAAACATGTGGGCGCAAAGCTGGGGCAACGTCTACCCGATCCTGGCTCCGGCTACTGGTGATCGTGGTTATGACCTCACCAAGACACTGAAAGAACGCAATACCGATCCAAAGCAAATGGTGCGTTACGGCGAAGGTTTTTTTACATCTCTTGGATTCGAACAATTACCCTCGACTTTCTGGGAGCGCTCCTTGTTTGTGAAGCCGGCAGATCACGACGTAGTTTGTCACGCGAGTGCGTGGGATATCGATTACGAAAAAGATGTGCGGTTGAAGATGTGCATCAACATCAACGAGGAAGATTTCAGCACCGTTCATCACGAGCTGGGCCATAACTATTACCAGATGGCCTATGACAATCAGCCTTTTCTTTTTCGCGATAGCGCCAACGATGCGTTTCACGAAGCAATCGGCGACACAATTGCGCTTTCTGTAACGCCACCGTACCTCAAACAGCTCGGGTTAATCGAAAAGGTGCCGGAACCCAACGCCGATATCGGATTCTTATTGAATCGCGCGCTCGACAAAGTTGCTTTCCTGCCCTTTGGGTACCTTGTGGATCAATGGCGTTGGCGTGTCTTCTCTGGGGACATTAAACCTGAGGACTACAACAAGGCATGGTGGGAATTGCGTGAGAAGTATCAGGGTGTTGCTCCGCCGGTGGCGCGGAGCGAACAGGACTTTGATGCCGGCGCAAAATATCATGTCCCGGCAAACACACCGTATGCACGTTACTTCCTGGCAGCGATTCTGCAGTTTCAGTTTCATCGGGCGTTATGTCGCGAGGCAGGTTTCAATGGCCCGCTCTACCAGTGTTCGATTTATGGAAACAAGAAGGCGGGCGAGAAATTGCACGCGATGCTGGCGATGGGTTTGAGCAAGCCATGGCCAGAAGCTTTGAAAGCGATGACCGGCGAAGACAAGATGGACGCTACTGCGATTATCGATTACTTCGCGCCACTAAAGACCTGGTTGGATGAGCAGAATGGGAAGAAGTAGGGAGGAATTTCGGATTGTTGCTTGCTGATTGTTGATTGCCGATTACCAATTTCTTGTCCCTATTGCTGATTTGAACCGCCGACTAAACAAAATCGGCAATCAGCAATCAGCAATCGACAATCGGCAATCAACCCACTCTCCTAAGGTTCGCGTCCTTCAACTCGTAATGTCCCGCTTTTTTATCGGTGATGACTTCAGCGCTCTGGAAGTATTGGACGATTGATGGTGGCCAGATGCAATGGGATTCGCCTTCCCGAATAGTGGCGTGGTTGACGCGCATGACGTCCCACGCGGTCAGCCTGGGAAGCCTCGTGATCGAGCGAGCCACGGAAAGCGACGGTTTGTGGTTGGTCCGTACTACTGATTGAAGCCAGCCATCAAAACATTCGCGAATTGAGCCTGATAAAACCTGGCTGTTGATTGTCGAGTTATTAGGCCGTGTCGCCGGCATTATCGATAACATTTGTTGTTTTCGCACTAGTGCTTTCAAGTTAAATTGCCCTTGCAATCTAAAGAAGGTCTAATACCGGCCCATTTCCAGTTTCGATCGAAGAAAATGCCGCGACTTCAAGCGAAGAAGTCGCGGCATCGTTTTTTAGGTATTTAAGTTACTTACCAGGGCCAGCGGCCACTTCCCCATCGTCCGTTGTTACCGCGGCGGTTGCCACCGCCATAACGCGAATAGCCTTCCTGGTAACCCTGTACAAACGCATCTCGAAACACTTGTTTGTACTGTCCACGATTTCCGTAAGATGAGTTGTAACCGCTGCTGCCGTTCTTCCAGAAGTGAGATCGTTGTGGATTGAAATTCTGGCCACGCTGTGCATCAGATGCGCCGGTCGAAACTCCGGTTTGATAACCTTCCTGCCGAGCTATCCGATACTGATCGTTGTAGCCATCGTTTCTATTCCGTCCGTAACGATCATTGCGATAACGATCGTCGCGATTCTGGCCGTAGCCCCCCGGGTATTGCGCTTGTGCGGTAGTGCTCGCTACAGCCGCCACTCCGAAGAGCAGAAAGAACGCTAGTAAATAACCACCTAACTTTTTGTTCGAATAGTTCACTTATCATGTACCTCCCCCATCGAGGCTTATGGCAACTGCCATGCCCGAAGCGGCACCGCGAAAACGAAGCCATTTTTTAGGGAAAACACCGGAAGGGCGAGGGGATCAGATGACACGATTTCGTATGCACCCTGAACGACATCGTGACTCCTACTTTCCAAAAAAAGCCATCCGCAGATTACACCGATTACGCAGATTTGTTTTTTGACGTTTGAACTTCGGCACGGCTTCGCCGCCTGATGTGAGGAATGGCTGTGCCTTTCCGTTTAGCTCGCCCTTTTCGAATGGGCTGCGCCCTTGCTTTAGGCATTAGTATGACTCCGTCTTCAAGATGGTAAGCGAGTTGTAGAAATCATTCCGTCGACTTTTCGATGGGAAGGGCGCAGCCCGGAAGAAAGAGCCAGCAAACGGAAAGGCACAGCCATTCCTCACATCAGGCGGCGAAGCCTGCCGAAGTTCAAGCGGTCTAAAAAAATCTGCGTAATCGGCGTAATCTGCGGATGATTATTTCTTAGGCGGGTCGTTGCAGATATGATCTCAACTGAGGTGGCGTTGCCTTCCTCATCAACGCCGCTTTTGCTTTCCACTCCATCGCGCGACTCAACTCCACGATGAAACGTGTCTCGCCTGATTCGAGTGCTGCCACCGGGACGCCATCCTGGTAAAGCACTCGGTTGCTAGTGTGAGAACTCACACGATTACCGGGTGTGATAACTCCGACGAGATTCAGAGGATCTGCGGCGCTTACAGAGATCATGCTGTCTTGCGCACCTTGACGGCGAATTGCTCTCAACATGCCAACTGCATCGGGCAACGCGAACTGTTCTCCCGAAATGCCCGCGACGAATCGTCCGCCCCTGATCTCGCCTCTCGCTTCAAGCCGGTGGTAAACGCGAAGCAATAAGCGCCATGGTATCGACATGCCTTCGCGCTCCAGCAGTCGTTTGAAAACAACGCCGTAACGCTTCAACAAGACCCACGCCACTTCTTCCGACGCTTCCGGATCAAATGTTCTTTGAGTAGACGACGAACGAGAATCATTCAAGCTGCGCTGCAGAATCGACCAACGACCTGCACTTGCCATGTCGTAAACAGGTTGCCGTTGCTTGCGTCGTGAGGCTGCCTGCGTTTTTTTGTTGCCCGGAGTTAAGAGTGCACGCAGGCCCGTAAAGCTATCGGACACCACGACCCCATTCGCGACCAGTTCGGCCAGCGACTCTTCGACCTGGCTTCGTAATAACCTGGTGCTCTCAACGATGTCAGTGAAAAATGAAGCGCCGCGATATCGCAGATATTCCAAAACAACCTGTGTTGTCGACGAAAAATCAGTGTCTTTCAATTCCTGGGATGACAAAGGAAAGACTGAACTCCACATCGCGAAATTCTTTCGTCGCAATAGAGCAATGGGAGTGTTACGAACAGGAGCACCAGCTCTTGGTCGCTCGTTCTCAGTTGCTGATCGAAGCGGTGGAGTCAGTCTCGCCCAAACGACCTCGCCCGATAAGCACAGTGCATCGAGCCATGAAGGATCGTATTCAACCAGGCGACCTGGCAACAGTTCACCTTCCCACGCTGCAGCCGGCGCTTCAAATCCCTCGAGCTGCTCAATGATCGCGCGAACACTTTCAGGACCTTCCATTTGATGATCCGGTGCGAGCTTTTGCCACGCGAGCAGAAAGCGGACAAAGTCTGCACTTGAAACCGGCTCAATTTCCTGGCGCAGTCGATTGAGTGTGTAACTATGAATTCGCGCCAGTAGTCTACGTGCACTCCATTCAGTCTCAGTTATTCCAGGCGTGAACAAACCACGAATCACGAAACCTTCAGACTCCAACCTGAGCAAGGCTGTTTCGACGTCAAGTTTACTTAGACCAGACGACTCAACTAAGGCGGGCACTGTAACGGGTCCTAAGCCTTCCAGTCGGCCACGGAATATCTCGACCAGTGCTTCTTCAAACTTCCATTCGACCCTTGACACACTATCTGGCGCGGCGATCGGTGGCTCAAGCTGCCTACCAGGGAAGACTACATTCAACTGTGGGAGTCGTTCGGCTGCGACCCAGAGAACGGGTGCTGACTGTGACTCTGCGCCATGTAAAACCGCTGCACGTCCTTCACTCTTCAACTCGTCGAAGAATCCTTTCCAGTTCGCACCCTCCTGTTGCGTCAAGAAGCCCAGCTCAACCAGAGCGTCATGTAACTCATCAGCATTTCTCGGCTCCGGCCACACTTCGTCACGTACTCGATCAATAGCAGCTTGATCGAGCTTGCCCATATCACTGGCCTGTTGCGGATCCAGCCATCGGCGTTGAAACACAGCACGAGTCCTTCGTTCTTCGAGTGGAGCATCGTCCAGGTAGGCATACGGCCGTGCGTTCAGAATCTCCTGTGACAGTGGCGACGCTTCGATAACGTCTCGAGCAAAAAGATTTTTTTCATTGCGTTCGATGGAAAGTAACAGCTTCTCCAACCCGTCAATATCCATTGCCTCCTCAAGACAATCCTTCACAGTTTGGTCGACAAGAGGATGGGCAGGTATCTCTCGCTCACCTGTCGGAAGATTTTCAGCGCAGGCGACCTGGTCGGGAAAAACTGCAGTAAGTAGATCTTCAGCATCCATCCGCTGAAGTTGAGCTGGAATCTTCTTGCCACCGCGTCGTCGCAGAACGGCCAGCGAACGCGTCACATTCCAACGCCAGCGAATGTTCCACATGGGTGCATCGAGAAGTGCCTGGCACAAAAGCTGACGCACTGTTTCCGAGTTCAGATAGTGGAAGACTTCGTCGAGTGGAAAACTGTGAGTGGGTCCGAGCGACAGTACAATCGCGTCTTCGGTTGCG
>Ga0163163_10002030_pt1 | contig 17117 bp, 13 predicted proteins | sample S65metaG_FD_119766 | JGI IMG/M metagenome (GOLD analysis project Ga0163163, IMG submission 119766) | Switchgrass rhizosphere microbial communities from Kellogg Biological Station, Michigan, USA - S6-5 metaG | ecosystem: Host-associated > Plants > Roots > Rhizosphere > Soil | place: USA... | reverse complement strand
TCTTGTGCGACGTGCCAGACGGAGCCACCGCAGTGGGCGCCCCTGCACGGGTAATACGTAAACCTGAAGAGTAGACACATTTGCGCAGATGAGCCCCTAGACTTGGAGGAAGGCCGCCGCACGCTGTGCGCCGGCAGCCAGTCGCGACATTTAAATAACGTTAAATCCAATAAAAATACCAGCGCCCGTTCACAATTTGGGAATCCGTGATGCCGTTAAACATAGCGTACTTGATCAATGAGTACCCGAAGGTAAGTCATGCTTTCATCCGCCGGGAGATCCTTGCTCTGGAGCAGCGAGGCATGACTGTTTTTCGAATTTCGCTGCGTGGATGGGATACTCGGGTACTGGGCGCAGAGGATGAAAGGGAACGAACCAAGACACGGTACGTCCTCAAGGACGGTTTGTTCCCGCTTTTTCTGGCGATGCTCAAGGTGTTCCTAACTTCCCCCATGAGTTTTTTTTCCGCGCTTATGCTGGCGATGCGCATGGGATGGCGTGGCGACCGCCCCATGCCTTATCACCTGGCTTATCTGGCTGAGGCTTGCCGCATTCTTGGTTGGGTGAAGGAGCAGGGCTGCGTCCACATTCATGCGCACTTCGGGACCAATTCAGCGGAAGTTGCCATGCTTACAACGGCGCTCGGCGGCCCTCCTTTCAGCTTCACTGTGCACGGTCCGCTGGAATTTGACCGGCCCAAGCAGCTTGGCCTTGGAGAGAAGATACGCCGGGCGGCATTTGTCGTGGGAATCACTTCCTTCGCCAGGAGCCAGCTTTTTAGGCTGGTTGACCACGAGTTCTGGCCAAAAATCATGGTGGTTCATTGCGGCCTGGAAAAGGAATTTTATGTCGGCCACGCGCGCGATCCCTCCTCCCACCCCCGCTTGGTATGCATAGGACGTCTATGCGAGCAAAAAGGGCAGTTGCTCCTGATTGAAGCCGCCGCGCAACTCGCGCGGAAGGCCGTTGCGTTCGAGTTGGTTCTCGTTGGGGATGGCGAAATGCGAGAGGAAATCGAGGCCGCTATACGGAAAAAAGGATTAGATGACCTGGTCCGACTCACGGGAGCGGCCAGTTCGGAACAGGTGCGGAAGGAACTCCTCGACGCACGATGTCTGGTTCTGCCCAGCTTCGCCGAAGGGTTGCCCATGGTGATCATGGAAGCCATGGCCTTGCGCAGGCCGGCGCTGACCACTTATGTCGCCGGCATCCCGGAATTAGTGATTGACGGCAAAACCGGTTGGTTGTTTCCAGCAGGCTCTGTCGATGAGTTGGTTCTGGCCATGGAAAATGCCCTGTCTCGCTCGACAGAGGAGCTTCGTCTTATGGGCGATGCGGCATATAATCGGGTAATAGCGCGCCATTCGATTGACACGGAAGCTGCCAAACTAGCTCTCCTGTTCGAAGGATCGACAGCGATCTAGAGACGAGTACTTTTAGACAGCTAATTCGAGCAAGTAGCCGCCATGAAAAAGGCATTGATTACTGGTGTGACCGGACAAGACGGGGCCTACCTGTCGGAATTCTTGCTGAAAAAAAACTACGAAGTACACGGGGTGAGGCGGCGCGTTTCCTTGTTCAATACCGACCGCATAGACCACCTTTATGAGGATCCGCACGTATCCGACGGTCGCTTCACCCTCCATTATGGCGACCTGACGGATTCGACGAATCTCATCCGCATCATCCAGCTTGTACAGCCGGATGAAATTTACAATCTCGCCGCGCAGAGCCACGTTGCGGTGAGCTTCGAGACTCCCGAGTACACCGCCAACGCCGATGGCGTTGGAACACTGCGTATTCTCGAAGCTATCCGCATCCTGGGATTGGAGAAAAAGACGCGCTTTTACCAGGCATCGACATCCGAGCTGTATGGCCTTGTCCGCGAGGTGCCACAACGGGAAACGACTCCGTTTTACCCACGTAGTCCGTACGCGGTGGCCAAGCTGTATGCATACTGGATCACCGTCAACTACAGAGAGGCGTACGGTCTGTTCGCGTGCAATGGCATTCTTTTCAATCACGAATCGCCTTTGCGCGGCGAAACGTTCGTAACGCGAAAAATCACGCGTGCGCTGGCGAGAATCAAGCTTGGTCTGCAGGAATGCCTGTACTTGGGCAACATGGACGCGTTGCGCGATTGGGGCCACGCACGGGACTACGTCGAGATGCAATGGCTGATGCTTCAGCAGTCGCAGCCGGATGACTTCGTTATCGCCACGGGTCTGCAATACAGCGTCCGCGATTTCGTCATTGCCGCCGCCCGCGAACTAGGCCTTGAAATCCGCTGGTCTGGCAAGGGCGTCGATGAAGTCGGCGTGGACCGCAGCGGAAAAGCAGTGATTAGGGTGGATCAGCGGTACTTCAGGCCCACGGAAGTAGAAACCCTCCTCGGGGATCCCACCAAGGCGCGCGAAAGACTCGGTTGGACTCCGAAAATTTCCTTTGAGGCGCTGGTAAGCGAGATGGCGCGCGAGGATTTGAAATCCGCCGAACGAGAGAAACTTATAAAAGAAAAGGGCTTCAAGGCCTATAACAGGCATGAATGACCTGCCTGCCAAAACCGCGCTTATCACCGGAATCAGCGGACAAGACGGAACATACCTGGCGAGCCTCTTGGTAGGCAAGGGCTATCGGGTATATGGCACGTCCCGAGATGCTGAATTATCCCGCTTCGACAATCTTAGGAGCCTCGGCATTCTCGACAATATCCACCTGTTGTCGATGATACCCAACGATTTCAAAAGCACCGTATCCGCTATTTCACGAGTCCGGCCCGATGAGATCTATCACTTCGCCGGACAAAGCTCGGTGGGTCTCTCGTTCGAGCAGCCATCGGAAACCATCGAAAGCGTTATCGGCGGCACGCTAAACATTCTCGAGTCGCTGCGATTTCTTTCCCTCCCGGCGAGGTTTTATCACGCCAGTTCCAGCGAGTGCTTCGGGGACACGGCCGGGCGCAGCGCGGATGAAACAACGCCATTCAATCCGGTCAGTCCATATGCTGTAGCGAAGACATCGGCACACTGGCTGGTCAGGAATTATCGCGAAGCGCACGGCATGTTTGCCGTCAACGGCATTTTGTTCAACCATGAGTCAGTACTACGTCCCGCCCGCTTTGTTACGCAGAAAATCGTCCGTGCGGCATACCGCATTTCCAAGGGTTCGAAGGAAAATCTTTTCCTTGGGGACCTTTCCATCACGCGCGATTGGGGTTGGGCGCCGGAATACGTGGATGCAATGTGGCGCATGCTGCAGGTTGATGAAGCCGACGACTACGTCATCGCAACTGGGGAGGCAAACAGCTTGCGGGATTTTGTTGCAGAGGCTTTTGCGTGTTTTGGGCTCAACTGGACCGATCATGTGCTGCGCGATGAAAGGTTGATCCGCCCTAACGAAATCCCATGGAGCCAGGGCAACGCGGAAAAGGCGCGGGATAAACTCGGCTGGACAGCGGGCACCCTCATGAAAAACGTCGTTCGAGCGCTCGCGGAAGCACCTTTGTCTGCTCAGCCCTCCTTATAGACGCCTTGCAGCAATCCATGCGTAGAAAATATCTCCTGATTTCTCCTTGTCGCAACGAAGCGGATTTCATGCGCGAGACGCTGGATACCGTCGTTGCCCAATCGATCGTTCCGGGAAAGTGGATCATTGTCGACGACGGATCGAGCGATCAGACGCCGCAAATTCTAGCGGAATACGCAAACCGTTACGACTGGATCCAGATTGTCACCCGCAAGGACAGGGGACGGCGCGCGGTCGGCCCGGGCGTTATCGAGGCGTTTTACGCCGGATATCAGGCCGTCAATACCGATGAATACGACTACCTGTGCAAGCTCGATCTCGATTTGCACCTACCACCGCGCTACTTCGAGATTCTGATGGAGCGGATGGAGCGCAATCGCGCCATCGCCACCTGCAGCGGAAAGTCTTACATCAAAGATGGAGAGAAATTCGTATTTGAAGGACACGGTGACGACACCTCGCTCGGCATGACCAAGTTCTATCGAACCGATTGTTTCAAAGCCATTGGCGGATTCGTGCCGGAAGTGATGTGGGACGGCATCGACAATCACCGCTGCCGCATGCTCGGCTGGGAAGCCTGCAGTTGGGATGAGCCGGATCTTCGTTTCATTCATCTTCGTCCAATGGGCTCCAGTCAGCAGAGCATCTACACTGGGCGCATGCGCCATGGCTACGGCCAGTACTTCATGGGGACCGGTTTAATCTATATTGTCGCAAGCGCCATGCGGCGCATGAAAGAAAAGCCGTATGTGCTCGGCGGCCTGGCCATCCTGTGGGGTTGGCTCAATAGCGCGCTGCGGCGCAAGCCGCGCTACGGAGACAAGGAGTTTCGTACCTTTCTCCGACGATATCAGATGCGCGTGCTGATGGTCGGCAAGCAGCGCGCCATCGAAGAGATTCATAAGGGACATCGTTTTGGCTGACGGCTTCGAGCGCGACGTCTACTGCGTACTGGGTCTGCCGATCGATGCAGTGGATCTGAAGACTGCCGTTAAGATGGTCCGAGAAGCCGCGTTGCGCCGCGAGCGCTGCTTTTTCTCGACTCCCAACCTCAATATTCTCCTCGCCTGCCTCGAGGATGAGAATTTCCGCGATTCGGTCATTGCGAGCGATCTGGTCATAGCCGACGGCATGCCGCTGGTCTGGATTTCAAAGCTCCTGGGCATTCCGATAAGGGAGCGCGTAGCGGGCTCCGGCATGTTTGAACGGTTACGTGACGAAGCGGCCGCAAACATCAAGGTATTCTTTTTTGGCGGCAAGGAGGGAATGGCCGAAATCGCCTGCCGCCGGCTCAACGCCGATTCCTTCGGCCTGACCGGTGTCGGTTTTGAGACGCCGGGATTCGGTTCGATCGAAGACATGAGCAGTGAATCGACCATTGCAAAAATCAATTCGAGCTCTGCCGATTTCCTGCTGGTGTCGCTCGCCGCCAGAAAGGCCCAAGCCTGGCTCGAACGAAATCGCGGTCGCATCACGGTGCCGGTGATCGGCAATCTCGGCGCCACCCTCAATTTTGCCGCTGGCACGGTAAATCGCGCGCCGGAGTGGATGCAAAACTATGGGTTGGAATGGGTATGGCGCATAAAGGAAGAGCCGGCACTATGGCGTCGCTACGCTTCTGACGGTCTTTCCCTGATAGCTCTGTTCGTTTTCAAGGTGGCCCCGTACGCTTGGTTTTTATACTTGAACAGGGCGGCTAAAAAGGGAGCGATCGAAGCGAGCTTTGAAATCAGCGAGGTTGGGAACGAATTGGCCGTCCGACTGCACGGCACTTTGGGCAAAGGTACCATATCACCCCTGCGCGATTGCTTTTCGGCGATCGCCGGGGCGAAGAAAGGGTGCTCGATCGATTTTTCGGAAGTTTCTTATGTCGATTCTGCATTTATCGGAATTCTCCAGTTATTGCACAATCACCAAAAGAAGCTCGGGAAGCCGATGCGGTCGATGGGCCTTACTCCTCGAGTCCGGCGCATATTTCGCTACAGTTGCGCTGAATATCTTCTGCAGGCTCAGGAATAGCGGCGGGTTTCATGTTTGAGAAAATCAGGGATGACTATGCCATTCATGGAAGGCGGCTGACCAATCCGGCCCTGTGGGCCATGGTTGTCTACCGGTTCGGACAATGGGTTGACAACATCCGGTTCCGCCCGGCACGCTGGGGGTTGGGCAAGGTCTACGGGCTTCTGATGGTTTTTTCGCCCCTCGTCACCGGGGTGCACATTGACCGGCGCCTAAAAGTGGGGAAGGGGTTCCACATCATCCACTTTGGCGGCATCCACATTCATCCCAGGGCCACGATAGGGTCGCGTTGCGGCGTTATGCACAACGTCACTATTGGCACAAACATGGGGGAAGACGTGCCCGTAATAGGCGACGACGTCTTCATCGGCGCGGGGGCGACAATACTCGGCAGAGTGACGATTGGGGCGGGAGCACGCATCGCCTCAAACTCGCTCGTTATAAACGATGTCCCTCCCCGGGCGGTCGCGATGGGCGTCCCGGCCAAGATTTATCCCAACATAGCCGGTCTTCGCATGGCGAAGCTCAAAGGCTCCGCTGGCAGCAAACAAACCACGGACACCAAAAACCTAGGAGAATCCTAACCATGCTCGTTCAGGACTACTTTGCCCGAGCCCGGGCCCGGTTTCCGGAAAAAATTGCCGTCACCTACCGGGGAAAAGAGCATACTTACAGCGACATCGGTCAATTCGCGGACACCGTCACCACCCTGCTAGCGCAGCGCGGCCACTCGAATTCACGGGTGGGGTTTTGGATGCGGCGTACTCCAGACGCGATAGGCAGCATTCTTGGCATCCTGGGGGCGGGAAGCGCTTACGTTCCGCTTGATCCGGACAGCCCGATCGCACGCGTCGCAACGATTCTCAACAACTGCGACATAAAGGTGCTCATCGTCGATGTTGAAAAGTCGGCTCAACTCCCCGAACTTCTTGCGATCGCGACAGGCGTTCAGTTGATACTGTTTACTCGTCCAGTCAAAACCGTCCCGTCCGTCGATTCGGTGGTCGTTTCGGAAAACATCGGGAAGGACGTTCTGATTCCGGAACGGGTAACTGACGCTGAACTCGCCTATATTTTCTTCACCTCCGGCTCCACCGGCGTTCCCAAGGGAGTGATGATCAGCCACCTGAACGTTGTCAATTTTGTGGACTGGGCCCGCGATTTTTTCTCCATTACGTCAACCGACCACCTTGCCAACCCGACCCCGCTTTTCTTTGATCTTTCCACGTTCGATTTGCATGTGACATTTGCTGGAGGGGGCACCCTGCACATGATTTCCGAGGCCGAACTCCTCTCTCCAAAATCGATCTTGAACTGGATTGAGAAAACGGGAATCACCGTCTGGTTCTCGGTACCTTCCCTTTTGACCTACATGAACCGCATGAAGGTCTTGCGGTCAGGCCTCTTTCCAAAGGTGCGAGCGATCCTCTGGTGCGGCGAACCCTTTCCCGCAAAGGACCTGGCGGACTGGATGACGGCCCTGCCGGACAAGGTCTATGCGAATCTCTATGGCCCCACCGAAACAACCGTCGCCAGCACGGTTCAGGTTTTTGATTCCCCACCAAGGGATTTGTCGAAACCCATCTCCATTGGATATCCATGTGACAACACCAAGGCGCTCATTGTGGATGATTCAGGGAAAGAGGTGGCACGGGGCGAAATCGGCGAGCTTTGCATCGGGGGAAATTCCGTGATGAAAGGCTACTGGCGCCTGCCGGAGAAAACCGGCGAGGTGCTGATCCAGAATCCCCGCCACGCCAACTATACCGACCTGTTTTACCGGACGGGGGACGTTGCTCTCCTGGAAGCGGATGGCGCCCTGACCCTTAAGGGCAGGAAGGACTTCCAGATTAAGAGCCGGGGGTACCGTATTGAACTTGGCGAAGTGGAAGCCGCCTTCGTATCGCATCCGCTTGTTGACGCGGCTTGCGCAGTTGCGTATCCAACCGAAGAGCTGTCGTCTTTCGACATCAAGGTCTACTATTCGTTATCGGCTGGTCAGCAGTTAGCGGATGCCGAGTTGGGTAGCCACATCCGCTCAGCACTGCCGCCTTACATGCTGCCCAGGAAAATTGAGCGGCTCGAAACCATGCCCCGCCTTCCAAATGGAAAAATAGATCGCAACAAATGCAAGACCATACCTTACTAGCGGGAGTGCACGGACGTGGACCGAAGAACGATCATTTGCGATTTTGTGGCTTCGACGGTACGCGAGGGCTCTGATCCGGCGTTCGACCCTGCGTCCGGAGAGCTGTTGCCATTTTTGGATTCGGTCCTACTGCTGCAGCTCGTGCTGTTTATTGAACAGCGCTTCAACATCTCGCTGGACATGGGCGAGTTCGACATTGAAAACTTTGAGTCGGTCGACAGCCTTCTCGCGGGGCTTGAGCGAGTGGAGAAAAACTAGCGGCCGGACGTGCACCCTCGGCGCCCTCGCGATTAAGGATAAACTCGGCCGAAATGGTTCCGCTAGTGCGCGACTGCGCCGAGATCTCTTGGTGTAGATTCAGATACTCCAAAAAAGTCGGACCAGACCGGAACGACCGTACCCGCGCCGATTGCATAGCTCCCGCCAAGCGGCTTAGCGTTGGCGGGGCTGAAAGATCCAATGTTAGTAAGCTGCGGGTCAATGGTTAGCTGGGCATTTGACGAATTGGTGGCGAGCGCCGCCCCTGAGCTGAGATCCTCAATTACCGCAGCAAGCGTTTGGTTCGGCGCATAGGCCAGATTGTTCTTTGCCGCCATATTGGTTGTGCCCGTTTTAAAGCTGATCGACCGATAATTCGCGCCAGTTGCGGAGCTGTAAAACGTGTTGTTCAGCACAGTTACCTGGTCTGCGGAAGGTGAAGCAGTGCCAGTGCCGATCACCGAGATTGCGTTGGTGTTGATCCCCTGCGCTGAGGTGTCTATAACCTCGTTTCGCACCGTCACGTTTGCAGCCTGAATAGCCAAGGCACTGGTCGCGCCAGACCCTGTGATATACCAGTTTCTTTCAAGAATGACTTGACTAATAAATATGTTCGTCAAGGAATTCGTCGGAGCAATCTGCACCAATCCATTGCTGCCGTTTCCAATGAACTTGTTGTCGGAAATGATGACCTGGCCATTGCTAGGTCCCGAGGGAAACAGCGCGGGCCAGTACTCATTCTGGCCGGTGTTTGTCGACTCTGCGCCTCGCACAGTCAATACGAGTTTCCCGTTGGTTGCGGCCCGCGACAGGGTGTTGTTGCTGATCACGCCTTTGGAAAGGTAGGGAAACCGAAAAACGTGTTCGGCGGCAGTCGTATTGTCCCCAAGATTCCCCAGGACGCCGCCCCGCGAAGCGCCGATGTAAGCTCCAACGTTTCCGCTCCCGCCGACGATATTTTGGATCGTCGAGTCGACGAGAAAAAATTGATCCCAAATATGGTGCCCAGGAAAGGCGCCGGCGTTGTCTCCATTGAGAAAATCGGGGGTGAGAGAAACAGCTTCAGCAGTATCGTGAACATTCAAACGAAGCACCGTGAACTGGTCAAATCCCCCCGCACCTGTTATTCCTAAAAGCGCGCCGTTCGACTGGCCGTCGAACTCTAGGTCCATTAGCCTCCAGTCCCTTATGCCCGGGGTTAGTGGCGACGAAATGTTCAGGATAGTGGAAAACGGGGCGGTCGCCGTTGATTGGACGATCGGGGCGGCGCCAGTGCCGTACGCACCAATAACGCCTGGCCCATCTACTGTCAGATTCGCGCCGCTGGTGCCGGTGTTGAAGACCTCGGTGCGGCGAAACAACAGCCTTCTGCCCGGAGCAGCATAGGTTGCCAACGCCGTTTTGAAGTTTGAAGTGGTGACTTGGGTGGCACCAGCCGGGCAGCCGGCAAAATTACCGGAGGTGGAGAAGCAAACTGTTCCGGTATTGGCGAAAACAATGTTGGGGTCCTGGACCGCTACCTGCACGCAACTGTTCGATATGGTGTTCGTCCCATCAAAAACTGTGAGGGTCACGATGTAGGTGCCTGGTGTTTCATAGACGTGCGCACTGAGCGGTCCCAATGCGGCATTTCGGCTACTGGCGCCGGCTTTGCTGCCATGTGCCCACGTGGTCCCGCTAACCGGAGACCCGCCAGCATCCCCGAACCCCCAACGATACTCAAGATCGTGAAAGGGCTTGGCAGTGGCAGTGGCCGTGGTCCCTGTGGCATCAAAAAATACCGCCAATGGCGCGACACCGGTGACACGGGTGGGCACTGATGCCATGGCGGGCAGCGTGATCGCGCCCGCCGTCCCGGTGGTTGCGCTGGTACACCCCGCAAGGACGCCTCCGCCAGGTTGCCAGCTGCCAGTAGTTTCATTGGCAACAAAGGCCGCCGTCACTACGAACGACGTGGGGGTGGCACTCACTACCGTGTACGTCCCATTGTAATTCGTCGTGCCACTAATGAGGACGATCGCACCCGCTGACAGAGCGTTGGGAGTAGTGACCGTCAGCGTTCCACCGCCGGCGTCAGCAAAGGCACTTATTGGAGTGGTTACTACAACCGGCGGGGTCACCACCCCGGTAAAACCGCTGGAACTTAATGTGCTCGACCCCCCGCCACCGCAGCCGAATAGGGCCAAGGCTCCGAACAGCATGGCCGCCATCGAGCCTAGGAAAATCTTTAGGGTTGCTGTTTTCTTGTGCGCTAACATACAGTGGACTCCCGTGGCCGCTGGAAGGCATTTACTTTCAATAAATTATACTTGCTCTCGCCACAGGTGTAGAGGAAATTCTACGTCTCGGCACGATTCCACGCGCTAGATGGTCGGCGTCATCTGGGCCGACTGGCAACCCACGGGCTGGCCCGTAGCACACTGAAAGCCACATTAGTAAGGATTGGGGATGAAAACCGCTGCAGTTATTGGCCTTGGCTATGTCGGGCTGCCACTGGTCGTCGAATTCGGTAAAAAGATCCGCACCATCGGCTATGACATTTCCGGGAGCAAGGTCGCCAGTTGCCGGGCAGGTAAGGACCCCTCGCGAGAGCTGACCGACGCGGAAATGCGCACTGCGCTTAACGCGGAATTCAGCTCCGATCCAGCCGTGCTGGCCGAAGCCGACATCATCCTGGTGGCGGTTCCGACGCCGGTCGACGATGCCCACCGGCCCGACTTTGCACCCCTGGTGGGGGCGAGCGAGTCGGCTGGCCGGCACCTGAAAAAGGGAGCCATCGTGGTTTACGAATCCACGGTGTATCCGGGCGCCACCGAGGAGATCTGTATTCCCGTGCTCGAACGCACCTCCGGAATGAAGTGGAAAAAGGATTTCTTTGTCGGCTACTCTCCGGAACGCATCAATCCGGGCGACCGGGAACACATGCTCACCAACGTGGTCAAGGTGGTGTCCGGGGACACGGCCGAAACCCTGGAAAAGGTGGCTTCGTTCTACGAAATGGTGGTGAAGCCCGGCGTGCACCGCTGCACCAGCATCAAGGCCGCAGAGGCCTGCAAGGTCATCGAAAACACTCAGCGTGACCTCAACATCGCGCTGATGAACGAACTGTCCATCATTTTCGACAAAATAGGCATCGACACCAGCGAGGTGCTAGAGGCCGCGGGAACGAAGTGGAATTTCCTCAAATTCAAGCCCGGCCTTGTGGGCGGACACTGCATCGGAGTCGATCCCTACTATCTCACCCACAAGGCGGAGATGCTGGGGTACCACCCGCAGGTCATCCTGGCCGGCCGTCGCATCAACGACGGAATGGGCAAGTTCATCGCCGAGCAGACCGTGAAACAGATGATTGCCGCGGGAAGCTATGTCAAAGGGGCCAAGGTCAACGTGCTCGGCCTCACATTCAAGGAGAATTGCGCCGATTTGCGCAATTCCAAGGTCGTGGACATCATCCGGGAACTGCAAAGCTACAACGTCGAGGTCTTCGTGCACGAGCCGGAGGCCGACCCGGAAGAAGCCCTGCATGAGTACGGCGTGCGGCTGCTCCCGTGGAAGGATCTACCGCGGGCCGACGCCATGGTGGCCGCTGTAGCGCATCGACGCTTCCTGGATCTTGACGTGGAGGACCTTACCAAGAAACTGGTAAAGGGCGGCGCTTTCATCGACGTCAAGGCCATGTTCAACGTCGAACGTCTCACCGCAGCCGGCGTGGGGGTTTGGCGGCTTTAAGGGCCTCTCACCAACCGTACGCGGCCAGCGTCGCAAAACCACCCGCCAGCAGCACGGAAAGCCAGCTCTGCCAGTCCGTCGCCGCAAATACCAGCGGGTCGTCATGCATCAGGCCGCGGTGGGCCTTCATCCACACCCGGCTGATCCAGTACAGGAGCAGGGGAAGCGTCAGCCACAATAGCCCCCGGCTCTGGTAGTGCTGGGTCACTTCGCCGCTGTTGACATACAGCGCCAGCACCAGCACGGCCAGGTAGCCTGAGGCCGTTCCCAGCGCAAGCAGCACCGGCAGGTCGGCGACCAGGTAACCGCGGCCCGCGGCCTGGCTTTTGTTCTCGCGCTGGGTGAGCAACATTTCGGAATAGCGCTTGACGATGGCTAGGCTGAGAAACAGGAACATCGACAGGGCGAGCAGCCAGAATGACGGCGGAATGGACGTGGCGGCGGCCCCTGCTATCACCCTTGAGGTATAGAGCGCAGCCAGCAGCAGAACGTCGACCACCACCGCGTTCTTCAGCCAAAACGAATACAGCGTGGTGGCCGCCAGATAGCCCAGCAGCACCGCCCAAAACCGCGGCGGCAGCGACAGGGCAATTGCGGCCGAAGCGATCAACAGCAGCGGAATGATCAGAACCCCGTGCAGCACCGGGACGGTACCGGCGGCCAGCGGCCGGTTGCGTTTCCTGGCGTGCTGTCTGTCCGCTGGGAGGTCGAACAGGTCGTTCAGCACGTATACGGCCGAAGCGCACAGGCTGAAAGCCAGAAACGCCAGCAGGGAGGCGCCCAGCGCCGCCGGTTCGGTCACCTGGTGCGCTGCCAGCATTGGCACGAATACGAGCAGGTTTTTCAGCCACTGATGCGGCCGAAGTTCGAGCAGGTACGGTCTTGCGCCCGCGGCAGGCCGGTCCAGCATGACTGCCACCCGGGCCGTTCGCGCCGCCACTGCCCGCACGCCGGCGGGGGCATCGACCACAATGGCTTCCTCGGCGGCTTGCCACACGGGAAGGTCGTCGCGCGCGTTGCCGGCGTAGTCGAAGCCGCGCTCGCCGTACAACTCGACCAGCCGGCGCGCCTTGGCGGATCCCGAAAGGTTGGTGGTGCCGTCGGTGGCCTCCACCCGGTCAAAAAGCCCCAGGTGCCCTTCAATGGCGTGCGCGTAGGATGCGGGAGACGCCGTGACCAGTGCGGTCTCGCGCCCCTCTGAGCGCGCCCGGCGCACCAGGGCAATGACTTGCTGGTTGTACGGCAGAACGCGCACGTCCGGCGACACATAGCCGGCGATTTTGGCCTTCAGGTGCGCCTTGCCGCGCAGCAGCCAGACCGGCATGGCCAGCGCTTTCAACGGCGCCGACTTAATGAGCGCGATCGCGGCCTCGTGCAGCAAATCGGTTTGGATCAGCGTTCCGTCGCAGTCCACGCACAAGGGCCGCCGGTTCACCACCTCACCCGTGTTCACTGCCTCACCAATTGATTGATTTCAATGATGGGCAACAGGATCGCCAGCACGATCAGCAGCACCACCCCGCCCATGACCAGGATCATAACCGGCTCGAGCAGCGCGAGTATGACGGCCAGCCGGCGCTCCAGCGCCTGGGTTTCGAGCTGGGCGGCGCGCTCAAGCATCTGCCGCAGCTTGCCGCTCAACTCGCCGCTCGCCAGGAGGTGAGTGAACAGCGGCGGGAATGCCCTGGTCGAGGCGAGGGCGCGCGCCAGGCCCGCGCCCTCGCGCACCTGGGCGGCGGCGGCTTCGACCGCGGCGCGCATGCAGCGGTTGCTCATGGCGCGCGCGCTCGAGGCGAGCGCGGACAACAGCGGCACGCCGCCGCCGACCAGGATGGCCAGCGTCGCGGCAAAGCGCGCCGTGTTGAGGCCACGCAGCGTAGCCCCCAGCCAGGGCAGTCGCAGCAACCAGCCGTCCCAGGCTAGGCGCGGACCGGGTCGGCGCAACGCCCAGCGCCCCGCGGCGAAGGCGCCGACGGCGGCCAGGGCAAGGTAGGGCCAGGCGGCGCGCAGGGCGCCGCTCAGGGCGATGAGGCCGCGCGTGAGCAGCGGCAGCGCCTGGCGCGACTGCTGGAACACCTGTACCACCTGCGGCACCACGTAGACGAGCAGCCCGCCCACAATGACCACGGCGACCACACTCACCAGCGCCGGGTAGAGCAGCGCCAGCAGCGTCTTCTGCTTCAGCGCCTGGGACGCATCCAGGTAGTCGGCAAGATGCGCGAGCACGGTGGCGAGCGCGCCCGATTCCTCGCCGCCCTGCACCAGGGCGCGGTAGAAATCGGGAAAGCTGCGGCGATACGCCGCCATGGCCGCGGCCAGCGACGCCCCAGCGGCGATCTCCGCCTTTACGCCGGCAAGGACCTCTCGCGTCAACGGACGCGCAGCCTCATCGACCAGCGCACTGAGAGATTGTTCCATGGTCAGGCCTGAGGCAAGCAACGCAGCCAACTGCCGGGTGGCGAGCGCAAGCTCAACTTGTGCAATACCGCGAATACGCGCCCTTCGCGCCTCAAGCGTGGCGACCGAATCCAGGTTTGAAGGCAACAAACCCTGTGCACGCAATTGGGCACGGGCCTGGCGTGGAGTATCGGCCTGCACTACACCCGTCACAATGTGGCCCAGTGTGTCCAGCGCGCTGTAGCGAAACGCTTTCATGCGGAACGATCAGCCCATCCAGGATCAACAATTTCCTTATTGGAAACGGCTGGGGGACGTTCCTCGATCGAGCTGCTTTCGTCTGATATAGTTGATGCCAGAGATCGCTTACATAGACGGATAAACCTCACATCAATGAACTCCCGCGCTGCCAACAGTTACGATTTTGTCCGATTCGCAGCCGCATCCGCAGTTCTTTTCAGTCATCACTTTGCCTTATCCGGTCTCTCTGAACCTCCGGTGCCTGGATATGGGGAGGATTTTGGTAAATTGGCGGTAGAGGTTTTTTTCTCACTAAGTGGATTTCTCATTTGCGAGTCGCTGCTTAGGTCTTCTGACTCGGCAAATTTTTTCACGGCGAGATTTCTGAGAATTTACCCAAATTTGACCTTCGCGCTGGTTTTAACCTCAGTTGCTACCCTTGTCTTTTACGAGAACTACAACCACCGTTGGGAGCATGTAAGGTACGTACTTAGAAACTTGGTAATGTTCCTAAAAGACGTCACCTATGACGTACCTGGTATTTTCGAGGACCTCCGAGCCCACGCCCTCAATGGCCCACTATGGAGCTTGCCATCGGAGATGTGGTTGTACACCCTGCTCTTTATTCTATTCAAATTGGCGGGGAGTCGGGTATTCCTGTGGGTCGCCGCAAGCGCGATTGCCACGAGTTTCGGATGGCGCTTGGTAGAACACACCCAGTTCTTCAGACTGGGATCCTTTTTCCTGTCAGGGGCAGTATTGGCCTGCGCGTGGCCCCACTTAAGGCAATATGCGCTTCGCGGTGGAGTTGTTGCAATTATTCTCCTTCTCTCGATGCCCGACATACTGCGTAACTCCTTGGTTCATTCGATGTTGTTGGCGGCAACCGTTGTTGGCATTGGCAGTTCAAAAAAGATGGCTTGGTTTGCAAAAGGCGGCGATGCTTCATACGGGATGTACATATTCGCATGGCCCATACAGCAATTTTCAATCTTGCTTGTGAATGGCTTTTGGCAATCCATGATCACCGCATTCATTGTCACGGCCTTGATTGGTTATTCGACGTGGCACGCGTTTGAGAAGAAGGCTATGGGAGTTCGGCATCGATTGGCTGATCGCCTTAGACAGCCATTTCTTCTCCATCGAAGGCAGATGAACAAGGCTTAGAAACAAAATTCTTGGTAGCAAGTCCTTCTGAAATCCGGTTCGTTGCGGGCAATATGACCATCGACACTCTCTTCCATTGAATTTTCTTTACTCACGCGTCACCCGCACCACCTCCTCCAGACTGATCACCCCCTGCCCCGCCCAGCGCAGGCCGTCGTCGCGCAGCGAGCGCATGCCGCGCTGCTGGGCTTCGCCGCGCAGCGTCTGCTCGGGAGCGCGGTCGTGGATGAGCCGGCGCAGGTCGTCGTCCAGCATGAGCAACTCGTAGATGCCGGTCCGGCCGCGGTAGCCGGTGCGCTTGCAGGCCGGGCAGCCTTGGGCGGTGTAGAAACAACGCCCCGGCGCCACTTCACGCCCGCCGCCCTTCCGCGCATGAAAGCCCAGCGCTTCGAGTTGTCCGGGCGTCGGATCGAAGGGCTTGCGGCACTCCGGGCACAGCTTCCTCACCAGCCGCTGCGCCACCACGCCGATGAGGCTGGAGGCGAGCAGGAACGGCTCAATGCCCATGTCGGCAAGGCGCGTCACCGCGCTCACCGCGTCGTTGGTGTGCAGCGTGGCGAACACCAGGTGGCCGGTGAGGCTGGCCTGCACGGCGATCTGGGCCGTTTCCAGGTCGCGGATTTCGCCGATCATCACCACGTCTGGGTCCTGGCGCAGGATGGTGCGCAGCGCCCGCGCGAAGCTCATGTCGATGCGGGCGTTGATCTGGGTTTGGCTGATGCCGTCGAGGTCGTACTCGATGGGGTCTTCCGCGGTCATGATGTTGAGGCTGGCCGCGTCCAGGCGCCCGAGCGCCGCGTACAGCGTGGTGGTCTTGCCCGAGCCGGTGGGCCCGGTCACCAGCACGATGCCGTGCGGCTCGCGGATCAGCCTGTCCATGTGCGCGAGCGTGCCATCGTCCATGCCCAGGCGCGTCAGGTCAAGGCGCCCAGCCTGCTTGTCCAGCAGGCGCAGCACGGCGCGCTCGCCGTGGCCGGTGGGAATGGTGGATACGCGCACGTCGATGGGCTTGCCGGCGATGCGCAGGGTGATGCGCCCGTCCTGCGGCAGGCGCTTTTCGGCGATGTCGAGTTGGGCCATGATCTTCACCCGCGAGATGATGGCGGCGTGCAGCGCGCGCGCCGGCTCGATCAGGTCGCGCAGGGTGCCGTCGATGCGCAGGCGCACCACCGAGCGCGTCTCGAAGGGCTCGATGTGGATGTCGGAGGCGCCCTCGCGTAGCGCCTGGGTGAAGAGAGCATTGATGAGGCGGATCACCGGCGCGTCATCCTGGGACTCGAGCAAGTCCTCGATCTGGGGGATTTCCTGCAGCAGGCGCGACAGGTCGACGTCCTGGGCCATGTCCTGCGCCATGCCGTCAGCCAGCGCCGCGGCGCCCGTGTCCTCGCCGTTGTAAGCCGTTGCGATGAGCTCGTCGAACTCCTCCACCGCCACCTGCCGCGCCGCCAGCGGCACCCCGAGAAAGCGCCGCACCTCGGCAATCGCGCCCGGGTGCGCGCCGGCGCGCACCGAAACCTCCGCGCCCTCGGCGGTCAAGGCCGTGACCACCACGCCGTTGGCCTTGGCAAAAGAGTAGGACAACGCGGGCACGGTCAGCGCGCGGCGGGCGGGATCGAGAACGGGGCTTGCGGGG
>Ga0163163_10002027_pt1 | contig 17121 bp, 11 predicted proteins | sample S65metaG_FD_119766 | JGI IMG/M metagenome (GOLD analysis project Ga0163163, IMG submission 119766) | Switchgrass rhizosphere microbial communities from Kellogg Biological Station, Michigan, USA - S6-5 metaG | ecosystem: Host-associated > Plants > Roots > Rhizosphere > Soil | place: USA... | reverse complement strand
TATCAACATTCGGGCGATCGGCGCCGCGCTGTTCGCGCTGATCATGCTCGGCGTTGCCGAAACGAGCCACGCGCAGGAGAAAGCGCCGCCGGCCGTCGTTGAAGTCGACAAGGCTACGACGGCGCGCCTGGCGCCGGCGCGCTGGGTGCCCGGCAGCGTGGTCAGCCGTGACGATGCGAAGATTGCCAGCGCCGAGGCCGGACGCCTGGACTACGTCGCCGAAGTCGGCACGCGCGTGAAGGTTGGCGAGCGCATCGCCAAGCTCGACGACCAGGCATCGCGCCTGCGCCGCGAGGAAATCCAGTCCGACGTGCGCCGCGCCGAGGCGCAACGCGCCCTGGCCGAAGTGCAGTTGCAGCGGCTGGAAAAACTCGCGACCTCGAATGCGATCGCCAAGACGCAGATCGACGAAGCACGCGCCACGCTGGAAACCAACGCGCAGGCGCTCGCGCACGCACGCGCGCAGCTGCATCAGGTCGAATACGATATCGAGCAGGCCGATGTGCGCGCGCCCTTCGCCGGCATCGTCACCGAGCGTTTTTCCCAACGCGGCGAATATCTGCAGATCGGCGCAACGATCGTGCATCTGGTCGACACCGATCATATCGAAGCGCGCGTGCAGGCGCCGTTGGCGATGGCGGACAAGATTCGCGCCGGCATGGAGGTAAAGGTGAAATCCGCGGGACAGGAGAATGTCGCAAAGGTACGGGCCGTCGTACCGGTCGGCGACGAACACGCGCGCCAGTTCGAACTGCGCGTGGGCCTGGATCCCGCATTGGCACTCGTCGGCAGCGCAGTCGAAGTCTCGCTGCCCGAAGATCTCGGCAGCGAAAGCCTGACCGTGCCGCGCGACGCGCTCGTGCAACGCGCGAACCAGACCTACGTGATGCGCGTATCGGCGCAGAACACGGCCGAACAGGTGCCGGTGTCGGCGAGCAACGCCGCCGGCGACAAGATTGAAGTGCGCGGCGCGCTCAGTGCCGGCGACAGGCTCGTGGTGCGCGGTGCCGAGCGCTTGAGCCCTGGACAAGCCGTGAAAATCGCGAGCGCAACCAATCCGGGCTGACCCGCGGCAGATTGAGCGCTCGTCCGATTCCCCAACGTCTTTTTGCGGGGGCTGCTGTGTGACAGTCCCGCAATCGGCACCGGCAAGAACATCCTGGCAGGAAGCCTACGACCAGCGCGGTCCGTTGTATTCGCGCACCACGGGTCCGGCGAATAAGGTCGATGTCGGCGCCGTGCAGTACGACACGATTTTTGCCGACGGGTACGATGGAGGGCCTTGAGCATCGCAAAAATCCGCACGGGCCGCTCATAAAAGGCGCATACTCGACGCATTCCCACCTTGAGAGTCGCCTGTGTCGCGTCACGTGCCATTGTTTCTGTTTCGCTTGAGCAACGGTCAGAGCATCGGGCCATCCGCTCTGCGGCGCTTGTGGTCGAGCGCGTGCGGCACCGACGACGTCACGGTCAGCCGCGAAACGCGCGAGACCGGCATCAACGCGCCGGTTCATACCTATACGCTGTGCGGCCCGGCGAGCACGAACTTGTCGAACATCGAAGGTCGATTGCGGCGTTTGCTGGCCGATGCGGCGCTGACCGCGTCGATCACGTCCATGCACACGAGTTGATTTCGATTCGCGGGTGCAGGCTGTCAAAACACCAGATTTACCGCCGCCACCGGAATAACCAGGGCCGCCGTGTTGCGCCCGGATGTGACGACCTTGGCGCCGACAATGACGCCCACGTTGCTGGTCCAGTTGTACTCGATGGCCGGAGCGAACGCGAACGATTGGCTGGATCCGGACTCCGTGTGAATGTCGACCAATCCGTTTGCACCACTGCCCGGCTGCTGGCCAACGATGCGCGTGCTGCCGTCGTGCTCGTAGATCACGTCGAGCGCAGCGACCCAGTTCCGCGTCATGCTGTATTCGAATGCCAGATTGACGATCGAGGAGTTGCCGGGCCGCGCACGCCCGCGAAAACCGTCGGGGGTGCCATAGACGCTGACGTCGCGCAGATCGACATCCTTCGACCACGACTGGGTGAGATCGAGCCGCGTGCGCAGGATGCGTCCGTTCGGCATCCAGAAATAATATTGCGAATAGATTGACAAGGCGGTCGTGTAAGAGCCGCCGCCAAAGCCATCACTGGGATTGTTCCCCAGGCGATCGTATTTGCCGATCGGCAAAGTCTCGGCTGCGACGAACGACATTGCCGGCAACCAGTCTGCGTCCTGGAATTGCGTGAGCCGGTACGCGGCCTGCAACGTAACGTCACCCACTCCGACACCTGAACTGCTGCTTCCCTGGCTCGGATCCTTGAATCCGAACCTGGGGATGATTCCGAGCGTCACCGTATCGACCAATCCATAGAGTATGTAACTCTGCGATCCGAAGTCGTTCTCATGCGCGCTCGAGTGGCGTTTGCCGGCGCTGTCGTAATGCCCATCCAGCATGGCTTCATACAAGTACGGCTCGAACAGAAAATGGCCTTGCGGCAAGGTCCCCGGCGAGGCAGCCAACAAGGGCCCGGTCCACCAGGCATCATCGAACGACTGGCGTGCGTCGGATGTTTGCGTTGACGCCGCCGCTGGCAAAGTCGACGCAAACAGGATCGCCGCCGTGCAGACGAGCGCCGGCGCAACGTTTCGCCGGTTCATGAGCCGGGCTTCGTCCACGCGCACAAGTGCCATGCGCCCAGAGCAGGCATGGGAGTGGCAAAGCTCAATCGAGTTCGCATCAGTGGCTCCGGATAATCATTACCTAACGCAAATCGTCGGCGAAATACGCCGCGCAACACTATCCGGATTTTGCGGATGGCCGCTGCCGGGCAACAGAGCCAATTGTCATGATGGCGGGCAGGCCACCTGCACCGCTAACTTCTTTGCGGGCTGGAGCCTAGAGGCCGGCGCTCATTTTTTCCGCCATTTCGCAATGCGGCATACGGCCGATGATGCAATTTGCATGACTTAACGTAGAAACGACTCGCACTATTGCACGTTTTCGGCTGGCACAACCATTGAACATCCAACTCAGCCGTCAAAGACGGCGCCACAATTCGACAGGAGCCGCGCAATGAACGAAGACAAGATCAAAGGGCAATGGAAACAGCTTGCAGGAAAACTCAAAACCAAATGGGGCAAGCTCACCGACGACGATTTGAAAATGACTGACGGCAATGCCGAATACCTGGAGGGAAAACTTCAGGAGCGCTATGGCATTGCGCGGGATGAGGCGAAAAAGCAGATTCGCGAATTTGCCGATTCCATCTGATCTGATTCCCCGAGAGGTGTGCGGGTTGCAATGTGGCTCGCTCCAGCAGGCGCGAGCCACGCACAAGCGGGAGCAAATGCACATGCAGCTTGGATCGACTCGTCGCCTCGGGATACTCGCAGTAGCAACCCTGATTCTCGGACTGCCCGTTGGCGGCATGTGCCAATCTTACAATGTCGACATAGTACAGAGCGTTCGCGACGCGCCGGTGCACTCGCACCCCGCGGCGAACGCAGAAACGGTGTTTACGGTCGCCAACGGAACCACGCTCGTCTGGGCAGCGCACATGGACAGCGGCGGCTTCTACCGCGTCGTTCGCCGTGACAAGGGGCCGGGTGGTTGGATCGCCGCGAGCGACGTGCGCATCACGCACGAGCACAAGTCTGCCGGCGCGGAGGACGATCCCGACAACCAGGTCTGCGCGGCGACGCTCGACGCGTGCCCGACGCGCGGCTGCGCGAAGGAAGGATCGTGGGAAGCCGACGCGAACGCGATGAAAAAGACGCAGCCCGCAATCGACAAGGCGGCCGTCCTGCTCTCGTTCGACGACCTGAGATCGCTGCAAAAGCAGGCCGACGAAAAAGTCGGCCAGGGTCCTTACGATCTGACTCCGGACGGCTACCAAAAACTGACGGACCTCAAGGTGTCCACCGGCATCGTCTCCGAGGGAGACCGCGTGCGCATCATCGCCTACATTGCGAAGGGCCAGGAGGGCATGCACGTCAACAAGAGCGGCGAGTCGGTCAATTGCAACTTGAAAAGTCCCCATGACAACGATTTCCATATTCCCGTCGTCGCCACAGCGGACGCCACGGAATACCAGGGTGTCGTCGTCGAGATGATCCCGCAGGCGCGGCCGAGTGCCTGGACGATCGATGCACTGAAGGACATTCAGGCTAAGGGCACGCAGATTCTCGTCGAAGGCGGCCTGTCGTACGACAAGGTTCATTACGTCAGCGACGATCCGGACCATCCGTTCCAAGACGAACCGAACCGCATGTCCCTGTGGGAGATCCATCCGATCACCGATTTTCTCGTTTGCCGCCGCGATCATTGCGATCCGAATCGGCTAAGCGACTGGACCGCTCTCGAAGCCGAGCATGCGATTCCCTAAAAATCGTAGGTAACCGCCCAACAGGGCGCCAGCGTCAACGCTGCCCGATTGCCGCCTCGTTCAACAAAGCATCGAGATCCGCACGCCGCAGCAGGCGACCATCGACCAGTACAGCATTGATGCGGCGGGTGTTGTGGATGTCCTTGGTCGGATCGGCGTCGAGCAGGACCAAGTCTGCACGCTTGCCGACCGCGACTGAACCGGCCGTTGCGGCAATGTGGAGGAATTCTGCGGGTGCCAGCGTCGCCGAGCGAAGGGCTTCGCGCGGCGTCAGCCCCGACTCGACCAGCATGGCCATTTCCTCGTGCAATGAAAATCCCGGATAGACACCGGGCATCGGTGCATCGGTCCCGGTCATGATCGGCACGCCCGCGTCGCGCATGGCGGCGACGATCCGGCGCGCAATAGGCCAGCGTTGCTGGGCCAGCGCGGCATCTTGTGCGGTATACCCGGCAAGGAAATTCTGCCAGCGCGCGCGCTCGTCTGCGCGCAAGTATCGCCAGCGGGAATCGGCGTTCATCGATGTGCTGTCGAGCGAATCTTCATTCGCGAGCACCAGCGTCGGCACTTGCGCTTGGCCAGTAGCGGCAAGGGTTTTGGCGACCCGTCCGCATGTGCCCCGATCGAACGCAGCGAGGACGCGGGCCTCCTGCGCATCGCGTCGTTCGACCAGCGCGTCGCCTTGCAGATTGATGCGTTCGTCGAGCAGTTGCGTTTCGATGGATGAACACGCCTCGTATGCCTGCATCAGATGCTCGCTAGTGCGCTGCCCCGCTGCTGCTGCGTCGAGCAGGGTTACTCCTGCCGGCACGTGACCCGCGACGGGCAGCGCGCGCGCTTTTGCGGCTGCCAGGATCGCGCGCCAATGCGTGGTCGGCACCTCGGAAAAGACCTTGATGAAATCGGCGCCGGCATCGGCGGCTGCGTTGACTTGGAGAGCTGCATCCTGCGCGGATTTCCCGTCCACGGCGATTCCCGTGGCAAGAATTCGCGGCACGGCGAATTCGCCGGCGTCGAACGCCTTGCGCCATCGACTCACCAATACCATCGAAGTCGCATCACCACGCATTTCGCGCACCGCGGTGACGCCATTGGCGATATACAGCGGAAAACTCCAATCGTTCGGCGGCCGGTGCGAGGAAAGGTTGAAGAAGTGGACGTGCATATCCACCAGACCCGGGATCAAAAATCGCCCGCGTCCGTCGACACGCACTGCCTGCACTGGGATGTGGGCGTCGTGTGAGGGTACGTTGGAAACGATGCGACCGCTGTCGGCAATCACCGTGCGTAATCCACTCAATCGGCCGGTCGCGACGTCAACGACCGTCACGTTGGTGATCGCCACGGTGTGTTGCTCGGGCAACGGCGCGCCGTGCACGGCCGCAGTCGATAGCGACATCGCCGTGATGACCAGGCTAACCCAGCCGTGGAATCTCTTGCCTCGCGGCAAATCCAGTGTCTGATTGCCGGAATACTCTGTGCGGCTCAGCATCGTTCACACCGTTGTTCGGACTTGGGCAGTCCGAGCCAGTCTACAGGTTTGGCAGCTGCTGCAATAAACGTCCGGTCGAACCTTTTATTCGACCACAGCCATTCGGGACGTTGCTGATGTCCGTTGCATGACCGAAAGGGGCCTTATCAGCCGATCGCGAAATGGTTAGGCTGTCGCAGGCGAGCAGTCACGCAAGAAGACAGCATGAATCAGCGCGTTCAATTCGACTTCGAAATCGACTTCACCAACGGCGGCGGTATCCAAGGCCAGGATTTTCGTCTCGACATTGCTGGCGCCGACATTTCCGATCGCGAACTGGCCGACCATCTCATCGCCGACATGCGTCTGCTGATGGTCGGCGCGGTGCGCATCCTCAACAAGCGCATCATTGCGGAGCGACACAAGCGCGCACCGATCGACGCAGAGCACAATGTCCGCTTGATCGACCTCAGCCACACGATTGAAAATGGCCTCGTCACATACAAAGGCTTGCCGGCTCCGATCATCTGCGATTATTTGAGCCGCGAAGCGTCGCGCGAGCGCTATGCGCCCGGCACCGAGTTCCAGATCGCCAAGATCGAGATGGTCGCGAACACGGGCACCTACCTTGATTGCCCGTTTCATCGTTACGCCGACGGCAATGATTTGGCCGCCGTCGGCCTCGATCGCTTCACCGATCTGGAAGCAATCGTCGTACGCGCAGACGGCGCAAGCGCAATCGACGTCGATGCGTTTCGTGGCCGCGAAATTCGAGGCCGCGCTGTGCTCGTCCATACCGGCTGGTCGCAGCACTGGAACACTGAACGCTACCACACAGGCAATCCGTTCCTGACCGAGCGAGCGGCGCTCTATCTGCGCGATTGTGGCGTCAAGCTGGTCGGCATCGATTCGTTGAATATCGACAACACCGCGACCAACGCGCGCCCGGTGCATTCGACGTTGCTCGGCGCGGAAATCCTGATCGTCGAGCACCTGTGTGAACTGCACCGCCTACCCGACGACGGCTTCACATTCACCGCCGCGCCGCCAAAGTTCAGAGGCGTCGGCACCTTCCCAGTGCGCGCAATGGCGAAGTTATAGGCATAGGATCGATCGCAGTGCGAACCCAGGGCATTCGCTCTTCAGAAATTTTGTGTGCGGTAACACCTTAAGAATCCGGCATACGGACCTTTTCAAGCGCTTTAAAGAAGACATTAATTGCTGAATACGCTTTCAGGTGCTATTAGACGCATGGGCCTGGATAGCGATCGCGCCGGATCGTTGATCCGGAAAACACTGGCGAGCGATCAGAAAAAGTACGTCGCTGACACGGACACGGTTTTTGGCGGGCCATAATAGGCCGTGCGCAGGCCAAGAAGCGGAACGTTGTCCGATCCGGTGATGCGATATGCCTTGTCGGTCAGATTGAGCCCCACCAGTGCCGCCTGCCACCTCTTCGACGGCGAATGCCAGGTCAGCGACGCGTTCCACAAGGTATAACCGTCCTGGGCAATGAACTCGCTGAGATCGGTGGTCGGATACACCTTGCTCTGATAATTGCCGTCGACCCGTGCCACCAATATGCCGGCTGATTTCAGCGGAATTTCGGCGATGGCACTGACGCCGCTGGTCCAACGCGGTGCATTAGTGAAGCGTTGCTTGTCCGCGACGTTCACGCCCTTACTGATGAACTCTTCGTATCCGGTATCCAGGTAGCCAGCATGCCCCAGCCAGCGCAAGTACTCGCCGGTTCGGGCGGAAAATTCAAGTTCGGCGCCGTTGATCGTGCCGCGACCGGCGTTCTTGAAGTCTCCGAAAAAACTGTCGTTCTTTCCGTCACCGTTGCTGTCGTAACTGGTAGACACGCTGAGCTGGATATCGTGGTAGTCGTAATGGAACGCCGACGCATTGAGCGTGAGGTGGTCATCGAGCCACCCGCTCTTTGCGCCAACTTCATAGGCAGTGACGGTTTCGTCCTGGAACGGCAAGCCCGACTCCGGCACGAACAGCGTATTGGCGCGGATGTTGTACCCGCCGCTCTTGAAACCACGACTGACCTGCGCATAAAGCATGAGCGCTTCGCTCGGCGCATAGGAAAGATTGATGAGCGGCGACGGCGAATGGAAAACCGTCGAGTCGGTGAAGTCAGCCAGAACGCGGCCATTCGGCTCTGTAAAGGTGGCGTCGGTGTAACCCTGGTTGAACACAGTGCCGGTTTTTCTTTCGCGCGTGTAGCGCAGGCCAAGTTCCAGGCTCATCCTGTTGTCAAAGTCCCAAACAAGATCACTGAAGAGCGCGGCGCTTTCGGTCTTCACCACGCCGGTGCTGACCATGAATGTCCCTCTGGTACTGGTCTTTACATTGCCTGCGGCATCCGCGTCGAAGAGATACAAGCCGGTGACCGCGTGGGCGCGATCGGTATTCCATTGCCACTGGAATTCCTGTGACGATTGCTGATCGGAGAAGTGGCGGAAGACATCGTTAAGAGCCTGTGGCAAGGTATCGAGATCGACGTTGGCATTGAAATCGCCGTGGCGATGAGCGGTGATGGACTTCAGTTGCATCCGCTCATTGATCGCCCAATCGATGGTCGCCGACCAGCCGACCGCCTCGGACTTGTCCAGATTCGGCATGCCACTTTGCACGTCGTAGTTGTTGCTATTGGGCGGTGTAGCGTTTGGATCGAATGGATTGATCGCCAGGCGCTTCGCGCCGAGCGCGCCGGAGTCATCGCGGTAGATGTCATACGCCAGGCGCATTTCGAGCTGCTCGTGCGGCGCCCAGCGCGTGGTCACTCGCGCCACCGTTGTATCCTTCGCGCTCACGTCCTCGCCGGTGATGAGGTTCTTGCCAAACCCGTCACGATCAAAGCTGCCGAAGGACACCCGCGCGCCCAGCTCATCGCCCATCGGAAGATTTACGGCGCCCTTGAATTCGCGGCGGCCGTAATCACCCGCCAGGATGCCGACATTGCCGGAAAAATCAGTATCCACGGCGCGGGTGATGTATTTGATCGCCCCGCCGATCGTGTTCCGGCCGTACAGCGTGCCTTGCGGACCCCGCAGCACCTCGATGCGCTCGACATCGAGTATGTCGAGCAGCGCCGCTTGCGGGCGTGCCAAGTACACATCGTCAACGTATATTCCTACACCGGGCTCCACGCCCCACGCCGGCTCCGATTGCCCGACCCCGCGGATGTACGCCGTTACCGCATTGCTGAAAGCCCGTGCCGGATAGATCGTGAGATTCGGCACCGCAGCGCCCAACGCGCTGAGATCTTCCGCACCACGCGAGTTCAGTTCGGCTCCGTCGAGCGCGGTAACTGCCAGCGGCACTTGTTGCAGGATCTCCTCTCGGCGTCTCGTGGTCACGACCACGGCGCCCAACTCCTCGGGCAGAAGGGTATCCGTCGATTCCGGGACGTCGGGTGCAGCAGCGGGCTCTTGCGCTGCCGCCGCGAACGCGAGCAAGGACATCGCGCACGCGGTGTGCAGCAAGCGCCGCTTCAACATGCTTCCCTCACCCCCGGCTGAATCCGCCGGTTGATGCACACCGATGTGCCAAGTCGATCTACCGCGCAAGACGCCGCCAAGCCACCTTCGCGAGAGGACCTCCATTGATGAGTTTGCCCGGGTCAGTCGGATTGGCGCAAGCGCCGTTTGATGGCGCCGACCAATTTCACGGGCACGTTAACCCCGCCGGCTGCGTCAGCCGCGTGAGGTCCATATGCCCGCTGCCGTAGCCGGGCAGTGTCGATGCGAAATCGACGCGGCCGTGATTGCAGTCGTTGAAGGTAAGCGTCAACGTGCCCCAGGGTTGGTGCACGATTTGGTTCGGATCGAAGTTCGGAATCCAACGACCACCCACAGGTTGATCGACATCGGTCAGCGTCGCGACGTTGCCGCTGTAGTTCCCGACGCCGAGAAACCACGCCTGCTGTGATCCACCGGGATTGAATGTGAACCAGTAGGCGAGGAAGCGGCCGCCATCAAGCACTTCGACGGCGAGGCCATGGCCGCTTTGGTTCGGGTCAAACCACGAGCCGGTGATGCCGGGTCCGATCAAAAAAGTTGCAGGCGAGCCCGTTTGCACTTCATACGCGCCGATGTCCGCGCGCGCGCCGAAAACGCGCGCGAAGCCTACGCCGCGTTGATCGGTGGTCAAGCCGCTCGAATTGCTGCCGGCATCTATCGCCGGACTGTCCGGCGCGAGCGCGTGCATGAGCGTGGGGCCGCCGTTATCGGCGAGCGGCAGCAACTTGGGATCGGCGGTGATCGTGTCTGCGGGGACGACCGTGCTGATTTCGGCATGGGTGATCAGGTTGTTGCGGCCGGCGATGGAAACCGGGTGGGCCGGGTCGGCGGAGAATGCCCACAAATCGACGCCGGTGTTGTTGGCGAAAATCGAACTCTCGATGGTGGCCTGCGCGCCGATGCGCAATCCCACGCCGGTGTTGCCGGAGCTGGATGTGAAGATATTGGATGTGATCGTGCTATTGGTAATCGTGACCGGGCTGCCGATGCATCCGGCGGCATAACCTTCGGGGGCGTAGTAGCCGCCAGTCGCGTGGTTCCCAGAAATCGTGGTATTGCTGATCGCGGCGCTGCCCGCAGTGATTGCCACGCAGAAATAGCCACTATTGCCGGAAATCGTTGAATTGGCGATCGTGGCGTTACCCGTCGTATTCACACCCAGACCATTGGAGCTGATCGTGCTGTACGTAATAGTAAGATCGCCACCGGCAACGGCGCCCGCGATACCGCAGCCGGTGACACTCGCCCGATTCACGGACACCTGATCAAAGGAGGAGATACAGCGCGATTGGCTGTTGGCGATGTGCAGGGAATCGACGCGCAGCAGGCTGGCGCCCTGCGCCATGGCAAGGACGTCGTCGTTGTTACCACCACCGTCGATGGTCAACTTGTCGGCGCCCGGTCCGAGCAGCGTTCGCGAGCCGTTGAACTTGAGCCCGCCCGTGGTCAAGGTGATCTTGCTGCAGGTCAGCTGGGTCAAATCGAGCGTATCTCCCGAGCCGGACTTCGCCGCGGCGTCGCGCAGGCTGCCTGTGCCACTGTCGAGGCAGTTCGTCACCGGAACTGTGGCGGCGGTCGCCAAGGGGCAGGCCACTCCGCTCCAAGCCAGCAGCAATGCGGCCGCCAGTGGTGATCGGGTGTGAACGCGGTGATTGGAAATCTGCTTGTTCAGTGTTCGATACATTGCGGTTGCTCCGAGTGCGAGTGATGGTTTGGTGCGGTTTGCTCTCCTCCATACGAGAGTCGGCGCAAGAAGCCGCCATCGTCACAACGCGAACAAATGCGAAGGTCTATACTCGGCGACCGGTTCCCGAGCGCAGGAAAGAAAGTGGGTGAAGTCACGGGACTGATCGAAGCCGCCGGCAACGGCGACAAGGCGGCGCTGCACGCCTTGTTCACCCGCGTCTATGCCGAACTCAAACAGCTCGCGCGCAAACAGCTGGCAGCATCGTCCGGAAATACGTTGAACACCACCGCGCTGGTGCATGAGGTGTATCTGAAGCTTGTGCAGCCCGAGCCACGCCAGTTGCATGGCCGCGTGCATTTTTTTGCGCTGGCGGCGAAAGCGATGCGCCAGATCGTGGTCGACCACGCCCGCGCACGCGCGACGGAAAAGCGCGGCGGCGAGGGTTTGCAGATCGTCGAGCTCGACGAGGCGCTCAGTGCCGCCGATAGTGCGATGGCGCCCGACGAGCTGCTGCGCCTGGATTACGCGCTGAGCACGCTCGAAGCCGAGGAGCCGCGGCTGGCTCAACTCGTGGAATGGCGGTTCTTCGGCGGCCTCGGCATCGCCGAAATCGCCGCGCTGCAGAACATCAGCGAACGCACGCTCAACCGCGACTGGCGGCGCGCGAAGGCGCAGCTGTACGGCATGCTGCATCCCGAAGCGTGAGCCCAGACGCCGATGAACCGACAACGCATCGCAGAACTGTTCGATCAGGCTATCGAGATTGCACCGGAAAATCTCGAAGCGTGGCTCACGGAACACTGTGGCGACGACACTGCCTTGCGCGCGCAACTCCAACACCTGCTGCGCGCTGATGCCAAGGCCGCGGATTTCATGGAAGTGCCGCCGCCGATGATCGCCGCAGTCGCTGCGAGCGCATCGTCCGCTTCGGTCGAAACACCCGGCGTATTCGGTGTGTATCGCGTACTGCGTTCGCTCGGCACCGGTGGCATGGGTGAGGTGTGGCTGGCCGAGCGTAGCGACGGCGAGTTCGAGCAGCGCGTGGCGATCAAGCAGCTCGCGTATCCGACGCCAGGCTTGTTGCAACGCTTCCGCCAGGAGCGCCAGATTCTCGCACGGCTGGAACACCCGAACATCGCGCGCCTGCTCGACGGCGGCGTCGACGCATCCGGTGCGCCATATCTGGTGATGGAATACGTCGAAGGCATGCCTATCACAGAGTACGTGCGCACACACGCGGTCGATCTGCGTGCGCGCCTGCGCCTATTCCTGCGCGTGTGCGACGGCGTGCAGTACGCGCACCAGAACCTGATCGTGCACCGCGACCTGAAACCGTCGAACATTTTCGTCAGTACCGATGGCGTACCGAAACTGCTCGACTTCGGCATCGCGAAAGTTTTGGCAACGACGGATGAAGCGGCGGCGACGCAGACCGCCGCGCGCCTGCTGACACCAGACTACGCCGCACCGGAGCAGTTCAGCGGCGGCGCAATCACTACGGCCACCGATGTCTACGCGCTCGGCGTGGTGCTTTACCAACTGCTGGCGGATACGCGGCCGCCGCGGCGAGCAGGCGACGCGGCCAATTCTACGATCGAACCGCCACCGCCGAGTGTCGCGCTCGATCGCACCACTGGCGATGCCGGCGCGCGTCGACGTGCGCTGCGTGGCGATCTGGATCGAATCGCGCTTACGGCGTTGGCCGCGGAACCGCAACGTCGGTATGCCTCCGCCGAGGCTTTGGCCAACGACATCCGGCTGTATCTCGATGGCCGGCCGATCGCCGCACGCAGCGACAGCGCGTGGTACCGCTTGCGCAAGTACGCCGGGCGTAACCGTTACGTGCTGGCCGCCGCGACGATCGCATTTGCCGTTTGCCTTGGGGCGACTTTCGTCAGTCTGCATCAGGCATCGCGCGCGCTGGATCAGGCACAGCGGGCAGAAGCCGTGCGCCAATTCCTCGTCGACATCTTTTCGCAGGTCAACCCCGACGAAAATCACGGGCAACCGATCACCGCAAGCCTGCTGCTGCAAAAAAGCGAACAGCGCTTGACCGACGCACCGATGGCTGACGATCTTCGCGCGGACCTGACGACGCTGATGGGCACGTTCTATTGGAAGCTCGCCGACGATGTAGCGGCGGAACGTACGCTCACGAAAGTGCCGGCGCTGGCCGAACACGGCAAGGTGCCGGACCTGATCACCGCGCGCAGCCTGGCTGCGCTGGCACGCGTCGAACTGGACATGCGCAAAACTGATTCGGCTTATGCCCACGCCGCCAGTGCGCAGACTCTGGCGCTCCGCGCGGGAACCGAGGGCGCGGATGTGGCCAACAACGCCGCGCATCTGCTGGCGACACTCTCATTGCAACGCGACGGACCGGAACATGCGGCGGCGATGTTGCACGATCTGCTTTCAGCCGACCGCGTGGCGCACGGCGACAGCCAGATGGTCGTCGACGATCTCACTTTCCTCGGCAGCGTGCTGCATTCGCTGTCGCGTTATGACGAGGCCGAGTCTGCCCTGCAGGAAGCAATCGCCAAGTCCCGGGCACTGAATGGCCCCTACCATACGTCGGTCGCGTTTGCGCTGGTCAACCTCGGCATGACTCGCCTCGAACGCGGCGACTACGCCGGCGCCGATCAGGCGTTCAATGAATGTCTCGCTCTGATCGAACGATTTTTTGGCAAGGAAAGCGTACGCAGCAGCATCGTGCGCTCGCATCTGCTCGAATCCGCGCTGCTGCAGGGGCAGATGGAGGCCTCGCTCCCTGCACTGCTGATCGTCCAGGACGAAGCGCGCGCTCAGCAGGCCGCACGCCCGGATCATGTTATGGGAACGACCGCGCATCTGGGCGACGCCTACCTTGGCCTCGGGCGCATGCAGGATGCCGAAACCGCCTACAGGCAAACGGCGTCAGCGTCTTCAGCGGGAACCGCATCTTGGGCGGTGGTGGCACTCAAGGGCCTGGGCGACACGCTGCAACAGCAGGGTCGTTACGACGAGGCAGAAACTGCCTACCGCAGTGCGACTACGACCCGGCACGAACTGAGATTTCCGGGTTCGCACGGGCTCAATAGCGCACGCGCCGCTCTCGGCAACAACATGCGGTTGCAGCATCGTTTCGCGGAAGCGCTGAGCGAGGTCAGCGCGGCCGATCGCGCAGTCGACACTGCAATTGATTCGCAGGATCCGATCGTTGCGACGATCAAGGCACAGTTGGCCGAAGCGCAGCTCGATGCCGGAGATGCGCGTCAGGCGCAAGCGACGGCAACAGCCGCGCTGGCGATCGCGCGCCACGTGCTGCCGACAAAAAACTGGCAGCTCGGCACCGCGCTATTCGCGCTAGCGCGCGCCGAACTCGCCCTGGGTCACGCTACCAAAGCCGAGCCGCTGCTGCGCGAAGCGTTGGCCGTACGCAGTCCGCCGCATCCCGCGAACGACCCACGCGTGCTCGAAGTGAAAGCGGCACTGGTCAATGTGCTCGCCGCGCAGAACAAAAAGGACGAGGCGGCTGCGCTGCGCGCTGAAATCGAGCCGCTGCAGAGAGCGTCGCCGTCGCCGCATGCCGTCGATTTGCTCGCATTCGGGGAAAAACTGACGATGCGCGGAGAAAGCGTCCAGGTGCAGGGAGCGAATCCCCTGACAATCCATGGTTCCTTCTATGTCGGCCCCGCGCTGGTCCGAGCAGAAGATGTACCCGGCAGCGGGTCAACGCAGCCAGACGTTCCGCAGCAAATCGTCGCATCCCACGGAACGGGTGGGGCTTGCCTGATTGCCGATCTGAATTTCAAAGGTATCCCGGAGTTGGGTAACCAATGTCAGGCTGATCTGGATTGCACGAAGGCGATACCGCAAAAGTATACCGGCGACTATACGGACGAAAACAACAACAAAAAGACCCGAGGCTGGCACAGCTACTGCGTTGCTGGAACGTGCTGGACCCGACCCGGGCCACAAGGCTCTCATTGCTGGATTTCCGCAATACACAACGGCGGCAACCCTTGGTCAACGGGTTCTCACCAATTCGGACCACCTGCTGTCAGCACATCGGTTTATACCATTGCGGACATGTATCGCGAGCTGGCCATCGAAGGGTCTGTCAAATGGCGGATCCACACATGTTTGAACGGGAGCGGGATCACCAGCGACAATACCGCATGCAAAGACAGCATCGGCCTTCGTTTGGTTGAAAATGGCCCAATTTACAGCGTACCGTAGACTGACTGTTTGTTGGCGCGCCTCAGGCCGCGGAGTAGGCGGCTAACCAAGCCTGCAGCAGTCACGTCGAAAAGCAACTGTTCGTAGAGGCAAACATTATGGCGTGGACAATCGAGCACTGCAGCACGCGAATCAGTTGTCGAATCCATTGGCAAAAATGTGCAGCGTGAGGGTGAGCTTGGCGATGCCGAATTGGATATCCCCGTTACTAGTTTCAATGCTGTAGCCACCAATCATCAGACCGCCGTTGCCAATAGCGACGGATGTAGCCCTCTCCACGACAGTATTTGTTGTCGAGAAAGTGCCGTAGGATTTACCGCCAATACCGAAACTGCTGTCGAGTTCGCCGTTCGGCGTTAATCTAGCGGCCGTGAAATACTTGCCTCCCGCGTCGTTGATTGCCGAACCGACAGCGAGGATCGTGCCATCCGTGTTCACGGCCAGGTCAAAGAGTTGACACCCGCCGGAAAAACCGCCAATGGGTACAAGAAAGCTCTGCGCTGACCCCGCATTGAAACTGGGATCCTGGCTACCATCAGTAAGCAAGCGATCGATCAGGCATTGATCCTCTGTAGTTGATTGGATGTACCCTACTAAAACGATGCGGCCCTGTGCGTCAATACGCGCCGCAGCCGCGTAACTAGGTTCGTCGCCCACCACGAACGTTGCACGACCGTCCTGGTTCTGGCCAAAACTAGGATCAGGCTGTCCGTTGGGCAACAGGCGCGCAATAGCAATCGCGCTTATGGCTGGTCCGCCGGCGGTCCCGGCGAGCACGATGCGGCCATCGCTTTGAACCGCGACACTGTAGGCATAGTCGGCGTTGCTGCCCGACGGACCACCCAAGTCGAATGCTATGGTCTGATAGCCGGCATTGCCAAAACCAGTGTCGACGCTAAAGTCTGGCATGAAGCGCTTGATCGCCATATCTTCGTTTCCGTTCGGTCCCGTCGCGTCGCCTGCAACCAAGATCTTCCCGTCAGGTTCCACAAGCAGAACTCGCGCATAGCCAGACACACCGTCATGGTAACTAGAGATTAAGTAACCCGCGCCACCTGCCGCGCTCGAATCGAGCGAGCTGCCATCCGCTGTGAGTACCGCCAACAGTATTTGACTGAATACAGTTCCCAGGAACAGATAGCGTCCGTCCCCAAGCCGCTGCATGTCGCCCAGAACCGTCTGCGGCATATCTTGAAAATTTGCAAATGACACGTAGCCGAGACGGCCGGGGCCGAAGCCGTCTAGGCCATTGTCGTAGCTACCGTTCGCGCGCAATCGTGTTGCGCAGAACGCAGGGAAATTTTGCGCCCCTACACCGCACGTGCCCGCCATCAGCAATTTACCATCCGGCTGGATGCGCAAAACTTGGCCTTTATCGCTCAAGCTGGACGTAACATCCACACGCTCGTATCCGACACCTGCAAAGCTCGTATCGAAATAGCCGTCCACGTTCTGCGCCGCGCAAGCGATCGGGACGCACACTGCACACAAAACTAACAGGATCGAAATGAGTCGTTGCATAGGATGTGCTCCCGTTTCACTGAGTTTCAAAGTTTGGGACATCGGCACCGTTGCATTGAGACAGTCGGTACACCGCTCACGGAATTACGAGCGTCTGCCCGACCACGCCGTTGCCGCCCGAAGTGCAATTCCCCGATGCTGGCGTCCCACCACCGCTGCCGCCGAGCCCGCTGCCTCCTAGAGAAAACATGTTTGCGCTCAGGGACAGATTCGACGCGGCATCCGCGACGATGCCGACACTGATGCCGCCCGCACCGCCGCCACCGCAACCGCCGGCGCCTCCTTTTCCACCGGTGCCG
>Ga0163163_10002025_pt1 | contig 17124 bp, 13 predicted proteins | sample S65metaG_FD_119766 | JGI IMG/M metagenome (GOLD analysis project Ga0163163, IMG submission 119766) | Switchgrass rhizosphere microbial communities from Kellogg Biological Station, Michigan, USA - S6-5 metaG | ecosystem: Host-associated > Plants > Roots > Rhizosphere > Soil | place: USA... | reverse complement strand
GTGCTCAAGGCGCTGCAATTGCGTCCGGAGTCGATCAGCATCGCCGGCGGCATCGTGCTGTTCCTGATCGGCGTGAAGATGATCTTCCCGCCGCGTGAAGGCATTTTCGGCGCTACGCCGGGCGCCGAACCGTTCATCGTGCCAATGGCGATACCGGGAGTAGCGGGCCCGTCCGCAGTGGCCGCGCTGATGCTGATGACGAACTCGCAGCCGGGCCGTACCGCCGACTGGAGCATCGCTCTATTCTGCGCGTGGCTGGCGACCGCGTTGATCCTATTCTCGTCGACGTATTTGTTCCGCTGGCTCGGCGCGAGTGTGCTCACTGCGATCGAGCGTCTCATGGGCATGCTGCTCGTCGCACTGTCGGTGCAGATGTTTCTGGACGGAGTAGCGGCGTATCTCGGCAAGGCCTGAGGCTCCAACCCTCAACGCTTTCTCTTCCTTGTAATAAAACCGCGGTAGTTTCCCGCAACTCCACGCGCGGAAGTTGCACCGTGATCAGCGTCGAACGCAGTTTCTTCGATAAATTTCCGCGCCTGGCCGAGGGCCGCGCGCGCGCCTTCTCGCAGCCAGTGGTCGAGCTGCTGCGCAAGATCACTTGCGAGGAGCGCATCCGCAGCACGCTGGCCGAATTCGGTTCACTGTCGGGATTCGATTTCGTCGAGCGCGCGCTCGAGCACTTCCAGGTGCGCTATCACCTGTCGAACACCGACCGCGACAATATCCCGGCCGAAGGCCGGCTGGTCATCGTCGCGAACCATCCGCTTGGCGCGCTCGATGCGCTGGCGTTGCTGCACCTGATCGGCACGGTGCGTCGCGACGTGCGCATTCTCGCCAACGACGTGCTGGTACAGTTGACGCAGCTGTCGTCGCTGCTGCTGCCGGTGAACGTGTTCGGCGGCAACGCGGCCGGCGGACGTCTGCGCGACGCCTACCGCGCGCTCGAGGCGGAGCAGGCGCTGATCGTATTTCCATCGGGCGAGGTATCGCGGCTCGGCACGCAGGGCGTGCGCGATGCGCGCTGGTCGAACGGCTTCGTACGTCTGGCGCAGCGTACGCAGGCGCCGGTATTACCGGTGCATATCGCGGCCTACAATTCGCCGACGTTCTATGGGCTGTCATTGTTGGCCAAGCCGTTGTCGTCGCTGCTGCTCGCGCGCGAAGTCTTCGGTGCCGCGCGCGCCAGCATCGGCATGCAAGTAGGCGACACGGTGCCGCCATCCGAATTATCGCGTGCCGATCGTTCGCCGGATCAGGCCGCCGCCGCGATGCGTCGGCACGTGTATCAGCTGGCGCGGCGCCGACCGAATGTCTTCGCCACTTCGCGTGCGATCGCGCATCCGGAATCGCCGCTGGCGCTGCGTGAAGCGCTCAAACGCGCGCAAGTGCTCGGCGCCACGAGCGACGGCAAGCGCGTCCCGCTCGTCGACGCACAGCCGGATTGCCCCGTGCTGCGCGAAATCGGGCGCTTGCGCGAGCTGGCGTTCCGTCGTGTCGGCGAGGGCACCGGCGCACGGCGCGATCTGGACCGATTCGACCCTTCCTACAAGCATTTGGTGTTGTGGGACGAGACGGCGTTGGCCATCGTGGGCGCCTATCGTCTCGGCGAGGGAGCGTCGATCCTGCCAACGCGGGGCGTCGCCGGCTTGTACACCTCGACCCTGTTCGATTACGCACCTGCGGCGGGTGAAATGCTCGCCAACGGGGTCGAACTGGGGCGCAGCTTCATCCAGCCCGCATTCTGGTGCTCGCGCAGTCTCGAATATCTGTGGCAGGGCATCGGCGCTTATTTGCGCCAACGCCCGCAAGTCCGGTATCTGTTGGGGCCGGTATCGCTCAGTGCCAGCCTGCCCCCGGAAGCACGCGCGTGGATCGTGCATTGCCATCAACACTATTTCGCGGCGAATCGACACTTGGTCGCGCCACGGAATCCCTATGTGGTTCAGACGGATGTGGCAGCGACTGCCGCCGCGGCTTGGGCCGGCAAAGATGCCCGGGCCGGGCTGGGTGAACTCAAGCGCCAGCTGGCCCGGCTGGGCTGTTCGGTGCCGACGTTGTACCGGCACTACGTGGATTTGTGCGAGCCCGATGGTGTGCGCTTCCTGGGTTTCGGCATCGATCCGGCGTTCGGGAACTGCGTGGACGCTCTGATTCGCCTGGACCTGACTCGGCTGAAACCGGCCAAACGCGAGCGCTATTTCGGCGAATCCAGGATCGAGGAAATTGCGGCCTAGTCACCCGAACAGACAGACCTTTCCTGTTAAGCTATTGTTATAGCGGCGCGCTGGGGCGTGCGCCGTGCAATCCGCAAACATGACTGATGGCCGCCTGGACGGCAACGGTGTGTCGTCGGTCGATAAATGGGGAACTACGACGATGACAACGAAACGATTCGGAATGCAACTCGCGTTATGCCTTTTGGCCTGCCTCATCGGTATGTCCGGTGCGGCGGCGCAGAACACTTCCTCGTCCCTGATCGGGCGCATCACCGACCCCGCCGGTAAACCGGTCGAGGGCGCCGCCGTCGAAATCGTGCACCTGCCCAGCAACACATCGCGCACGGAAACCACGAATGCCGAAGGTCGCTTCTCCGCACAGGGCCTACGCGTAGGCGGGCCGTTCCGGGTAACCGCGAGCAAATCCGGCCTGAAGAGCGCGGAGCAGAACGACGTCTACCTGCAGCTCGCCCAGGAAGCCACGCTGAACCTCAGCCTCGATGCGACGGCGACCGAGCTCGGCGCCGTCGCCGTCACCGCGAGTTCGGCGGCGGAGACATTCCAGCCCGACAACAAAGGCCTGAGCAGCAATGTGTCGTCGCGCCAGCTCGCAGTGATCCCGAATCCGAACCGCTCGATCCAGGATATCGCCCGCACCGATCCACATATCACACTGACGAACGTCGGGCGCGGTGAAATTTCCGCGCTGGGCCAGAACAGCCGCTACAACAACATCACGATCGACGGCGTGCCGACCAACGATTCGTTCGGCCTGGAACCAAACGGTCTGCCGTCGCTGAACCAGCCGCTGTCGTTCGACGCGATCGAGGAATACAACATTTCGACCGCCAACTATGACGTCGCCAACAAGCGCTCGGTCGGCGCGAACGTCAACATCGTCACGCGCACCGGCACCAATGATTTCCACGGCGGTTTCCATTACGCCTACACGAATGCAAAGGACCTGACCAGCGACGAGCCTGCGGAGTTCAAGGGCTACACCGCGCGCAAGACCTACGGCGCGAACGTCGGCGGTCCGATCCTGCACGACACGCTGTTCTTCTTCCTGAGCTACGAGGAATCCAAGACGCTGGCGCCGGGGCCGAACTTCGGTCCGATCGGTTCTGGCGCGGCGACGATCGTGCCGATCAGCCAGGACGACATCGACCGCATCACCAGCATCGCGAGCGACTACGGCATGCAGCCGGGCACATCCGGCGCGACCAACGCGAATCAGGACAACAAGCTGTATCTGGCCAAGCTCGACTGGAACATTTCCGATGGTCATCGCGCCAGCTTCCGCTACAACGAAACCAAAAGCGATCAGCCGGTTCTGCCCGGCCTCAACAACACGAGCCTGTCGCTATCGAGTTATTGGTACGTGCAGCAGCGCGACCTGACGAGCTACGTGCTGAACCTTTACGATGACTGGAGCAGCACGTTCTCCACCGAAGCCTCGTTCTCGCGTGGCAAGTACGATTCCGTCGCGCACGCGCCCGCCGACCAGCCAAGCGTGCAGGTTTGCATCGGCGGCTGCAGCGCCACGAATCCTTCGCTGTTCTTCGGCGAAGAACAGTTCCGCCACTACAACGTGCTCGGCGTGACCACCTGGAATGGGTTCCTCGCCGGTTCGTGGTTCCTCGGCGACCACACCGTGAAGGCCGGCGCCGATTTCCAGCGCGACGAGTTCTTCAACCTGTTCGGCCGCACCGAATTCGGCTCGTACGTCTTTCCGAACATCGACGCGTTCGCGTCGGGCGACTATTCGAGCTACAGCCTGTTCCGGCCGACCAACGGCGACATCAACAGCATCGCCGCGAAATGGTCGCTCAGCCAATGGGGCTTCTTCGCGCAAGACACCTGGCAGGCCACGCCGCAGCTCTCGCTGCAATACGGCCTGCGCTGGGACATCCCAAAAACCGGCGATCGTCCGGTGTACAACGCGAAGTTCGCCAACGCGTTCGGCTACTCGAACCAGGGCACGATCGACGGCAACGGCGTACTCGAGCCGCGTGTGTCGTTCAACTACAGCTTTGACACGGAGGTCAGAACCCAACTGCATGGTGGCATCGGCATCAGCGAAGGCATGACGCCGGGCGTGTGGCTGTCGAACCCGTTCTCGAACAACGGCATCACCGTGCAGACATTCTCTGCATCGAACGGACACGGCTTCATCGCCGATCCGCATGGCCAGCAGCCGCCGAATACCGCGCCGAGCGCGCTGCAGACGCTGGATACGGTGGATTCGAACTTCGCGCCGCCGAGCCTGCTCAAGTCCAACCTGAGCTTCGACCGCGAACTGCCCTGGTGGGGCCTGGTGGGCACCGCCGAACTCGTGCATCTGGACGTGGTGAACGGCCTGTACTACAAGGCGATCAACCTTGGTCCGGGCAACGGGACGCTGCCCGACGGCCGCATCAGCTACTGGCGCAGCACCGATCCGGGCCTCTGGTCGGGATCGAACCCGAACCAGCCGCAGTGCTATAGCGGCTGTAGCGGCACGCCGCCGCTGCAGCGCGTGGGAGCGAACCTTGCATTTGGCGGTTCGTCGACGTTCCTGACCAACACCAGCAAGGGCGAATCGAATTTCCTGACCCTGGCACTGCGCACGCCGTTCCGCAACGAAGGCTTTTCCGGCAGCGCCGCAATGACGCTGGGCCGGACGACCGAAGTCAATCCGGGCACGTCGAGCCAGGCGTTCAGCAACTACTCCGGCCGCGCCGCGTTCAATCCGAACGACGAGGTCGCCTATCGTTCGAACTATGACGTCAAGGCGCGCGTGCTCGGCACGCTAAGCTGGCAACATCATTTCTTCGGCGATTATGCGACCAGCGCTGCGGCCTTCTACGACGGCCATTCGGGTCAGCCCTACAGTTGGACTTTCGGCAACGATGCCAACGGCGACGGTATCGGCAACAACGACGTGGCGTTCGTGCCGAAGTCGGGCCAGGTGCAATTCGTGCCCGGCACGTCGCAGGCGGTCATCGACCAGTTCTACGCGTTCATCCATAACAATAGTTATCTCAACAACCATCAGGGTGGACCGGCTGGAGATAACGGCGCAACTTCGCCTTGGATCAACCAGATCAACCTGAGTTTCCGCCAGCAGGTTCCGGGCATCTTCAAGGGCAACAAAGGCGAAGTCCGCTTCGACATCCTGAATTTCGGCAACATGCTGAACAAGAAATGGGGGCAGATCTACGATGCGCCGTTCCCGTCGAACACCAATGGCGGCTTCAGCCGCGCCTTGGCAAACTTCCGTGGCATCGACCCGGCGACCGGTCAGTACATCTATGCACTGCCGACCAACGCTGCCGGTAACTACAGCCCGGGCGCGCTGCAGCGGGAAGACAATGTCGCCCAGTCGCGCTGGTCGGTACTGGTGAGCCTGAGCTACACGTTCTAGAAAGCGCAGGGTTGATCAACGAACCGGCGTTCGCGAGAACGCCGGTTTTATGCCGGTCCGCCGGTGCTCCCGGCACCTGCGGACACTTCCCACGTCCCTGTCGGGCGGAAATGCAGGAGCAATTTCCGGCTCTGCGTTAAACTCCGCAGATGGATCAGAAAACGACGCACATGAAGGAAACCGTCAGCGCGCGCATCGCACCTGTCGCGGGAATGGACGTACTGTCGCGCAACGAGGTCACGCGCCTGCGCGATGCGACCCAGGGCGGGCTGCACACGCTGCTGCGGCGCTGCGCGCTCGCAGTGCTGACCTCCGGCAGCGAGAACGACGATGCACTCGGCATCTTCGCGCGCTATCCGGATTTCGACATCCAGGTGTTGCAGCAGGACCGCGGCATCAAGCTCGAGCTGAAAAACGCGCCGGCCAGCGCGTTCGTCGACGGCAAGATCATCCGCGGCATCAACGAATTGCTGTTCGCGGTCGTGCGCGACATCGTCTATGTGGCCACACAGATCCAGGCCGGTCGCTTCCAGCTCGACGACTCGCACGGCATCACGCATGCGGTGTTCGACATCCTGCGCAATGCGCGCGTGCTCAAGCCAAACGTCGAGCCGAACCTGGCCGTGTGCTGGGGCGGGCACTCGATTTCGCGGCTCGAATACGACTACACCAAGCTGGTCGGCTACGAACTCGGGCTGCGCGGTTTCGACATCTGCACCGGTTGTGGTCCGGGCGCGATGAAGGGCCCGATGAAGGGCGCGGCCATCGCGCACGCCAAGCAGCGCATGCGCAATCGCCGCTATATCGGTATCAGCGAGCCCGGGATCATCGCTGCCGAATCGCCGAACGCTATCGTCAACAATCTCGTGATCATGCCGGACATCGAAAAGCGCCTCGAAGCCTTCGTGCGCGCCGGTCACGGCATCATCGTGTTCCCGGGTGGCGTCGGCACGGCGGAGGAGATCCTGTATCTGCTCGGCATTCTGCTGCATCCGGCGAACGCGGGCATACCATTCCCGCTGATTTTCGCCGGCTCACGCGAATCGGCGGCGTATTTTGAGCAGATCGACGCGTTCCTCAAGCTCGCGCTCGGTGACGAAGCCGCTCGGTACTACCGCATCGTCATCGGCTCGCCGACCGATACCGCTCGCGCGCTCGCCGCCGGCGTGGAGAAAGTGCGCACGTACCGGCTCGACAACAAGGATGCGTTCTTCTTCAACTGGGCGCTGACGATCGAGCATGCATTCCAGCAACCGTTCCGGCCGACGCACGAAAACATGGCCGCGCTGAACCTGCATCGCGAACAGCCGCGCCACTTGCTGGCGGCGGACCTGCGCCGCGCGTTTTCCGGCATCGTCGCCGGCAACGTCAAGGAAGACGGCTTGCGCGCGATCTCCGCAAACGGCCCGTTCGTGATCGATGGCGACCACGAGATCATGCGCGCGCTCGACAAGCTGCTGGCCAGCTTCGTCACGCAGCAGCGCATGAAATTGCCGGGAACGGCCTACGTGCCGTGTTATCGAATCAAGACGTGAACTTTTAGCCTCTTCCCCCGATCGCGTCGGGGGAGAGAAAGCTGATCACGCGTAACGCATTTGCCGCGCATCGTCGCGGTGGTGATCGGTGAGTTTTTCCTTGTGCTTCTTGACCTGGCGGTCGAGCTTGTCGACGAGGGCGTCGATCGCGGCATACATGTCGGTGCCCTGCGCGTCGGCGTGGATGGTCTTGGTGGCGGCACAGTGCAGCGTAGCTTCGGCCTTGTGCAACAGCTTTTCCACGCTGAGGGTGACGGTGACGTCGTGCAGATGCTCGAAGTGGCGGACGATCCTGTCGAACTTGCTCGTCACATATTCCTGCAATGCGCTGGTGACGGCGACTTGATGACCGCTGACGGTGATCTGCATAACAACCTCCTGAACAGAAATTTTTGTGAATCCCCGCGCGCTGCGCGGTGGCTATGACATAGACCTGGAGATTCGGGGTGGGTTCCTGGCGCCTCCTCAGCCGAGCCGGCTGCGTTCGTTGGATGAAGGAATGTGCAGCGCTTCGCGGTATTTCGCCACGGTGCGCCGTGCGACTTCGATGCCGCGCCGGTTCAGTTCCACTGCCAATGCCTGGTCCGACATCGGCCGCGCGTTTTTTTCGTCGCCGATCAGTTTTTTGATCATGGCCTGGATCGCCGTCGCCGAGGCCGCGCCGCCATCGACCGTGGCCACGCCCGACGAGAAGAAATACTTGAACTCGAACGTGCCGCGCGGCGTGTGCAGGTACTTGCGCGTAGTCACGCGCGAGACGGTCGATTCGTGCATGCCGATTTCCTCGGCGATGTCGCGCAGCACGAGCGGGCGCATGGCTTCGGGGCCGAAATCCAGGAACCCGCTCTGCGCCCGCACGATGGCGCCTGCAACCTTGAGCAGCGTATCGGCGCGCGTCTCCAGGCTCTTGATCAGCCAACGCGCTTCCTGCAGCTGCCCGCGCAGATAGCTGGCGTCGTCGCGCCGCGCGCGCGCGATCAGCGAGGCGTATTGCTGGTTGATCGCGAGCTTGGGCTGGCAGTTCGGGCTCAAAGACACCACCCAGCGGCCATGATGCTTGATCGCATACGCATCAGGTGAGACGTATTCAGCGTTGCCCGGGCTGATCTGGGCGCCCGGTTTCGGGTCCAGCGAGCGGATCAGTGCGATCGCGGCGTCGAGGTCCGCAGCCTCGGTGTGCAGTTGCCGGCACAGCCGCGAGCGGTCGTTGCGCGCGAGTTCCTCTAGATGCTCGCTGGCCAGCGAGCATGCACTGGCGAGACCCGGCGTGGCCGGATCCAGTGCGTCGAGCTGCACGCGCAGACATTCGCTCAGGCTGCGGCTGGCGACTCCGATCGGGTCAAAACGCTGGATGCGGTGGCGCACGGCTTCGATCTCGTCGGCTTCGACGTGATGCAGACTGGCTAGATTCTGTTGCAACGTCTCGTTGCTTTCGTGCAGATAGCCGTCGTCGTCGATCGCTTCGATGATCGTGACGCCAATCGCGCGGTCACGCTCGGACAGCAGCGTGAGATTCAACTGCCAGAGCAGGTGGTCGCGCAGATCCTCCGGTTCCTGGTCCTGCGACTCGAAGCCATCGGCGTCGTCCGGAACCGGGCCGCCGTAATCGAAACGCTCCAGTCCGAAATCCATCGGTTCGGCATAGTCGAATTCCTCGCGCGGCGCGGTTTCCTCCGCGCCATTGGTGGCCGTATCGCCGACCCCGTCGTGGCTGTCTTCCGCCGCGCTTTCGCCGTTGGCTGCCTCGCCCTGGCCATTGAGCTCGGTCATCTCCAGCAGGGGATTGGTTTCCAGTGCCTCACGCAATTCCACTTCCAGCTCGACGCTCGAAAGCTGGAGCAACCGTATGGCCTGTTGCAACTGCGGCGTCAATGCCAGTTGCTGGTTGATGCGGAGGTGTAAGCCTGGCTTCACTGGTTTGGGCGTCCGATCCCGGGCGAGAAAGCGCGTCCGGGAGTGAAGCATAGCCCCGTATCGGGGTTGCTAGTCAACCGGAAAAAAAAGGCTATACTGGCAAAATCGCCTGACCAGCGGCGATGTTCGGAAGCCGCGCCCCGCATCGTTGATGCACGCATGAGAATTGCGGAGGGCGGGCATGAGACTTGGCTCCTGGCTGTCGGCTATCGCGCTGGCCTTGATCGGCGCGTCCAACGCCTTGGCAACGACGACCGTTTGCGTATCCACGACCGCGCAATTGGTCGCCAAGCTCAATTTCTGGACGACCGCCACCGACAACGTGGAAATCCAGCTCGTCCAGGGGGTCTATGACCTCACGGGCCAATGGATATCCCAGTTCGCGGCCGACACCAATAGCGTTGGCATTGCTCTGAAGGGTGGATACAGCGCGTGTGGGCCGGGCGGAACTGCGGGCACGCGCAGCGCCAAGGTGGACGCCAACAATACCGTCCTGGACGGTGCCACGACCGGTCGGCTGCGCATCGATTACGCGAGGTCCCTTCTCGTCGACGGGATGGCGATACAGCGCTACGGCGGCGGCGTGATGCTCGGCGTCAACGAATACGGCAATGGCACGCTCAGCAACGTGATTGCACGCGATAACGCCGTCAACGGACTCGCTGCCGTTTTGTTGATCAGCAACGGCGCGGTCCTCGTTGCCGATAGCTTGTTCGACGGCAATTACCAAGGCTCCAATTGCTCGGTAGCGTATTGCGCCGCGCTGGCAATTCAGGCTTCGTTCGCGGAGATCAACAATACGACGATCGTCGACAATTCCTCCGTGAACGGATTGCTGATCGATAGCGGCAGCGGAAATTTCGATGGTGACAACGCCGTAGCGGTCAACGACGTTTTCTGGAACAACGGTGCCGACATGACGACGAACGGCGACGTCGGCCTGACGGTCAGCTATTCCGACTTCACGGTGAAATCCGGCAACGTCGCTGTGGGCGCGGGTAACATCGCCACCGACCCGCTGTTCGTCGACCCGGGTCACTACGACTACGCACTGACCGCCAACGGCTTACAGGTTTCCCCGGCCGTAAACACCGGTGCCAGCGCGGCGGCGATGGGCCAACTCGAAAACTATGGCTACCCCGGCGTCGACATCGCCGGCAACCCGCGCATCGTTGGCAGCAATATCGACATGGGCGCTTTTGAATCGGCGTGGGACGACCGCCACAATTTCGTCGTCACCAGCAGCGCCGACACTGGCGCCGGCACTCTGCGCGCCGCAATCACGGCGGCGAACACCAATCCCGGTGCATCGCATATCACGTTCAACATTCCAGGCGGTTGCGGGCAGATCATAGCGCTCGCCTCGGCGCTGCCGGCGATCCAATATCCGCTGACGATAGACGCGACCACACAGCCCGGCTGGGCCCCCAACACCCTGGTCGGCGCGTTCGACGCGACACTGTGCGTCAGCCTCATCACCAACAAAGTGGGGATCGGGCTGGATGCCACGGGCAGCGGATCCAGCCTCGTAGTGCATGGCATCGTCTTCATCGGATTTGGCAACAGCGCAATCCGGCTCAAGGCTGGCTCGGGACACGAAATCAGCGGCAACGAATTCATCGGCAGTGGTTTCGTCGGAACCAATGTCTATGCCGTTACCGTCACCGGCACGACGAGCAGCGCGCTGATCGGTGTGATCGGCAACGATCCGAGCCAGATCGAGCCGCGCATGAACCACATTGCCAACAGCAGCATCGCCGGGGTTCTGCTCAGCAACGCCGCCGGCGGCACGACAGTGGCGAATAATCTGTTCGGCGTCGGTGCCGACGGCACTGCGCCGGCAGGCAACACCTTGGGCATCTACATGGCAGATTCACCGTACAACATCGTGCGCGCCAACTACATTGGCAACAGCACCTACGACGCGATTTATCTCGGTGGTGTCGGCAGTCATGGCAACGTGGTGCAACAGAACCAGATCGGCTGGGACTTCTATGGCGACATGCCCAACGGCCGCTACGGTGTCAACGTCGACGTCGGCGCGCATGACAATCGCATCGGCGCCAGCGGTCTGTACGGCACGGGTTTTTCCAACAATATCCGCAACAGCGCAGTTGCTGGCGTGATGATGGAACCGGGAACCGGCAGCGGTAATTACGTCCTCGGCAACGATATGATTGGCAATGGCGGGCCGTTCGCCGGCTTGGCGATCGACTTCGGAGTCGAGGGACGCACCGCCAATACAGCGCATGGCGCGCAGAACTATCCGCTGCTGCGCAACAGTTTCGCGATGCCGAATCGGCAGCTCGTGACCGGCGTGCTCGACGCGGCTCCGAATGCGCAGTACCGCTTCGACTTCTACCATCTCTACACGACGCCGCATGATCCAGATGTTGGCGAAGGCGGTCTTTTTTCCGGCGAGTTCGCAACGCTGCAAACCGACGCCAATGGTCATTGCGCGTTCCTTATCTCACTCACCCAGGTTCAGGTCGGCGGCTACCTGAGTGCGACAGCGACCGCTGCCGGCGGCAATACTTCGGAGATCGGCAATGCGGTGTCCGACCAGACGGAAGGCATCTTCATCGACGGGTTCGGCGGCGCGGACGCATGTCAGTGACGAGTTGGGCCTGTTGCTCGTGAAAGCCCTGGCGCCCGTCACATGCGGAATTCCTTCCCCAGGTACACCTCGCGCACCTGATCGTTCGCGAGCACATCGGCTGGCGCGCCTTTGGCCAGCACCGCGCCTTCGCTCATGATGTAGGCGCGATCGCAGATGCCGAGTGTTTCGCGCACGTTGTGGTCAGTGATCAGGATGCCGATGCCGCGCGCCTTGAGCTGGCGCACGATGCGCTGGATTTCCACGACCGAAATAGGATCGATGCCGGCGAACGGCTCGTCGAGCAGCATGAAACGCGGCTTGGCGGCCAGCGCGCGCGTGATCTCCACGCGGCGGCGCTCGCCACCCGACAGGCTCTGGCCCTTGCTGTCGGCGATATGCGCGATCTGCAATTCGTCGAGCAGCGATTCCAGTTCGGCGCGTCGCCCGGCGGCGTCCAGGTCTTCGCGCAGCTCCAGGATTGCCAGCACGTTTTCGGCGACGGTCAGGCGCCGGAACACGGAAGGTTCCTGCGGCAGATAGCCCACGCCCAGGCGCGCGCGCGCATGCATCGGCATCTGCGTGATGTCGTGCTTGTCCAGGGTGATGCGCCCGGCGTCCGCGCCGATCAGGCCGACCACCATGTAGAACGTCGTGGTCTTGCCCGCACCATTCGGGCCGAGCAGGCCGACCACCTCGCCCTGGTTGAGGCTGAAATCGAAATCGCGGACGACGGTGCGGCCGCGAAAACTCTTCTGCAAACCGACCGCCCTGAGCATCAGTGCTGGTCTTCGGCCGGCTTCTTGGTCTTGGCCTTGCCGGCCGCGAAGCCACAGTTGTCCGTCGTCTGTGCTGCGGATTGCCCGCTGTTGGGCTCCATCACCATGTGCACACGGCTCGTCGCCGCGACGTCACCGCTTTCCATCTCGCCGGTGTTGGTGTTGTAGGTCATGTGTTCGCCGTGGAATTCGCCCTTGCCCTTCTGCACCATGACGACACCACCGTTCAAAGTGGCGATGCCGGTTTCGTTGCGATAGTCGATGTTGTCGGCGTCTGCGGTCATCAAGGTGCAGTCACCATCGTGCACCTGCTGCAGATGCGCTTGCTTGCCGGTCAGCACGACACGCGTGATGCCGCCGACGGCGCCATTTTTGTCCGCGATGCCACTGGGATTCTTGTAGATCGTGGCGTGGTCGGCATGTGCCTTCATCGAGCCCTGCGTCACGATCACGTTGCCATCGAGCTTGGTGATGTCCGGATCACCGGCCTTACCGGTCTGACTCTGCGTGCTTTTCTGATAGTTCGCATCGATCAGCATCGGCTGGCTGCGATCGCTGCTCAATGCGAAAGCGTTGCAGGCGAACGCGAGCGTCATGGCGGCAAACAAGGTCTTGTTCATGGAATGGCGTTCTTGTTCAAGGGTGAGGTTGTCCAGTGTACGTCGGACAGCAGTTCGACAACTTTCATGCCCATGTCGGCCTTCATGCCGACGCCGTGTACGATGTGGTTGGGGTCGGTAATCGTTGCCAGCGCCGCGGTTTCGAGGGTCTTCTTCGGCGGTGAAGCGGCCTTGTCCGAAGCGACTGTCAGGTCGGAGGTGATGAGTTCCACCGCAGTCACGGTCGGCGTCGGCTCGCGGCGCATCTGCACCTGGCCCTCGAATTTCATGATCGAGCCATCCTTGTTGACCCAAGCCGAATCCGACTTGCCCTTCCACGTATTGTGGCTATTGTCGATGATTTCGTAGGTCGGCATCGTGACGAAGATCGAGCCATCTTCCGCGCGCCGCACCAGGCGCGGCCCGGCGATGCTGAAGGCGTGCTGGCCATCCACGTCGAGCGCATCGACACTGAAGTTGGCCAGCGTGTAGTCCGAACGCGGCGGCCCGACAAACGCCTGCGATGGATTGCGTGCGGCGAAAACCCACACCAGTACCTGGGTCGCGAGTGCGACCGCCGCAAGCAAGGCAATGGTCAGAATCAGGCGGCGCTCCATTACGCGAACCGGCCCAGTTCTTCGTCGGCCTTGCCGTGCGCTGCGAGCAGCAGATCGCAGACCTCGCGCACCGCGCCTTCGCCGCCGCGCAGTTGCGTGCGCCAGCGCGCGCGCTCGCGCACCCACGGATGCGCGTTCGCGACGGCAATCGACAGACCCACACGCTGCATGATGGCCAGATCCGGCAGATCGTCGCCGCAGTAGCAGCATTGCTCGGGGGCAAGTTTGAGCGCGTGAATCAGATGTTCGTAGCAGTCCAGCTTGTTGTCCTGGCCCTGGTACACATGTGCGATGCCAAGTTCAGCGGTGCGTTCGGTGACCATGTGGCTCATGCGCGCCGTGATGATCGCCACTTCGATACCGTTGGCCATCAGACGCTTGAGACCGAAGCCGTCGTGCACATGGAACGCCTTCGACTCACGGCCATCGTCGGTGTAGCACAGCTTGCCGTCGGTGAGCACGCCATCGACGTCGAACATCGCCAGCTTCACGCGCCCCGCACGTGCGCGGATGTCGGCGGGCAGGTCATTGAGGTGGCTATACGACACGCGCGCGCAGCAAGTCGTGGATGTTCAGCGCGCCGATCACGCGATTGTCGCCGTCGACGACCAGTAACGCGTGGATCTTGTGCGCTTCCATCAGGCGCGCGGCTTCGATCGCGAGCTTGTCGCCGGTGATTGTCTTGGGTTGCGCGGTCATCAGGGTCGTGACCGGCGTGGTGCGCAGGTCGATGTCCTGGTTGTCTACGGCGCGGCGCAAGTCGCCGTCGGTGAACACGCCGAGCAGGCGCTGGTCGGCATCGACGATCGCCGTCATGCCGAGCCCTTTGCGCGTCATCTCCATCAGCGCCGCGGACAGGCTCGCGTCGGCGCCGATCGCGGGGATTTTCTCGCCGGCATGCATCACGTCGCTGATGTGCAGCAGCAGGCGCCGACCGAGCTGGCCGGCCGGATGGGAGCGCGCAAAGTCCTCGTCGGTGAAGCCGCGCGCTTCCAGCAGCGCGATCGCGAGCGCATCGCCCATCACCAGCGCCGCCGTCGTGCTCGCGGTCGGCGCCAGGCCCAGCGGGCAGGCTTCGGCGGGGACGCTCACGTCCAGATGCACGTCGCCCATCGTCGCCAGTGAGGAATTCGCATTGCCCGTCATCACGATCAGCGGCACGCCCTGGCGCTTGATTACCGGCAGGATCGTCAGCAGTTCGTCGGTCTCGCCGGAATTGGACAGCGCAAGCACGACGTCCTTCTGCGTGATCATGCCGAGGTCGCCATGGCTGGCTTCACCCGGGTGGACGAAGAACGCCGGGGTGCCGGTCGAGGCCAGCGTCGCGGCGATCTTGCGCGCGATGTGGCCGGACTTGCCCATGCCCGACACGACCACGCGGCCCGGGCATTCGAACATCAGCTGGCAGGCGTGCAGGAAGCTCGCGTCAATGCGCGCCTTGAGCAACTCGATCGCACGGGCCTCGGTATCAACCACAGCCAAAGCGCTGCGCTTGAGCGCGGCTATATCGAGGGTCTGGCGGGGTATGGCGGTAGGTTTGAGGGTCTGGATACGGGCGTTCATCAGGTGTGGGTTGAGCAGCGAAATAGCGGTCTCGAACGGTTCTGTGGCCATTGATTCTTCTGCAAGCGCGCTTTCGCGATGATCGTGTGTATTGTACCCTGTCGCCCCCCAAGGATGCGCAGACGGCGTCGCTTGCGAACCCGTCGCACGCCCGCAGCGCGCCATTTTCCGGCCCTCCGATGGACACCCAGACTATCCAGACTCTGATCGAACAAGGCCTGCCCGGCGCGCGCGCGCAGGTGCAGGGTGCCGACGGCGTGCATTTCGAAGCGACCGTCGTCGCCGCGGCATTCGCCGGCAAGCCTCCACTGGCGCGGCATCGTATGGTCTACGCCACCCTTGGGGAACGCATGGGTGGGGAGATTCATGCATTGTCCCTGAAGACCATGACGCCGGAAGAAGCGTCGCAGAGCAAGAGTTAAAAATGGCAAAAATCGTAATTTCGGGTGGCGAACCCCTCAACGGCGACGTCTGGATTTCCGGCGCCAAAAACGCCGTGCTGCCGATTCTCGCTGCGACGCTGCTGGCCGACGAGCCGGTCACGATCGGCAACGTGCCGCATCTGCACGACGTCACGACGACGATGGAAGTGCTCGGCCAGATGGGCGTACAGCTCACGATCGACGAGCGCATGCGCATTCACGTGGACCCGCGTCCGGCCACGCGTTATTTCGCGCCGTACGATCTGGTCAAGACCATGCGTGCGTCGATCCTCGTGCTCGGCCCGCTGGTGGCACGTTTTGGCGAAGCCGACGTATCGCTGCCCGGCGGCTGCGCGATCGGTTCGCGTCCGGTGGACCAGCACATCAAGGGCCTGGAAGCGCTCGGCGCCACGATCACGGTTGAGAACGGCTACATCAAGGCGCGGGCGAAACGTCTGAAAGGCGCGCGCATCGTCATGGACATGGTCACCGTCACCGGCACCGAGAACATCATGATGGCGGCGGCGCTGGCCGCAGGCACCACGGTCATCGAAAACGCGGCGCAGGAGCCGGAAGTCGTCGATCTGGCGAACTGCCTCAATACGATGGGCGCCCAGATAAGCGGCGCCGGCACGAGCACGATCGTCATCGATGGCGTGGAACGCCTGCACGGTACGGACTACGACGTGCTGCCCGATCGCATTGAAACCGGCACGTTCCTCGTCGCGGGCGCGATCACCGGCGGCCGCGTGATGGCAAAACGCGCCCGTCCGGAGACTCTCGATGCGGTGCTGCAAAAGCTCGAGCAGACCGGTGCGCAGATCAACACCGGCGTCGACTGGATCGAAGTGGACATGCGCGGCAAGCGCCCACGCGCGGTCGACGTGAACACGGCACCATACCCGGCATTCCCCACTGACATGCAGGCGCAGTTCACCGCGCTCAACGCCGTCGCCGAAGGCGTCGGCACGATCACCGAAAACGTGTTCGAAAACCGCTTCATGCACGTGCACGAACTCGAACGCCTCGGCGCCAATATCCGCATCGAGGGCAACACCGCTGTGATTCGCGGCGTAGAGGTCATGTCTGGCGCACCGCTGATGGCCACCGACCTGCGTGCCTCGGCTTGCCTGGTGCTCGCCGGCCTCGTCGCCAAGGGCGACACCACGGTCGACCGCATCTATCACATCGACCGCGGCTACGAAAACATCGAGGAAAAGCTTGGCGTGCTCGGAGCGAAGATCCGGCGCTTGCCTGCCTGATTCGTGCGTCTTGGCGCACATTTCGCTTTATATTGGACGGCGTATAGTGCGCGAACGATGGTTTCGCGGGGGGCGAGATGAGTCTGCTCGATCGACGCAGGCGACTGGCTACGGCGATAGGGTTGAGTAGGCCGGAAGTGGGCGCGGCGGGTAGTGTGTGGCAGGCGTTGTGGCCGGGTGGCGCATCGCAAACGCTGGTGCGCAGCGTGGTGACG
>Ga0163163_10002024_pt1 | contig 17125 bp, 18 predicted proteins | sample S65metaG_FD_119766 | JGI IMG/M metagenome (GOLD analysis project Ga0163163, IMG submission 119766) | Switchgrass rhizosphere microbial communities from Kellogg Biological Station, Michigan, USA - S6-5 metaG | ecosystem: Host-associated > Plants > Roots > Rhizosphere > Soil | place: USA... | reverse complement strand
GATCAGATCGGCCCCGGCGCGCTTCGCTCCAGCCAGGATGCAGTCGCTGTCGGTCGGCGCGCAGGCCGCGAGATCAGGAGGCGTCGCGATGACGCGATAGGTGCCAGCGCGGCCGATCTCGAGTCGGATCTCGTCTACGCAATTGTGAATGGCAATCCGAACATGGCCGACGGGAAGCCGCTGTTCGGCTCCGACCATAAGAACCTTGGCACGGCCACGGCCCTCAAAGCCACCTTGGACGATACCGCCTCGCTCGATCCGATTGCTGAGATGCGCGAGCTGATGCTTCTGCAGAAGGGCATCGAAGGCCGCTACATCACCGTGCGCCCGAAGTACCTGCTGGTTCCGCCGAAGCTCGAGCAGACCGCGCTGCGCATTTGCAGTGCCGCCTTCGTCGCAGCCAAGGGCCTCGACATCAACGTGCTCGGTGCTCTGCTGACGCCGGTAATCGAGCCGCGTCTGCACGATGAAAGCGACACGGCTTACTACGGCATCTCCGATCCCGCCACGGTCGACACTATCGAATACGCCTACCTGCAAGGCAATGAGGGCGTCTTCACCGAAACCAAGAACGGATTCGAGATCGATGGTGTGCAGGTCAAGTGCCGGCACGTGTTCGGTGCCAAGGCAATCGACTGGCGCGGCATGGTCAAGAACGCCGGCGCGTAACACCGAGTTCCGGGGCGGCGCCCAGCTCGGGCCGCCTCGATCATTTCACGATCAGAGGAGTAAGCAATCATGCGTAATTTCGTCAACCGGGGTGAAACGATCACTTGCCCGGCGCCCGCGACGGTCACGTCCGGGCTTGGTTATGTTCTCGGCTCCGCTTTGTTTGGCGTGGCGGTCACCGATGGCGCGAGCGGAGATCCGGTCGCGTTCGTCGTCGAGGGCGTCGTCGAATTGCCGAAGCACAGCACGACAGTGCTGGCGGTTGGCGATCTCGCGATTTGGGACGTCTCCGCAGGCGAGCTGATCGGCAGCGGTCCGGCAAGCGGCGACATTTCGAACGTCGGCATTGTCATCGAAGCAGCGGGAAGCGGCGACACGACGGCGAAGGTCAAGCTGTTGCCGGAAAAGGCATACGTTTATCCGAATGCCACCGACGCAGCCACCGCGACCAGCATCGCCAACCTCAACGCCTGGGCCACCGCCCTGGCAACGAAGTTGAACGCCGACGCCGGTGTCACCGACACGAACTACGACACCAACCCGCAGGCGTAACGCTACCACCCAAGGCGGCAATCGTCGCCGTGTGAGGAGCTGGCGCCGGATTTTCCGGCGCCAGCATTCGAAGCAAAAGGAATATTTATCGACATGACCACGCACTGGCTCGATCGCCCACGCACTGGCCTCGTGCTCACGTTCGTGATCGTGGCCTTCGGTGGCGCATGGCGATTCAACTCGGACCTGTCCGAGCTGAATCGCGATGCGGTCAACAAGGATCGCGAGCTCAACCAGATGCACGCGGAAATTTCGGAACTTCGTCATTCACCCAACTGCAGGCGGCCCAATGAGTGATCGAGCTCGAGCAAGCAGCGTCGAAAATTCGGGGGCTGGTCTACCGCGCGAAGAAAGCGACGGGGCAGCCGGAACGGGAATCCCTCTACCGCGAAATGCTCGAGACGCTGACCTGGTGTTTGGGGTGGCTCGAGGAGCCTCACCCGAACGAAGAGCCCCTCAAATTTGCCCTGCACGCCTTGATGCAATCCGCCAGGCGTACGGAGCTCGGAAACTGGTACGTCACTGATGTGGAATTGTATACCTGGGCGATGGATCAACTGGACACCCTCATACCTGTAATGCCATGACACCGCTTTGCGACCACTTCACGCTCGAAGAACTCACTGCCTCGCAGTGGGCTGCGCGCATGGGCGTGGACAATACGCCGCCGCCCGATGCGCTCGAGCGGCTGCGCGTCACGGCGAAGGGTATGGAACAAGTGCGCGCGCGCCTGGGCGATCGCGCCATCCTCGTGTCGAGCGGCTATCGCAGCCGCCTGGTAAACGCAGCCATCGGCGGCGCGGTCAACAGCGCGCACGTGCTCGGCTACGCCGTCGACTTCACGTGTCCGTCGTTCGGTTCGCCGTTCGATGTTGCGCGGCATTTGTCGATCCATCTCGATCTGTCGTTCGACCAGCTGATCTACGAATTCCGTAGTTGGGTGCACATCTCGTTTGATCCGCGTGGCCGCCGCGACTTGCTGACGATTCGCAGTAATCGCGAAGGCTATTTGCGCGGCATCATCGCTATGCCGGAGTTGCCATGAATGGGCGCCTGGCTCAAACAGTGCTTCGGCACGAGCTGGCAGACGGATCTGATGATCATCGCGCTTGTCGTGCTGATGCCGGCGTTCTTGATCTTCATGTATCGCGTACAGCGCGACGTGAAGGATCTCAATTTTGCGGACTGGTTTCGCGGACCGAACGGCAAAGCGAGCTGGAAAGAAGCGCAAGGCATCGGCGGCTTCGTAGTCGGCACGTGGTGCATGATCTACGTGACGCTCGCCGGCAAAGTTCCGGATGGGTACGCACTTCTGTTTCTGATCTATCTCGCCGTCTGCGCTGGAATACCGACTGCGGTTGCAATCATCAATCGCATGTACCCAGGCGGCGGCCAGCCAGCGCCGCTTCCCAATCAGCAGATCAAGGTCGACGCGCCGGCCGACGCGAGCGTCAACGTAACAACCGGACCACAGTCCGGTACGGGAGCCTGACATGATCGCCTTACTTGCTCTGTTCGGTTCCTGGGCCAAAGCGATTCCGCTCAAGGATTGGCTGTATGCCGGCGCGTTCGCCTTGGCGGTTGCTGGCTATTTGTTCTGGGCGCACCACGAGCGTGCGATCGGCCGCGCTCAGGATGCCGCGAAGATTGTCGCAATCAGCGCGCAGCTCACTGAAGCGCAGAGCGCGAACCGCAGCAACACCGATGCGATCAAGGCGCTGCAGGAAGCCAATCACCAATGCGAAGCCGGCCGCCTCGCCGATCAGAGCGCGCAGGCCGCGGCGCTGAAGAATCGCGATATCGCGCAGGCGAAACTATCCAAGGATGCCGCGAGCGCGCGCACGAAGCTACAGGCTCTGCTCGCCGGTCGCTGCAAGGCCTGGGCGGATCAGCCGGCTTGCGGGGTGATGCCATGATGCGCGTCGCCTTCGTGTTCGCAGTCGCCTTGCTGATTGGCGCGGCGATCGCTCTGCTGTCCGCGTGCGCGCCGGCATCGCAGATCGTGCGTACGCAAACCGTCGAAGTGCCGAAGTACATCCGCACGCCGCTTCCAGCGAAGCTGATCGCGCCGACGGTGGTCACGGATCCTGCGCCGCTTTGCGGCTCGGCATTCTGCAACGGTCAGCTCGCGACGATGCTCGGCGACTACCGTTCCGGATTGAATCAATGCAATGCGGACAAGGCGGCATTGCGCGTGCTGAACTCCAACGACGACCAGAGCCAGCCCGCGGCGGGAGCGCCCGCCGCGGTGCCGGCCGGTGGAGTGCAGTAATGGCGCAGCTTGCCTTCCGCCAACAGATCGCTTCAGACATGTTCGACGGACTCGTCGACGCCGGCATGGCCGATCTCGGCACCTACACACCGCCCGGCGTCGGTCAGGCACCGGTGCCGTGTCGCGTCGTGATCAACCGTGGCCAGGCGCCGTTCGGCACGTTCGGCTCGGTGATGGGCGACAAGACCAGCGTGCGCATCTTGCTCGCGGAAATTCCGGCGCCGGTGCGCGGTGCGGTCATCGCCGCCGATGGCGGATCGTTCGAGCTGGTCAAGGAATTGGCGAACGACGGCGCGCTGTCGACATGGGACGTGAACTGACATGACCTCGCCCACCGTCGATCCGATCCTCCTGCGCATCCTCACGGCGCTATGCGTGCCGCTGCGGCTAATCACGCAAGCGAACGGGTTCTATCACGACGTTGCCAACGTCGGCATCGAACCGTTTGCGTTCAATGCGCAGGATCCATTTCAACAGATCGTCGTGCACGAGGAATCCGGCGAAATCGTCGACTCCACGGAGGACGGCTTCCAGGATGAAAACGTCGTCGCGTTTCACGGCTATATGAAGACCGCATCGATGGCATCGGCCTACGCCGAAGCGCATCGCTTTGCGGCCGACATGAAACGTATCGCGAAGTCGATCACGCGCACGACTTTCGACGACGGTAATGGCGGATCGCTCGTTCGCTCCTGGTCGATCAATCAGAAACACGAAATCGTCCCATCCGAATTGGGCGAAGGCTTCCTGGAAGTGATCGTGCGCGTGGCGCTCGATTACCGCGATTTTTCACCGCCGGTTCCCGGCATCTAACCTCAAGAGGCACACGTCATGAACTTCAATGGTAATTTGCGACTCGCCGAGTGCGATGAGAACGGGATCGTCACCGGCGCTTTCATCGGTCTACTCAACCCGGTCAAGGTCGAGCTGGTCACGCCGGCGGCGGAAAACGTCGACGAAGTGAGCCGCTTCATCGATTCCGCCGGCCAGCTACTCAGCCGCGGCCAGATCCCGAAATTCACCTCGGCGAACGTTTCCACCAGCTCGCTGCGCGACAAGCGCGTGCTCGCATACGCGATGAACGGCCGTGCGGTCGGCTTCGCCCAGGCCGCGAACATCATCGCCGTGCAGACCGGCAGCACGGTCACCGACGAAGCGGTGACGGCTGGCGCGCTCGGTATACCGATCCAGCTCGCGAAACATCATGCCAGCGCGGTAGTCGTCAAGCACACGTCGGGCACTCCGACATACACGCTGGGCACCGATTACTCGGTCGACGCCAACCTGGGCCAGGTGACGCCGCTCGTCGGTGGCGTGATCACCGCATCGCAGGCGCTCAAGATCAGCTATGTCGCAGCGACCACGACGGCCGAAGCGGTTACCACCGGACAAGTGGGGGACTGGGTCAAGCTGGCCAACCGCCGCATCAGCAACGTCGTAGTCAAGAACAGTGGCGCCACGGTGACGTATACCGCTGGCACCGACTACGTCGTCGACGCCAAGCCGGGCTTCATCAAACCGCTGCCGGGTGGCGCGATCACCGAAGACCAGGACCTGAAGGTCACCTATTCGTGCGCGGCGCTCGCCGGCACCACGGTGCAGGGTTCGGTCGTGCCGTCCAAGCTGCTGCGCGTCGAGCTGCAGCTCGCCGACCTGGTCGATCAGTCCGAGAGCTATCTGATCATCCCGCTGTATCAGGCCGCGTCGTCTGGCAACAAGGATCTGATGGGCAAGACGGTGATCAATGCGGATCTCAGCGGCGCCATGCTCGTGCCGCCCGAGGGCACGGACATCGCCACGGAAACCGGCGGCGCACCGTACATCATCACGTCGCTCGCTGCCTGATTCGTTCCCGTGAACCGCGGCCACGGATGGCCGCCTGCGCTTATGAGTCCCCATGGCCTTCCGTGTCGAAAACCTCGAAGCACTCGCCCTCGGCAAAGGGAAGCTCGAACGCCTGCGCGACGGCGGCGTGAAGGTGCTCGAGCGCGCGGCGAGCACGCTCAAGCGGCGCCTGCCCGCGCAAGCCAAGCGCGATATCGGTGCGCAATACAACCTTCACTCGCGCGAGATCGGTAGCCGCCTGCGCTGCACCGGCGATCGCACGAGCGTCACGCTGACAGGCCTTGGCCGCAATCAAACGCTGATCAAATTCGGTGCGAAGCAGCCAAAAGGCGGCTCCGGCGTGGTCGTGCAAATCGAGAAAGGCAAGACGCTCAATATCGCGCACGCCTTCATTGCCACGCCAACCGGTAGCGCCGCCGGTGCCGGTCCGCAAGTATTCATTCGCACCGGCGTCATTCCAGCAACAGCGGCCAAGCTTCAGGTATTGGCCGTTATCGACAGTTCGCACGTTACTCCTGTGCATCAAAACCGCCGGTCGCAAACAGATCGGCATGGCTACCCGATCGCGGTGCTTGGCGGACCGACGGTCGCCGACATGCTGAAGGATCCGGGGCGTGAAGATCGCTTGAGCGAATTCGTGCAGAAAACATTTGCCGCAGAAGTCGATCGCTTGGCCGACGTCGCAAAGAAAAAGGGCTAACCCGGCAATGGCCACACGCGACGAAATCATCAAATACCTTTTCGAAGCCCAGCAGATCGGCATCGATGAGGTCATCAAGCTGCTCGAGGGCACGAAGCAGAAATCCGAGGAAGCCGGCAACGCCTTCGAATTTCTGAAGAAGCACATGGCGGAGATTGTCTCCGTCGCCGCGGCCGTCGAGATCGCGTTCAAGGGCATCGAATTCGGCAAGGAATCGCTCAAAAACGCCGAGGACGTCGAAAGCTCGCTCTCGCGCGTGCGCGCGCTCGCCGGCGATGCCGCGCAGCAGTTCGGCGATATGCAAGAGGCGGTCGAGAAAGCTGCGCAGGCCGTTAACGTCACGTCGCAAACATCGGCCAGCGGGCTGGCTGCTCTAGTCAGCACCGGGCTGAGTGCGAAGAACGCGATCGACGCACTGGTCCCTACGCTGCAGCTGGCAAAAATCGCCAACATCGACATCGCCCAGGCCGCCGAGCTCGTCGGCAAACAGCTCGATGCATTTCATCTGCCGGCGAGCGATGCGCAGAAAGTCGTCGACGAGCTCACGCAAGCGAGCCATGGTGCAGCCGGTGGCCTGGCGGCAATGTCCGGCGCTGCCGCACAGCTCGCTCCGGATGCGAAAGCGCTTGGCCTGTCGTTCACGGATACGGTTTCGATTCTCGGCCTGCTCAGCAGCAAAGGGCTGGATGCCGAGAAATCCACGCGCGGTCTGCGCACCATTTTCCAAGAACTACAGGATCCGACCAGCAAACTACGTGGTGAGCTGGGAACCCTCGGTGATTATACCGGCGATTTCGACAAAGCAATCACGGCGCTCAACGGCAATACGCCGCGCGCGCACCAAGCGCTGCTGACGCTCAGCGGATCCTCGCGCACGCTCGTCGAGGTGCTTGGCCAGGCCGGCCCCGAAGCGCTGGCGAAGTTCAATGCCGGCCTGCAGCAGACCGAAGGCGTCGCCGAACGCGCTGCGAAAATCCTCGACGACAACCTGAAAGGCGCGTCAACGCGTTTTGGCCTGGCGATCGAGCAGATCGGCGAGAAGCTGGCCCGGCCGGTACTTGAGCCGTTCAAGCAGGAATTGGAGAAGCTCGCCGAGAAGCTGAATGCGTTCGCTGATACGCCTAAGTTTAAGGAGATTGAGGCGAAGGTTGGTGAATTGGCCACGAAGGCTGCCGCTGCAATTGATAAGTTTATTAATAATTTCGACTGGGATGCGTTTCTTTCCGACGGAACGGATGCACTTGATGGTGTCAGCAAAGCTCTGACGGAGCTGGCCGATAATGCTACGGCCGCTACCTCGGCAATCAATAAGACGTTCGAAGCAATCGGTGGCACCTATCATGCCGCTGCTGCTGTGGTTGATGGTGCCGTCGGACAGCTCGCCAAAGCCGGCGACGTCATCGTCGATATCGCGCAAAAAACCGATGCCGCATCGGAGGGTGCAGAAATTGCGGCGCGCAAGTTCGAAAAGCTGCATTCGGTATTCCAGTCTGTCGGTGGCGAGGCATCGGCTCAGGCTGCTGAACATATTGAGAAGCTCGGCGACGATCTGGGCGCTCTAGTCGACGCCACCGATAAGGCGGCGACAGCAACAAAGTCGCATGGCGATGCAGCTGCAGCAGCAACAAGCAAGATCACCGAGCAAGCCCAGGCCGCCGACAAATATGAGCAAGCCGAACAGCGCTTAGCGGACGCTGCTGCTGCTGTAGACAAGGCCGACGCAGCGCAAGCCGAATCCGCGCGACACGCAGCGCAGGCGAACCAAGCATTCGCCGAAACTCTGCGTGTGGCTGCAGATTCGTCGAGGACCGCCACGGCGGACGTCAATGCACTGAAGACGGCGTTCAGCGCATTGAAGATTTCCAGTCAGCAGGATTTGCAGCAGGCAGCGACCGACGCGGCCTCGGCTTTTGCGGTGATCGATAAGAGTGCCGCAAATACAGCTGAGGGGCTCGCGGATCGGCAAAACGCATTTCTCGCCTATGCCAAGGCCGCGCTAGCGGCTTCCGCGCAGCTTGATGTCGGTGCGCGTGCATCCATCCAGTACCAGCTTGACTCAAAGGCTTCCGTGCTCGGCGTTACGGAAGCGCTGGCGGATATGGAAAAACAGTCCGATGCCAGCGCAGCTGCTCTCACAAGCGATGCCAATCGCGAGGCCGCGTCTTTCGATCGCGCAAGAGAAGCTGCCGATCGTGCCGCCGCGGCGACACAGAGCGCGGGTAATGAAGCGCAATCGACCGGCGAAAAATACGATCGCTTCAAGGACAAGGGCGAGGAAGGTTTCGCGGATCTGACCCAAGCGATTGCGCGGACGCGTTCCGAATTCCTATCTATCTCGGATGCCGCCGCGAAATTTTACGATACCGTCCTCGATGCTTCGTTCAAGCTTGGGCACTCCGACGATGGTTCCGGTTTCGATCGCACCGCACGCGCAATTCAGCAGGCGGTAGAACAAACAACGCAGAAGATTGCCGATCAGCGGCAAGAGCTTAACAGTGAAATCGCCGGCATCGATCAACTCGGCTTCAAAGCCGAGAGCAACTTCGGCGTCTTCCGCGGCAACGTCGAGCAGACCACGAAGCAGCTCGACAGCATGATCGCGTCGATTCAGGACGGCACCTACGACGCCGGCCTGCTCGGGCAGCAAGACCTCGGGCCGCTACTGCAGTCGCTGCAGGCGGCCAAACAACGCATGGATGCACTCAAGGCCGCCACGGAGCAGGCGAACCAGCAGCTCGCCGACCTGAGCCAGCAGCTGCAGGACGAACGCGACCAGCAGACCGGCAATCAGACCATATCGAAAATCGGCGATATGAAAAGCAAGTGCAGCAGATCAAGGACCTGGCCGACAAGGCCGACGCGGCCGGCAAGGCGCAAGCGGAAAAAGACCTGCAGATCGCCGAGCAGATCCACCAGAAGAGCTCAAGGACATCGCCGACGAGGCGAATGCGCGCAATGGTGGCGGTGGCGCTGGTAGTGGTGGCGGCGGCGGTTCGTCACCGGCGCCCACTGGCGGCGGCGGAGGCAATCCGCGCGGTGGTGGCGGCGCGTCCGGCTCGGGTTCGGCCGGCGCCGGCGTGCCGGGCATCACGCATCACACGACGATCAACGTCAACGGGCAATCGCTGGATGTGTATTCGGATGCCGAGAACGCCGATGGGCTGCAGCAGCTCGTGCGGCAAATGCGCTTCGCTAAGTCCCGCACATGATCACTCTCGTCACCACTAGCGGCACCATCAACCTGCCAGGCGATCTCGTCTGGCAGGACGAATTCAAATGGTCGCCGGTGGCCACGGCCGTGGCCGTCACGCTCGGCGGCGCGCTGATCGTCGAGAAATCGACGCAGCTCGCGGGCCGGCCGATCACGCTCGGTGGCATTTCCAACGCGGCGTTCCTTACGTCTGCGCAGCTGGATGAATTGCGCGCGGCCGAGATCGCGCAGGGCGACACGCCGATGACACTCACGCTGCACGACGGGCGCGCCTTTACCGTCCTGTTTTTCGGCAGCGGCAATCAACCGGCCGTCGACGGCACGCAGGCCTATCCGCGCGCCGGCGCTAATTCCACAGAGCGCGATGCCTTGCCGCATTGGCTCACCCTTCGCTTTATCGAGGTCTGATCACCATGGCGGACGTCAAACTCCTCGCTTCGCAGCGCCTGAACGACAACCCGGACGGCGGCGGCCTGATGACCTCGATCGAGGTTGTCAATGGCGTCGTCAACAACCTGTGGCCGGATATCTCGCGCGTCGATCGCGCCTATGGCGTGGTGAACCTGCGCAAGCTATTCGTCAAGGCCGACACGGCCGATACGGCGATCTACTCCGGCCTGCACATCATCTGCCTTTTCCCGCCGCAGGATCCGCGCGTCACGGTGACGATGTTCAGCACGAACAATTGGACGGACGTGCGCGATGATGCGCGCAGCGCGGTGGAGCGCTACCTCGACGAGTCCGTTCCTACGCGGATGATTCCGTTCGATCGGCAGCTCGAAGGCGAGCGGACGATTCTGGTGTTTCAACGCCCTGAGCTGGATCTGCCGAACATCGGCGAGGTCTATGTCATTTCCGATCAGCCGAACGAAAACAATCCGCAGTTCGTTCGCATCATCGGTCTAACGCAATCCGTGCAGACGTTTACGGACTTGTTGAACGGGCCGCCGGTGGATTTCCAGGCGCGCGTGATTACCCTGCAGCTCAGCGAGCCGCTCAAGTATACATTTCAAGGATCGCAGCCATCGCGCCTTTTCACGGCGCAGAGCAATACGAGCAACATTCGCAAGACGATCGTCTCAGATGCGGCCAATTACCACACCGTTCACACGCTGACGAACGATGCCGCTATTGGCGATCTGACCATCGACCTGGGCTCCGTGTTTGCCCAGCTCGTGCCGGCGTCAACCTCCGAATCGGCGATTCTGGATGCGCCGCCTGGGCAGACCGTGGCTGTCGTGGCCGCCGCGACGGCACCGGTCACTTTCCTTTCCGACGTGTTTCTGTTTGGCACGATCTTTACCAGCCGCGCCATCGTGCCCGGCAGTTTGGTGGTTACGCAGGCGGGAACAACCTACTACCTCGACAATGGCGCCGGCGTCATCATTCGCGGTTCGTCGCTCACGTCGACGATCGTGGCTGGCAGCGTGGATTACGCGACGGGCCAATTGGTGTTCGATGGCAGCGTCACCAACATCGCCGGCGCCAGCATCACCTATATCCCGGCTGCGGCGGTCAGCAAGGTTTCGCAAACCTTCCAGCAACCGGTCACGCAAAGCACGCGCGGCTTCGTCTATGCGGCGACGCTGCATCCGATCCCGATCCCGCAAACGCTATCCGTCAGTTATCGCGCGCTAGGAAAATGGTACACGCTCGCCGACGACGGCAGTGGAGCCATCCTCGGCGATATCGGTATCGGCACCGGCTCGATCAATTTCGCCACGGGCACCGATTCGGTGTCGCTGGGCGCACTGCCGGATATTGGCAGCAGCCTCATCTACAGCTGGGGCGGCGGATCGGAATTCGAGATCAAGGTGGGCGATGTAACGATCGGCACGCCCGTTGTCAACGGAGTACTCACGGGCGGCAACGTCAAACCGAGCTCGTTGACGGTTACCTGGTATGCCGGGGCTGTACTGAAAACGGCAAGCGATGACGGCAGCGGCGGCTTTACTGGCGACGCAACCGGTCGCGTGATTTATGGCAGCGGCGAGGTTTCCATCAAGCCGACCCTGCTGCCGGATCCAACTACGGCATTCAGCTTCGCCTATCAGAAAGCCACGGCCGTTCATACCGAGCTGTTCAACCCGAGCATTTCCGGCTCCACGATCACGACGACAGTCGCGCATGCGCCGGTGCGCCAGAAGTCGATTCTGATCACGTTCCAGCAATCGTTTCTCAACTATTTCGGCAAGCTCTACAACATCGCCGTGCAACTGATCGATGACGGCGCCGGCGGCTTGACTTACCTCGATGGCACTGCGCTATCCGGCTCAACGGTGGACTACACAACTGGCGCGATCGAGTTTGCGCCGAACGGCACAATCAAAGTGCCGACGATCACCTATAGCCAGTTCGACAATGCCGCTCCGCGGCGTAGCGTCGATCCGTCCACCGGTTATTACTCGCCATCGGCCCGCGCCGGTTTGTGGCCGACACAGGTGTCGCCATACGACCACGTGTCCAGTTTCGTCGACGGTTCCAATGTCACGATCTCTTACAAAGAGGACGGCGCGACGGATTCGGCCGCGACCTATTCACTGGCCACGCCGCCGCTGTCAATCGATTTGACGCCAACCGTCGCCAGCAACATCGTCCCGGGTGGCGTCATGTTCACGCTGGGCGGCCGCACATATATCGATCGCGCCGGATCGCTGTATTACGCGGTCAATCCATCGACCAATGCCGGCACGCTGGGTGGCAGCATCGATTACGCAAGCGGTGCCGCCAACGTCACGCACTGGGTGGGCGGCACGAGCAGCGCGCTCACGCTCAACGCGCTGCTCACACAAGTCGATCGCATGCCGATGTTCGTGCTCAATGGGCGTGTGCCTGGCTCTCCGCTGCGGCCCGCCTCGTTCTATATCCAAGCCAACAAGCTCGACGGCACGCTCATCAGCGCTACGGCCGACGTCGACGGCAAGATCGCGACGGCGGACATGCACGGCTATGTCGATGTCCAAACTGGCGTGTATAGCGTCGTGTTCGGCCGCTATGTACTGGATTCCTCGCTGACCGTCGACGACAAGGCGCAGGATTGGTATGACCCTGCGAACGTCGATGCGGACGGTTATTACCTAGTGCCCGATCCGGTCGAGCCCAGCTCGATCACTTATAACGCCGTCGTGCAAGTCTCGCTGCCGCTGGATAGCACGATTCTCGGCATCGATCCGGTGCGTCTGCCGCTCGATGGGCGAGTCCAGGCCGTGCGCAACGGCTACATGCTGATCCTGCACGACACGCAGGTCTACACGATGCCGAGCGGGCTCACAGCCGGCCAAGTCGAGACGCTGCCACGCGATGCCCTGGCGCTGGTGGAAGTGCGCGACAGCAGCTCCACGCCGCTGGTCGTGCCCGGCCAGGTCTCCGGCGGTCCTGTCGTCACCGGAGCAAAGTTCACTGTCGATCTCGCCGCCGGCACGATTACGATGGCCACGCCGCTGGATCTGAGCGCGTTCATCGAACCGCTGGTGGCGACGCACCGCATCGAAGACGCTTCCGTCGTCACCGATGTACAGATCACCGGCCAGGTGACAATTGCCGACGCGCTGACGCATGGTTATACGGCCAGCAATAGCTATGCGAGTACCGCACTGATCGCGCCGTTCGTGGGCGGTAGCGTGCAAGCCGCCTATACCCATCTGTTCAGTCAGCAAACCTGGGACAACGCGCACCCGAATTGGACGGATGCGATCGTCGGCAATCCGACCACGGCCGCCGTCGATGATCTGAACTATCCCATTCAAGTGCTCAATCGCGATGCGATCACGGAAAACTGGGCGTTCATCGTCAAAGGCGGCGGAACGCATGTGGATGTAGTTGGCCAACATCTGGGCGTGGTTTTGGTCAACGCCAGCATGGCCAGCAATATCGAGCCGATCAACCCGGGCACGGGTAATCCGTACTTCCTGTTTGATTACCGCGCGTTCGGCGCTGGTGGCTGGAATGACGGCAACGCGATCCGCTTCGATACGCAGGGCGCCGGCATGTCGGTTTGGCTCGCGCGCACCGTCAAGAGCGGGCCGGCCAGCTTCACGGATGATTTCGATGTGATCGAACCGCGCTGGGATAAGAGCTAAGCCATGCCCGGCACGAACTTTCCAGCCTCGCTCGATACATCGACCGATCTACCGGCGATCGCTTCGACCGATCAGGAAAACACGCCTGGCAAAGAGCATCATTTTGTCACGACGAACGTCAACGCTGCGGTGCTCGCTCTCGAAACGAAGCTCGGCGCTGACAGCAGCGCCGACACGGCATCGGTAGATTACAAGCTTGCCGACGCGCGCTCGCGCCTGACCACGGCAGAGAGCGCGATCGCAACGAAGGCCGATCTTGTCTCTGGCAAGGTGCCAAGCAGCCAGCTGCCGAGCTACGTCGATGACGTCCTGGAGTACGCCAATTTCGCCGCGCTGCCAGCCACCGGCGAAACCGGCAAGATCTATGTCACGCTCGACGATAACGCTGAATATCGCTGGTCGGGCAGTACCTATATCCAGCTTGTCGCGTCACCGGGCACGACAGATTCGGTACCGGAAGGATCGACGAACCTGTATTTCACCGCGGCGCGCGTGCTTGCCGTCGTGCTCACCGGGTTGTCGACGGCTACGAATGCCGCGATCACCGCGACGGATACAGTACTGAGCGCACTCGGCAAGCTGCAGAAGCAGATCACCGATCTGATCGCCACAGTCAACGGCAAGGTGGATCAGTCCATTACGGTCAATGGCCATGCCCTCTCGAGCAATGTGACGTTGACAACGGCCGACGTCGCCGATGGTACGAACAAGCGTTACGTCACCGACGCGGAGCTCGCGGTTCTCGCGGCGACATCGGGCACGAATACCGGCGATCAGACGAACATTACCGGCAACGCTGCCACGGCAACCGCCTTGCAGACCGCTCGGAACATCAACGGGCAACTGTTCGATGGAACAGCCGATATCACGATCCCTACAGGCGGCGGTGGCTCTGGCGGCTCGATCTCAGTTTATTTCGCGTGAGGTGACAAATGAGAACTTTATACATTCCCTTTTGGTACAAGTCCGGCGACGTGCGCGGCGAATGCTTCCAGAAAATCCGCGTAGACGATGACGGCAAGCATTCGCTGATCGGCTACGTGGATGGGGCCGACAAGCCATTCATGCTGCCGGAGCCGCATGAAGGCGTGCTCATCAATCCGCGCAACCCGATGGAAACGTTGCCGTGAGCAATAACACATCGCAGATTTTCAGCCTGCGCCCAAAATGGAATTGGTGCGCATTGACTGCGGCCAACACGGCGATGGACGGCACCGGCACTGTCGGAACCTTGTTCACTGCGACGAGCACGAGCGGCGTCGACAGTCGCATCGAACGCATTCGTTGCATGGCGCAAGGGACTAACGTCGCCAGCGTCGCGCGCGTTTTCGTGAACAACGGCAGCTCGAACGCGACAGCATCGAACAATTCGTTGATCGCTGAAATCGCGTTGCCTGCAACATCGGCAAGCAATAGCGCGCCGGTAAATCCGACCTTGATTGAGCTCCCCAGTGCTGCGGATCTCAATGCATTGTTCCCGAACGGTCTGCCGAACGGCTACAAAATCAATATCTGTCTCGGCACAGCAGTTAGTGCCGGGTGGCAATTCACGGGCCTTGGCGCGGACTACGGCTGATGAAACTCGTCAGTGACATGGGTGGCTTTCCGCGAACCGGAGTGCCTATTATCGTGGATCGCGCGGGCTACCCGGTTAACCGCGATGCGCCACTGCTGTTTCCGAGATCGGACATCAATCTCATCGCGACTGGCGGTGAAACGCGCATCGCTTTTGCTTATGCACCCTACGGCGGCGTCGCCACCGTCTATAAAAACGGCGTTCCGCTCGGGCCGCGCGATTGCGTTATATCTGGCCGCGCCGGCGTGTTTGCGATCGCGCTTTCCGCGCTCGACATCATTGATGTCAGTTATTGCACGGCCGAAACGTCCTTGCCCGCGGCCTCTACGCTCACTGGCAATAGGTTGTTTGCAATGTGGAATCCGGCGGACTCGAGCGCGAACGAGACGTTGACCAATGGGAATTTGACGGCCACCGATTCGAACAACTCTACGTGGAGCGCTTGCCGATCGACGTTGTCGAAAACGTCTGGCAAATGGTACGTGGAATTCACCCTTACGGCGCTTACGACGTCTGGCACGACCGTTTCTGGTGGAGTCGGTTTTGGCGATGCTTCCATGGCGCTGGGTAATTACTTGGGCAGTGACGTGCACGGATTTTCAGAATTCCTGCACGACGGCGGCGGCACGACCAACAAGTACAACAATGGATCCGGAGCCGCGCTTTCGTTCGGTTCGCAGTCGGCGGGAGCCAATGGCAAGCTTGCGATCGATGTGGATGCCGGCAAGCTATGGTTTGGCTTAGTCGGGACAGGATGGAACGGCTCAGGGGATCCGGTGACTGGCGCGAGCCCAGATTACACGTTCACTGCAGGCACAGCGATGTATGTGGCTTGCAGCAATATCCACCAGTCATCGATCACGCTCAATAGTGGCGGCAGCGCTTTTGGCGATGCAGTGCCGGCCGGCTTCTCTGCGGGATTTTATGCAGATTCATGAGCGCGTATACCAAGCCAGCGCCATACACCAAACCGCAGACCTATGACGGCGGTGAAACCGCGCTTCCCATCGTTGCGCCGAACAATCTCGGCAGCACCGGGCTGCGCTGGCTCGATGCCGATGATCATTTCGCGCGCACCGAATTCGACTGGCAGCAGGCGCAAGCCTCGAACGTGCCGATCGCAGCACCGTGGGAACGGCTCGATGCATTCTCGCGCTCGCTGTCGCAGGCGTGGCAGCAGGCAAATCAGTTCGGCTTCGATGCGGGATTACCTTGGAGCAAGCCAGGCGCTTTTGCCGCGGCGTTGTCGGCGCCCTGGCTGCAAGCCAACCCGTTTGATCGTGCTGCGGCCATGCCATGGGCGCAATTCCGCCAGCGTCTGGCCACGCAAACCGGCCTGCCATGGATCACGCCCGACGCGCACGGTTTTGCCGCAGCGCTGCCCTGGGCGACGCTGGCAGCCTACTCGGCGAGCAAGTCGCTGCTGTGGAAGCGCCTGGGCGAGCTCGGCGCGTACGTCGCGCTTCCCTGGGGCACTGGTAGCAACTACCAAAACGGCTACACCAATCCGTACGTCAATCCGCCCGACGACGGCAGCGCACTCGTCTTCCCCGACCTTCCGGTGTACATCATGATTCCCACCATCACGGCTGTCGTCATCGACGGGGGCGCCGATCTCAAGCCGCTCTCGGTCACGATCAATGGCGACGTCGATTCGTTCTGCTGGTCGTTCGAGATGCAGATCCCGGCCGAGACGTTCGCGATGGTGAATCCTGGCACTGCCGATCCGGTGCCGATCCGCGTCACAGTGAATGGCTACTCGTGGGCGTTCCAGGTTGAAAGCTACACCGACAATCGCAAGTTCGGTGCGCGCGGGTTCACTGTGCGCGGCCGCGGACTATCCGCCGCTTTCGCTGATGCGCCGGCGCGCACGCTGCTGCAGGGCGATGATTACAATGCCGCACAGCTGGCGCAGCACGAAATCGATCCGACCGGCTGGACTGTGATTTGGGATGCCGTGGACTGGCTCGTGCCCGGCGGAACGTTCAGCTATAACGACCTGACGCCGATCGCCGCAATTCAGCAGCTGGCCAGCGCCGTCGGTGGCGTGGTGATCTCGGATCCGGACGCGCTCAATATTCGTGTTGAGCCGCGGTATCCGAATAAGCCATGGGAATGGAGCAGCACGGTGCCATATGCGATCGTGCCTGCGGCTATGCTCGATGCGGCGAGCGGCGACTGGCGCGGGGGAGCGAATCCAAACGGCATTTATGTCTATCCG
>Ga0163163_10002020_pt1 | contig 17132 bp, 13 predicted proteins | sample S65metaG_FD_119766 | JGI IMG/M metagenome (GOLD analysis project Ga0163163, IMG submission 119766) | Switchgrass rhizosphere microbial communities from Kellogg Biological Station, Michigan, USA - S6-5 metaG | ecosystem: Host-associated > Plants > Roots > Rhizosphere > Soil | place: USA... | reverse complement strand
TTGGCCGAACCGATCCTCGTCGGCCTCGGTTTCAATGGCGCCCGCGTTGCAACGATTGAGACCGACGACCCCGATGCGCTGGGCGCGGCCCTGCGCACGATACAGTCCCTTGCCGCGACAGCAAAGCCGGCGTCTTTTGCGGCAACCGGCCGCAAGCGCGAGGTGATGCGATTAGCATTGCGTGAGCTGCACGCCGCCGCACCGACGCCGGTCGACGTGGTGCCGCTGCCTGCCGGTGCGCCATTTGGCACCGTCGAAGTGAACGTCGAAGGCTGCACGCTGTGCCTTTCCTGCGTGTCCGCCTGCCCGACCGGCGCGCTTTCGGACGACCCTGAACGGCCGACACTACGCTTCGCCGAAGACGCCTGCGTTCAGTGCGGGCTGTGCAAGGCAACGTGCCCGGAAAAGGTAATCAGCCTGAAGCCGCAGATCGATTTTCGCGCCGCAACCGCCATGAGCCGCGTCATCAAGCAGGAAGATCCCGCGGAGTGTATCCGCTGCGGCAAACCTTTCGGCGTGAAGAGCTCCGTCGAGCGTGTCGTTGCCAAGCTCGAAGGCAAGCACTGGATGTATAAGGACTCGAAGAAGCGGCTCGATGTCATTCGCATGTGTGACAATTGTCGCGTCGAAGCCATGGCGGAAGAACAATTCGACCCGTTCGGCGCACCGCGGCGCGCTCCCGTGCGCACCACCGAAGACTATTTCCGCGAGCGCGAGGAAAAGGGTGACAGCTAGCTACTTTTTCGTCGCTGCCTTCGCCAGGAAATCCACCAGCGCCTTGCGATCTTCCGGCGATCCGATCGTCTGCTCGGGCATCTTGGTGCCGGGCGTGTAGACCGCCGGTCCGACCTCGAACAGTTTCGACACGGTTTCCGGCGTCCACACGATGTCGAGCTTTTTCAGCGCCGGAGAGAAATTGTAGCCGGGCAGCGTGGCGATGCGGCGCCCGAATATTCCCGACAAAGTGGGCCCGGCTTTATTGCCTTCGTCAGGGGACAAAGTGTGGCAGGCGATACAGGCGCGAAAGATCTCGGCGCCATGGTCCCCGGCATAGACCGCAAGCGGATCGTCCGGCGCGCCGACCACCGCCGCCCCGATCGGTTCGCCGTTCGACGCATCCCAGCGCCGGATCATCCGGTCAGCGCCACCGGTGAGCAATGTGCGGCTGTCGGGGAAAAACGCTACCGACCAGACCGGCAGGCCTGGGCCAACAAGAGTATGCGAGAGCGTACGCGTCTTTCGATCGATGACAGCGACGGAACCGCGAATGCCGGCGGCCGCCACAAGATTTCCGTCCGGCGCACTGGCAAGGGCGATGACGGGATTGGGCGAGGCTTCAACCTCGCCGCGCGTCTCACCGGCAGGGGACAGGAAGTAGACCTTGCCATTCGCACCAGCTGTCACGATGTCGCCGTCGGGTGCGACGATGACAGCGTTGAGCGGCGTCGGCAAGGTGTGGACTACGGCGCTGCCGCCGGCGAGCGGCCAGATGCGCAGCGTCGCGTCATAGCCCGCGCTCACCACGCTTTTTCCGTCCGGCGCGAATGCAACGCCGTTGACGTTCTGCCCGTGACCTTCGAGCACTCGCACCGGTCCGCCGTTCACGGGCCACAAACGGACGCTGCGATCCCACGACGCCGACGCAATCATGCTTCCATCTGGCGACACCGCGAGATTGGAAACGGGACCGGAATGGCCGTCGAAAATTTTTTCCGGTTGCGGTTGCCCGGCGGACCAGATCGCAATGTGTGCATCCGCTCCGGCCGTTACGATGCGTCCATCCTTGAGATAGGCGACGGCATTCACTGCGCCATCGTGAAAGCGAAGTACCTGCTCGGCCGTGTTGCGGGATAGCGACCAGAGAATCGCCGACGTGTCGAAACTGCCGGAGATTGCGCGGGTTCCGTCGGGCGAAATTGCCAACGCCTTTACCGGACCACCGTGACCGCGCAATTGAGCGTGCGCCGGGGCGAGCGCGAGCGGGCACAAGAGCAGGCCGAGACAGAGAGATCTGGTCCAAAAGGTCATAACGAACCAATGCAAAGTATTGGCCTGACTTTAGAGCATTTTGAGGAACGTTGGCGCCATGTCCATCTCACTATAAATGAGGGCCTGGATAGATGAGGCCGCATTGCGGTTAACCGATACGATACGATCGTGGGCTACGACGGATTTCTCCCTTTAGCGGCTCATGCTCCTCGATGCGTCTTCTTTCATACAACGTTCGCAATGCGCATATCCGTGAGGAGGTCGCTTCGAGCGCCTGGGACCACCGGCGTGACGCCGTCGTCGACCTGATCACGGCAGAAAATCCGGACGTGCTCGCTTTGCAGGAAGATAGCACCGAGCAACTGGATTACATCCGGGATGCTTTGAAGGACTCGTACAAGGTTTGTCTCGATCCGGCATTCTATGAAGCCGACAGGTCCCACAATGCGATCCTGGTCCGAAACACTTTGAAGGTCGCCGGTTCCGGAGCGTTCTGGATACACGGCACCGGACAAACGCAATCCAAAATCGACGGATCGATCTGCTTCCGCCATGCGACCTTTGTCAGGCTCCACGAGGCGCATGAGTCGCTGCTGGTCGTCAATGTACACCTCGATCACGCCGACGACGCGGCAGTGAAGCAGGCGGAAATGAAGGCATTCATCCACCTGCTGGGCGGCATCGCCGGAGTGCCGCCGACGAAAGCGATCGTGATGGGCGATTTCAACGCCGTTCCAAAAATGCAGCCTTGTTTCCTGCTCGAGAAATTCGGCATGCGCGACGCAGCGCGGTTGCAAGGCAGCGAAGATGGAACGTTCTCGTGCTGGACGAAAGGCGTGCCTTCGGATCGAATCGACTACATCTGGCTGTCGGACGACCTGAAAAGTGCACTCAAGTCTTATCGCGTTGTCCTCGGCGCTTACCCGCAGCAAGGCGGCGGGCTGTACTACGCGTCAGATCATGCGGCTGTGCTGGCGCAGTTCGACATCTAGCGGCAATCAGTCAGCGGGCTGCATGCCGAGCGCACGAATGCGTTCGCGCGTTACGTCATCGTGCAATGCGTCGATGAAGGCCTGCACCGCCGGACGGTTTCGCCGCGCGTCGGCGACCAGGAAATCGTAGTGCTCCGGCGACACCGGGAGAAATCCCAGGCTGTAAAGTTTCGCAACCGGCTCGATCGCAAGGCCCCAATCCGCGCGGCCCTGAGCGATCGCGGCGGCAACGGCGTTGTGCGATTTGGGCTGGTTGGCGTAGCCCGGCGGACGCGCGCCGTCGAGCAAGCTGTCCATCAGCACGCGTGTGCCAGAACCCACATTCCGGTTGACCATCAAGACTGATGCATCGGCGATAACGGTCTTCAGCGCTTGCTCGGCGCTGCGGCCTTCGAAGCGTTTGTCGCCGGGCCGGAACACGACGCCCTGCATGCGTCGCCACCCCGGAACCAATGCAAGGCCGGGGCTGATAAGATGCTTGTTGTATTCTCCGGTCGCGGAATCAACCAGGTGAACCGGCGCGACATCGCACTCACCGCGGGTGATAGCCGCAACGCCGCCTTGGCTGCCGACCGCCAACGTCCGCGCAATGACGCCACGGTCGGCAAGCGCGCCGACGACGACATCGAGCGCAACGTCGTGGCTCCCCATGATGACGAGGTCGGACGCCTTTTTGCCGGTGTCGAGCAGCGTCACCTGCGCTTCGCTGTCGCTGTCCAATGTCGCTGAGAGCGCATCGATTTCGATAAAGCCGTCGGCCTGCGAGAAACTGGTCACCGCACCCGACCCCTTGCCGATCGGAAAGGCAAATGTCGCTTCGCCAGCTTCAACAAGCGAAACCAGCACAAATTCCTTCCGTCCGAGCTCGGAAACGATGTGAACCGGCACGCGCGCCGGAACGGCTTTCTCGGCTTCCGGCGGCAGCCCGCCCCAGGCGCGGATGACGGGCGCTACAAAGGCATGGAACGTGAAAATCGCCGAGGTGGGAAAGCCGGGCAGCACGACGATCGGCTTGGTTCCGACAACGCCCAGGCACAGGGGCTTGCCCGGCTTCAGCGCCACGCCGTGCACCAGAATTCCCGGCTTGCCGAGCTGCGAGACCACACGGTGCGACAAGTCGCCCGCGCCTTTCGACGTGCCTCCCGACAGCACCACCATGTCGCTTGCGCCGAGCGCCTCGCGTACCGCTTTTTCGAGCGTCACCACATCGTCGCGAAACGCGCCGAATGCGATCGGCTCACCGCCGGCTTCCGCAACCGCTGCAGCAACAATGGCACCGTTACTGTCGTAGACACCCGCGGGCCTCAGCGGTTGGCCCGGCTCGACAAGCTCATCGCCGGTCGAAAGCACGGCCACCTTCGGCCGCCTTACCACGTCAATGCGGTCAAGCCCGCAGGCCGCCAGCATGCCGATTTCGCGCGCGCCGATTTCCGTGCCGCGCCTCAACAATGTTTCGCCGCGCGCGATGTCCGAGCCGGCGAAGGAAATGAACTGTCCCGGCAGCACGGCACGGCGCACCTCCAGGCGCGGCCTGCCTTCCTCTATCAACTCGGTCTGCTCGATCATGATCACGGCATTGGCGCCGCGCGGGATGACCCCGCCGGTCGCAATCGCGGTGCATGTTCCTGCTGTTACTGTTTCAACGGGCATATGACCGCAGGCGATCACTTCCGGATTGAGCGTTAGCACCTTGGGATTGCCGTCGCTCGCGCCTGAGGTGTCGACCGCGCGCACCGCAAAACCATCGACATTCGAGCGGTCGAATGGCGGCGCGTCTACTGGGGCAACGACATCCTTCGCGAGCACACGGCCGCGCGAATCGGCGAGCTTGACGTTCTCTGCCGCGAATGGCTTGAGGTCGAGATGTTTCTCGAAGCGTGAGCGCGCTTCCTCCGCCGATACAACCTCGAGGAACTGCTCCTGACGGGCCGCGGCGCGTACGCGCGCGATCAGATCACTGTCGCCGGTCAGCCGCGGCTTGCGGGATTCGCTCATGACAATTGACTCACGGCCACTGTCTCACCTGGACAGACGCGCCGGCAGGATATCCCTCGCTGTCGGGCGGCACCAAAATCCAGCCGTCGGAACGCGCCAGCGACGAGAGCGGAAGATATTTGCTCGCCAGCGGCTCCGCCTGTGCCGCATTGCGGCGTACTGGAACGACCTCGGCCAATCCGACGGTCGAGGCAACCTTCCGCGCGAGCGGCAATGCTTCCACCATCTCACCGTCGTGGTTCTTTGCCGCCGCCAGCCGGTCGAGAATCCGCCGGCCCACTAAGAGCCAAACCGCCAGCGCGGCATCAAGGCGTCCCGGCAACAAAAGAACGGGCGTTGCACTCACAAATCCGACCGCTGAGGTTTCGCCCGGCGTGAGGGCAACGCCGTGCACCGCGAGCCGGCCTTCGCGCGTGAGAACCTGCACCGCGTTGTCGTTACGCCCGCTGCCGGTGCCGCCGATGGCGATGATCGCATCAGCGCTCTCCGCGGCCATCGCCACCCCAAGACCACGTCCGCTGTCGTCGAACCGCGCGGCGCCACCGCGCCGCTCAATGTCCGTGCAGACCAATCGTGCAGCGGCAGTGATGATGCTGCTGCCGCGCAATGGCAGAACGCGAAAGCGCGGCTCGCGTACCGTCACCCTCGCGATGCCCGCGGCCGCGAACGCCGCAACATCCGTTGCCGTCAGTCGCTCGCCGGCACGCCGCAGCGGAATTGCCGGATCGCTGTCGCCGCCGGCGGCCAGAACTCCCTCGCCGGGATTGATCGGCATCAGCACCTCGGCAACGCCACCGCCAACCTTCACGGCATCGATCGGCGCAATGCTGTCGGTCCCCGCGGGCATTGCCTGACCGGCTTCGACACGCGCCGGCATGCGTGCGAGTGGAGCCGGCGCGTAGCCGCCTGCGCCGAGCGTCTCATCCGAACTCAATGCCCACCCGTCCTGCAAAGCCAGCGACGAGGCCGGGCGCGCCGGCGCCATGGCATCGGTCGCGAGCGCACGTCCAGCAGCGGTCGAGACATCGATCGTCCGCGGCGTGACCGGCTTCACCTCTGCGTCAATCAGCAGCAGCACATCGGTGAGCGGCGTCAGCCGTGAAATCGTCTGTATTGCTTCGGACGCCGCCATTCGCTGTGCTTGACCTTGTTGCAGTCAGAGACTTCAGTTTACCTGAACAACGCCGTGCATGCAGCGCGGCTTTCCATTGGTGAAATCGGGGGAAGTAAGCGTGTTTACCGTAACAAAAGGCAAGGCTCTTCTCACGACGACCACGGGGGCGCTGCCCCGCCCAAGCTGGTACACCGAAAACCTGCGCGGCATTCCCCTGTCGCAAGGATTTTCCCGTCTCGCCTATCGCGAGCAGCACTTTGATTGCCTCGCGTGCCATGTGGCCGCCCAGCACCGCGCCGGCATCGACATCTTCGTCGACGGTGACACGCGTCTTGACGACGACGTGGCCGGGCGAGCCTGGGTCAGTTACGTCACCGAGCGCATCACGGGTATCGGAACGCCACGCGTCGAAGTGCCGCCTGCCAGTTTCATGGCCGACAAGGGTCCCGGCGACCTGATGTGGGAAGTCATCGAAACACGCATGACGCCACCGGTCACCGGCGAGATCGGCGAAACGACATTGCAACTCGATCGCGCCTACAAAGCGATTGCGCCGATGACCGACAGACCGGTCAAGATCGGCTCCATCTCGGCGCAGATCCTGGCCTTGATGCTGGCGAACGAGCACTACAAGAACCGTCTCGACTTGCTGATGGATCTCTCCAGCGCGCTCAACAAAGAGTATCACGCGCTTGCAGACGCGGGCGCTCCGCTTCTTCAGGTCGAAGAGCCGGCGATCCACCAGGTGATCTACGATCCGAAACAGCCGATCAAGCCGGAGAAGTGGGTCGAAGCGTTCAATGCCGAGGTCAAAGGCCTGCGCAAAAAGTGTGAAGTGTGGTGTCACACATGCTGGGGCAGCCCGGCAGCGCAGCGGGTGGCGAGCAAGGATCAATCTTATAAAGATGCGCTACCTTATCTCGACCAACTCGACGTCGACGTGCTGACGATCGAAGGCGCATTCAATCGCGGCCTGGACTTCGAGCATGTCGGCAAGATGATCTCCAAGGACAAGAAGATCGCGGTCGGAGTCATCAGTCACCGTACGCTGCAGGTCGAGCGGCCCGAGGAAATTGCCGACCTGATCCGCAAGGCGCTTAAATATATCGAGCCGGAGCGGTTGATCCTGACGAGCGACTGCGGCTTCGGACGGCAATCGATGAGTCGCATGCACGCCTTCTACAAGATGGTGGCGTTGACGCGCGGGACCAATATCGTGCGCAAGGAATTGGGAATTGAGGAAGCCTATATACCGGCGGCGGATAAACAGCTCTCGATGGTCCCGCTCAGCGCATGACCGAAACCGTGATGAATCTGCGCGGATTGAAATGCCCGTTGCCGGCGTTGCGGGTGCGCAAGAAATTGTCGGGACTGAAGAGCGGCGACCTGATTGTCGCGGAATGCACCGATCCGCTCACCACCATCGACATCCCGAACCTGCTGCGGCAGACCGGTGACAAACTGGAAGAGAAATCGGAGGCGGACGGCGTGCTGACGTTCCGCATCCGGAAAAGCTGATTCAATCCAGATTGAATTTCTTGTTGCGCACAAAGGCGCCAAAGTCGGCGCGTAACGGCACCGCGTATTGCCGCGCCTTGTCCTCGGACCAGCCGTAAAATTCGCTGCGGCCGAAACGATCGGTGTCACGCTGGTTACGATAGGGCCGCGTCGTCGCCCGGCGGCGATCATAGGCATCGATCTTGCCGGCGAGACCGCTTTCCCGGAAACGCTCGTCGTGGACGGTCACATCAAGCGGCAGCCGCGGCGTGATGCCGCCCTGCTCCGCCGGCCAGCCGACGCACATCCCTGCAATGGGAATGACCTTTTCCGGCAGATCCAGCATGTCACTGATGACCTTGGCGTGATCGCGAATCACGCTGATCGGGCAGCAGCCGAGGCCGGCGGCTTCGGCGGCATGCAGGAACGTCGTCATGACAATCGCGGCGTCGACGGTCGCATTGAAGAAGAGATCGAGATGATCGTTGGGGAATGGCTTGCCGCGCAGCCGCGCGATTTCGGGAATCCGGCGGCCGTTGGCGAGAAAAACGAGAAACACCGGGGCGTCGCTCACCCAGGGCATTTCCGGGAGCAGGCCGGCGATCGCATTGCGCTTCGCCCTGTCGCGGATCACAAGAATATCGCCCTGTTGCAGGTCGCTTTTTGACGGTGCCGACAGCGCGCATGCGCAGAGCAGACGCAGCAGGTCGGGCGCGACGTCCCGCGCGAGATAGCGGCGATGCACGCGGTGCACCGCAATCCGGGCAAGCCCGTCGAGACCGGATACATCATCGCCGACCTTTAGATCCTCGCCGAAACGCTCCATCAGCGCTTCCCGAATAAGAGACGTCAGGTCCGGCATCGAACAACTCCTTGACCGAATGACCGCAGGCCGCGCTATCGTAGCGCAGGGAACGACGCGCAAAATACAACAAAGACAAGCGGACTGTGGGAGGATCAATGAGCAAAGCTCGGCGGGGGCTTTGGCCTGTGGCCGATGGCGGCTTCTGATGACGCCCGCTTTGCTCGATGCGAAAGGCGTAACGCTCCAGTACAAGACGCCGCGTCACCTGGTGACGGCGACCTATCGCGTCGATTTCTCCGTTCATCAAGGCGACCGTTACGTGATCCTCGGGCCATCGGGCTGCGGCAAATCCACTCTGCTCAAGGCAGTGGGTGGATTCATGCCGCCGACAGAAGGATCGATCCGCATTCACGAGCGGGAGATCAGATCACCCGGCCCCGACCGCATGATGGTCTTCCAGGAATTCGAGCAACTGATGCCGTGGAAAACCGCCTATCAGAATGTCATTTTTCCGATGAAGGTGACGCGAAAATTCGCACGCGGCGAAGCAGCCGAACGCGCTGACGCAGCCATCGCAAAGGTCGGACTGACTGAATTCCGCGACATCTACCCCCACATGTTGTCGGGTGGGATGAAGATGCGCGTTGCAATCGCGCGCGCGATGGCGCTTGAACCCGACATTCTGCTGATGGACGAGCCCTTCGCCGCACTGGATGCCCTCACCAGGCGCACGATGCAGCAGGAGCTGCTGTCGCTGTGGGATCAGCTGAGATTCACCGTGCTGTTCGTGACCCATTCGATCGAGGAAGCGATCATCGTCGGTTCGCGCATATTGGTGCTGTCGCCGCACCCGGGGCGCGTGCGCGCGGAGCTCGACGCCGGCAACCTCGACCACAACAGCATCGGCACGCCGGAATTCGGCGCACTGTCGAAACGCATTCACGCTTTGCTGTTCGACAAAGCGCATCATGCACCAGGTGCGAGGGCATGAGTCCGCAACAGACTCCGCCGCGCCGGCCTGAGCGCGAGGTGGAACTCGCCGAAACGGCGGCGATTGGTGACGTCGAGCGGCCCCTGACGCTCTACGAGCGCATCACCAATAGTGACGCCGTTCAGCGGCTGACGATCCTGGTCGCCCTTATCGTCGTTTGGGAGCTCTACGCGCGCTGGCTCAACAATTCCCTGCTGTTTCCAACGTTCAGCGAAACCATAAGAACGTTTGGAAAAAATATCGCCAATGGCGTGCTGATCGACCGAACATTCACGTCGTTGCGCACGCTCGCGATTGGCTACGCTCTTGGGCTGGCATTCGCGGCCGCGTTCACGACCTTAGCCGTCGCCAGCGGCGTAGGAACGCGAATCCTGTCCACGCTGACGGCAATGTTCAATCCACTGCCGGCAATCGCCCTTTTGCCGCTGGCGCTGATCTGGTTCGGCCTCGGTACGCCGTCACTCGTGTTCGTCATTATACATTCCGTGCTGTGGGCGGTGGCGCTCAACACCCTCAGCGGATTCCGCAGCGTGCCCGAAACGCTACGCATGAGCGGCCGCAATGTGGGGCTGACCGGCGCGCGCTACGTGGGCCTCATTCTGATCCCCGCCGCTTTTCCCTCCATTTTGGCCGGCCTCAAGATCGGCTGGGCCTTCGCCTGGCGTACTTTGGTGGCGGCGGAGCTTGTTTTTGGCGTGTCGGCGCGGTCCGGAGGAATCGGCTGGTACATTTTTGAGGCCCGCAACGATCTCGATACTGCCACGGTGTTCTCCGGGCTGCTGACCGTCATTCTCATCGGGCTCGTGGTCGAATCCGTGATTTTCCGCGCCATCGAGGCGCGCACCGTCAATCTCTGGGGCATGCAGCGTTAGAAAAATTTTCATTTCGTACTTACATCCGGTTATTGCCTCCAACGTCCGATGAAGATCTTTGCAAATGGCGGCCAGTGACATCGAGACCGTGATCGTCGGTGGCGGCGCGGCTGGAATCGCGGCAGGCCGGCGGCTGAAAACTGCCGGCGTAAAAAATCTCATTGTCGAAGCGCGCCCACGTCTTGGCGGGCGCGCATGGACGATCGCAGACCCATTTGGATTTCCAATCGATCTCGGTTGCGGCTGGCTTCATTCCGCGGACAGGAATCCATGGGTCGCCGTCGCCGAAGAACAGCGGAAGACCATCGACAGGACGCCACCGCCGTGGCGACGGTTGTCCCTTCCGACCGGATTTCCGGTTGGAGGGCAAAAAGAGTTCCTGAAGAGCCAGGAGGAGTTTTTCGCGCGGGTCAGTGAACGCGCGCAAAAAGAGCCTGACATCGCCGCGAGCGAACTTCTCACGCCCGGCGGACAGTGGAACGACCTGATCAACGCCATCGCCACCTACATCAGCGGCGCCGAACTCGATCACTTGTCGATACGCGATTTCGATAATTTTGACGACACCGGCGTCAACTGGCGGATTGTCGAAGGTTATGGTGCGACAATTGCAGCCTGCGGGGATGAATTGCCCGTAAAGCTCAATTGCCCGGTTCGTAAAATCGACCACAGTGGAAAGCGTCTCAAGATCGAAACGCCAGACGGCACAATCGAGGCTGACCAGATTATCGTCACTCTTCCTACGACGGTACTTGCGGAGTCCGATGGCTTCTTCTCGCCCTCACTTCCCGACAAGATAACGGCGGCTCTGAATCTGCCGCTTGGCCTCGCCGACAAACTTTTTCTCTCGCTTGAGCATGCCGAAGAGTTCGAGAAAGACAGCCGGTTGTTCGGCGCCACCGACCGAACGGCCACAGCAACTTATCATCTGCGGCCATTCGGCCGTCCACAAATCGAGGTTTACTTCGGGGGACAGTGCGCAGCCGATCTCGAGGCGGCTGGCGAGAACGCATTTTTTGATTTCGCGGTGTCGCAGCTCGTCGACCTGCTCGGCAGCAAATTTGCGCAAAGAGTAAAACCAATTCGTATCCATCGCTGGCGCGCGGATCCGTTCGCGCGAGGCTCGTATTCATATGCAATTCCCGGAATGGCTGACTGCCGCGCGACGCTCGCCGCGCCCCTTGACGGCCGGCTCTTTTTCGCCGGCGAAGCCTGCTCCCGCGGCGATTTCTCCACCGCGCATGGAGGATGGGAAACGGGCGTCGCCGCCGCCGAACAGGTCTTGCACGCACGCAATTCCGCGCATCGCCGCATAAAATCCAAATCAAAATAGATTCTGACTATCGCCAGCGGCGCAATGCTCGACATCGCCACCCATTCCAAATACAAACGTCCAACGTGATTTTCGGGCACGCGTGAATGTCAAAATCGCCGATGCGGGTTCGGTTTTGGGGTGTCCGAGGAAGCATCGCCTGCCCCGGTCCATCGACCATTCGTTATGGCGGCAATACGCCCTGCATCGAAGTTCGCTGCGGTGAGCATGTACTTGTTTTCGATGCCGGCACCGGACTGCGCCCACTCGGGCTCGAGCTCATCAAGGACAAGAGTATCAGCCAGGTCGATATTTTCATTACGCATTGCCACCTCGATCACGTCGTAGGGTTGCCGTTCTTCGCCCCATTGTTTCGCAAGGGCTATCGCGTGCGCGTTTGGGCAGGCAACCTGTTGCCGGCCAACAGCATCGAGCGCGTTATGCGGATGCTGATGAGCTCGCCGCTATTTCCGATCCAGATCGAAATTTTCAAGGCGGCCATCGAGTTTCACGACTTCAAGTCCGGTGACGTTCTGCGCCCACATGAAAACGTGGTTTTGCGCACCGCGCCGCTCGATCACCCGGATGGCAGCAACGGGTACCGTCTTGAACATGGCGGGCGGACCTTCGCGCTGGTCAGCGACACGGAAGGATTTCCTGGCAAATGCGATAACGACCTGTTGTCGCTGGCCGATCACGCCGACCTGGCGGTCTACGATGCGACCTATACCGAGGATGAAATCGTGTCACGGATCGGCTGGGGTCACTCGACCTGGCTGCGCGGAATTCGCCTGGCCGAGAAAGCCAACGTCAAGCACCTCTGCCTTTTCCATCATGATCCATCTCACGACGACGACTTCATGGATACGCTCGCCGCCGAGGCAAATGATGTTCGGCCCGGCACCGTGACGGCACGCGAGGGGCAGATTATCGATCTTTGAGTTGACCGCCGAACTCGCTCGGCAAAGTTATTGAATGCCGTAGTGCGTGAAATTCTCGGCAATCTTTTTCTCGAGCTTTGCGGCGGCAGCAAGATCGGCATTGCCGCCCGTTGCATCGCCCTTCTTGATCTTGGCAAGCCCACGTCCATAAAGCGCACTGGCGAGCGCCGGTTCGATGCGCAATGCCGAGCTGTAGTCGTTGATCGCCGAATCAAGCTGGCCGAGCTTTAGATAGATCAACCCTCGCGAGTCGAGCGTTGCCGCATCGTTGGGCCGTATGGCGAGCGCTTTGTTGCAATCCGCAAGAGCAGGCTGCAGCTCGCCCATAATGGCACGGGTCCAGCAGCGGCCATTCCATCCTGCCACGAACTCGGGCTGGACGCGGATCGCATTGTCGTAGTCGCGCACTGCACTCTGATAGTCGTGCCGCAACTGATGGGTCTCGGCCCGATTGGCGAACGCCCGCGCATAATTCGGATTGAGCTTAATCGCCTGATCGAAGTCCTTGATCGCGCGGTCGTAGTCTCCCTTTTTCAGATAGGCGAAACCGCGATTATTGAACGGCCGCGCGAAATCGGGATTGAGGCCGATCGCCTGATCGTAGTCGTTGATCGCGGCTTCGAGATTGCCCTGCGCAATATAGGCATCGCCCCTGTTGTTGTGGGCGACCGCGCGAAGCGGCGTCGTCTCGTTCTCGGCATTGATCAGAGCAGTGCAGCCTCTGATCTGCGGCTCTGGCGAACTGCGATCGGAGCCGTTGCAGAGTTCGATATTTCTCATCTTGCTGACGAGCCGCGAACTTTGGGGACTCGCCGCATCTGCAGGCAGGCTCAGTAAAAACAAGATCGCCGCTCCAGCCAAAACCAAGCGGTCAGGACGGAGCGGCGAAATTTGCATTGGCATCGCGCACACCAGAAAGAGCTTTGCCCCGAGGCGCTACGTCAGCAGCCTCGGCAGATCTGAAGGTTGGGCTTGTCTTTCTCTTCTACAACGGGAACCGCACCCGGCGCGGCCGCGCGGGTGGCTTGGCCTTTGCCTTCTTCGATCAGGGTGGAGAACTTAACAGACCCGTCCTCAGCGATTTCGACGCGAGGGGTCGTGCCGCGGATACCCATGGTCGCGACAGGTGTGTTGACTTTCATGTCGCCGCTTTTTGCGATCTTGCCGGCAACGAAGGTGAACGTCCCCTTGGTGAGGCTCAGCAGCGAAGAATTCGACTTGCTGTTCGGATCATAAACGAACTCGTTCATCACCATGCGGGCATTGGGGGAAAGATCGAACGCCGTTCCGTCGTTGAAGCTGATGCCGACGCGGCCATCGCCTCCGGTCGAAACGGTATCGCCGAGATAGACAGAATCGCCGACCTTGGCGCCGCCGGACTGACCGAGGCTCGCCTGAACGACCACGGCGCTGGCGTGCTCGATCGAAACCGAGCCTGCCGCCATGACGACCTTGCCGATCGGCATTACCGAGGCCGCCTGTACGGCAGGCTGCGCCGGAGTATTTTGCGCCAGTGCCTGACCGGGCAGAAACATGCCGGTAAACACAATAACGCTCGTAACTAAAATCGCTGCTTTATGCGCGTGCATCGTCGACCCCTTCGGGAGGGTGTCCCCAAGTGAAACTACCAGTGTTACTGGGCCACTACAACCATACGGGGGTTGAAGTGGCCCTCATGCAACATCGTGGTAAAACCCGGGCGGATTAACATTTATCGTCCACAGTCCGCCTAAGCGCTTCAAAATAAACCATTAATTTGAACCCTCTGCATCGTCTAACCGTTGATTTAAATTGTAATCAAGGCGATAGTTTTGGCTTAACAGGCACAGGCGCTGGCAGCGCAACCAATTCAAAAAACTCTGCCAAGGCCAGGCACAAACCAGAGGGGCGGGGGCTAGTGTCCGGCCATCGTCATTTTACACCCGACGTTCAGACGACCGGCTTTGATGCAAAGTCGGCGGCAGGGTCTGCATTGGTCGTTGGGCAAATCGAAATCATCGTGGGCTCGTGCACTCTTACACGGCCGGGCGGTGATCCTTTTCAAGTCAAGCCTGGCGATCCGATCTGCCGCGGTGACATCCTCGAGACCACGGCCGGCGGCAAGCTCGGTATTCGTTTCAATGACGGCACTGCATTTAACTTGTCTGACAGCGCGCGTGCGGTCGTAAAAGAGTTCGGCTGCGACGGCACCGAGCCGTCCGCTCTGTTCGATATCAGTCGCGGCACGTTTGCTTTTATCGCCGGCGAAATGGCAAAGCGCGGCCGGCTGCAAATTGAAACGCCCTTCGGCAGCATCCGTGGCCGTGCCCGGTCTGGCGGCATCGGAATGTTGTCGCTCGCTTCCCTCTTCTTCGCCGCCCTGGAGAATGCGCAAGGCCTCACGCTCCCGCCCGGCTTCGAAGACGGCATCATCAACATCAGGGAATCCAGCGACATCCTCAACGCGCCGTATGGCATCATTGAGCTGACGGTCGGTGGCCAGACGATTTTCATCGACAATCCTTTTTTCGAATGGATCGTGCGCGGAACGAGCATCTCTCAGGTGCCCTTGAGTCCGACGCAGCTTCTGCAGCACCAGGTCGAATCGAACAACGTGCAGAGCATCGCCTCGTTGGGCCAAGGGCCGACGGTTGGCGGGCCGAGCGGATCTGGCGGCCTCCCGCCGCCGGAGCCACCTCCATTTGTCACGCCGATCAATAACGTTGTGCCGACGGGCCCGACGGGCCCGACGGGTGGTCAAGGCGGTCAAGGCGGCAATGGCGGTGGTGCCGCCGGCGCACCTCAAGACATTCCGCCACCGCCACCACCGCCGCCGCCACTGCCGCCACCTGGTCCCAACGAGATCAATGAAATAGCCAACACAACCGGCAGCCCGACGGTCCATGAAACGTCGGGAACGATTCCGTCGGCTATCGTATCGCTGAACTCGCCAACGTTTACATGGACCGGTAGCCCTCCGCTCACCGATGCGCAAAAGGCTCTTCTGGCCGACATGGTCTGGTCGGGCGGCGCATTGACCAATGATCAGAAGAACCAAATAGCCGCGGCGACCACGCCGCCGCCTCCAGGCTCCACCACATTTGATTTCAAGATTGTCGATAGCGCCGTTGACTTTGTCGCCTTCGGCGAAACAGTCAAACTTACCTATCAGGTGACGTTTGCCGATGGAACGACGCAACCGGTCACCGTGACCGTGTTCGGCACAAACGACATCCCTCTGATCGACGCCTCGACCAACCCAGGCCCGATTGCTGAAATCCTTGGCGACAGCCACGCGCAGGATATTCCGCAGGTCAACGGCACGATCACGGTCAAAGATGTCGATATCAACGACACGCTGAGCTTTACGGTGCTCGGGAGTGCAACGGCCTCCTACAACGGCAGCGCTGTGCCGAACGAGAATTCAGTCAATCTCGCGGCTTTGATTGCCAGCGGCGCAATCACGTTTGATCCAGTCGTCTCCAACGGCCAGCAGCAAACCATCAACTGGCACTACAATCCGAATGCCGCCGATCTCGATTGGCTGCGCGACGGCGACACGCTCACTCTGACCTTTACCGTTCGGCTGCAGGATAACCACGGCGGTTTCGACACGCAGAATCTGGTTATTACGATCACCGGCACCGAAGACGTCCCTGTCATCGATGGCGCGACCAACCCCGCCGCTATCCTGGAAATTATCGGCGACAGCCATGCGCAGGACATCCCGCAGGTCAACGGCACGATCAGCATCACCGACCAGGATCTCGGCGACCCGTTGACGGTTACGGTCAAGGGTGATGCGACCGCGAGCTACAAGCCCAGCGGTGGTGCTTTCGGTGCCGTGCCGGTTGAGAATTCCGTCAATGTCGCGGCGCTGATTGCGAGCGGCGCCATCAGCTTTGACGCGGCCAGTTCCAATGGTGAGCAGGTGATCGTCGGCTGGCACTACAACCCAGCCGCTGCCGATCTCGACTGGCTGCGCCAGGGCGATACGCTCACCATCACCTTCCTTGCGCAGGTTGACGACGGGCACGGCAATGTCGGCAACCAGGAGCTGGTGATCACCATCACCGGCACCAATGACGTGCCGGTGATCGACGGCGCGACCAATCCTGCTCCTATTCCTGAGATTGCCGGCGACAGCTCGCATCAGGATATTCCGCAGGTCGATGGCACGATCAGCATCACCGACCAGGACCTCGGCGACACGCTGACGGTCACGGTCACCGGGAATGCGACGGCAAGCTACACGCCGAGCGGCGGCGTTCCGACTAGCCTTCCGGTAGATGACTCGGTCGATGTCACGGCACTGATTGCCAGTGGCGCAATCACTTTTGACACGGCCATTTCCAATGGCGAACAGGTCATAACCGGCTGGCACTACAATCCGGCCGCCGCCGACCTCGACTGGCTGCGCCAGTGCGACACGCTGACGCTCACCTTTGTCGCTCAAGTTGACGACGGGCACGGCAATGTCGGCGCCCAGAACCTGGTCATCACCATCACCGGCACCGCAGAGTCAGAAAATGACGCGCCGACGATCGATAGCGCGACCAATCCTACTCCTGCCGTGGTTGAAGTTGCGGGCGACAGTTCGGCGCAAGACATACCCCAGCAAAACGGCACGATCAGCATCACCGAC
>Ga0163163_10002018_pt1 | contig 17138 bp, 15 predicted proteins | sample S65metaG_FD_119766 | JGI IMG/M metagenome (GOLD analysis project Ga0163163, IMG submission 119766) | Switchgrass rhizosphere microbial communities from Kellogg Biological Station, Michigan, USA - S6-5 metaG | ecosystem: Host-associated > Plants > Roots > Rhizosphere > Soil | place: USA... | reverse complement strand
GGCTTTTAAAGAACTGACACTTTCCTGCAAACACAAACGGCGCCCGCTCTGGGACGTCGTTGTTTCTTCCTATTTTCAGAATAGCAGTTTGGATGGGGGCAACCGGACAATTTGGCGGGGTCTATATTCCCAGCGTTTGTAAGATTTTAGGTTTGGTTTGTGATGTGGCGGGGTCTTGACACGTGTTGAAGTCACAAGAGTAAACCTATCGAAGGTACCTGATTCTCGCCAGAGCTGTAGTCCGCAAGAGCGCTTTCTCAGCGGCTTTTCTTCCACTACAATCGAAGCAATACGAATTCATACACGCTACTTAACCAAGCGCGACAAGCCTTGGAGGCCTAATGAATTATCCCGTCTGGCAGCTGGGATTTCCCGGCGGCCTGCTCATCGCCATCGTAGCGGTGACGCACGTCTTCATCTCTCACTTTGCCGTAGGAGGTGGCGCGTTCCTGGTACTTACGGAGCGGCGTGCCTACGCGAAGCACGATGATGCCCTGCTCGCCTATGTTCGCCGTCACTCGAAATTCTTCGCCCTGCTGACGCTTGTCTATGGTGCCATCAGCGGCGTTGGAATCTGGTTCACCATAGGCCTGGTCGCTCCGGAGGCAACATCGTCTCTGATTCATACATTCATGTGGGCGTGGGCGATCGAATGGGTCTTTTTCTTTGTCGAGATCACGTCGGCCATTATTTATGCCTCGCAATGGGATCGTCTTGACCGCAGCACCCATATGGCGATCGGATGGATCTACTTCGTCGCCGCCTGGATGAGTTTGTTCGTGATCAACGGGATCGTGACCTACCAGCTCACGCCGGGTCGATGGCTGGTTACGCACAATGTTTGGGACGGCCTTTTCAATCCTACGTACTGGCCCTCGCTCTTCTTGCGGACTTCGATGAGCGTACTGCTCGCGGGTGTCTTCGGGCTGCTGACAGCGATGAGGGAGCGCGACGACGTACGTCAGCGTGTCAATCGCTGGGCAGGACAGTGGATGGTCCTTGGCGCGATACTCCTGCCAGTCCTGGCGTGGTGGTACTACTCCCGGTTCCCCGATTTCTCCCGAGCACTTCTGAATGGGAGTCTCCCTGCTGCGCAGCACCCGATTCGCATGGGAATACTGTCCGCCGCGCTGATCCTGCTGCTCGGTATTACGTGCGCGATCTGGAAGCCACGGGCAATGCGTAAGCCGGTCGTTGCCGTTCTTGTCTTCCTGGCATTTTCGCTGATGGCCAGCGGCGAGTATCTTCGCGAGTTCGTGCGCAAACCGTGGGTTATCAACAGCTACATCTATGCGAACGGGCTTCGAACGACGGACCTTGCGCGGTATCAGCAGGCCGGATTTACTCACGAGTTGAAGTTCACGAGCACCGACGACCTATCGAGTATCGAATACGGTCACGACCTGTTCGTCGCCCAGTGCGGTAGCTGTCATACGGTTGACGGTTATCGTTCCATCCGAAAGCGTGTAAGGGGTTGGGACGCGAACCTCGCCAAAGAAATGCTGGCTCATATTCACCTGCTACGCGGGACGATGCCCCAGTTCGCGGGCAACGAGCAGGATCGGGCGGCACTGGGGAATTATCTAGCTTCATTGAATCCGCCGATCAATTATTCCTCGGTAACGGATCGCGGCGCGGCGGGCAAGCAGTCGTTCGACAATCGTTGCGGTCACTGTCATAGCATCGACGGCAACCTACGTCCGCTGAAGGCCGCTTTTTCAGGCGGCGGCCCGGACCAGGTGCAGGCTATTCTCCCTGCTCTCGATGCCATGAGCCCGAACATGCCGCCATTCACGGGAACCCCTGAGGAGGCACAGCTGCTCTCCGAATACATCGCATCGGTGGCAAATGCTCCCGCGGCGGCGAAGGGAGGAAAGTGATGTATCAGTCGAATATTCCCATTCCCGCCGCCGATCCTATGCCTCTGCCCGGGCCGCTGTGGCTGCTGAAGACGCTCTTACTGGTGCTCTTCTTCCTTCATGTCCTCTTTATGAATTGCACGCTTGCGGGTGGACTTACCGCGGTCTTCAACGCGATCCGAGGTCGTAGCGAGCGCCATCCGTTATCGCGCAAACTCTCCGCGGATATAGCTCGAGCACTGCCGGTTTTCGTCGCGTTCACCGTGACTCTCGGTGTCGCCGCTCTTCTCTTCGTTCAGGTTCTCTACGGGAACCTGCTCTACACGAGTTCAATCCTGATCGGCGTTTACTGGTTCAGCGTAATTCTGCTCGTCATTCTCGGATACTACGGTTACTACTACTTCAACGCGCATAGCGGCGATAAAGCGACTGCGGGTTCCATCGTTGTTCTTAGCCTCTCAGTGTTGTGCTTTCTGACGATCGGCTTCATCTTCACCAACAACATGAGCCTGATGTGGAGCCCGGAGAAGTGGCTCGCGATGTATCGCGCGCGTCCCAGCGGCGCTCACTTGAACCTCTCCGATATCTCGGTCGTTCCCCGTTATCTGCACACGATTGTCGGGGCTTTCGGCGTCTTCGCTGCTGCATTAGCGCATTACGGCACGGTGCGCTTCAAGACCGACCGCGAATATGGCTCGTGGCTGGTAAGGCGTTCGTCGATCGTCTTTGCGGGGACAACGATTCTCCAATTCCTCATCGGAATGTGGTTCCTGATGTCGCTTCCCCGGCATGTCGCGCTTATCTTCTTCCGCGACGGCGTGGGAGTCACCGTCTTCGGAGTCGCACTTCTTTCTACGCTGGCAGCGACCATTCTTCTGCTGGTGGGAGGCACCGCGAAGGAGCCTTCCCCCATGATTCATGCAGGTTTCGGAATGGTCCTGATCACCGTGGCGCTGATGGTCGTAATGCGTGATATGGTTCGGACCGCCTATCTGCAACCGTACTTTCAGCTGTCGCGATTACAGGTATCCCCACAGACAGGTATCATCATTGTTTTCCTGCTGACATTTGCGGGCGGGCTAGCTACGCTGGTATGGATGTTACGGAAGGTGGCGCAAGGCAGATCGCAACATGCAGCCGCCTCCGCAAAATAGAGCATGTCGAAGAGAACCCGACAGAACACACTGCTGGAAATCGTCGAGCAGCAACCGTACCGAAACCAGGACGAATTGCGACGAGCGCTCGTCCGCAGAGGTTTCGACGTCACGCAGGCCACACTCTCGCGTGACATACACGAGCTTGGCCTGGTCAAGACGTCAGACGGCTACGCGCTCCAGGAAGGCGATCAGACCGCTGAACCAGCGTTGCCGCCTGCCATTCGCCTGGTGCGCGAATTCGTGCAGGAAATTCGTGAAGCGCAAAACCTGCTGGTTTTGAAGACGGCACCGGGCTCCGCACAACCGGTCGCCGCCGCCCTGGATGCCGAGGGCTGGAGTGAAATCGTAGGAACGGTCGCCGGCGACGATACCATTCTCATCATTTCGCAGAACCGCAAGACGGCGCAGAAGATGGCCACCCGCATTCGGGGCATGCTGACGTAAGACCGTCAGCGGAAGTTTTCTACGACAATGATGTTGCTCTCATCCTTATCAGTCTGGTCGAACAGAGCAAACTTTCCATCGCTGGTTACGGAAAGCCAAAATGGATAACCGTTCAATGCGGCGACGTGGCGAACTTGTTGCGTGGCAAAGTCGAAGTAGTCGATAGACGGACTGATCTCCTGTGACTGTGGAATGAAGTAGATCCCATTCTTCGTCGGCATCCAAGTGGCCCACATTCGAGGTACGATTGCCGGGGAGAGCATTGTCTCCTGACCGCCCGCAACGTTCACCTTCCAGATCGACGGATCATTCGTGGCAGTCTTCGCGTACAAGAGGTATTGGCCATCGTCGGATTCCCAGGCGGCGAAGCCACCCCCTCCTGTGATTTGCACGTGCGGTCCACCGTCAACGGGCACCTTCCAGACTTGCCAACCCTGATTTCTATCGGAGGCGAAGTAAATCCACTTCCCGTCGCGGGACCAACTTGGAACCCTGTTCTCGAAGTCTCCCTGCACGAGTACTCGAGGCTCGCCACCCTCGACATTGACGAGGTAGATCGCTCCACGTCCTCGGGCATCGCTGTCGAAGGCAATCCACTTGCTGTCCGGAGACCACCTTGGCGTTCCTGCTTTTCCAAGCGCGGAGAGTTGTACAGGATTTGAACCATCCACTCCGCTTACCCAAATCTCCATGCTTCCCGATCTGTCAGACATGAAGGCCAGGCGCTTGCCGTCGGGAGAAATCTGGGGCGCTTCGTTCTTCCCTTCACTCCGCGTGAGCAGCCCGCGACCGGATTCACTACTGCTGTTGGCGAGATCCAACTTCCAGAGACTCGCCAACACCACCGTTTGCTGATATGCGAGCCGATAGCCGCGGCGGGCGACTGTCGGATGCCAAGCATTCCTGCCCGTCTGCGAGAGCGGTTCCGGCTTACCTCCGCCGCCGATCGGAACTCGCCAGAGTTGCGGCCCCCGCTCTTCCGAGGACGAGAAGATGACAGCTTGGCTGTCGGCACTCCACGTTGGCGGACCGAGTATCCGTGTCGGGCTGGAGGAGAGTTTACGCACGTTGCCGTCAGAGGACTGAACGACGAGGTCGTCGAAATCATCATGATTGGAGCGGACGAACGCGAGGTACTGACCATCCGGCGAGTAGACGGGCATCCGATCGATTTGTCCCGGTGGTGGATTGGTCACTCGTTTTGTCTGCAACGTGTCGAGAGCGATGGAAAGTATGCTGTTCGTCCCGCTGCGAAAGTTTTCGGAAAATAGCAGAGACTTGCCGTCTGGAGTCCACGTAACTTCTCCGCGATCGGTGCGCGGCTGTCCGGAGTAAATGACGCGCTCCGGGCCGCCTGCACTGGGAATCACGATCACTTCAAACTTGGTGTTAGACAGCCTGGAGATAGCGATGGACTTCCCGTCCGGTGAATAGGAGGGGCAGCAATCCGTCGCCAGGTGTGTCAACTGCCGCATATCAATGCTGTCCACTCGCTTAACAAAGATTCCCGAAGTGGCTGGCGATCGGCCTACCCGACGCACCGCCAACTCTGTCCCATCGGGAGAGAACGCGGGATCTGTGAGCGGGTCCGGTAATCGAGCAAAGGACGCGGCCCGCAGCGGAGCTGTCGCCGTCAGCCGTCCGTCTTCATGATTCAGAACTTTGAGAACCCAGATGAAGGTGACCAAAAGTACGAGGGCGACCAGGCCGAAGCTACCGAAGAGCAGGATGAGGGAAAGCCATCGGCGTTTTCGTGGTTTGAGGACGATGGGTTCGGGCACGACTTCCGGGGCGGTGACGATGGGAGCTGGGGCCGGCTGTGGGTCTCGTTCAGCGACGAAAGCCGAAACCTCTTTGTCCACTTGGCCAATGAATCGATAGCCCCGGCGGGGCAAGGTCTCGATGTACTTGGGATTGTCAGCTGAGTCGTTCAAGGCTTCGCGGAGTTTGTTCACGGCCGCATTGAGTCCATGACTGAAGTCTACAAAGGTGTCGCCGGGCCACATCCGCTCCTTTAATTCATCACGAGTGACCAACTCGCCGGGCTTGTTGAGGAGGATTTCCAGAACCTGGAAGGGCTGACCGGCAAGCTTGAGGCGGATACCTTCTTTCCACAGTTCGCGCGTCCGCAGGTCTGCCCGGAACGGTCCAAACCGCACTCTGTTTGATCCATTTTCAGTCACTAGCCCGCTCCGCGGATGGGTTTCCTAATGGCTCGTTCCGTTGGACGACCTACTTTCAGTCAGGATAGCCCAATCGTTTGAATATCTTAGCCGATGAGGTCGCATGTTTACACAAATGAGGGTCCAGTCATTGATGTAATTTTCGGCTGCCCGCACCGTTGGCTTCAGACACCCGGTGAACCGGACGAAGCCGGCCTGGTGGGGAGGAATACTGTGAAATCTGGTTCTAAGTTTAAGCGCATATCCGTGAAATGGCTTATCGCTACCTCGTTGACGGTTGTGACCATGGCACCCGCGATGGCCGGAAATAAGCAATCTGCTTCCACTCCGCAATGCAGTGTGGCGCTCGTCTCGAATTCAGCTCCGAAAGGGGTCGCGGTCTGCGATCTGGAGACAGTTCGACGGCTGGCGAGCCAGGGACACATCTACGAACAGAACCAGCTCGGGATGGCTTCGGTTCTCGCGATCGGCCCTGGCTTTGATACGCAAAGCGCCATTAAGTGGTTTGAACGTGCAGCACGGCAGGGGTATGCCCCAGCGCAAGTCAATCTTGGGGTTATCTATGCCAACGGCTGGGGGACTCCCCAGAACTACGCGGCGGCTCTGCATTGGCTGAATCTTGCCGCCGAACAGAAGTATTCCCGCGCGTACTACAACCTTGGCGTGTTTTACCTTCGTGGGAGCGGCGTTCGGCAGGACTTCGCCGAGGCCGTTCGGTACTTCAAGCTGGGCTCCGACGCCGGGGACGCGTCGGCAACCGCGAATCTCGGGTATATGTACGACCGTGGGCTTGGAGTAGCGGCGAATCCAACGATGGCCTTCACCCTCTATCGACAGGCGGCAGAAAAGGGAGACGCCATGGGCGAGAACAATCTTGCGGATATGTATCTCCGCGGGATCGGCGTCACGCAGAACGATGCTGCGGCCTACAAGTGGTTCCAGTTGGCGGCGGAGCAGGGGAACTCGGCTGCGCGTATCAAGCTCGGGTACATGCTCTCGGAAGGACGCGGGGGGCGGAAAGATGTCGAGACGGCCTATGCGTGGATAGCGGCGGCAGAAATGTCGGGCGACAATCGTGGGCAGGAACTCTTGCGAACGTTGGAGTCGAAACTAACGAAGGAACAGCTCGAGCAGTCGAAGAAGCGTGCGGCTGAATTGAATGGGCACGGTGACCAGCAACTCAGGGCTAGCTTCCGGCCATGAACGAATGCGGCGCAGGGTCCGATCCGGGCGCGGAGAACGAGTTTGGCCCGTTCTCCAGAGGAACCCTGCGCCGATTGCTGCCCAACTGGATTCGATGGGCAGCTAACGCCGATGGAATTACGCCGAAGCCATTGCGGCCGGCGCCCCGGAATCTTCGCGCGCGACGGCAACAACTTCGTTCTCATTCATCAACTGCTCGAGGTCGAGCAACAGCAATAGCCTCGAGTCCAATTTTCCGACGCCGGAGATGTAGTCACGATCCACTTTTCCCAGACGCGGAGTTGGCTCAACGGTGTCAGAGTGGATGCGAAGGACTTCGGAGACGGAATCGACGACGAAGCCGAGCACCTGTCCGTGGACATCGACCACTACGATACGGGTACGCTTGTCGGAGGTATGCTTCTCCAAACCCAGGCGCTTGCGAAGGCCCACTACCGGAATGACCTTGCCGCGGAGGTTGATGACGCCGTCAATGTAGTCGGGGAGATTCGGGACGCGGGTGAGGGGCTGGATGCGAATGATCTCCTGTACCCGAAGGATGTCCAGACCAAACTCCTCTTCGCCGACGTGAAAGCTTACGAGTTGCAGCAGATCTCCACTGACGGATCCACCCTCATGCGGCATGGTGTTCTCGTTTCGAATGCTCATAATTGCCTCCTTTCTTGAGTGCATTCGGTTACTGCACCATACCGACTGGTTCGCCGGTGAATTCATGGGAAGATGGCAGGGCTGCGTCAGACCTTCCCCGTTGCGGGTTGCGGCGTCCGCGAGCCTGCCGGCGGTCGTTACGGTCTTCACCAAGTTTGAATCGTCCGACCAGTCCTTGCAGGTCGAGGGCAAGGTTGGAGAGATCAGCACATGCTTTGGCGGCCTGCTGTGCACCTACCGCAGACTCCTGCACGAGCTTCGCGATCTGATCCATGTTGGAGTTGACCTGCTCGGTGGCGCTGGATTGTTCGGTGGCTGCGGTGGCGATGTGCATGATCATTTCGCCGACCTGCTCGGAGGAGTGAATGATCTCTTCCAGGGAGTCGCCAGCCTTGGTTGCGCTGTCTACCCCGCTCTCGACCGCCTTGGTGCCAGCTTCCATGGCATCCACCGCCCGCCTGGTCTCTTCCTGGATGGTCTTGATCATCTGGGCGATTTCCTTTGTGGCCTGGGTCGTCCGTTCGGCCAGCTTGCGAACTTCGTCAGCCACAACGGCGAATCCGCGTCCCTGTTCCCCTGCTCGCGCGGCTTCGATGGCTGCATTGAGAGCCAGCAAGTTGGTCTGATCGGCAATGTCATCGATGACTCCGACGATCTGACCGATCTGGTCGGAAGACTTGCCTAACTCACCAATCTTCACGGCGGTGTCGCGAGTGGAGGTTGCGAGATTTTCTATCACCTTTACGGTCTCGCTGACGATGTGTCCGCCTTCGCGAGCCATTTCGCCGGAGCGTTTTGCGCTTTCGGCGGCCTTGTTGGAGTTTTCGCTGACCTGTAGAACCGTGGAGGACATTTCCTGCATCGCGGTAGCGACCTGGTTTGTCTGGTCCTTTTGCGTTTCGGCGCCCTGCGAACTTTGGGTCGCGGAGGAAGAGATCTCTTCCGTGGCGCTGGCGATGTGTTCGGTGCTCTGAGCCACCTGGCTGATGATGTCCTGGAGCTTGTCCATGAACGTGTTGAACCAGCGACTTAGCTCGCCGAGTTCATCATCGTTCTGAACCTCGATGCGCTTTGTGAGATCGCCTTCACCCTGAGCTACGTCCTTAATGCGTTCTACGATGAGCGCGAGACCCTTTACGACCTTGTTTACAATCATCATCGCGAGTCCAAGGCATGACAGAATGCCGATAATGGACACTCCGAGCATTACATTCCGCGTTTGCGTGTAAACCGCGTCGGTGGTCTTTACCTCGTCATCCATCGCTTTTTGCGCAAGCTCCTCTGCGTCTTTGACACTTTTGCTTGCCGCATCGAAAGCGTGTTTGCCTTCGCCATTTGAAAGTGCTCGTGCCTGGTCGCTCTTGTGACCACGGCTCAAGGACAGTATTTGTTCATTGACGCGCTTGAACTCAGCAAAATCTCTCTTGAATTCGGCTAGTTTTTTCTTACCTTCCTCGGACGCAACCTTCTCCCATTCATTCAGATCGGTGCTGAGCTTATCTTCCTCTTTGCGCTGTTCATCCTCCCACTTCTGCATCGCTGCCTGATCGTTTTCAAGGATGTGATTCTTTTGATAGCGATAGAACACAAGCAGGTCGATTTCCGCGTTCGTGGTGTAGAGAACCCGCTTGTTGACTGTATTGACGAGGTAATCAAGACGCGTATTGGATTCACTCAGCTTGTAAATCCCTAATATGCCTACCGTAGCCGCAACCACGGCCAGCGCACCCATTGCGAACATCAGTTTTGCCCGGATCGTTCGTAAAACGTGTTTCATCACCTGCTCCTTTCGTGGCGCAAGCCACAGACACTTCCCTGCAAAGATCTGCTGCGTCTCCCATTGCTCTGCTAATACATCGCTCAAATTGCCGCAGGTAAGGATTCACCTGCGAGCGCAACTCTGAGCAACGGCGGTTACCAGTGCCAACAGGAAGACAACCAACAACGAGTTCCAGAAACTCAACGGGGATCGCATAACATCGACGCAACTCGCCTGGTTAGAATGTCGGCGTGGAGGAAACAAAACTTGATGTGATTCGTGGATGCGAGTCGCCAATACCTAAGTGCCAGTTTCAACCTGAAAACCGGGGCGTATAGTTTCAATGTGGAACTAAGGCCTTCGAGCGCGCTCGAGGGCCCTGCTGGAGGCATATATGGGCGACATTGGCGTCCCCGAACTCTTAGTAATCTTTGGAATTGCGCTATTGATTTTCGGACCGCGCAAAATCGGCGAACTTGGAAAGGGCCTGGGAGAAGGTATCCGCCACTTCAAGAGTGCGATGCGAGAGCCCAGCACGGAACCGGCGGCTCCGGTGGAGCCTGCGGTGACACCCGAAGAGAAGAAGTAGCCGTACTCGAGTCAATGAAGGCCGGGAAGTTCCCGGCCTTTTTGCTTTTGCCGAAAAAATAGTCCGGAAGCATGGCGTCTTCCGGACTAGAGGTAACAAAAAACACCTCTCGTTGAATTCCTATTCGCGAACCTCAACCGGTTCTTCCAATTCCTCTGCTCTCAGCTCTCCGTGTTCGAGATGCTTCATACCGTAATCAAATCCCATGTCGAAGGCTTTCATATTCAGTTCCAGGAATGCTGCAGGGACGGACTGTCCGACCGCCTTGCGTAGAGACTCCCGCGAGATCAAGCCGGTGATCGCTCCGAAGAATCCAACCATAACGATGTTCAGAACCATCTTCTTGCCGCATTGTTCCGCCAACCGCGTAGCTGGAATCCCGTATACCTTCACCTGAGGGGCCAGCCCCTGCACTCGAACCAGTTCCTGCTCGATCAGCATGATCCCGCCAGACTTGAGCTCTGGCGCGAACTTGACGTATGCCTCTTGCGACATAACCACCAGGATGTCCGGCCGAGTGACGTAGGGATACAGCACCGGAGTCTTAGCCAAAACGAGTTGCGCGCTGCAAGCTCCGCCGCGTGCTTCCGGTCCGAAGTTCTGCGTCATGGTCGCGAAATCGCCATCGACGATCGAGGTCGCTTTGCCGATCACACTAGCGGCCATGATCACTCCCTGCCCGCCGAACCCAGCCACACGTATTTCAGTTAATTGTTGCAGCTGCTGCATGCCGGTGCCTCCTCGATGTATTGGTCGCCCAATTCCTCGCGCAGATGTTTGTTCATCATGTCCGAGAATTCAGGCCGCTCGCGGTCTACGAACTTGCCAACGATGATCTCGCCCGACTTAGTCAGAGCTACCTCGTTCGTCGGCGCGCCATGCTTCACCTTGCTCAACTGCTTGTACAGTTTCATAGCATCAAGTCCGTCGCCCATCTTGTTACGGCGCTGGTAAAGGGTCGGACAAGGGGAGATGACCTCGATAAATCCGAAGCCTTTTTTCGCGAACATTTCCTTCATGGCTTTGGCCAGCTGCACCACATGGAATGTTGTCCAGCGGGCCACGTACACCGCTCCAGCCGCATCTACCAACGCCGGCAGGTTGAAGGCCGGATCGTAGGTTCCATATGGCGAAGTCGACGTGATCACATCTCCCGGAGTCGTAGGAGCCGTCTGTCCACCGGTCATCGCGTAGATCAGATTGTTCACGCAGATAACCTTGAGATCGACATTGCGCCGGGCTGCGTGAATCAGATGGTTGCCACCAATAGCGAACAGATCGCCATCGCCGCTGTAGACGACGACGTTCAGATCAGGGTTCGCCAGCTTCAGGCCTGTAGCGAACGGAATCGCACGGCCGTGCGTTGTGTGGAATGAGTCCAAGTTGACGTAGCCGGCGACGCGCCCGGTACAACCAATGCCAGACACCACCGACAGATTCTTCAGGTTGATCTTGGAATCGATCAGAGCGCGGGTAAAGCAGTTGACAGTCGTTCCGATACCGCATCCTGGACACCAGATATGCGGCATGCGTTCGGTTCTCAAAAACTCTTCAACCGGATTCGGAGGTTCACATTGGATTTGGATTGTGCTCATCGTGCTGCCTCCAGGATCGCCTTGAGGATCTGTTCCGGACGGTGGACGGTGCCGCCGGCGTGGGGGACTGCGATGGTCTTCGCATGACCGCCAGCACACCGTTCCACCTCGCGAACCATCTGCCCGAGGTTCAACTCCGGTACCACAAATGCCTTAGTGTTCACCGCAATCTCACGAATCGCTTTTTCCGGGAAGGGCCACGCAGTGATCAGCCTGAACTTGCCGACCTTTAGCCCCTTCTCGCGAGCCATACTGATTGCACGCTCAGCTACTCGCGACGTGATTCCGTAGCTCACTACAACCACATCCGCGTCGTCGAGATTGGCAGTCTCGAAGCGGCAGATCTTCTCGGCGTTATCGATGATCTTTGAGCGTAGCCGGTTCACCAGCACTTCCTGCATCGGCGGCGTCATGTTCGGATATCCACGCTCATCGTGCGTCAGGCCGGTTACATGGATGTTGTAGCCATCTCCTGCCTTCGCCATCTCCGGCACTTCATTCGCGCCGGGTTGGTACAAGTGGAAGTCCTCAGGTTTCTTGCTGGTAAAGTGTCTTGGCTCGACTTCGATCTGGTCCGCGGGGGGGATAACAACCTTCTCGGTCATGTGCCCGACCACTTCATCCATCATTACGAAAGTCGGGACGCGATATTTCTCCGACAGGTTGAAGGCCTCGATCGTCAGGTCGAAGCATTCCTGCGGCGAGTTGGGGCAGAGCGCAATGATCTCGTAATCTCCGTGCGATCCCCATTTCACCTGCATCATGTCAGCCTGCGCTGGGAGTGTCGGCAGGCCCGTCGATGGGCCGCCGCGTTGAACGTCGACGAATACGCAGGGTGTTTCAGTCATTGCGGCGTAACCGATGTGCTCCATCATGAGCGAGAAGCCTGGGCCTGAAGTTACCGTGAACGCCTTCGCTCCGCCCCAGACTGCGCCCTGGATGGCGATGGAGGCGGCGAGTTCGTCTTCCATCTGTATGAATGTTCCACCGACTTTAGGAATGCGCTGTGAAAATCGTTCTACGATTTCTGTGGAGGGTGTTATGGGATATCCGGCCGAGAATCGTGCTCCTGCGGCGAGGGCACCTTCACAAGCTGCGTGGTCGCCGTCGAGGAAGTGCGAGCCGGTCAATACTCCGCGTGGATCAGCGTGCATCGTCGGTCTCCTTCTTGGGTTCCTCGGCTTTCGGTTTTGGGTTGCGGTAGCCGTGAATCGCGAAGTCAGGGCAGTACATCCCGCACAGGTCACAGCCTGAACACTTGTCGGCTTCCACCACGTGCGGGGGATGGTATCCCTTGGAATTGAATGCTGAACTGAGCGCCAGGACCTTGGTTGGACAGAACTCTACGCAGAATCCGCAGGCCTTACATCGCTCGACAACTATCGACACGGAACCTCGTGCCATCGATTCCCCTTTCGATTAGCCTGCGTCGCGTGGGCCGCGTATTCGCAGGCCGAGGAGGTGTGAATGCGGAAATGCCATCCACAAACCCTGGGAACATTCTGAATAGGAGTGGCCCACGGTGAAGTGATTACTGTCACAGCTTGATGTGAGTACCGACCAAGGCTAATATTTCCGGCAGAACTGCGTTTGCTCGTGATGCTTTCGGCAGGTCACCTTCGCGGGTGACAATGGTCACCGAAAGGCGTCTAACAGCAGCGTAAGCCTGAAGGCAGGAGTGGTTTGTCTCCGCTCCGCAGGAGCCTCGCAATGTCCACCCCGTGGTCGCATCGATACGCGTTTCGCACTGTAAAGATCAAGAGCTCGGCGATACGCGAGTTGCTGAAGCTGACTCAAAAACCAGAGATCATTTCTTTCGCGGGCGGGCTACCGGCTGGCGAACTCTTTCCTGTTGAACGATTTGCAGAAGCCTGCCAGAAGACGCTGATGGAGAAGTCGCAGGTTGCCCTGCAGTATGGTCCGACGGAAGGCTATGCGCCACTGCGTGAAATGATCGCGCAAAACCTGAACCGGTACGGCGTTGCTGCGTCGCCGGAGAACGTGCTGCTGACCTCGGGATCGCAGCAGGCGCTCGACCTGATCGCCAAGCTGCTCATCAATCGCGGCGATCACATCCTGACGGAAGCTCCGACCTACCTGGGAGCCTTGCAGGCGTTCAACGTATTTGGGGCGCGTTATGTCACGGTGCCCATCGACAACGACGGGATTCGCACGGACCTGCTGGAAGAGGCGGTACGTACGGGACCGAAGTTCATGTACCTGCTGCCGAACTTCCAGAACCCGGGCGGCGTGACGATGTCATTGGAGCGTCGCAAGGAGTTGGTGAGGACGTCAAACCATCACGGAATTCCGATCATCGAGGACGACCCGTATGGGCAGTTGCGGTTTGAAGGCGAGCACCAACCGCCGCTTGTTCTACTCGATCGGCAAAACATGAGCAATGATCCGACATACCAGCTGGGGAACATCATCTATCTGAGCACGTTCTCCAAGACACTGGCGCCGGGACTGCGTCTCGGGTGGATCGTTGCGCCACCGGATGTGATCGGAAAACTGGTGCAGTTGAAGCAGAGCGCCGATCTGCATACTTCCACCTTCAACCAGGTAGTTGCATACGAAGTGGCGAAGGACGGATTCATCGACGAGCACGTGCGAACGATACGTCGCGTTTACCGCGAACGCCGCGACGTGATGCTGGCGGCGATGCAAGAATTCTTCCCCAAGGAAGTTACGTGGACGCGACCGCAAGGTGGGTTGTTCCTGTGGGTTACGCTGCCAGAGGGAATGGATTGCGACCGGTTATTCAAGGCCGCGGTCGATCAGAACGTGGCATTCGTGCCGGGGTACTGCTTCTTCCCAGACGAAGCGGATGGGTTCCGCAACTTCAGGCTGAATTTCTCGTCGTCGAAGCCGGATGCGATTCGCGAAGGAATTCGCAGATTGTCGATCGCGATCAAGCTGCAGATGGAAGAGACGAGGCATCCAGAGGCCGCACTGGTTTAGTGGCGGTAGTGATTAAAGACTCCGGCCGGATAGCGTGCCGGAGTTTTTTGTGGCTAAATTGGCTGATTTCAGTGATTTCCGGTTGTGAAGGTCGTCACAACAGCCTAGTGATTGGAATCACCGACCCTCGCATCATAAGGCTCTACTGTGGTGGTGCATGGACGCGATATAGGCGTCCGAATGAAAGCACTGGAGAATGCACTCATGCCTCATGTAATCGTCGACACCTGCGCAAAGGATCAACTTTGTGTCGATTCCTGCCCCAGCGACGCCATCCATCCGAAGTCGGATGAGCCGCAGTGGGAGGCGGAAACACAGATGTACATTAACCCGGACGATTGCATGGATTGTGGAGCGTGCATCGCGACTTGCCCGACGAACTCTATCTACCCGGTCGATGATTGCCCGGATGATAAGAAAGACGCAATCGCGAAGAACGCGGCATTTTACGGCAAGTAAGTTTTAGTCTTGGGCGGGAATGGTTTCTCCGCGCGATCCCTCGCGAGGAGCCCCCTCCTTCTCCATCCCCACCAACTGTTCCTGCCCTTGCAGAACCGGCGCCTCACTCCCCCGAGGCGCTGATTCTTTTTGTGGGAAAGTGGAATGGCCACATCTGCTGACAGCGGCTTACTGTCGGTTCACCAACATGAACGGATTTGTTCTGGAGTCTTCCCTGCTGCTCGCAGTGCGCGGAGGCTAAGCGCGTCGTGACGCTTGGCCAGGCGTTCGCCAAGTTCGTCGGTCATCAGTGGGCAGTGATAGTAGGAAGGCTGTGTCAGGTTCAGCGCGCGCTGGAGAAGGATCTGACGGGCGGTTGAGCGAAGCAGGTCGGCGCCCCGAACTATTTCGGAAATATTCATGGCGGCATCGTCGACCACGACTGCGAGTTGATAGGCAGGAACATCGTCGCGACGCCAGACGACGAAGTCGCCAAAATCGCGACCGGCGATGAATTCGTGCCGGCCGAAATGTAAATCATCGAAAGCTATTCGCTCTCCATCGGGAACACGGAAGCGCCAGTTCAAGCCGGCGGGATCGGTGGCAGAGCTCGTTTTCGGTCGGCAGGTGCCGGGATAGATGGGTTCATCGTCAGGAGCGTGGGCGAGGCCGGGAGCGCTCTCGTGGGGAGCCTGCGAGGACTGGGCGAGATCTTTGCGGGAGCAGGAGCAGGGGTAGATGAATCCATCGTGCAATAGGATGCGCCAGGCTTCGAGGTAGAAATTTCGACGCAGGCTTTGCTGGTATGGAGCGAAGGGACCGCCGATGTCCGGACCTTCATCCCAATCGAGACCGAACCAGCGGAGGTCTTCATACATGGCCCGTTCGAACTCGGGGCGGGAACGGTGGGGGTCAAGGTCTTCGTTGCGAAAGATGAGAGTGCCGTGGGCGGCGCGAGCACGTTCGTAGGCGGTCCAGAAGGTGCGGGCGTGGCCAAGATGCAAGTATCCCGTGGGTGATGGAGCGAGTCGGCCACGGTAGCCGGTTGGAACAGACGCGGGCACGCTCTACTCTTCTTCGTCCGTCAGCGTGTGTCTGGCAGCGTCGAGCAGGGCTTCGACTTTGTAACCGCCTTCGGCGGCGATCGTTAGACGTCGCTGTAATTGCTTTTCGACTCCGGCCAGAGCGAGTTTGTCGATGGTCTGGGAGTCGGCGAGATCGAGGAATGCCGTGAGGGCGCTCCACCACACGAGACGCTCGAAGGCTTCCTTGTTGAAGTAGCGAACGCCATCGTATTCGTGAACGCCGATGAGCCAGGCAATTTCGGAGTCATGCTCCCATGTGAGTGCAGGTGCGCGGCGAGAAGTGCCAGTACGGGTCGTGGGCGTCCAAGCGGAATGCGCGAAGCTGGCGCGGATTCGTGAAACTGCACGCCAACGGTCTTCACCCTGCATGCCCAGACGACCAAGAGATTCAGCGAAAGCGTTTCGCAGATGCAAGGCGTCAAATTCGCTGACCGAAGCCAGGTGTGAAGATTGCTGATCCTGGGCGCAGCCCAGCGCTTCGAGGGCGGCCCAGGCTACGACCGTGCCCCAAATCGGCAAAGTGCTATCCAGCGGGAGACCGGCCGAGGGAAGTACTGCGCTCGCTTCGGGCGACCACCTGTCGAGCAACTCCGTTTGAATTGCCGGGAGACGCAGGGCGGCTTTCAGTCGGCGAATAAAGGCATCGGCCGGCTCTTCCTTCGGTGCCGTCCAAAGGCGCGCGGGCTTCAGGCCAGAAGCTTCGCCATCCGGCGTTGCCGAGAGGCGTTTTACTTCTGCAAGAACAACTCCGAAGCGGTGACGCAGGGCTGCGATGACCTGGTCGCGATTGCCATCTTTCTGCGGCGGTGCGACTGGCGTCACCTTCTCGGACTTTGCGGTCTTGGCCGGCGGCGCAACGACCGCGCATTCGGCGAAGGATCGGATCAGACGCGAATCGAGTAGCTCGGATACGGCGTCGTGCACGGGTTTCAGTTCGAGCGCGCGCAACGCGTCGTCAAGGCTGGAAACTCCGCGACCATTAAGGTGATCGCAAAGAACGCCCCATGGGCGGGTGCCGTCGTCGCGGAGGTCGCGCCAATCGAGAAAGACGTGACACTTGTAGGCTTCGAGGCTGAGGTGCAGGCCGCGCTCGGCTATGTCGCGCTGGCGATGCAGGAATTCCAGACCGCTGGCGGCATCGCGGAAGGCGACGTACATCTGCGGGTCATGAGAGAGTCCGAAATTTTCGCCGAGAGTCTTCTGGCGGGTTCGCT
>Ga0163163_10002016_pt1 | contig 17149 bp, 16 predicted proteins | sample S65metaG_FD_119766 | JGI IMG/M metagenome (GOLD analysis project Ga0163163, IMG submission 119766) | Switchgrass rhizosphere microbial communities from Kellogg Biological Station, Michigan, USA - S6-5 metaG | ecosystem: Host-associated > Plants > Roots > Rhizosphere > Soil | place: USA... | reverse complement strand
TGCTCGGCCTCGCGGTTGCGCGGTGGGGCACGCGCGTGCTCATCCCCGCCGCGCCCCAGGGCATTCCGCGATTGAACGAAGTGCGCATGAGCACGCCGGTGTTCCTGTTCGCGTTGTCGACGGCGTCCGCGTGCGGACTGCTGTTTGGTCTTATTCCAGCGCTCCGCGCGTCGCACGTACCACTCGTCGAGACGCTTAAGGAAGGCGGGCGAGGCGTCTCGGGCGGCGGGCACCGGCGCGTGCAGCGCCTGCTCGTCGTCGCAGAGATCGCGCTTGCGCTGATGCTGTCGACCGGCGCGGGCCTGATGGTCCGAAGCTTCGTCGCGCTGCAGCGGGTCAACCCGGGCTTCGAGCCGTCGCACCTTCTGACGTTCCGATTGTCGCTGCCGCAGACGCAGTATCAGAGCGGCGCGGCGCAGCGGGACTTCTACTCCCGGCTCCTCCAGCGACTCGAGGCCTTGCCGGGGGTGCGATCCGCGGCGCTGACGATCAGCGTGCCGCCGGACGTCCTCGCGATGACCGACAACTTCATGGTCGAGGGACAGACGCTGCCGCCGAACCAGAGCGCGCCGCTCGGACCGCTGATCTTCGTCAACGACACCTACTTCTCGACGATCGGCGCGCCGCTCGTCCGCGGCCGCTTCTTCACCGAGCGCGATGACGAGAACGCGCCCGCGGCGGTGATCGTCAACGACACGCTCGCGAAGCGGTACTTTCCCGGCGTCGATCCGGTCGGCCGCCGGCTGAAGATTGGCGGACCGGAGCGGCCGACCAACGCCTGGATGGCCGTCGTCGGCGTCGTTGGCGACATGAGCTATTCCGGTCTCGACGCGCCGCCGGAGCCGGCCGTGTACCTGCCGTTTCGTCAAGCCACGAGCAACAACCAGTACGTGCTCCTGCGAACGGTCGGCGATCCGCAGTCGCTCGCTCCCGCCGTGCAGCGCGCCGTCGCCGAACTCGACAAGGATCTTCCGGTCGCGGCGCTGCGGACGATGGATCAGTTGATGGTCGAATCGAAAGCGCCGCCGCGCTTCCGGACGATTCTGGTGTCGCTGTTCGCGATCGTCGGCCTGACGCTCGCGTCGATCGGGATCTACGGCGTGATGGCGTACGCGGTGGCAGAACGGACGCACGAGATCGGCGTCCGCATGGCGCTCGGCGCCGACCGCGCCGACGTGCTGGGAATGGTGTTGGGCGAAGCGACGCGGCTCGCAGCGGCGGGCGTCGCGATCGGCCTCGCCGGCGCCGCGGCGACCACGCAACTGATTCGCAGCCTACTATTCGGCGTAACGGCGTCCGACGTGCCGACGTTCGCCGGAATCGCGGCGCTGCTCGCGGCCACGGCGTTCGTCGCGAGCTACATTCCGGCGCGACGGGCGACACGCGTCGATCCGATGGTGGCTCTGCGTTACGAGTAGAGCTTCCTGGAACTTCGACGCACGCGCCTCTCGCAAATCCTCGATACTCTTGAATGAACGGTTCTTCTGACCAACTAACGACGACGACGTGTTGATCCGCCGAGAATCGATCCCAGCGCACCGCGCAGGATCGCGCGGCCGAGGCCGGAGCCGACCGAACGCGCGGCGCTCTTCGCCGCGGACTGGACCAGGCCGTCGTGTTTGCCGCCGCGCGGGCCTGTCGTCCCGAACAGGATATTCGACAGCGCGTCGGTGACCGCGGACCCGGTCGAGGGCGCCGCGGTTCCCGCCTCTCCCCCGCCTCCTGCCTGTCCCGCCGCTCCCGCCGGCCCGGCTTGTCCCGTCCGCTCTTTGAGCTTCTCGTACGCCGACTCGCGATCGATCGACTGCTCGTAGTGGCCGTACAGAGCTTTCGTCTGCCCGCGTACCGCGGCGCGTTCCGTGTCGGTGATCGGGCCGATGCGCGAAGCCGGCGGAACGATCCACGCCCGCTGCGTGACCGTCGGACTGCCCTTCGCGTCGAGCGTCGACACCAGCGCCTCTCCGACGGCAAGCTCGGTGATCGCGTGGCCGATGTCGAGAGTCGGATTCGGCCGCAAGGTGTCCGCGGCCGTCTTCACCGCTTTCTGGTCGCGCGGCGTGAACGCGCGCAGCGCGTGCTGCACGCGGTTTCCGAGCTGGCCGAGCACGGTGTCGGGCACGTCCGCAGGACTCTGCGTGACGAAATAGACACCCACGCCCTTGGACCGGATCAGCCTGACCACCTGCTCGATCTTCTCGATCAGCGCCGGCGTCGCGTCGGTGAACAGCAGATGCGCCTCGTCGAAGAAGAACACCAGCGTCGGCTTATCCGGATCGCCCACCTCGGGCAGCCGCTCGAACAGCTCCGACAGCATCCAGAGCAGGAACGTCGCGTAGACCTTCGGCGATCGGATCAGCTCGTCGGCGACCAGCACGTTGACCATGCCGCGCCCGCTCGAGTCGGTCTGGATCAGGTCGTCCACGTCGAGCATCGGCTCGCCGAAAAATGACGCGCCTCCCTGCTGCTCGATCTCCAGCACCGCGCGCTGGATGGCGCCGATCGAGGCCGCGGAGATGTGACCGTATTCGGTGTTGAACTGCGACGCGTTGTCCCCCGCGAACTGCAGCATGGCGCGCAGATCCTTGACGTCGAGCAAGAGCAGCCCGTTGTCGTCGGCGATCTTGAAGACGAGCGCGAGCACCCCCTGCTGCGTCGCGTTCAGGCCGAACAGACGCCCGAGCAGCAGCGGCCCGAGATCGGACACGGTCGCGCGGATGGGAAACCCGCGCGTGCCGAAGACGTCCCAGAACACGGCCGGATCCGCCGCGAACGCCGGCTCCGGAATGCCGGTCGCCTTCAATCGCTCCGCCAGCTTGGGCGACATGGCTCCCGCCGCCGCAACGCCGGAGAGATCGCCTTTGACGTCGGCGAGGAATACCGGTACGCCGATCTGCGAAAAATGATCGGCGAGCACCTGCAGCGTGACGGTCTTGCCGGTGCCGGTGGCGCCAGTGACGAGCCCGTGACGGTTGGCGAGCGACGGGCGGAACAGCACCTCGTCCCCGGCGGCGGTCCTTGCGATGACAAACGGCTCAGCCAAGATCCGTCCCCCGTCTTCTTCGTGTGGTCTTCGTGTTTTCGTGTCTTCGTGGTCAGGGTTGCGACAGCCCGAGATGCTTCATCAACAACTGCGCGAACTCGGGGCCCTTGCCCTCGTCCTCGTGCTTGAAATACACGTAGACGTCCGAGCACGCCGACGTCTCGCGCGCGATCGTGTCGGCCCATCGCTTGATGTCGTCGGGCGTGTAGCCTTCGTCACGCAGGCGGAAATACGCGTAGTCGGCCGTCATCCTCACCGGCGCCGAGAGCTTTTCGCTGTCGGCGACGCAGAGCGCGAGGTTGCGCGCGGCCAGCCGCGCGAAAGTCTCCTCGTCGTGCCACGACGGGTGGCGGAACTCGAAGGCCGCGCAGACCCTCGGCGGCAGCGTCTCGAGAAACGCATCGAACACCGCCAGGTCCTTCTTCAGATTCGGCGGCAGCTGGAACAGCAGCGCGCCGAGCTTGTCCCCGAGCGTCGCCGCCACCTGACAGAACCCCTGCACGTGCTCGCCGACGTTCTTCAGGCGGTTGTCGTGCGTGATGCGCCGCGGCGCCTTCAGCGTCAGCTTGTACGGCGACGGTGTCTGCGCCGCCCACCCCGACACGATCTTTTCGTTGGGCATCCGGTAGAACGTGTAGTTGATCTCGACGGTGGGAAACCGCGCGGCGTAGTACGGCAGCATCTTCGCCGCGGCGAGGTCGGCGGGATAGAAGCTGCCCTTCCATTCGGGGTAGTTGTAGCCGGAGGTGCCGGTCCAAATCATCTACACTAGATCATATGCGCGCTCGCTTTGTTTTGTTCCCGTCGGTTTTGTCGCTCTGTGCCGCGCTCGTCGCGATCGGCTGTACCAGGGCGCCCGAGCGCCGGACCTTCACGCTGCAGGGCCAGGTCCAGTCGCTCGACGCGCCGCACAAGCTCGTCACCGTCAAGCACGAAGAGATCAAGGGCTTCATGCCGGCGATGACGATGCCCTATGAAGTCGAGGACGCGAAGGCGATCGACGCGCTCGCGCCGGGTGATCTGATCAACGCCTCGCTCGTCGTCTTTTCGAACGGCGCGCATCTCACGGAAATCAGGAAAGTCGGGACGGCGCCGCTCGAGAAGCCGCCGGCCGACGTGCCGAATCCGCCGGCGTCAGCCGGGTTCGAGCTGATCAGGCCGGGCGAGTCGATCCCCGACGCGAAGTTCGTCGATCAGGACGGCAAGGCCCGCCGTTTCGGCGCCTTCAAGGGATCGCCGGTCGTCATGACCTTCATCTACACGAAGTGCCCGCTGCCGACCTTCTGCCCGCTCATGGATCGGCACTTCGCGACGCTGCAGAAGACGCTCAAGGCGGATTCGGCGCTGAAGGCCGTGAAGCTCGTGACGGTGAGCTTCGATCCGGTAACCGATACGCCGCCGGTCCTGAAGAAACACGCGAAGAGCCTCGACGCCGACCTGACGCGCTGGACCTTCCTCACCGGCGATCGCGACGACGTCGATCAGTTCGCCGCGCGATTCGGCGTCTCCGTCTCCCGGGCGCTCAACGATGCGCGGGACATCACGCACAACCTGCGGACGGTCATCATCGGCGCCGACGGGAAGCTGGTGAAGGTCTATACGGGCAACGACTGGTCACCGGAACAGGTGCTCGCGGAATTGAAAAAGCTTGAATGAGGTTTGAAGAAGGGCTCAGGGCTGAGGGCTGAGGGCTTTCAACTGAGAGTTGAGACTTTAGAGTTGAGAGTTGCGCGCTTCACTCCTCGAGAACGGCGGCTGATCGCCAGGCTGCGGACGCCGCGCGCCGTCCAGGCCTACCTCAACGCGCTGCCCTACAACCAGGAGCCCGGCGGCCGCGCGACCCTGCGCAGTTTTCGCGGCGTCGTCCGCGAAGGGTGCGCGCATTGCCTGGAGGCGGCGCTGTTCGCCACCGTCGTCCTCGAGCGCCACGGGTATCCCCCGCTGCTCCTCAGCTTCGAGTCGATCGATCAGCTGGATCACGTGATCTTCGTCTACCGGCAGAAGGGTCGATGGGGATCAATCGCCCGCTCGCGTGATCCGGGGCTGCACGGGCGCAAGCCGGTGTTCGCCACGCCGGAGGCGCTGGCCCGCAGCTACATGGATCCGTACGTGGATTTCTCCGGGCGCGTCACCGGCTACGTCGTCGTCAACATCGCGGCGCTGATGGGCGACTACGACTGGCGGTTGACCGACAAGAATGCGTGGAAGGTGGAGCGTGTCCTCCTCGACCATCCGCACCGGCCGCTGCGATCGTCGGACGCGCGCGTCGATCGGTTGCGGAAGCGCTACCGCGCGTTCCGGGCCTCGTTTCCCGGGCGGAAGCCGGTGTTCTATCGAGGGCGCGCGCGCTGGACGCCGCTGCCGGAAGAGTTCCGCTGATGGCCTGACGCGGTCAGTCCAGATCGAAATCGCGCATCGGCTTGGTGACGGGTTCTTCCTTCGCCTGACGCAGCGCCTCGTCGAACCGCTTGGACAGCGCGTCACCCCGGTTCTTCTCCGAATCGACCGACTTCTCGAAAATCGCCTCGCGCCGCGCGGCTTCGGCCGCGAGGATCCGCTGGGCGTCGTTGAGCTCGGGCTTGTTCCCGCGATCCGGCTCCTTGTGCGAGACGACTCGCCCGAGGTTGGTGTCGATGACGAGTACCGTCTGACAGCAGGGGCACGCCACTTCGAGTTCCGATTTCAGCCGGGCCATCAGCGTTTGCCTCCAAAGGCGCCTTCAAGGCCGCCCACGGTGAACTCCTTCACAACCTCCACCGGTGTCCCATCGGGGAGCTTCGCCTTCAGCCGGAGATCCGTAATCTGGGTGCGGCGGTAATTGAAGCGCTGTCCGAATCCGGCGACGAACGTGTCGAGCGGCACCTGCACCCGGCCGCCCGCCGGAATCGACGCCATACGCACGCTGTGGTTCCGGTTGAGCCAGATTTCAACGCCGGTCCAGTCGTTCGCCGACCGGTTGTCGATCGTCAGCATGTTGCCGTCCAGCTTCAGCGGCTCGATCGGCGGCTTCCGCGCACACGCCACGATCGCGAATAGCAGCAGGACGAGTGCGGCGCACGCGAGCAGGCGGTTCGCCGGGACTCGATCAGGCACGGACTATCATAGCGTAGTGAATCTGCCCGGGCGCCCGACGCTCCGCGTCGCGACCTACAACGTGCATCGCTGCCGTGGCATCGACGGACGCACGCGTCCCGAGCGGATCGCGGAGGTGCTGCGCGCGATCAACGCCGACGTCGTGGCGCTGCAGGAAGTGGTCGGGCCGGGGCCCTCGACAGGCGGCCACGCGGAGGAATTGGGCGCACAGCTGGGCATGGGCTGGGTGATGGCACCCGCGCGGCAGTTCCGCGGCCATCAGTTCGGCAACGCGGTGCTCAGCCGGCTGCCGATCACGCATCACATCGAGCACGATCTGTCGTGGAAGACATGCGAAGCGAGGCGCATGCAGCGCGTCGACATTCAGGCCGAGGGCTGCCTGCTGCATCTCTACAACGTCCACCTTGGCACCGCGATCCTCGAGCGGCGGCACCAGGCGAAGCGGCTGGCGACAATCGTCTGCGATCGACACGTCACGGGACCGAAGCTCGTGCTGGGCGATTTCAACGAGTGGATGCGCGGCCTGGCGACGTCACTGCTCAACGAGAAGCTGCGCAGCGTCGACCTGAGGGAGTTCCTGCCGCGCAAGCGGACGCAGCGCACCTACCCGGGATTGTTCCCCGTGCTGCATCTCGATCATATTTACTACGCGGGGAAAGTGGAGATCGTCGGCGTCGAGCTGCCGCGGACGCGGCTGTCGCTGGTCGCCTCGGATCACCTGCCGATCGTGGCGGATATCCGGATCGGTTAGGAACGCAAAGCTCGCAAAGCACGCGAAAACTCTTTTCAACCTACACTAGATTCTTGGCGGGCTTAGCGCGCTTAGCGTTCTAGTCAGGCTCTTCCGCGAGCTCGAACGGGATCGTCGAGACATCGACAACGCTCGGCACCGCGGCGACTGCGCGGCGGCTCTTGACCGCGCGTGCTTCCTCGTAGATCCGCGTCGGCACGGCCTGGATGTCCCACACCAGTCCGACGGCCGCCATCGCGCGAATCGTGTACCAGGTCAGGTCGTACTCCCACCAGTAGAAACCGTTGCGCGCGGCGCGCTGGAAGCGGTGGTGGTTGTTGTGCCAGCCCTCGCCGACAGCGAAGAACGCGGTGAACGCGTTGTTACGCGATTCGTCAACGGTGTCGAACCGCCGGGAACCGAACATGTGGTTCACCGTGTTGATCGCGAAGGTCGCGTGCGCCAGCGTCATCGTCGGCAGGCAGAAGCCGTAGACGAGCCACGGCCAGCCGCCGGCCAGATACATCGCCACGGCCAGAACGATCGGCGGGACGATGAAGAAACGCTCGATCAGCGCGAGCTCGGGCTGCTTGCCGAAGTCGCGCATGACCGGGTTGCTGGCCTCAAGCTTGTCGTGCTTGGTGTCGTGGAGGAACCAGCCGATGTGCGCGTAATAGAAACCGCTGATCATCGGGCTGTGCGGATCGCCGTCGCGGTCCGCGTACTTGTGGTGGTTGACGTGGTGACCCGCCCACCACAGCGGCCCCTTCTGCATCGCCGCCGTGCCGATGAAGGCCCACACGAATCGGGCGACGCGGTTCATCTTGAAGGCGCGATGCGCCAGGTAGCGGTGAAACAGCAGTGTCAGACCGACGGCGCGCAGGAAGTGCGACACGGCCCAGAGGCCGACGAGCGGCCAGCGAAACGGTACCGTGAAGACGAGCAGCGCCGACGCCTGCACGATCCAGAAGATGGTGATCTGTACGATGTTCGGAAGCACAGGTTAAATCTCTCTCAGAGCGCGGGCGACGGGGATACGGGCCGCGCGTATCGCGGGAAGCAGGCCGCCGACCGCTCCCATCACCGCGGAAAATATAAGGCCGTTGACCAGCAACCCGGGGGTAATCCGGAACTTGAATGCCAGCTCGCTGAAGCTGGTCATGTTCATCGCCCCGGTGGACAGCCCGTGGACCGGCAGCGCGAGAACGCAGCCGATCGCGCCGCCGATCACGGCCAGCGCCATCGACTCGACGAGGAAGGCGGAGACGATGCGCGCGCGCGAGAAGCCGAGCGCCCGCAGCGTACCGATCTCGCGTGTGCGATAGGCCACCGCCGCGTACATCGTGTTCATCGCGCCGAAGACGGCGCCGATCGACAGAATCGCGGTGACGAACGTGGCAAAGACGCGGATCAGCGTGCCGGTCGTTTCCGACTGCCCTTCGTAGTAGTCGCGCTCCGGATACGCTTTGAGATCCAGGCGCGGATCGGCCGCGATCGCCGCGGCGAACGATTCGAAGGCCGACGGATCGGTCAGCTTCACCGTCGTCGACTGGTAGCCATCGCGCTGAAACGCCGGCATCATCAGATCGACGTCGCCCCACACCTCCGACTCGAACGAGGCATCGTCGTCGACGAAGACGCCGACGACTTTCCACGTCGAGCCGCCGAACTTGACGTCGCTGCCCATCGTCAGCCCCTTGAAGCGGACGGTTGCCTGCTTGCCGACGTTGATCTCGCGCGAGCCCGGTGTGAAGCGGCGCCCCTCGACGAACGTCAGCGTATTGCGGATCTCGAAGGCGAGCGGTCCGACCCCGCGCAACGGCACGTTGGCCGGCTGGTCATCCGACACGCGCGGCAGGGCGATGATGACGACCAGTTCCGGCGACGCCATCGGATGGCCGTCGCTGCCGCGAGCGACCTGCGGCAGCGCCTGGATCAACGGGAGCTGCGTCCGCAGCACCGCGCTCACCGTCTCCGACGTGGCGCCTTTGCGCAGCAGAATGGCGTTCTCGTTCGAGCCGCTCGCGACCAGGGCGCCGTTGAAGCCCTGGGCGATCGCCATGGTCATGACGAAGACGGCGACCACCATCGCGATGCCCATGGCGGTCATCGCCGCCGTCCCCTTGCGGACCGTCATCGACCGGATGTTGTAACTCGAAATCAAGCCCATATCTGTTTTGAAGGCGAAGCCCGCGAAGACCGCAAAGCAAATTTGGCTTTGCGCACTTTGCGAGCTTTGCGTTCCTCTTTTACGCTACACGCCGTAACGCGTCCACGATCTTCAGCCGCGACGCCATCGTCGCCGGGATGACGGCCGCCAGCAGCCCGATGAGGGCGCTCAGACCGAGGCCAACGGCGACGTTGCCGTTGTTCACGCCGAAGGCCGGAATGAAGCCGCCGGTAAGGCCGAGCGCTTCGCCGTTGACGATCAGGCGCGAGAGCGCCGCGCCCGCCGCGCCGCCGACGATCGAGACGACCAGCCCTTCGCCGACGACCAGCACGAAGATGGTGGCCGCGGGGAACCCCAGCGTGCGCATCACGGCGATCTCCGTGGTACGCTCGCGAACCGACATCGCCATCGTGTTGCCGGCGACAAACAGCGTCGTCAGCACCACGGCGAGGGCGACGCTGCCGAGCAGCAGGTTCAGGTTGCCCAGCATCGACGCGAACGACGCCGAGAACGCCTGCTCCGTCTGGGTCTTGGTTTCATTCGGCGAATTGGCGAACTTCGCGTCGATTGCGGAAGCGACTTGGGTCGCGCGATCGGGGTTGGCGATCTTCGTGACGACCCAGCCGATCTGCCCTTTCTGCGTCGAGCGCTCGTCCGCGTACTTCCAGTGGAACATCATCGACTGGTTGTCGACCGCGGCCCCCTTGGCCTGGTAGATTCCCCGGATCGTGAAGTCGAAGTCGCGCGATCCGTACACCGGGATGCCGACCTGCAGCGTCAACTTGTCGCCGGGCTTGAACCCATACTTCTTCACCAGACCGTCGCCGACGATGCAGCCGGTGCGATCCTCGAGGAATGCCTGGCGCTCGGGATCGGTCAGGGCGATCTCCGGATACATGCGCAGGTAGCTCTCGGGGTCCACCGCGAACTGGCCGAAGAAGTTCTTCGGGTCCTTGTAGATGCCGCCAAACCAGCTTGCCCAGGTGATGTCCTGCACGTCCGGCGTGCTCTTGATGATCTCGGCATGCGACGTCGGCATGCTGAAGATCATCGACGTCGAGCGGATCGTCACCAGGCGCGTCGAGGAGCTCGCGGCCGACACCGCGTCGAAGCCGTCGAGGACCGCGCGCAGCGCCGAGAACAGGAACACCGCGAGCGCGACGCTGATCATCGTCAACGCCGTCCGCCGCTTGCTGCGGCGCGCGCTCTTGAGAATCAGGCCGACGAATTTCATGATGTTTCTCCCTGCCCCGTCCGACCCACCTGCCCTGCCTGCCCTACCCGCCGCCCCTATCGTTGCACTACTTGCTCCACCAGCGTCCCTTTTTCGAGGTGCAGCAGGTGCGAGGCGCGCTCGGCCGCGTGTGGATCGTGCGTGACCATGACGATGGTCTTCTTGTACTCCTCGTTCAGCCGCTGCAGCAGCGTCAGCACTTCTCCGGCCGATTTTGCGTCGAGGTCGCCGGTCGGCTCGTCGGCAAGCAGCAGCGTCGGATCGGTGACGATGGCGCGCGCGATTGCGACGCGCTGTTCCTGTCCGCCGGAGAGCTGACGCGGATAGTGTTTGTCGCGGTCGGCAAGGCCGACGATGCCGAGCGCCGTCATGACGTGGTCGCGGCGCTGCGCCTTCGAAAGTTTGGTGAGCAATAGCGGCAGCTCGACGTTCTCGAAGGCGGTCAGCACGGGAATCAGGTTGTACAGCTGGAAGATGAAGCCGATGTGCCGGGCGCGCCACGCCGCCAGCGCGCGCTCCGACAGGCTGCTGATTTCGGTGCCGCCGATCGTGATCGAGCCGCGTGAGGGTCGATCGATGCCGGCGAGCAGGTTCAGCAGGGTCGATTTGCCGGAGCCGGAAGGCCCCATGAGCCCCATGAAGTCCCCCGATTCGACGGTGATCGATACGCGATCGAGCACGGGGATCTCGATCGCGTCGCGTTTGTACGACTTGGTGACGTCGCGCAGTTCGATGAGCGCCATGGACTACTTCCCTTTCAGCCGAACGGGGCCGCGGTCGGTCAGCGTCGGCGGCGGATTCAGGATCAGCGCTTCGCCGGGCACGACGCCGCTCTTGACCTCCACCTGATCCAGCCGATCGCGTCCGAGGACCACGGACCGGCGGGCCGCAACGCCGCCGTTGACGACCCAGACGACGGGCGCGCCGTTCTGTTCCGTCACCGTCCGCTTCGGGATCAGGACAATCGGCGCCGCCGGCGCTGCGGGGGTCAGACGGGGGTCTGACCCCGGTCTGTCCCCGTTGGCACGCTTCTCCTGGAACGTGACGCTGGCGGTCATCTCCGGCTTGACGTGTCCGTCGGCGTTGAGAATCGTGACACGCACTTCGACGATCGACTTCGCACGATCCGCGGACGGGAAAATCTGGCGCAGCCGCCCCTTGTAGACCTGATCCTGATAGGCCTGCAGCTTCACCTCGGCCGGCATCGCGGACGTCAGCTTGGCGACGGTGTTCTCGCTGACCTCGGTCTGGACCTCGAGCTCGCCCAGGTCGGCGATGGTGGCGATCGCGCCGCCCTCACGCGAGGACTGCCCCTGCACACCGAAGGGAGAAACGGTCTCGCCGACTTCCGCGCGCTTCTTGATGACGACGCCGTCGAACGGCGCGCGAATGTTGGTGTTCTCGAGCGCCTCCTCGGTGACGCGGACGCGTGCGCGTGCCGACGCGATCGCGGCTTCCGCCGATCTCACGCGCGCCGCCGACACGGCGGCGGCCGACTGCGCCGCGGTCAGGGCCGCGTCGGTCGTGATCCCGTCCTTCATCAAGGCGCGCTGGCGATCGTAGCTGCGACTGTCTTCATCGCGCGCCGCGATCGCCTGCGCCAGCTGCGCGTCGGCCTCCGCCACGGCGCGCCGCGACGCCTCGAGCTGCGCGTCGGTATCGGCGTGTTCGATCTCGGCGATGATCTCGCCCTTGCGGACGCGGGTGCCTTCCTCGAAGCGGACACGCGCGAGGCGTCCGCCGGTCTTGACGCCGACGTCGCTGCTGCGCCGCGCGACCACGTAACCGGTGGCGACGAGGATCGGCAGATCGGTCGAACCTCCGGCGGCGGCGACCACCTGCGTCGCACGCGCGACCTCGACTTCGGGCGCCTGCCGCTGGGCGACGTACGCGCGAGCACGCGGGTACGCGATGATCCCGCCGGCGCACAGCACGGCCACGACCGCCCAGAGCAGCCATGGGCGGCGCGGAGCCGCGTCACGATCGATGCGCAGGCGCGATAGATCGCCTGACGGCGAGTCCGTATGAATTGTCACGGGGAACGTAGTCGTTGGTCGTCGGTCGTTGGTCGTCAGTTCATTGGTCGTCGATTGTTCGTCGAATTGGTCGGGACCAACGACCAAAGACTAACGACCACGGCGGAGCTTCAGCCTTCCTCTTCGAACTCTTCTTCTTCCGGGGGGCCGATCCGCGTGGGCGGGCGCAGCGCTTCGCGGTAGTCGAACACCGGCAGGTTGCACACATGCAGCGGCAACGTGCACGCCGGTGACTTCTCGTCGACGACAACCGTCACCGGACTGCCTTCGACGCCCTCGCGAAACCCGACGCGACAGCCGCAGGCCAGCCGTGCGTGCGTGAATCCCTTCAACATTGACCCGATCATACTACAGCAACGACTTGATCTCTCTCTCGAACGCGTCCTTGGACGACAGCCCGACGTGCTTGGCGCAGACCTTGCCGTCGCGCGAGATCAGGATGGTCACGGGAATGCCGAACAGCGGACCGTAGGCGTCCTGAATGTCGTCGCGGTCCAGACCCTGCAGGACGGTGTAGTTCATCTTCATCTGCGCGACGTACGGCCTCAGCTTCGCCTGTGTGTCGTCGGTGGAGACCCCCACGACCTGAAGCCCGTCCCTGCCGTATTTGTTCTGAAACTCGATGAACCACGGAATCTCGATCTTGCAGGGGCCGCACCAGGTCGCCCAGAAATCGAGCAGCACCACCTTGCCCTTGAGCGACGCAAGCTTCACGTCTTTGCCGTCGACGTCTTTCAGCGTGAAGTTCAGATTCGCCGGCTTCGCGTTCGCCGCGCAGGCCGTCGTCGGCGGCGCCGCGGCGCGCGGCGCGACGGTGTCCACGTGGTCGAAGTGCGTCTCCGACGAGACCGGCAACGTCAACACCGCGAGGCCAAGACACCCACACGCCGCCACAATCCACTTCACCATACAGCCAGCCCCCGACTCTAATGCAGCGACGCCTGAACGAAGGAAGCCATGCGTTCGACGGCCACGCGCGGCTCGCGCGCGACGAGCACGAACGTGCGGTCGCCGTCGCACCAGATCTTGGCCTCGTGCCCGAACACGTCAACGAACTCTTCGGCCCGCGCCGACTTCGGCAGCATGAACAACGACACGGGATGGCCGTCGTGGCGATACATGATGTGCGCGATCTCGCCTTCGCCGTACAGGCACTGACGCGAGCCGACGAGCTCGAGACCGGCGCGCGCCGGATCGGCGGGCAGGTGCATTCGCCAGCCGAAACTGGCGGCCATCGAGCTCTCGACCGCCGCAACCCCCTCGCGCTTGCCGAACAGACCGTTCATGGCGAAGCATTTCACGTGATCGGCAGTCAGTTCGGCCGCGAGCACGCGGGACGACTTGTCGGTCGCCTGGTACACGAACGCGCCGCCCACGACGAGCACCAGCGAGGCGGCCAGCGCGTACGGCGCGATGCGGCGCGGCAAGGCGGCCGCCGGCGAGACGGCGCGCGACGCGGCGTCGCCTCGCGGCGTGAGCCGCGCGATTTCCCAGCACCTGGCGTGCAGCGCGTCGGGCGCTGCGGCCTTGCACAAGGCCGGCACCTTCTCGCGGATGAGCGTGTGAACCTCGCGCTCGGCAACCACGCGCGAGTGGCACGGCGGACAGGCGCGCAGATGCTCCTCGACGGCGCGGCGGTCGGGATCGGGAAGTTCGCCGTCGATAAACGGCGTCACGAGCGGGTCGATCTTCTGACAACTGGGTTTAGGCATTGACGGGTCGCAAATGGTTCAACCGTTCGAACAGCAGGTGCCGGCCGCGCGAGATGCGCGACATGACGGTGCCGATCGGAATCGACAGCATCGCGGCGATTTCGGCGTACGAAAACTCTTCCACGTCACGTAACCACACCGCCTGACGAAACGCCTCAGGCAGCGCATCGATCGCCGCCTGGAGCTCAGGTGCGAGCGTCTCGCGAATCAGCAACGACTCCGGCGTCTCGGCCGCGCCGGCCGAAGACCCGCCCGGCGGCGGCGCGTCGGCCGCCCGGTCCACGATCTCGCTGTCGACCGCCACCGTGTCGCGCGAACGGTCGCGCGCTCGGTTCAGGGCGGTATTGTGAAGGATCGTGAACAGCCAGGCCCGCAGGTTGGTGCCTGGTTCGAAGCTTTCCGCGGACCGAAACGCCTTCAGATACGTTTCCTGGACCAGATCCTCGGCGTCCGCCGGCACACGGGTCAGCCGCAGCGCCGCCCGATACAGACCATCGAGCGACGCCAGCGCCTCGGCCTCGAAGGCTGGCGACACCACCCTTAAACCCTGCCGGGGCTTCATTTATTCCCGCCTTCGCGCGCGCCGGGCGTCAGGCTCTGCGGCCGGGCAAGTCCGGGAAGGCGGTCCCGTCGCAGCGTGATGGAAAACGGGCATGCGTAGGCGGACCAGTATATCGCCCTGTCGCTTAAAGGGGTCGGCTGACGCGTCCGCGAGAGGACAAAACAGGTGCGGTTACCCAAGGACATCCCGAGCACAACGTTTGCAGGGCCACAGCGTCGACAGTAAGATCGCGTCGAGCTCTCCCATTGTCTGGTCGTGGCCTTTTCGAGGAACCGCCTATGCGCACCCGCGTGCTGCCCACTCGCCTGATCGCCGGACTCGCCGCGGTGCTGTTCTGCGGCCACGCGACCGTCGCCGCGGCCCAGACGTCGATGGTGCCTTACTTCGGCAAGAACAACCCGCACTACGACAAGTTCGAGTGGTACATCTACACCACCGACCATTTCGAAATCCTGTACTACCCCGCCCTGAAGCCACACCTCGAGCGGATTGCCGGCTACGCCGAAAGCGCGTATCAGCAGATCAGCGCCGACCTCAAACACGACCTGTCGTTCAAGGTGCAGCTGATCCTGTTCAAGACGCACAGCGAGTTCGAGCAGGAGAACATCGACCCCGGTGCCGGTCAGGAAGGCGTCGGCGCCTTTGCCGAACCCGGCCAGAAGCGCATCGTCGCACCCATTGACGATCCACCGGACCGTCTCTACGGGCTGATTGTGCACGAGCTGACGCACCAGTTCGAGTTCGACATCATTCCGCAGGGGCTGATCCGGCGGAGCGTGCCGCTGTGGGTGAACGAAGGATTGTCCGACTTCGAGCGCGGGCAGTGGGAGCCGCTGGACCTGATGGCGGTCCGCGACGCGGCAATCGCCGACATCATCCCGAAGATGACCGAGCTCGAAGGCTACGGCGGCGGCGGCGGGCCGTCGCGCCTGATCTACAACCTCGGTCATGCGGTGTTCGAGTACATCGAAGCGAAGTTCGGCAAGGAAGGCATCCGCCAGTTCCTGTTCTCGCTGCGCAAGAGCGTCATCGGCGGCGGCGAGGACGCGTACGAAGAAGCGCTGCGGATGAAGAAGGACGAGTTCGACCAGAACTTCGAGCGGTATCTGAAGGACCGCTTCAAGCCGTTCCGCGACAAGGAGCGGCCGGCCGACTACGGACGCGACCTCTCGCCGAACAAGGAGAAGACGAAGTTCGCGGAAGCGCTGTCGATCGCTCCGTCCCCCTCCGGCGATCTGATCGCCGTCGTCACGGTCAATCGCAAGGATCAGGAGCTCGACATCATCCTCGTGTCGTCGAAGGACGGATCGATCGTGCGCAACCTGACCGGCGGCTTCGACAAGGACCTCGGCTTCGACCATCTCGTCCAGATGGGCGTGGACCAGGCGGCCAATCCGTGGATGGCCTGGTCGCCCAAAGGCGATCGACTCGCCTACTTCGTCCGGACCGAGAAAGAGCGCACCCTGATCATCCAGAACGTGCTGACACGCGACATCGAAGAGCGGATCCCGATGAAGACCGTGGACGAGCCCGAGTCGCCGAACTTTTCGCCCGACGGCCGCTCGGTGGCGTTCAACGCGCTGCAGAACGCGGTCGGCGACATCTTCGCGCTGAATCTCGAGACCAAGGCGGTCACCAACCTGACGGCCGATCCGTTCGGCGATCGCGCGCCGAGCTACTCGCCCGACGGCAAGTTCCTCGTCTACACGGCGCGGGTCAGCGGCAACGAGAAACTGTTCCGGCTGGATCTGGATACCAAGAAGAAGACGCAGATCACCTTCGGCACCCAGGACGAGACCGGGGCGCAGTTCATCGACGATCACACGATCATCTTCGCGTCGACCGCGACCGATCCCTCCGTGCCCCTCGAGCCCGAGGTCGCGCGCAACGGCAACATCCTCAACATCTGGACGCTCGATCTGACCAGCGGCGAGCTGCGCCAGTACACCGACGCGGTCGGCGGCAACTGGTCGCCGATTGTGCTGAACGAAGGCAAGACCAACCGGGTGGCGTTTGTCAGCTACTTCAAGAACGAGTACAGCATCCGCACGCTCGAACGGAAAGAGCCGCTGCACACCGCCGCCTCGTCCGACTTCGGCGGACCCGGGCCGATCATCGACTTCCAGGCGCCGCTGCAGCACACGCTCGTCGCCGAAAACAACCGCAAGAAGAAGACGTTCGAGAAGATGTACCTCGAGGGCCGGCCGCCGGTGAACGTCGGCGTGACCAACAACGGCGACATCTTCGGCGGGACGCAGGTCAGCTTCGGCGACGTGCTCGGTGACAAGCAGGTCAACTTCTTCGCCGCGTCGATCTCGCAGTACCGCACGCTGTCGCTGTCCTACGTCGACCTGTCCCGCCGCTTCCAGTGGGCGCTGCAGGGCTACTCGCAGACGCAGTTCTTCTACGGGCAGCTGGGCGGCTATTTCTACGACCCGTCCATCGCCCCGCTCCTCAGCCGCGACGATGCGATTGCGACGAGGACGGTGCGGGGGGGCAGCATCTTCGGGATCTATCCGTTCAGCCGGTACCGCCGGGTCGAATTGTCCGGCGGTCTCGTACAGCTCGACGA